>OIZA01000002.1_pt1 | contig 318414 bp, 266 predicted proteins | sample 1588381 | NCBI WGS metagenome assembly OIZA01 (sample SAMN03283277) | human gut metagenome | biome: human-associated habitat; material: feces | host: Homo sapiens | place: Peru | collected 2012 | reverse complement strand
ACCCCCTTAACGGGTTTCTATCAAAATTAGAGTCATTTGCCATAAGTCCACCGTAATTTTGATAGAATTACGGTGGGCTTTTTATGTTCACCATGGTATACTAAATCTGAAAAAACTGAATAATAAACTAAAGATTTAAAGGAAATATAGTATGTTTTTTCACACATCACAGATAGGAAAAATCAAGACTTTAGAACCAAGGATTTCAGATCACAATATCCCGCTTATTTATTTTTCGGATAAAAGAGAAAATGTGCTCGTGTATTTGAGTAATGCTGTGGAAAAGGTATGCAAAGAAGGCCGTTTTACATTCGATGGCTTGTGGTATAAATGGGGTTCATACGGATTTGAAAAAGACGGAAGATTAAGATTTGAGGAATACTATCCGAATGCTTTGGAAGATACATACAAGGGGATAGAAGGATATATTTATTCGTGCAGCAAAATCGACCCATGTCAAAAATTGAATATAAAAATCCCTAACGCCTTTATATCGGCCCAAAAAACAGCAGTGGATAATTGTGAATTTATTCCTGATGCATATAATGAGCGGATTTTTTCAATACTTTGTAAATGATACAACTTTTAGAATGGATGAAATACAATTCAAGAAAGAATATCAGGGCTGTGGTTTGTTCACCGAGCTGTATCATTACTTAACAACAATAATTTCGGTTTAGACAAAGTATGTTGATGCGTTCGCACGAAAGGAAAATCTAAAATCTCAGAGAATTTTAGAGCATCTCGGTTTGGCAGTTGTCGGCGAGAGTAAAAACGGCAAATCTTTATATTTTAAGGGTGAATACAAAATTTTGTTTGAACGCTATTCTGTATGATTCCGGTTCATAGTGGAGAATGAACCAGAATGAAAAAATTATAATTTTTTTCAAAAAAACTATTGACAAAAATCGCAAAATGATGTATAGTAATGACCGTCGCTGTGATACAGATTCAGCGATAAAAATGGTTAATGGGAGCATAGCTCAGCTGGGAGAGCATCTGCCTTACAAGCAGAGGGTCACAGGTTCGAGCCCTGTTGTTCCCACCATAATGGCCCGGTAGTTCAGTTGGTTAGAACGCTAGCCTGTCACGCTAGAGGTCGACGGTTCGAGCCCGTTCCGGGTCGCCATTTTTCGCCTCTGTAGCTCAGTTGGTAGAGCAGCGGACTGAAAATCCGCGTGTCGCTGGTTCGATTCCGGCCGGAGGCACCAACTGTGCGGATGTAGCTCATCCGGTAGAGCGCCACCTTGCCAAGGTGGAGGTAGCGAGTTCGAGCCTCGTCATCCGCTCCAAAAATCCAGTCTTCTTTGAGGACTGGATTTTTTATGCCTGTTTTCTTTCTTTAACTTTTTCGCACCAAACAGGTATCTGCTTTTTTATCTTGTCGTGATATTCTCTGCACGCAGCGCAGTTACCGTGCCGTTTGCATTTGCGGTTTTTGCAAGGGCAGCTTTTATTCATTATAATCACCTATACTTACAAATAGCATATTTATGTGCTGTTTGCAACACACAAATAATGGGATTTATTCTCTAAAATTCAGTTGCAAAGGCATTGTGCACAAATACCAAAGCGCTTATTTGTGACATTGCACAAAAGCACATAGTAAAAACACACAAAGTTTGAACACGTTTTTTGTGCAATTCGCTTGACTTATAGAGAATACCGACTATAATATAAGTGTAAACAGAAACGAAAGGAGAGAAAATTATGAGAAATGAAATTTATGACTATGAGATGAAACTTCTTGACGATGTATCAAAAGAAAGGTTCTCATTCAAAAAGATTGTAAAGCTTATCCAGCTTTGCGGTATGGCAAACCATATCAACTGATCATAGCCGTGAGTGTCGCAACTTGCGGCTAAAAACTAAATTTCGCGCCTTGGCGCTTTATATAAAGAAAAGCCGATAACTTTTCGACCTAATAAATTCAGCGGATACGCCAAAAGGTGTACCCGCTTTTTTGTGCTTATTTTTTCTTTTTAAATATAAACAATTTGCTGAAGATGTAGTTCAGTATAACGACTATTACCGCGAGAATAATTTTTGCTGTCATCATTCCGCTGATTTCAACAGACAGAATATCAAATATTCTTTCATCTGCATTAAAGGCTTTTTGGGCAATTAACAATCCAAGCTCCTCAACTCCGAGTGAAAAAAGCCTTGCGCCTGTGAAAGATAAAAATTCAGCCAAAAGAGTTTTTTTGTCTGTTGCTTTGCTTTTGAATACCCAAAATTTATTTGTCACAAACGCAAAGAGTACCGCGGTTATCCACGCTATTACATTAGATATGAGTGAATATTTTGAACCGAGCAGTTTTTCAAACAGATGAAAGCAAACAAGATTCACAACCGTTGTCAGCACACCGAAAAACAGGTAGTCAAACATTTCTCTGCTTAATATTTTTTTGAGAAAAGCGTTGAGCTTGGGATTTTTAAAATGCTTGTCAATAAATTTGGCAATAAAGTCAAAAAGCTTATTCATAATTATTCCTTTACTATATCCTTAATAATTTCTCCTGCCATGATAAGACCCACAACTGAGGGCACAAATGCGGCACTGCCGGGGGTCTGCCGTTTTTGGTGCGTTCCGCCATTTTCATTTGATTGGAGCGGCTTTATCGCAGGCTCTCTTGAATACACGACCTTCAAATGCTTTATTCCGCGCTTTTTAAGCTCATGCCGCATGACCTTTGCAAGCGGGCAGGTGTCGGTTTTGTATATGTCGGCTACCTCAAATTTTGTAGGGTCAAGCTTGTTGCCTGCGCCCATAGACGCTATGGCTTTCACAGAGTATTCCTGTGCGAGTCGGGCAAGCTCTATTTTGCCGGATACCGTGTCTATTGCATCCGCTACATAGTCATAGGCGGAGAAATCAAAATCCGAGGAGGTTTCGGGTGTGAAAAATTTGTTGTGAACGGTTATTTTGCAGTCGGGGTTAATGTCCAGAAGCTTAATTTTTGCCGCCTCGGTTTTTGCCATGCCGAGGGTTGAGTGGTAGGCAACCGCCTGCCTGTTGAGGTTGGTTAAACTCACCGTGTCGTCGTCAATTAAATCTATCGCACCTATGCCGCTTCTGACAAGTGCTTCTGCCAAATGTCCTCCGACTCCGCCAAGTCCGAAAACCGCCACGCGAGAGCTTTTGAGCTTGTTTAAGCCCTCGTCACCGATTAAAAGTCTGAGTCTTTCAAATTGATCTGTCATTTTTGTCACCGTAATAATAGTCTAAAAACGTGTGCTCTTCACCGAATATTTTATAGCCGGGGAGAGTGTCAAAGTTTGCAGTATGAATACTGTTAAAAATATTTTTCTCTATGTTTGGATTTATCTTTTTAAGCTCTGCTATAAGATCCTTGATTTCTTTTCTTTTTGATATATTCTCGTGAGAGCTCTCGTCGTTTTCGGTGAATCTGCACGCACAGCGGATAAACTCAAGAGAATTATATTTGCACCAAGAGATAATGTCTTTTTCGTTTATGCGATAAAGCGGACGTATAAGCTCCATACCCTCAAAATTGGTGCTGTGAAGCTTTGGCATCATGCCCTGAATCTGCGCGCCGTAAAACATGCCCATAACGGTTGTCTCTATAACGTCGTTCAGATGGTGACCGAGCGCAATTTTGTTGCAGCCGAGCTTTTTTGCCATTGAATACAAATGTCCGCGGCGCATTCTCGCGCAAAGATAACACGGGTTTTTCTCTATTTTGTCAACAACGCCGAAAATATCCGTCTCAAATATTTTTATCGGAATTTCGAGTATTTTTGCATTTTCTTCTATCTTTGCTCTGTTTTGAGGATTGTAACCGGGGTCCATGACTATATATTCGGCATCGAAGGGGACTTCGCTTATTTTTTGCAGCTGTTTAATAAGCATTGCCATGAGCATTGAATCTTTGCCGCCGGATATACATACCGCAATTTTGTCGCCGGACTGTATAAGCTCATATTTTTTTACTGCGCCGACAAAAGGGTTCCACAGTTCTTTTCTGTATTTTTTTAAAATGCTTCTCTGAGCATACTGTGCTCTTGTGAGTTCTTTTTTCATTCGTAATTTTGCCTTTCTTTAAGACCTGAGAATGATTATAACATTAAATAAATTTAACTTCAAGTGCTATTAAGAGCCTTGCGAGGAATAGTGTATATTACTCAACAAATTTTTATAAGGGGCGAGTTGATGGGGATGTCGTCTTATATTGTTTTTAAAAGCTCTGATGAAAAAAGAGGGGAGCGCTGACCGCGTTTTATATTCAGATTTCGGTGAACCTTGTTTGACCGATACTTTTCTTTGTGTTAAATGAATATTTTTCTCTTTTTATGGCTCGTTCTTCTCATAATTTTTGAGGTGATAACAATACTTTTATTTTACCGGATAAACAAAACGGCGGCATATTTGCTCTTGCCTTATCTGCTCCGGAGCACCTTTGCCGCGGTTTTAAATTATCAAATTTATGTTTTGAATAAATAATGTTTATTTTGGCACTTATTTCTGTATAAATATGCAGAATAATGAATGATTATACATTGCCGCTATTGACATTTTATTAAAATGTTGTATAATGTTCCGTATAGTTTGTTTTAGGAGGCAGTGCTTTGTATAAGGTATTTATTGACGGAAAAGCGGGTACTACGGGTCTTAGAATTTATGACAGATTGCTCGAGCGAAAAGACATTGTTTTAATGACCTTGCCGGAGGAAAAAAGAAAAGACCCTGCTTTTCGCAGTGAGATGATAAATTCTTCTGATATAAGCTTTTTGTGCCTGCCGGATGCCGCCGCGAGAGAGTCGGTGTCTTTGGCAAAGAGCGACAGTGTCAGAATAATAGATACCTCAACGGCTCACAGAACCGAGCCGGGCTGGGCATACGGCTTCCCCGAGCTCTCATATGAGCACAGAGAAAAAATTAAAAACGGCAGCCGCATCGCCGTTCCGGGCTGCCATGCAAGCGGATTTATAGTTTCTGTTTATCCTCTTGTAAAAAGCGGCGTGATTGATAAAGATTATCCGCTCAGCTGTTTCTCTTTAACGGGTTACAGCGGCGGCGGCAAAAAAATGATTGCCGAGTATGAAGAAGAGGGCAGAGACGCTCTTTTAAAATCCCCAAGGCAGTATGCAACCGCTCAAATGCACAAGCATTTAAAAGAGATGCAGCATATCACGGGGATAGCCTCCGCGCCTATATTCAGCCCTGTGGTGGCAGATTATTACAGCGGAATGGAGGTCACCTTGCCGCTGTTCCCGTCGATGTTTAAAAAGAAGTGCTCGGCAAAAGACATTGCAGATATATATAACGAATATTACGGCAAATCAAACATGATAATTTGCGGCGGATATGATGAAGAAAACAAATTCGTCGCGGCAGGCGAGCTTAGCGGATATGACGATATGCTCCTCACCGTCAGAGGCAATGACGACAGAATTATAGTAACAGCCGTTTATGACAACCTCGGCAAGGGTGCGTCCGGCGCGGCTCTTCAGTGTATGAATATAATGCTCGGTATAGACGAGACAGAGGGGCTTAACCTCTCGCCGCGTTCGGCAGTGTGAATGAAAGGAAGTTTTATCATGAATTTTAAAGACGGCGGAGTGTGCGCCGCCAAGGGCTTTAAGGCCTCGGGCGTTCACTGCGGTATAAGAAAAAATAAGACTAAAAAAGATTTATCTTTGATTGTCAGCGATAAACGCGCAAGCGCGGCGGCTGTTTATACAACAAACCTTGTCAAAGGCGCGCCGATAGCGGTTACAAAAAAACATATTGAAAACGGCTACGCAAAAGCCGTCATCTGCAACAGCGGCATTGCAAACACCTGCAATGCAGACGGCGTTGAGGTTGCGGAGCAGATGTGCGCTCTTGTTGAAGAATATGCGGGTATTGATAAAAACGATGTTGTTGTTGCTTCAACAGGTGTAATAGGTCAGTCGCTTGATATTGAGCCTATAAAAAACGGCATGGCTTCTCTTGTAGAGAGCCTTAATTATAACGGCAGTGCGGACGCGGCTTACGGCATTATGACAACCGACACAGTGCTCAAACAAAAGGCTGTTGAGTTTGAGATAGGCGGCAAAACCTGCACAATAGGCGGTATAGCAAAGGGCTCCGGTATGATTCACCCCAACCTTGCGACTATGCTTGTGTTTATCACTACCGATGCCGCTATCAGCCCCGAGATGCTCACAAAGGCTCTCAAGGGCGATATAACAGATACATTTAATATGGTAAGCATAGACGGCGATACTTCGACCAACGACATGGTTTGCATACTCGCAAACGGAGCGGCGGAGAATGAGCCGATAACAAAAGAGGGCGAAGATTTTGAAGTTTTCAAAAAGGCTCTCGGCATGATAAACGCCGAGCTTTGCAGAGAGATTGCAAAGGACGGCGAGGGCGCAACCAAGCTGCTTGAATGTAAAGTATCCGGCGCTTCGGACAAGCCCACCGCAAGAACCGTCGCAAAATCCGTTGTTTGCTCCACTCTTTTAAAGGCGGCCATGTTCGGCGCGGACGCCAACTGGGGGCGCGTGCTTTGTGCAATAGGATACAGCGGAGCAGATGTTGACGTTAACAAAATAGATGTTTCTTTCAAGTCAAAAAGCGGCGAAATTCTCGTTTGCCAAAACGGCGCAGGTGTAGATTTCAGCGAAGAAAAGGCGAAAGAGATACTTCTCAACGATGAAATAGAAATACTCATAGACCTCAAAAGCGGCAGTGATTTTGCTGTTGCAAGGGGCTGCGACCTCACATACGACTATGTTAAAATAAACGGCGATTACAGAACCTGAGCTTTGCCATGAAAGGGATTTCAAAAATGGAATTTACCAATTCTCAGCGCGCACAAATACTTGTGCAGGCGCTGCCGTACATAAAAAAATATACGGGCAAAATTTGCGTTATAAAATACGGCGGCAACGCCATGATCAACGAAACGCTCAAGCAGGCGGTTATGCGCGATATGGTTCTTTTGAACCTTATCGGCATCAAGGTTGTGCTTGTTCACGGTGGAGGGCCGGAAATTTCGGGAATGCTCAACAAAATAGGTAAAAAGAGCGAATTTGTCGGCGGTCTTAGAGTTACGGATGAAGAAACCGTTGAGGTCGTTCAGATGGTGCTTGCCGGCAAGGTCAACAAAGACCTTGTCAGCCTCATAGGTCAGGCGGGCGGCAAGGCGATAGGTCTGAGCGGTATAGACGGCAGAATGATTCAGGCAAAGTGTAAGGACAAGGCTCTGGGCTTCGTCGGCGATATAAGCTATGTTGACCCGCAGCCGATAATTGACGTTCTTGATAACGGCTATATTCCTGTTATTTCTACCGTAGGCTGCGATACGCACGGCAATACCTATAATGTCAATGCAGACACTGCCGCGTCAAAAATAGCCGCTTCGCTCAATGCCGAAACGCTTATCTCCATGACCGACATATCGGGTCTTTTAAAAGATAAGGACGACCCCTCGTCTTTAATAGCGTCGGTGGATATAAAAGAAATCCCCAAAATGATAGAGGACGGCATAATCTGCGGCGGAATGATTCCCAAGGTTGAGTGCTGTGTTGACGCGCTCAAAAACGGCGTAGGAAAGGTGTTTATAATCGACGGCAGGGTAGAGCACTCAATAATCATTGAGATGCTCACAGACGAAGGTATCGGCACAATGTTCACAAACAAACGCGGCGTAAGAGATAAATATTCTTTTTTCTCTGATTAAGGGGCTGATTATATGGATATTTTTTCAAAAGATAAAGAATATATAGCAAACACATACGGCAGACTGCCTGTTGAGTTTGTGAGCGGCAAAGGCTCTGTATTGCGCGACAGCGAGGGCAAAGAATATATAGACCTCGGCAGCGGAATAGCTGTTAACATTTTCGGCATTGCAGACGATGAGTGGGTGAGTGCCGTTACTTCACAGCTCACAAAGCTTCAGCACACGTCAAACTATTATTATACCGAGCCGCAGGCAGACCTCGCAAAGCAGATTTGCGAGAGGACTAATATGAAAAAAGTCTTTTTCGGCAATTCGGGTGCAGAGGCGAACGAGTGCGCCATAAAAACCGCACGCAAATACGGCAATAAGGTTTTGGGCTTTGAAAACCCTGTTATAATCACCCTTAAAAACAGCTTTCACGGCAGAACGGTGACAACTCTCACCGCAACGGGGCAGGATGTTTTTCATAAGGATTTCGGTCCCTTTACCCCCGGCTTCGTGTATGCCGAGGCAAATAACAAAGAAGAGCTTTTGCGCCTCAGCGAAGAGAATGACTGCTGTGCCGTTATGATGGAGCTTATACAGGGCGAGGGCGGCGTTATGGCTCTTGACAAAGATTATGTCGAGTATGCGAGAGAGCTTTGCACCGAGAAAAACATGCTTCTTATAATTGATGAGGTTCAGACAGGCAACGGCAGAAGCGGATGCCTTTACAGCTTTATGAATTACGGCATACAGCCCGATATATTCACAACCGCAAAGGGTCTCGGCGGCGGACTGCCGATAGGCGCGGCGGTTCTCGGCGAAAAGGTTAAAGATATTTTAACCGCAGGCGATCACGGCTCAACCTTCGGCGGTAATCCCGTTTGTGCCGCAGGCGCATTAAATGTATTCGGCAGAATAGACGATGAGCTTTTGAAGTCTGTTAAAGAAAAGAGCGAATATATTATTTCGGAGCTTAAAGACCTTGACGGCGTTGAGGGCATCAGCGGCATGGGTCTTATGCTCGGCATCAAAACAAAAAAGGACGCCAAGGCGATACTCAAAGAGTGCCTTAACAGGGGAGTGCTCGTGCTCACTGCCAAGGATAAGGTAAGGCTTTTGCCGGCTCTCAATATCCCCATGGCCGAGCTTAAAAAAGGTATAGAGATATTAAAAGAAGTAATAAGCGCATAAAATTAAGGGACTGCAAAAACGAAAATTTTTACAGCCCCTTTTAAATTGTTGAGGCGATTCCCTGTTTTTGCAAGGAACCGCCTTTTATTTTTTATATAAACCCCGTGGCTCAGATTCTAAAGTATTTGCCTAAAAATTCCATGAATGAATCCGAAAGAACTTCATGGTCTTTGTCCGGCAAACCGGGAAGATTATCGTCAACAGACGAATCCGAAAGAAAATCCTGTGTTGTGAATTTCTGCGCTTTTATATCGGGCTTTTCGTATTTCAATTTCAAATCCTCCTTACTATGCTACGGTTTCTACCAGACTATTATCGTTTATTTTGCCCGGATTGTCAAGTCTTGAAAATACTCTGTTGTCGCTTTCTTCAAAAGCATATTTTGCAACGTCGCCGTAGTGATATTCGATACCGCCGTCGGCGTTTTCAACAAGGATATAAGCTCTTGCATAGAATGACTCTATGTAGAGATCGTGCATCTCAATATATGTTGCGGGGATTGCAACAGTGAACTGACCGTAGCACTTAGCTGTTGACTGACCCTCGGGAACGGGTTTGTCATAGGCTATGACGTTGCTGTTTCCGCTGCCGCAAATAAGGTCGCTGTAAAGCGCACTTTCGTCATTGGTTACCGCGCTCTCGGGTATAACGAGCATGCCGTAGCTCAAAATCTTATACTGCTTGTAGTCAACGCATCTCTCCGAGAAGAAGGTGATGGAATCATCATCGCCCGTCATAGCAAAGTTTGTTGTTACAAAAGCCTTGTTGTCTTTGATTTCCGCAGCCGATTCGCTGTCATAGCAAGCTGTGAGAGTGACGTCCTTAACAACATAGAAGCGATATGTTTTATATGTGCTTATGATGTTGCCGTACTGGTCTTTCCAGCAAACAAATCCGTCCGATTTTGCTTTGACGGTAGCCATGCCCTCAAAGGGGTAGCTGTTTACAACCGTGCTGGCGCCGTCTTTTACGGTTACGTTAAAGGTCTGTGAAGCATAGTCCGAAAGAACAAAGCTTACATCATAGCGAACAGTGTCGCCGCTTGCGATTTCGCCTATATCATCTGCAAGGGTGAGAACGCTGTCGTAGCCTACTCTGTATTTCTGTGCTCTGTATTTAACGGGGATTGCGGGGCCTTTGTCAAGCATCGGCTCGTTCATACCGTGGTAGAAGAATCCGAGAACCTCGCCCTCAAACACAGCCTCCATTTTAAAGTAGCCGTTTAAGTATGTTTCTTCGCAGAAGCATTTGCCGAGCATATCATAATCGTGAGCTTCCGTAAAGTTTAATTCGCATATGTTACAATAATATGTGTGTGTTGAGTGGTCTGCGCTTACAAACTCAGAGTATGAATGGGTGTGAACCTCGCTGTTTATGTTTCCGCAGGCGAGGCATAAGCCGATGCCATTGTAAATGTGGTCTGTGTGGTCTTCAACGCTCAGCTTGTTGTTATTATAGCCAAAGCCGTTAAAGCCGTAGTAATAATTCTCGTTTGAGTCTTCATCTGTTTCGGCAAAGTAATCAAAGACAAAAGGCAGACCAACATCCGTATAATAACCTTTATTCTCACCGAGAAGCGGATAGAAATTCTCTATATTGCTTGAATATAATTTTTCAAATGTTCCGCCGTTAAGCTTGGTGTTTTCTGCGGAGGCTAAGTAAAGCTCTTTGAAGTATCCGCCGGCGATTTCTGTGCTTTGGTAACCATCAATTGAGACATAATCATTAAATTTACCGCCGTTTATTGCTATGCCGACTTCATATACGGATACATAATTGTTAAATGTACCGTTTTCGATAATGAGCATCTTGGTTTTATTTCCGCCGCCCATATCCCATGCAGATACTCTCGTGTTTACGGTTCCGTTGCCGGTTATTGTTAAGGTTCCTATTTTTACCGAAATGTTTGAACCGTTGGAATACAAGTCGTTAATCTCTTTGCCATTAAGGTCGATTGTAATGTTTTTATCTTTGTCGTCAAGCTCAACAGACGATTTGATGTCAGCGTCGGCTAAAAGTTTAATTACGCTCTCGCCCGAAAGAGCCGATGCCGCGTCAAATGCTTTTTCAAGTGATTCGTAGTAGCCGAGGCTGCTGCCGTCCTTGAGCGAAGCAGAGGCTGCCATGTCGGCTCCGCACTCGGTGCACTTGTTGTTTTCATCTATCTCTGTGTGCTTTGTGTGGTTAGAGATAACAGACACTGTTTTGCCGTCCGCTCTGCCGTCAAAGCCGTAATAATTGCCGAGATAATCGTCGCCGCTGTAGCTTTGGAATATATCGCCTGTTACGTCTGCTTTGAATTCTTTGCCGTAGCCGAGCAGGGGAGTGAAGTCGGTAAGGTCATAAGAATACATAAGGGTGTATGTTCCGCCGTTAAAGGTTATGCCGTTTGCAACGGCAATCTTCTTGAAATTACCGTCGTTTATTGTGAGCTTTCCGTTTCTGCCCAATGATACTTTTTCGTTAAATGTACCGCCGTTAACGGTGACGTCAAGGTTGCCGTCATAAAACTCTTTGTTAAATATTCCGTTTTCAATCGTAATCTTTGTGTTTTGGGCGTATCCGATTGCCGAAACGGGCAGGTCGAATGTGCCGTTTCCGATTATCGATATTTTGCCCTCCATAAGCTGAAGCACTACGTCCGAATTGTCGGTGCCGATAGTCTTTCCGTTAAGGTCGATAACAGTGTCTATAACAGAAAGCACTGTGGTTGAAGTAAGCTTTGCGTTCGCATAAAGCTTTATTGCCGTCTTATCAAAGACATATTTTGTTGCGTCAACCGCTTCTTCAAATGTTTCGTAATAACCTGTTTTGTTTGTGTTTAAATTTGTTGTTGAAGCAACTATATCAGCACCGCAGTATTCACATCTGTTGTCACTGTTTATTTTTGTGTGTTCACTGTGGTCAACAACGCTTATTGTGCGTTCATAGCCTGTTTCGGCTCCGTCAAAGCCGTAGGCGGTAGTGTCGTTTAATTGATATTCGTAAAATTCAACATCGCCTAATGAAACTTCATAGCCCTTGCCCTCGCCGAGAGCCGAGTACCAATCATAGTCTTCCAGGGCCGAGGCTAAGTATTTGTATGTGCCTCCGTTTAATTCTACTGTAGGCATGCCGTTATAATCATCTATACCTAAATAATCATTGAACGTGCCGTCATTTATTGTAAGCTTTGCGGGACCCATTGCTGCTACACGAGCGTCATAGGTGCCGTTTTCGATGGTCAGCTCGCCGACATCATCGCCGTAAGCCAAAACGCCGAAGAATATGCTTGAAGAACCGTTGCCCGTAACGGTGAGCTTCTTTGTGGTGATAATGCCGGGCAAGTTTCCCGATGTGTCTGAGAAGTTGCGGTCAATTCTCTTGCCGTTCATGTCGAGGATGATTTCGTCACCGGACATAACCGATGCTGAAGAATCGATAACTGAATCGTCAAGAAGCTTGACAGTTACTGTGCCTGTGAGAGTCTGGGCATTCTCCATTGCGTCACCGAATGTTTCAAACGCCGTAACATTGCCGTCTGCGTCAATAACGATTACGTCTGCGATTGCGCCGCAGATTGTGCAAATATGATTGTCGTCAAACGTATGCTCGCTGCATTTTTCAACATAAACATTCTCAAGTGTTTTAACCTTGGCGTCGGTTACAAGGCTCTTGTCTGCACTGTTGCGATAAATATAATATTTAACAAGAGCGTCGGCGCAGGTCTTTTCACCCTCAACGGTAAGTTTCGCAAACGAACCGCCGGAGAGGCTTGCTTTTGCTCCGTCGGCAATAGTGACCTCGCCGTTAAATTTAGCGGATTTGTAATCTGCCTCAAGTGTTCCGCCGTGAATATTTACGGGGCAGTTAAGCGTTGCATTGTTAACATAAAAAACAGTGCCGCTGTTGTTATTGTCATAGACATTAATTTTAACCGGCTCCTGAATGTTGATATAACCGCTTGCTTCAATCATTGCGCCGTCAGAGACAGTCATGCTGCAGCGGTCATAATATGTGCCGCCGATAAGTCTGAAGCCGCACGGGTCACCGTACATATCCTTGCCGTTTGCAATCATTTTGCTGTAAATGCTGACGTTTCTTAAAATGAATCCGTCATAGCCGGTGTTGGAAATGAGCTTTCCTGTGTAGCGGCCGTCTCTAAGGTCGATAGCCGAGGATTCGTTTGCCTCAATTGTTCCGAGGCATACGATGGTTGATTCGGCGACAAAGTTTGCATAACCGTTCATCTGAACCATGAGATATTCGTCATCTTCATCTCTGGTTACATCGCCGTATATGCCGCCCGATACGTAGTACCATGAGTAATCATATCCGTAAAGCGTACCGAGGAAAGTGCCGTGACCGTCCTTGATTCTGAGTATAGCGTCCTTACGAAGTGTAATTGTGCTGTGGATTGTGTGACCGTTCGGGTCAAAATAGAAGTTACCCTGACTGAGCTCTATCGGGTCATACAGATCCACAAGCGTAGAAAGCGTGCATGCCTGATGCTCTTCGGTGCTCGCAACGGCAAGCGCCGCGTCAAAGTCCGTGTAATATGTAGCTTCCGTCTGGTTGTATTCCACGGTTTTTGCTACAATGTCGGCATTACATTCCGTACATTTGTTGTCCTCGGTAATCGAGGGGTGGGTGCAGTCGCCGTCTGCCGCAGTTACAGTCGGGGGAACCATGGTGAAAATCATGATGACCGTCAGTATAACAGACAGAACACGCAAGCTGATTTTTTTCTTCATTGCAACGTCTCCTTCAAAATAATTTATTTCGGATTTATCGGTCTTTGCGCAAAAAGACCATTTTTTCTTTATATATAATATTAAAGATTTTTACGAATATTGCAATATCTGTGGCACAAGCGGTCTGATTTTGGCACAAGCGGTAATCAGCGTATTGTCTTAAAAAATAAATTGTGCTAAAATGTTGAATAAGGGGAGATGAAAGCATGAAAATAGCTCTTGTAGATGATGATTTACTCTCGCTCAAAAGATTGCGCGAATACATAGAACGGTATGTCGGCGAGCCTGCCGATTGCTTTGAAAGCGGCGAAAGCTTTTTAAAAGCTTGGCACGGCGGATTTTATGATATTGTTATTCTCGATATCTTTATGGGCGAAAAAAACGGCGTGGAGGTTGCCAAAACAATACGCCGCACCGATAATGACGCAAGGCTCGTTTTTGTTTCGTCAAGCAACGAGTTTGCGGGCGAAAGCTATGAGGTCAACGCCTGCTATTATCTTAAAAAGCCGTTCGCCGAAGAGCAGTTTAAATCTATGCTGGGCAGACTGAATATAGAAGAAATTGAACTTTCCCGCGCCGTCGTGCTCCCGGATGGTCAAAAGCTTATCCTCAGAAACGTGATTTATGCCGATTTTGCTTCGCACTGCGTAACATTCCACAACAAACGCGGCGGCAACATTGTCTCGCGCATAAATTTTGCCGAGATAGAGCCTCTTTTGTGCTCAAATTCTTATTTTTACAGCCCGTCAAAAGGCGTGATAGTAAATTTTTATGAGGTCGCGGCTCAGCATGACGGAGTTTTTTTGCTGACCGACGGAACAAGAATCCCTATAAGCCGCAGAAAGTCAAAGGACGTACTTGATTCCTTTGCGGCATTCCGCTTTGAAAATTTAAGAAAAGGCGGTGAGGGCCAATGATACCCGCTTACCGTTTTGCCGAGGTTGCGGTATATTCCGTTTTAAACTTCTTCCCTTATCTGATGCTTGCTATATATCCGTTTCGCAAAAGTCTAAGATTTTCGCGAAGAAATACGACCCTCTTGGTTTTGCTGCTTTGTGCGGTTCAGATTTTTATGGGCTGCGTTTCTGCCTTTTATGAGGGCAGCCGCGCGAGCGTGCTCAGCGTAGTCAGCACGGTTTCTTATGCCGCGTTTTATTTTCTTGCGGTTAAAATGCCGTTCGGCAAAACTCTTTTTACTCTTTTAATGCTCTCTAATGCGGCAAACTTTGTTGTTATGGCGTCAAAGTGTATTGAGGGTCAAATCTTTCCCGAGCTTGCGCTGCAAAGCTATCGCTGGTCCTTTTCTCTTGTGATGTTTTTTGTCGAGCTTTTGCTTTTAATTCCGCTTTATTTTTATATAAAAAAAGTTTATACCCCTGCGGTAGAAAATGAGCCCTCCGGCATTGAATGGAAGTTTTTGTGGCTCATTCCCGCAACATTTTATCTTATTTGGTTTTACGAGATATATTCGGGTTCGTCAAAATCGAGCCTTGAAACAGCCCTTAATCCCGGCAATGCGGTGTTCCTTTTGTTTATAAATGTCGGCGCTATGCTTGTTTATTCGGTCATTGCAAAGCTCGTTTTGGAGCAAAACAAAAATATGCGCTTGCAGGCGAGCAACCACAGCCTTGAGATGCAGAGCCTGCAATATGAAAATTTGCAGGAGAGAATAACAGAGGCAAGGCGCGCAAAGCACGATGTTCGCCATCACATAGTTTTGATGCAGGAGTATTTGAAAAAGAAAGAGTATTCCGAGCTCGAAAATTATCTCAACAGCTACAGCGAAAGTTTGCCGGAGGATACGCCGCTTAGCTTTTGCAAAAATTATGCGGTTAATGCTGTTCTTGCCTATTTTTCTCAGCTTTCAAAAGTACGCCGAATAGATTTGAGCGTTCACATTGATATACCCGAAAACTGCGGCATTGACGATACCGATATTACCGTCCTTTTCGGCAATCTTTTAGAAAATGCGTTTGAAGCCTGCGAGCGTGACGGCAGTGAAAACAAAAAGGTTATAGTCCGTGCGACAAACGACGAATATTCTCTCTGTGTTGCCATTGATAACACGTTTACAGGCAAAATCAAAAGGAATAAAAGCGGCGCATTTGTTTCTTCAAAGCATATCGGCGCAGGCATAGGTACGGAATCGGTCAAAAGCATTGCCGAAAAATACCACGGTGTATGCCGCTTTGATAATGCAGGCGGAATGTTTTACGCATCTGTAATGCTCAACAAATAAAAGAGGACAATATGAATAAAAAAGAAATATATGAATATCTCGATTCATTGAATATTGAATATGAAAAAACCGAGCATAAGGCGGTTTATAACATGGCAGAGCTTGCCGAGGTTGAACTTCCGCACCCGGAGGCGGATGCGAAAAATCTTTTTATCAGAGACGACAAAAAGAAAAATTATTACCTCGTAAGCATAAAAGGGGATAAGAAAGCTGACCTCAAGACATTAAGGCAAAAGCACGGAACAAGACCTTTGTCGTTTGCAAGTGAAAATGATTTAGAGAATATTTTAAAATTAAAGCCGGGTTCGGTTACGCCGCTCGGACTTTTGAATGACAAAGAGTGCAAAACGGTGTTTTATTTAGACAGTGATTTTGTTTCTCCCAACGGCTTAATAGGCGTGCACCCGAATGACAACACTGCCACCGTTTGGCTCAAAACAGACGATTTAATCGGAATAATCGAAAGTCACGGCAATAAAGTGATTGTGACCGACATATAAAAAGCTCCCTGAATTTTAAAATTCAGGGAGCTTTTTGCGTCTTTATTAAAGTTCAAATATATTGCTCAATGCGTCGCCGAATGCGTCGGGGAAAACGTCGTGATCCTCATCGGGGTCGGGAGGAAGTTCATCATCGTTAGACGAATCCGTAAGAAAATCTTGCACCGTGAATATTTGCGCTCTGATAAACGGTTTTTCGTAATTCATGTTTTTCCTCCTTAATCTGCCGACTGAACGAGAAGGTTGTCGTTCTTGACGTCTGTTCTTCTTACAAACTGTGCTTTTTCCTGTGATAAATCATACTCGCCTATGTCGCCGTAGTGATATTCGAGTTTGCCGTCTGCCGTTTCGACAAGGACATATGCTCTTGCATACCAAAGCTCGCCGCCGAGGCCGTTTGCCGTGAGGTAGCTCTCGGGTATTGCAACCGTGAACAGACCGTAGCATTTCGATGTCGTCTGACCCTCTGCAACAGGCTTGTCATAAACGAGAACCTTGCTGTTGCCGCCGGAACATACAAGCGAATTGTAAAGAGTGTTGTAATCATTGCCGACTGCGCTTGACGGTGCCAAGAGTATGCCGTGGCTGAGTATCTTATAGCTCTTATAATTTACGCAGCGCTCGGAATAGAAGGTGAGAGAACCGTCATCGCCCTTTTCGGCAAAGTTGGTTTTTATAAATGCTTTTGACTGCGTTTCGGCATTTGAATAAACTGCCGTAAGTGTTGTGTCTTTAACGGCAAGGAAGTAATATGTCTTATATGTGCTTACCACGTTGCCGTATTCGTCCTTCCAGTAAAGGAATCCTGTGCCGGTTGCTTTAGCGGTTGCTTTTTGCTCCCAAGAATACTGAGCCGAGGTTTTGTTTGAGCCGTCAACCGTTGTTACGGTGAATTTCTGCGAAGCATAATCGGTGAGAACAAAGCTTGCGTCATACTGCTGAACGTCGCCGTTTTCGGCTACACCGTAATCTCCTTTAGGTGTGAGAACGGTTTTGTGGCCTACTCTGTATTCAGGTGTTCTGTATTTTACGGGAACAGAGAAGGTGCTTGAATCAAACTGTTTGCCAAGCTTCATATATTTAAAGCAAACAGTCTGACCGTTGAGAAGAATATCGACAGTATATGCGCCGTCGCTGAATTCGCTTCCGCATATGCACTTGCCGTCCATATCCTTTTTGTGTGCTTCTGTTTTTGTATTTAAGCAAAAACTGCATTGATATGTGTGTGTGGTTTCATCAGATGAAACTATGTGCCAGTCATGCGCATTTTCGTCGACAGGGGTGTAGTCGCCGTACATAACAGCGTTGCAGCGCAAGCAAATATAAACCGTGTAGCCGCGCTCCGTGCATGTAGGCTCAACAACATATGACTTTTTATAATCGTGCTCGTTAAGTGCCCAGTGAGCATAAAGCGTATGGTTTGAATCCGTTAAAACCTTTGTGTCGGCTTTTACCTGTGTGCCGCCGTCTTTTGCGGTGAACCAGCCCTCAAAGTTGTAGCAGTCCTTTGTGGGAACTGGCAACTCTCCGTATGCCGAGTCATATGCTACTGATTTGCTGCTGTCGGAGCAGGTGCCGCCGTTTGCGTCAAAGTTTACAGTATATGCGTTTGCGCTCCAGTGAGCATAAAGAGTGTGATTGCTTGCCGTAGACATTACCGTGTCGGCATCAACCGCGCTACCGCCCTGAGCCGAAGTGAACCAGCCGTCAAAGCCGTATCCGGTACGCGTGGGTATGGGCAGAGTGCCATATGCCGAGTTAAAGTTGACCTCTTTTGAAGCGGTGGGGCAGGTGCCGCCGTTTGCGTCAAAGTTTACAGTATATGCGTTTGCGCTCCAGTGAGCATAAAGAGTGTGATTGCTTGCCGTAGACATTACCGTGTCGGCATTAACCGCGCTGCCGCCCTGAGCCGAAGTGAACCAGCCGTCAAAGTCGTATCCGGTGCGTGTGGGTATGGGCAGAGTTCCGTATGCTGAGTCATATGCGACTGATTTGCTGCTGTCGGAGCAGGTGCCGCCGTTTGCGTTAAAGCTGACTGTGTAGGTGTCGGCTTTCCATGCGGCATATATGGTTTGGAAAAATGTGACGTTTATAGTGCTCTTGCTGCCGTTAACCGCATTTTTATTATCTGCCCAGCCGAGGAAGGTATAGCCTGTTCTTACGGGAACATAGGGTGAAACATCCATCGCAACCGAAGTTTTGAGGCCTATTGTTACATTGGCACTTGTGGTTGCAGCACCCGAGATTGTGCCGCCGTTTGCATCAAGTGAAATTTTGGTTTGCAAAGCGTTTAAAGCATTGTTGATAGCCGCCGCGTAGCTGTCTATGTTTGCCTGTGTGTATGTGCTCGCGGCGTATTTATCAAGAGCTTCTATACAGGGCTCTGCATTGTCGAGCGCGGTTCGTACTGCCGAAACAGAGACATATCCGGCGCTGTTATCGATGGCAAGTCTCGCTTTATCCATTGCGTCGCGAAGAGCAGAGGAGTCAACCGGGACACAGCTGTAATGGAAGTAAAGATCTCTGTTGTGCTTCTTTGTGCCTTCGTTAAGCTCGGCAAGGGTAGTGGGATCTTCTATCCACTTTGAGGTTTCGCAGCCGGAAGCCGAAGTTTCGGAGTCTATCGAAACACTCGTTATCGGTGCGCCCGCATTGTAATCTCTTGAGGCATAGGTGTATATGTAAGAACCCTTTGCGTCCTCGTTAAGGTCAACCGCGCCGTCCATAAGAGCGGAAGGGTCAGTCATGTCGTTTGCCGTTCCCTCATGGTCTTTGCCGATTATCCAGTATGTGCAGTTTGTTCCGTTTACCGCAGATGATATTGAGTTAACATCGTTTCTGGTTTTGTGCGTGAATCTGACTGAACGAAGCGCGCGTGTAATATCAGTTGTGGTTTTATATCCCATATAGATATAATATCCGCCGCCGCCCGAGTTGCAGTCGGTGTCAATCAGCGTATATCCGCCGTTTCTTACGCCGTTTTTGGCTTTGTCGGCAGATTTTGAGCTGAAATAAACGCCGATATATTCAATAAACTTAGTGCCGGGCGGGTAATAATACTCATTCTTATAAGCTTTTTCATAAGATACCGCTTTCGCCGTCAAGCCGACCGAGGGTAAAAAGGTAAATGACGTTGAAATTGCGGTCATCATGATTATTGCACTCATAAGAGACGCCAATAATCTCTTTGCCGTTTTCACAAAACATCCACTCCTTAAATAATACATTATATATGTGAATATATAGTATCATTTTTGCATATGTTTTTCAAGCTTTTTATGAAAATTCGGCACAAAAGTCAAATAACATTAAATTCATACCGCTTTTTTGTGCACTTGTGGTATTTTTGCAATAAAATTTCTCCGATTTCTTGACTAAATTATATTTTTTTGCTACAATTTGCTCATAACAAGGCAGGAGTGACAGCTTATGTCAAACGGCGGCAAAAAAGGCAGGCGACCGTCAGGCGATGACGGCTTTCCCAAAATAACACTACCGTGGCTGATAATCGGTATTGCGTCCATGTTTATGTTCATGGCGTTTTTAATTTCAATGTACTTTGAATTTCATACGGCTTTGTTTTTTGCTGTGTGGATGTGGATAATTTCGGCTGCGCTTATTTTTGACGGAGTAAGCAGACGCAAAAAGAGCAAAGCCTCCGGCAACCTCAGCTTGTGCATGGGCGTTTTGGCGTTTATTGCGGGCGTAGCGGTTTTGAATTTGTGAATTTAATATCATGGCGTTATTTGTAAATTTAAGCAGAGCATATTTTGGCGGTATGTTCTGCTTTTTGTATTTTTTTGCCGAACTGTATCCGTATATGTATTTTGAAACGCGAGGAAGCGTGGAAAAACGCCTAAAAACGACGGCGCAGAAAGCAACAGGATAATATTTTTTGCATTTTTATTCGACTTTTTATTACAAGAAGATTTTTTAAATAGTAAACTAAAGTCAGAGTTTAGCACAATTCGGGGAATAGCGTTATTTCCCACTTTTTTCCAAAAAATTCCAGTTTTTTCCAAATAAAGTGTTGACAGATGGGAGAATAGGTGATAAGATGTTTGTGAATTAAATTCACATGGGGGATGAAAAGACATGAATAAGTCAATTAAAGTAATGTTAGCAGAAAACAACACGGAGTTCTCGCAGAAATGCTTCAGAACACTCAGCACATACGGGTATGATGTGGTGATGGTCGATAAGGACGGCTCGCAGGTTCTTACAAAAATCAAGACCGATTGCCCCGATATTCTGATTATGGATGCGTTTATGCTTCACGTGGACGCTTTGGGTGTTTTGAAAAACATGAGTGAGATGAAGAACGTAAAAAGACCTATGACGGTTGTTCTTTCGGGCGTTGATAACCCGAGGTTCGAGAGAGAAGTGCTCTCGGCAGGCGCCGATTATTACTTTTTAAAACCGTTTGACGTTGAGGTTATGGTTCAGCGCTTGCTTCAGATGCATGAGTGGAGCGGTTCTGCCGTGCAGGAGAAAACGGATACTCCGAGCATAGAGATAGTAATATCCGACATAATGCATCAGATAGGCGTTCCGGCACACATAAAGGGCTATCAGTATCTCAGATATTCTATTATGCTTTCGATAGAAAATCCCGATATGATGGGCTCGGTTACCAAGGTGCTTTATCCCACGGTCGCAAAGCATTTTCAGACTACGCCTTCAAGAGTTGAGCGCGCAATAAGGCATGCCATTGAGGTTGCGTGGGATAGGGGAGATGTTGACGTTTTATCGTCATATTTCGGCTATACCATACAGTCTTCGAGAGGCAAGCCTACAAATTCAGAGTTTATCGCCATGATTGCGGATAAGCTCAGACTTAATCTTAAAGCGTCGTAATTCTACATAATATTTGCCGTCCGTTTGCTCTTTTTGGGGCATTGAAACGGGCGGTTTTTATAATTTATAAAAAATTGCAAAAAACAGTTGCAATTTAAAAGATAGTGTGCTAAAATAGCTTTTGCGTAATTGAGACCGAAAGAGGTGAAAATGATGAAACAGGGAATTCATCCGAAATATGAGCCCACACAGGTACGCTGTGCATGCGGTGCTGTTATAGAGACTCGTTCAACAAAAAGCGATATGCGTGTTGATATATGCTCAAGCTGCCATCCTTTCTTCACAGGTAAGCAGAAGCTTGTTGATACAGGCGGACGTGTTGACAGATTCAAGAAGCGTTACAATCTTGATAAATAATCGGAAAGCGGTGCAAGTTTTTTGCACCGCTGCTTTTTTGGTGATATTTATGGAGTATAAGACCGTTGCAAAGCAGTCTTCTGCCGAGTTTGTCGAGCGCCGCTCGCGTTTTATTGGCTATATTAAGCCGGTGACGACCAAGGAGCAGGCAACTCAGTTTATAAACGAGATAAAATCAAAGCATTGGGATGCAACCCACAATGTTTATGCCTATGTTTTAAGAGACGGAAATATTCAGCGCTATTCCGATGACGGCGAGCCGCAGGGAACGGCAGGTGTTCCGGTGCTTGACGTGCTTTTAAAAGAGGAACTTACCGATTGCGCGGTTGTCGCAACAAGATATTTCGGCGGTGTACTTCTCGGCGCGGGCGGCTTGGTGCGCGCATATTCGCACACTGCCAAAATAGCCGTAGATGCGGGCGAGGTTGCCGTAATGCACCTTTGCAGTGTGATGAAAGTAGAGTGTGACTACAATTTTTACGGCAAAATAAGCTCTCTTATTCCCGAATTCGGCGGAACGGTTGACAATACTTCTTTTGAAGAAAATGTGACAGTCGACTTTCATATCCCTTCCGAAAGCGAGGGCAAATTTTCTGCAAAACTAAGCGATGCGAGCTTCGGTAAGCTAAAAGCACAAAAGAGCGGAGAAATTTTTTGCAAAATATAAAAAAATAAAAGGAATATGCCGATTTGCGGCGTATAAGCTTATTAGAGAGATTTTAACAGCTTTGGCGAAAGGAGACGTATTATGAAAAAAGCAGTCAGAGAAATCACCTGTGAAAACGAGCATTTGCTGCTCTCACGCTATGCGTCCTTTGCCGATAAAAGCCGCGGCAGGCTCAGAAAAGAAGAAGAATGCGAAATCCGCACTTGCTTTCAGCGAGACAGAGACAGAATAATTCACTGCAACTCTTTCAGGCGCTTAAAGCATAAGACCCAGGTCTTTCTTTCACCCGAGGGTGATTATTACCGCACAAGACTTACTCATACTCTTGAGGTCTCGCAGATTGCAAGAACAATTGCCGTAGCTCTGCGCCTTAATGAAGATTTGACAGAGGCGATAGCTCTCGGTCATGACCTTGGGCATACCCCGTTCGGTCACGCGGGCGAGCGCGCTCTCAACAGTGTTTGCCCCGACGGATTCAAACATTATGAGCAGAGTCTTAGAGTTGTTGATATTATAGAAAAAAACGGTATGGGGCTGAATCTTACAGAAGAAGTGCGAAACGGCATAGTCCGCCACACCTGCGGCGAACAGGCTTTCACTCTTGAGGGCAGAGTGGTGAGACTTGCCGACAGAATAGCCTACATAAACCACGATATTGACGATGCAATACATGCCAAGGTTATAACAGAAGACGATATTCCGCTTAAAATAAGACAGGCTCTGGGCTTTAACAAGTCGGAGCGTATAAATACACTTGTAAAATCTTGTATTGATAACAGCACAGACGAAATTTGCCTTGATGACAACACTCAGCTTTATTTTGACGAGATACACGAGTTTATGTTTAAAAACGTATATACTAACCCCGTGTGCAAAAGCGAAGAGAAAAAGGCAATAGACATGATTTGCCGGTTGTATGAATATTTTTCTCAGCATCCGATTGAGCTTCCGGAGGAATACACTCTCATCTGTCTCAAAGAGGGGCCGCAGCGAGCCTCTTGCGACTACATCGCCGGCATGACCGACAGATACGCGGTTCATACCTTTAACCGCTTGTTTGTGCCCGGCTCCTGGATGATGTAAGGGGGCGGATATTATGGCATTCAGCGATGAATTTTTATCTGAACTCAGAGACAGAAACGATATAGAAGACGTTATATCGACTTATGTCAATTTAAAAAGACAGGGCAAGATTTTAAAAGGACTTTGCCCTTTCCACAACGAAAAAACGCCGTCGTTCACCGTTTACCCCGATACAAAGTCTTTTTATTGCTTCGGCTGCGGTGCGGGCGGCGAGGTTATAACATTTATCAGACGAATAGAAAACCTTGATTATCGCGATGCCGTGCGTTTCTTGGCAGACCGCGCAGGTATGCAGATGCCGAGCGACGGCTATGACGATTCACTCGCAAAGCACCGTCAAAGGCTGTTTGCGGCAAACCGCGAGGCGGCAAGGTTTTTTCATGAGTGCCTGATAAATAAGGGCGGCGAGGAGGCACTTGATTACCTCAAAAACAAACGCCGTCTGTCCATGTCGACAATCAGACATTTCGGTATGGGCTACGCGCCGAACAGCTGGGACGCTCTGATAAACCATATGCGTGAAAAAGGCTTCTCTTTGTCGGAGCTTTACGATGCAAATCTGGTAAAAAGAAGCGAAAGAAACGGCAAAACAAGCTATTACGATAACTTCAGAAACCGCGTAATGACGCCTATTATTGACCTTCGCGGCAACATAATTGCCTTCGGCGGACGTGTGCTTGACGATTCAAAGCCGAAATACGTCAACACCTCCGACACGCTGATATATAAAAAGACCGACAACGTCTTTGCACTCAATTTTGCCAAAAACGGCAATCCGAGCGCGCTCATTCTTGCAGAGGGATATATGGACGTTATCGCGCTTCACCAGGCGGGCTTCACAAACGCCGTCGCTTCGCTCGGCACTGCGCTCACAAGAGAGCAGGCGAGCCTTATAAGCAGATATGCCGACGAAGTGATTATTTCATACGATGCCGACGAAGCGGGGCAGGAGGCAACAAAAAAGGCTATACGCATTTTCTCCGAAACGGGGCTTAAAATAAGAGTGCTTCGCCTTGAGGGCGGCAAGGACCCGGATGAAATAATAAAAAATTACGGCAAAGAGCGATTTAAAGCACTGCTTGACGGTGCGGCAAACGACATTGAATACGGAATTTTAAAAATCCGCTCAAAATATGACCTCTCAATGCCGGACGGCAAGGTGGGATTTCTCTCTGAGGTCGCGGAGCTTCTCGCTTCATGCGGCGCGATAGAGAGGGATATATACGCTTCAAAGCTCTCCTCAGAGCTTGATGTGAGCAAAGATGCGATAATGAGCGAGGTCAAGCGTAAATGGTCCGCAAAAAGGTCGGCGGAGAAAAGGCGAGAGTTTGAGCAAATCAAGCGCAACGCCGCTTCGCCCAAAGACGATATTAACCCGGAGAGAAAAGGTCATGTTCGCGCCGCCAGGGCAGAGGATGTGCTGCTCTCGTCAATCATTAACAATCCGGAGTTTTATTTTAAACTGAAGGACAAGCTCTCGGAGGACGTTTTTATCACAGACTTTAACCGCCGCGTTTATTCCTCGCTTTCGCAAAGGTTGGACGGCGGCAGAAGTATAGAACTTTCAATGCTTTCGGCAGACTTCACCCCGCAGGAGAACGGCAGACTCGCAAAGTTTATTGCAATGAAAAAAGAAATCAGCAGCACTCTCGGCGAATGTGAAGACTGCATAAACGTTATGAAGCAGGAAAAGGCAAAGCAGAACGCCGTAAATCCTGCCGACACAACGCCGGAGGAATTTTTGAATCTATTCAGGAAAAAATCTTAAAGGGGAGCCCGACTTCCCGACGGATGTATAACATAAGGAGACAAGCTATGGAAAACACCGACAAAAAAATGACAATCAAGGCTTTGATTGAAAAAGGCAAGGCAAATAACGGCAAGATTTCCACTCAGGATATTGATGCCGCTATTTTGGAGATGGATTTTGATATTGAAGAGCTTGATAAGCTCTATGAGACTATTGAGAATCAGAATATCGAAATTATCGACGATTTTAACAGCGCGTCACTTGAGAATATTGATTTTGATATGGATATTCCCAAGACCAACGAAATGAATGTTATTGCCGCAGACGATAAGGTGCAGGGTACGGACGACCCGGTCAAGGTCTATCTTAAAGAAATAGGCAGAGTTCCGCTGCTCACCCCCGAGGAGGAGATTGAGCTTGCGATAAGAATTGCCGACAATGACGAAAAAGCAAAGAAAAGACTTGCCGAGGCAAACCTTCGTCTTGTTGTCAGCATAGCAAAGCGCTACGTCGGCAGAGGTATGCAGTTCCTTGACCTTATCCAAGAGGGCAACCTCGGTCTTATAAAAGCTGTTGATAAGTTCGACTACACAAAGGGATTTAAGTTCTCAACCTATGCAACATGGTGGATTCGTCAGGCGATAACAAGAGCCATTGCCGACCAGGCGAGAACGATTCGTATTCCCGTTCATATGGTTGAAACAATAAATAAAGTCAAGAAAACCAACAGCCAGCTGCTCCATAAAAACGGCAGAGACCCAACCGCAGAAGAGATTGCCAACGAGCTCGGCATGACCGTCGGCAAGGTCAGAGAAATTCTCAGAGTGGCACAGGAGCCGGTATCTCTCGAAACTCCCATCGGCGAAGAAGAGGACAGCCACCTCGGCGATTTTATTCCCGATGATGACGCACCGGCACCGGCAGACGCCGCTTCAATACTGCTTCTTAAAGAGCAGCTTGATGAGGTTCTTCAAACTCTGACTCCCAGAGAGGCAAAGGTTCTTTCAATGCGTTTCGGTCTTGAAAGCGGACATCCGCACACTCTTGAGGAAGTCGGCAAATACTTCAATGTTACAAGAGAGAGAATCCGTCAGATAGAGGCAAAAGCTTTGAGAAAGCTTCGTCACCCCAGTAGAAGCAAAAAGCTTAAAGATTTCCTCGATTAAAATATATCAATATTAAAACAGACGCTGCGGATGAAGCAAACCCCAAAGTTTAGACAAAATTAAATATTAAATTGCAAGTGAATGAGTTCGGTATTGTACCGGACTCATTCCTTTTAGTTTTAAGGAAATTCTTTCGTTATTGTAGTAGTCTAGAAAGACAAATAAAAGCATAAACAAGAATTTAAAATCGGACGGTGGCTATATGTTTAGTTATAATGTGTTTAAAGAAGCGTCAAATGCAGAATTTGACAATGTGTGCAAAAAGATTGAAAACAGCTTGAATTTTAGAAAGAAACCGCCGATTATTGATGTTGACGGTTCAATTGTTCAAATATATACAGACGGAAGTAAAAACATAAAGGTTTATAACGATTACGAAGTTGATGCAGTATATATAGATTCCGATATTGATTTAAGCAAAGTGTTTGACAGCTAAATTTTATTAAAATCTAAACCGGCACTGCGACAAATTCCGGAGGGATTGTCACGGCGCCGGTTTATTGTTGTTTACCGCAAACAGATATTCGCGAGTTTCTTTTATACTTTTTGGGTGTACTGCAAATCTACCCACCCGGCGCCGGAATCGAGCTTGCCCCAGCTTATGCCGCCGCTGCTCTTTCGGTCGGTTATCATGTATTTTTCACCGTAATTTATGCGCGCCGTAACGGGAAAATCCGTTCCCGGACCGCCGCGAACATTTAGTGTGCCGACCGATACTTCGACGGGGTACGGGTCAAACCGCGCGGTGGCTTCGCCGCTTTTCAGCTCGTCAATATAGCCTGCAACCTGTTCTTTAAATTCATACCAGTTAGGGATTATATATATCGGGCAGGTTTTGTACGGATTCGGCAGCGTGTTCAGATAATCTCTGTCGCCCTCAATTCCGTCTCTGACATTCAGCCAATAGCTGTGCGTATATAAGTCATTCTCGTCAAGCCCGTTTTCATAAAGCAGATATGCCGCAAGCCTTGCCGCATTGTCTCTTGCTTTGAGAGAATTAGGGTCGTCTTCACTGCTCATGATTGTTTCGATAGCTATGGTTTTTGTGTTGCCGTCACCGTCGCCGTCCGCCGCGTGCCAGCCTGTTGAGTTAAGCGGCAGATTTTGCCATGCGCCGAGGTCGTCAACATAGTAGTGCACGCGAACATCTTTCATATCACCGTCTATCGTTGCCGCCGTGTATTGTTCGGCACTGTCCTCGACTTCCGGCAAGTCGTCCGTGTTGTGTATCGTTATGCCTATAATCTCTGTTAAGTCCTCGTTCGGCAGGGGAATATCGTTTATGTTATGATCTTTAAGCAGATATTCGTTCACTCTTACGGAGTTTAAATAAAACGTATCGTCGGGCACAAGTCCGTTTGCCATAAATTTTCTCCTTTCAATTTCGTTTTGCTATATAATATGCCGCTTCCGGCGCCGATGTTTGCTTAAATTTCGCAAAAAAATATTTTTGCGGCTTTTTGTATAATTTTCGGGCTTTCTTAACTTAAAATTCATAAAAATTTAATGTTGTTTTTTATTGTAAAATATGTGCCCGATGTGCTATAATAATATGAATTATATTATAGGGAGGAATTGCTTTGAAAATTCGCTTAACAGCACTCATGCTATTGGCTGTCACAGCTATGTTTGTTTTCAGCGGCTGCTCCCTGCAAATGAAGACGCCGGACGAACTCATGAGCCCGCCCAAAATTGCCGGAGGGTATCAAAATCTTCAGGATTCTTTTGAGGCTGTTGCCGGCGAGAATGTCGAACTTGAAACGCCTATGAACGGCGAGCATAAATCCGCGTTTATAATTGACGATTTTGATTCGGACGGCAACGAAGACGCAATGGTTTTTTACTCTGAAAAAGGCAAAAAAAGCACCGTTAATATAGGTATTTTTAATAAAGACAAAGACAACGACAAATGGGATTATATAAAGAGCGTAAAAGGTCTCGGCAATTCTGTGGATACCGTTGTGCTTGACGATATGAACGGCGACGGACTTAAAGAGGTTGTTGTCGGGTGGAATTTGTTAAATTTGAGCAAACAGCTCTCGGTCTATGAGCCGTCAACGCTTGACTCTTCAAATTATTTTTATGAGATGGGCTCGTTCCAATACAGCCTTTTTGACATGATAGATATAGACTCCGATTCTCATAAAGAGCTGTTCTTTGTAAATCTTGAAAATACAAATAATGTTCAATCCGCTTCGGCGCAAGCGGCAAAAATTTCAAAGGACGGCAAAAAGGTCGAGTCCGTGGGCAAAACCGCGCTGGACGGCAATGTTTCGGGCTACAGCAAAATATACACCGATAAAGCCGACGGCAAAGTGACTGTGCTCGTTGACGCGGCAAAAGGCGAGCACGACATGATAACAGAGCTTATTGTGTGGGATTCGGCATCGTCGAATCTTTCCGCTCCCTTGTTTGACACACAAAAGCAAATAAATTCCGCAACTTGGCGCAACAGCCGCACATATGTTACCGATATAGACGCGGACGGGCACCTCGAAATTCCCGTAGGCGTCAAAATTCCGGGGTCTTCAAATGTTGTCTCGGGAGAAGTGCAGGAGGACGAGCTTTGCTACATTCGCTGGTGCGATTTTGAAAATTCAAAGCTAAAGGCAAAAAGATATAACCTCTATAACTATTCGGAGGGCTACAGCCTCGAAATACCGAGCAGCTGGGTAGGCAGAATAACCGTCAGCAGCCTTGATTCGCAGTGGTATTTTTATCGTTGGAATGCCTCCGCAAAAGAACACATGGGCGAAATGCTTTTCTCTGTTGTTTCGCACACAGTGGGAGCGGGCGGAATAGAAGGATACAGCAACCTTACAGAGTATAACGGCAAGTCTTATGAATATATCATTACGGCACAGGGCAAAAAATTCGGTATTACCGACGACAGCATCAAAAAAGGATTTTCGGTCATAACCGACAGACAGGGGGAAAACATAAAATGACAAAAAGAGTACTTGTTGCAGAAGACGAGCAGGCGATAAGAGAGTTTATAGTTATCAACCTCAAGCGTGCCGGATATGAAACCGTTGAGGCTTGCGACGGCTTGCAGGCTCTTGAGCAATACGACGCCTGTTCGGGAGATATAGCGGTTGCACTTCTTGATATTATGATGCCGAATATGGACGGTTTTGAGGTTTGCAAACAGCTCAGAAAAAAAGACAACACGCTCGGTATTGTCATGCTCACCGCCAAAACGCAGGAGATGGATAAGGTCTCGGGTCTTTTAAACGGTGCGGACGATTACGTTACAAAACCGTTTTCACCGTCGGAGCTTATGGCAAGGGTAGACGCGATTTACAGGCGCGTTGCGATGATTAACTCTCCCAAAGAGAACAGCGATGATGAAATCGTTTCGGGTGAATTTTCACTCAATGCAAAAAACAGGGTGTTTACCAAAAACAATATTCCGATAGACCTCACGCAGGTTGAGTTTCAGATTATGGAATATTTCTTTCAAAACCAAGGTTCGGCATTAGGCAGAACGGCAATACTTAATAAGGTCTGGGGCGACAGTCACGCAGGCGAAGAAAAAATAGTTGACGTAAATATAAGACGAATAAGAAAAAAAATAGAGGACGAACCCTCAAACCCCAAGCACTTGCTTACAATATGGGGTCTCGGATACAAATGGGTGTCATAAAAAACTTTTAATTTATTACGAAAGGCGGTGTGACCGTTGGCTAAGCTGCATATCAAAAGAATAGAAGGCTTCGGAGCGCTTACAAAGCGCTGGCTGTTCAGATCGGCTGTACTCACGGTCGCAATTCTTCTTGTAATATGTTTTGTCTGCGGATTTTTTGTCAGAAATTATTATTACGACACCGTCTATAATAAACTCAGAAGTTACTCGAGCGGTATAGTTACAAATTATTTTAACTCTTACACAACAGACGCCGAATTTGCAGCAGGCGCGGTAGATTTTGTATCCGAATTTTCGGAGAAATCCTCTGCCGAGGTCTGGGTTATAGACAAATCCGGCAAGGTCATTGTTTCATCAAGCGGCTTCGGCATAAGCTACCCCGAAATGCCGGATTATTACGAGGCACTTGATTCAAAAGACGAAAGCCTTTTTACAAGTTGGGAGGGTAAGATAGAATCAGGCGAAAAAATAATGGCCGTTACCACTCTCATTAAAGACGATAATTCGGCTGTGCGCGGTGCGGTCAGATATATTACCTCGTTAGACGCCGTGGATTCTCAGCTTATAACGGTTTACTGCATGATAGGCTTTGTCTTTCTTATAATTGCGCTGATTGTTTTAATTTCGGGCTTTATATTTGTAAGCTCTATCGTAAAGCCTATAAAAGAGATTAACGAGACAACAAAGCTCATAGCCGGCGGCAATATGGACGCACGGATTGACCACTATCTTTACAAAGATGAGATAGGCGAGCTTTGCGACTCAATTAACAACATGGCTGCCGAAATCAGCACGGCAGACAGATTAAAAAACGACTTTATTTCAACTGTATCGCATGAGCTGAGAACTCCGCTCACCGCCATTAAAGGCTGGGGCGAAACAATTCTTCAGGTCAGCGACACCGACCCCGCACTTACTCAAAGAGGTATGAACGTCATAATAGACGAGGCAACCCGTCTTTCGGGAATAGTTGAGGAATTGCTCGACTTTTCAAGAATACAAAACGGTGCGCTCTCTTTGAGAATTGAAAAAATGGATATTCTTGCCGAGCTTGACGAGACTGTGTTTGCTTTTAAAGACAGAGCAACAAGAGAGGGCGTGGATCTTGTTTATAACGCACCCGACCTTCCCGCTCCTATGGACGGTGACGCGGACAGAATCAAGCAGGTGTTTGTAAATATACTTGACAATGCCCTCAAATACACAAAGCAGGGCGGCAAGATTAACGTAACGGCAGATGTTGCGGATGATAAAATAAAAATCACCATAAGCGACACCGGCTGCGGAATTTCGGCAGAGGATTTGCCTCATGTCAAAGAAAAATTCTATAAAACCAACATGACTGTTCACGGCTCCGGCATAGGGCTTGCCGTTGCAGATGAAATAGTTAAGCTCCATAAAGGTACGCTGGATATTGACAGTGTGCTCGGCGAGGGTACAACCGTCACTCTCGGGTTTGATATAGATCATGTCGAACTCGGCGAGGAGTGGGATATAGAAGCAGCCATAGCGGCAGAAAACGAAAAAAATTTACAGGAGGATGAATAATGTCTGAAGAAAATAAAAAATACAGCATAGGCGGCTCCGCACTTATGGAGGGCATTATGATGATAGGCCCCAAAGGCGTCGGTATGTCTTTGAGAATGCCTGACGGCTCTATCGAGACCCAGCTCAAAAAGCAGACTATGCTAAAAGATAAACATAAAATTGCAAGAATACCTTTTATCAGAGGTCCGATAAATTTTGTGGACCAAATGATTTTCACATATAAATGTATGATGGAATCCGCCGAGAAAACATCAATGGATATTGAGGACGGCGGCGAAGAGGATATGTCAAAGCTCGATAAATGGCTGACAGATCATTTCGGTCCTAAAATGATGACGGTTATAGGCGTTATCTCGGCAGTGCTCGGCTTTGCGCTCGCGTTTTTACTTTTTGTTTGGCTGCCGAGCCTTTTGGCAGACGGATTAGAGACTCTTTTAAAAACCGACATAACAAAATATAAACCCTTTATAGAGGGTGTTGTAAGAGGCATTTTGTTTGTGCTTTATATGCTTGCAGTCAGCTATATGAAAGATATAAGACGGGTATTTATGTACCACGGCGCAGAGCATAAATCAATCTTTTGCTATGAAAAGGGTCTGCCTCTTACGGTGGATAACGTCAGAGCGCAGACAAGATTTCATCCGAGATGCGGCACGAGCTTCATTTTTCTCGTTATTCTCATAAGCATACTTGTCACATCACTTATTGCGGTGCTTTTCCCGGAGCTTCGTGCTTCGAGAGCTATATGGATGTGTGTTAAAATCCTGCTCTTACCCGTGCTTTTGGGCATAAGCTACGAGGTTCTCAAATATGCGGGCGGCCATGATAATCTCTTTGTCAAAATCAGTTCGGCACCGGGTCTTTGGATGCAGCGCATAACAACCAAAGAGCCGACAGACGATATTATAGAGGTTGCGATTGCCGCAACAAAAGAGTGCCTCGGTTTAAACGATGGTCAGGAAGAAGTCATTTACCCCGTAGAACTTACAGAGGATGATAACAATGACGGTCAATGAGTTATACAGGCAGGGAGCGGAAATGCTCGATTATGCTTTTATTGAAAATGCATTTTTTGACGCGCGCTGGCTTATGGAGCACGCTCTTAAAATAAACTCAACGCAGTTTGCTCTCAAAAAAGACAAAGAGGTTAAAAAGAAAGACGAAATTGCGTTTCTTTCGCTCATACGCCGCCGCATAGCAGGCGAGCCGCTTCAGTATATTCTCGGCAGGTGGGAGTTTATGGGTTTGCCGTTTGAGGTCGGCGAGGGCGTTTTGATACCCCGCCCCGAAACCGAGCTTTTACCCGAAACTGCTAAGGTGCGGCTTTCAAATGTGAAAGAACCCGTTGTTTTTGACCTTTGCTCGGGCAGCGGATGCATTGCGATAAGCGTTGCAAAGCAGTTCCCAAAAGCCAAGGTATATGCGGTTGAAAAATCAAAAGAAGCCTGCGAGTATCTTAAAAAGAATATAAAACTCAACAAGGTAAAGAATGTTGAGCTTATATGCGGTGACATTGCCGATAAATCGCTTCTCGGCGGAGTTGAGGCAGACTGCATTTTGTCAAATCCGCCTTATATAAAATCAGAAGAGATACCGTTTTTGCAAAAAGAAGTGCAAAAAGAGCCCAAAACCGCGCTTGACGGCGGTGCGGACGGCTTGGATTTTTATAAAATTCTTGCAGCGGTTTGGCTGCCGAGGCTCAAGGCAGACGGTTTTATTGCCGTAGAATGCGGCGAATCGCAGGCAGAGGACGTTTCACAGCTCTTTTATCTTGCGGGCGGCAGTGTTGATACAATAAACGATTTAAGCGGAATACCCAGAGTGGTGACCGCAGTTAAACGAATAGGATGATTTTATGCTTTTAGACCTTATACGCGGCGGCAACGCGGTCGATATAATTGTCGGACTGTGCGTCAGTGCTTTTGTGGTGTTTTGTATTTTGCCCATACATGAGTTCGCCCATGCTTGGGTAGCGGATAAAATGGGTGACGACACCGCAAGAGTGAGCGGCAGACTTACGCTTTCACCGCTCGCTCATGTCGATTGGCTCGGCGCACTGATGATTCTTCTCGTCGGCTTCGGCTATGCAAAGCCCGTGCCGGTAAATCCTTATAAAACAAAACTTAAAAATAAAAAGCTTGCAATGGCGCTTATTGCGTTCGCAGGCCCCGTGTCAAACCTTTTGGTTGCGCTTTTGAGCGCATTCTGTTATGTCGCGATATATAGATATTCCTCGGGCGGAATTATCGCCACGGCTTTCTCTGTGTTTTTCCTTTACTGTGCAATCATAAATATAAATCTTGCGGTGTTTAACCTCATTCCCATACCGCCGCTTGACGGCTCGCGTATTCTCACCGCGATATTGCCCACCGAAACATACTTTAAAATAATGAAGTATGAAAGATATATAATGATTGCGATTATGGTGCTTCTGCTCACGGGCGCGTTTTCAAAGCCCATATCGGCAATGTCGAACTTCTTGTTCAAAGCATTTGTTACTTTTGCAGACCTTATAATATAAACGGAGTTTTTTATGGAAGCTTTATCATACAAGTTAGAGGTGTTTGAGGGGCCTATGGATTTGCTCCTGCACCTGATAAGCAAGCATAAAATAGATATAAACGATATACCTATTTGGCAGCTTGTCGAGCAGTATCTCGACTATGTGCGGCAGATGCAACTTGCGGATATGGACGTTGCAAGCGAATTTGTTGAGATGGCGGCAAGGCTCGTATATATTAAGACGGTTTCGCTCCTTCCCGTGCATGAGGAGGAGGCGCAGGCACTTAAAGAAGAACTCCAGGGCGAGCTTTCGGAGTACCGCGACTGTCAGATAATGGCTGGCAAATTAAGCGAACAGGTTGACCTTGACCATATATCGCGCGCGGCGCAAAAAATACCGCCCGATATGAAATATAAAAGACTTCATGAGCCGATAGAGCTTTTCAGAGCATATCTTTCGGCTGTCGGCAGGGGCAAACGCAATCTTCCGCCGCCGATTGAGGCGTTCTCGGGTATAGTGGCGCACAAAATTGTGCCGATTGCCGCAAGAGTTCGCTACATAATGAATAAGCTGTTTAAAAAGAAAAAGCAGAAGTTTTCGGAATTTTTTGAGTCCGCCGAGTCTCGCTCCGAAATGGTAGCAACGTTCCTCGCGCTGCTTTCTCTTGCCAAGGATAAAAAAGTCGCGGTGTCCGGCAGCGGCAGCGATGCCGAGGTCGAGATGCTTTCGGACGACCCGGATTATGAAATTGGGGAGGATTATTTTGAAAGTTGACGAAATGCAGGCGGCGGTTGAGGCGATACTTTTTGCCTCCGGTGAGCCGATAGAATATCAGCGTATCGCCGAAGCGCTCGAGATTGAGCCGGAATATGCCGAAAATCTGCTCACAAACCTCGGCGACAGCCTTGACGAGCGCGGCAGCGGCGTTTGCCTTGTGAGAATGGATGATGAATTTCAGCTTTGCACAAGGAGCGAATATGCCGACAAGGTTCGCGCCGTGCTGGAAATCAAGAAAAATACTCCTCTCTCAAATGCGGCATTTGAGGTGCTGGCGGTTGTTGCGTATAACCAGCCCGTTACAAAATCTTTTGTTGAGCAGGTCAGGGGAGTGGATTGCTCCGGCGTTATGGCAACCCTTTGCCAAAAGGGACTTATTGAAGAAAAAGGACGGCTTGATTTACCCGGCAGACCGCTTCTTTACGGCACAACACCGGAGTTCTTAAAGTGCTTCAGCGTAAGCTCTCTTGATGAATTGCCGGATCTTCCCGAGCATGAGGATATGCCTAAAAAGCAGGAGCTTCCCGATCAGCTCTCGCTTGATTTAACTGCCGAAAATGCAGAAAATTCGGCAAATGAAGAGAGCGAAAAAGAATAATTATAACGTATAAATTAACGGAGGTGATATTTTGACAGCTTTGCTTATAATACTCGGAATAATAATTTTTATAATGCTGATACTGGCTATACCGGTCAATATTTACTCCGAGTATAACGAAGAGTTCGTCTTATATATCAGGTATCTTTTTATAAAGTATTATATTTACCCTCCGAAGGAAAAGAAAAATAAAAAAAAGAAAAAAGAAAAAAAGCCCAAAGATGAAAAAAAGGACGATAAAAAGGAAGAAAAAGAAGAGAAACCCAAAGAAAAGTCCGATAATTTCATCAAAACATTCTATAACGACCAAGGCGTTTCAGGTATAATAGAGCTTATTTCAACCGTTGCCGCAAAGCTTAAAAAAGGTATGGGCAAAATCGGCAGAAGCTTTTATATAAAAACTCTTTGGCTCAGGATAAATGTTGCGGACGGCGACGCGGCAAACACGGCACAAAAATACGGCAAGGTTTGCGCGGCGGTTTATCCTCCGCTCGGCTACATATTGAGCACCGTGCACTCAAAAAATTGCTCGGTCAAAATCAACCCCGATTTTTTAGGCGGCAAATCTCAGGGTGCTTTTAAATTGAGCCTGAATTTGATACCGCTGAAGCTCATCGGTGCGTGCATTTCGCTCGTGTTCTCACTCGGAGTTGAGCTTATAAAAGTGCTCATTACAAACTCCAAAAATGCCTCAAAAAGGCAGGCGGCAAAGCAAAAAGCAGTCTCGAAAGAGGCTGAGAAGAATAAAACCAAAATATCGGTCGAGGCAGAAAATGCCGAGACTCAGAAAGGCGGAAAAATATAATGAAAGAACAATCTGCAGCAGGAATCCTCGGCACGACTATTGACAAAATAAAAGACATGGTCGATTCGCGCACTATTATAGGCGATCCCATTGACGCAGGCCAGGGCATAAAGGTAATTCCCGTTTCAAAGGTTACCTACGGATTTGCCTCGGGCGGTTCGGATTTTCCCTCAAAATCGGCTAAAGAGCTTTTCGGCGGCGGCGGCGGAGCAGGCGTTACACTCACACCCGTTGCATTCCTTGTAATAAATAACGGCAGCGTCAGTGTTAAATATATCTCCGAAGGCCCCGATTCTTCCATGGAGAGAGTTATAAGCTCGCTTCCGGAGCTTGTAGACAAGCTTTCGGAAGTTGTTGACAAAATCAAAAATAAAAAGAACGGCGAAGAAGAATTTGACGTCGAATCCGTTTTTGAAGAAGACTAAATGATTTTTTTCTCACTGCCTGCATAAGTATAATTTGTGGGTGGTGGTTAAGTGAAAAAATTATTCTGTGTGTTGGCGGCCGTGCTGATTTTGTCGCTGCCGCTTTGCGGCAGGGCTTTTGCGCTCGGTGCCGATGATTTGAGCGCCGCCTCTGCCGCGCTGATGTGTGTGCAGACGGGCGAGGTTCTCTATCAAAAAAACGCTCGCGAGCGCCGCTCAATGGCGAGCACCACTAAAATAATGACCTCTCTTTTGGCTCTGGAAGAGAACACTCCCGACAGGGTGATAAAGGTTAAAGACTCTATGCTGAATGTCGAGGGCACTTCTATGGGGCTTTTGCCGGGCGACACCGTCACCCTTGAGGGGCTTATTTACGGTATGCTGCTTCAATCGGGCAACGACGCGGCAAATGTCACGGCAATATCGCTCGGCGGCAATGTCGAAAATTTTGTCAAAAAGATGAATTTGCGCGCCAAAGAGATAGGCATGAACGACACCAACTTCGTCACACCCTCCGGGCTTGATGATGAGGAGCACTATTCCACCGCATATGATATGGCGCTGCTCGGTTGTGAGGCAGTCAAAAACCCCGAGTTTTTGAACATTTGCTCAAAAAAGAGCGAGTCCGTGTCCTATGGCAATCCGCCGTATAAGCGAACGCTCAGCAATCATAATCGGCTTTTGAGAATTTATGACGGTGCGGTGGGCGTTAAAACAGGCTTTACAAAAAAGAGCGGCAGATGCCTTGTTTCGTGCGCTCAAAGGAACGGCGTTATGCTTGTCGCGGTTACGCTGAGCGCTCCCGGGGATTGGAGCGACCACCGCAAAATGCTTGACTACGGTTTTTCTCTTATTAAAGGCGAAACCGTGTCGCCGGATCTTTCAAAAATCAAAATCCCGATAACGGGCGGCACAAAGGGCGATATATCTTTAAAATGCGGCAATGTCACGCTTTGCACAGAAGATATTTCAAACATAAAAACCAAGCTTTATTTTGAGCACTTTTTATATGCTCCGGTGAAAGAGGGCGCGGTAGTCGGCAGAGTTGATTATATTCTGTCCGGCAAGGTGATTGCCTCGGCACCGATTACGGCAGGTGAGAGCGCGGAGCTTAAAGCTTTTGAAAAGACGGAAAGCGAAAATAAAAATCAAGACGGATTTTTTAAAAGAATAATAAATAACATAAAAAATATATTTCAGCATTAACAGAAAGGAAAGACGCATTTCGCGTCAAAGGCAAAAATATGACTGATGATAGAATCAGACTTCAAAAATACCTTTCACAGTGCGCCGTCGCATCAAGGCGCAAGGCAGAGGAGCTTATTTTAAACGGCAAGGTCAAGGTCAACGGTCACCCGGCACAGCTCGGCGACAAGGTAAGCCCTAAAAGAGACACTGTGACGGTCAGCGGCAAAAAGATTGTATTTTCAAAAAAATACCGCTATATCATGCTTCATAAGCCGAGAGGCTTTATCACAACCATGGAGGACGACCGAGGCAGAAGGTGCGTTGCGCAGCTCGTTTCGGATGTCGGCACAAGAGTTTACCCCGTCGGCAGACTCGATAAAGACTCCGAGGGCTTGCTCCTTATGACTAACGACGGCGAGTTTGCAAACTTTATGACCCACCCGTCAAAGCATGTGCCTAAGACATACCGAGTCACGGTTCGCCCCGATATTACGGCGGAACAGCTTGATATGATAAGAAACGGTATCGAAATTGACGGCAGAATGACCGCTCCGGCAGAGGCAAGAATTATAGACAAGCAAGAGGGGCGCGTTGTTATAGAGATAATTCTGCGCGAGGGCAGAAACCGCCAGATAAGAAAAATGTGCGATGCTATCGGCGTTGAAACCGCACGTCTTAAAAGAACGGCTGTCGGTTCGGTAAAGCTCGGCATGCTTCCGCAGGGCAAGTGGCGCGAGCTTAAAGAGGACGAGGTGCACAAGCTGATGGTGTCCTCAGGCATGAAAACTCCCAAGAAATAAGGCGAAAATATGTTAAGATTTAAACCCAAAACAAACGACCTGCTCGGTGAAAAATATAAAGACGACACTGCCGCTTTGGGATATATTGCGTATGACGACAACGGCAATAACTGCGGAACGGTCGTGTTTTATCTCGACGGCTATTCTATGCGGATTGTAAGCGTTGAGGTGCCGGATTCGGACCCCGAAACGCAGGAGGGACTTATCAGAAGCGCCCTGAATTATGCCGGCAACAGAAACGCATATATAGCTTATTACGAGGCGGAGCAAGCACGTTCGGTTGCTTCTTTGCTCGGCTTTGAAAAAACGAAGGACAAGCTGAGCGGTGAAATACCCGAGCTTTTAAAGGGTCACTGCTGCAAAGGATAATTTTGAAAGGATCGATTGCAATGATAAAGAGCATGACCGGTTACGGCAGAGCGTGCAAAAACTTTGAGCACATGAACGTAACCGTTGAAATAAAAAGCGTCAATCACAGATATTTTGAGTTTTCTTCAAGATGTCCGCGCACATACGGCTTTCTTGACGAAAAGTTAAAAAAATACGTTCAGTCAAGAGTGTCAAGGGGCAAGATTGAGTGCTTTGTTCAGATAGAAAATCTTGAGGACGATTCGGTAGAGGTCGAAATCAACCATTCGCTCGCAAGCGGATATGTAAAGGCTTTGAGCGAAATCGCCGAAAAGTACGGCATAGAAAACGGCGTAAATGCCGCTCTTATCGCAAGATTCCCGGATGTTTTGACAGTCAGAAAAGCCGAGGCGGACGAGGATAAAATCTGGAACGCCGTGCGCGCTGCGGCCGAGGAGGCTGTTGACAGCTTTATTGAAATGCGTAAGGTCGAGGGTCAAAAGATGAAAGAAGACATTTCATCAAGGGCGCATTACATAATAGAAAACGTTGCTTTTATTGAGGAACGTTCACCTCAGACCGTCAAAGAATATAACGACAAGCTGCGCGAGAGAATGAAAGAGCTTCTCGGCGACGCGTCGGTGGAGGAACAGCGCCTTTTAAACGAGGCGGCGATATATGCCGACAAAATTGCCGTTGCCGAAGAGACGGTTCGTCTTCGCAGTCATATAGACCAGCTTCTCACTTTCCTTGAAAGCGATGAGGCAATCGGCAGAAAAATCGACTTCCTTGTTCAGGAGATTAACCGCGAGGCAAACACAATAGGCTCCAAGGCGCAGGACGTTGAAATAGCCGGCCGCGTACTTGATATTAAATCAGAGGTTGAAAAAATACGCGAACAGGTTCAGAATATAGAGTAGTTTTATTTATTGCGGAGGGTTTATGAAACTTGTTAATATTGGCTTTGGCAGCATGTTCAATGCTGAGAGAATGACGGCGATAGTCAACCCCGACTCTGCGCCGATCAAAAGACTGATTCAGGATTACAGAGATAAAGGCAAGCTTATCGACGCCACCCACGGCAGAAAGACAAGAGCCGTTGTTATCACAGACTGCGATCAGGTCATACTTTCTTATTTACAGACCGAAACGCTTGCAAACCGCGTCGGCGAAATAATAGAGGAGGAGACCGACAATGTCTGAAAAAGGAACTCTTATGGTATTCTCCGGCCCTGCGGGAACAGGCAAGGACACGGTTCTTGAATGTTTTGCGGCTAAAAAAATGAAGGGCGTGTGGAAGTCCGTATCATACACCACGAGACAGCCGAGAGAAAACGAGAAAGACGGCGTTGATTATCACTTCATAACGCGTGAAGAGTTTGAGCGCCTTATAAAAGACGGCGCGATGCTCGAATACGCAAAATACGGGCTTAATTATTACGGCACGCCCAAAGCTCCCGTTGACGAGCACTTAAAAAACGGAGACACCGTTATTCTTAAAATCGAAGTTCAGGGCGCGCGTCAGATAAAGGCTCTTTATCCCGACGCTGTCGGAGTTTTTGTCCTTCCTCCGAGCCTCGAAGTGCTTGAGAAACGTCTGCGCGGCAGAGGAAGCGAAACAGACGAGGACGTTATCCGCAGGCTCAGCATAGCTAAAAAAGAGCTTGAATACAGCGTAAATTATGAATACAGAATAGTAAATGATGATCTGGATGACGCGGTGAACGACCTTTACTCCATTGTAAGATCGCTCCAGCTCAAACAGTGATTATATAAAATATTTAAAGGAGATATATATTATGTTCACACAAGACAGAGACCTTAAATTCAACCCGAGTCTTAAAAAGATTCTTTCAAACCACATGAGCCGTTACTCTCTTGTAAGAGCAACAGCAAAAAGAGCAAGAGAAATCGCAAATGAGGCGGAGGAAGAGAAGATTATCCTCACCGAAAAGCCCGTAAGCATTGCTCTTGACGAAATTCTCAAGGGCGAATACGAAATAATCGAGCCCGAAGAGATAAGATATATCTGATTTTCGGAGGGACTTTATGCCTTGCAGCCTTGCCGTTAAAGTGGCGGTAGAAAACACAGCATATCATTTTGACCTGGCATACAGCTATCTTTTGCCCGAAAGCTTAAAAGACAGCGCTGTGCCGGGCTGCCGCGTTATGGTGCCTTTCGGCAGCGGCAACAGAGGCAGGCAGGGTATAATTATCGAGAAATATCAGGCGGAAGAAACCAAGGGACTCAAAAAAGTCTCAAAGCTTATAGATGAAACACCGCTTGTAGACAGTGAGATGCTAAGTCTCATCCTTTGGCTCAAACAAAGGACTTTTTGCACCGTTTTTGACGCGTTTAAGGCGGTATTGCCGGCAGGGATAACTCACAAAACCGTTGTGACATATTCCGCCGCGCCGAATATTGACACAGAAGAAATGACCGCGGACGAAAAGGAGATATACGACTTTTTGTCAAAAGCAAACGGATATAAAGAGGGCGCAAAGCTGCTTTCAAAATTCGGATATAAGCACGACTGCGGCATTTTGCCCGCAATGGCAAAAAAAGGCTGGCTTTTAACAAATGACGATGCCGTTCGCCGCTTCGGCGATAAAACAATACGCTCCGTAACTCTCACCGAGAGAGGAGAAGAAGCCTTGCAGGGCGCGGTTAAGCTCTCTGCAAAGCAAAGTGGAGTTCTATCGCTTTTAGAGGACGTCGGCACGGCTTCAATCAAAGAAATTTGTTATTTTACGGGTTATACTCCCGCTGTTGTGACCGCACTGCAAAGAAAAGAATTTGTCAGAGTTTATGACAGCGAGGTTCTCAGAAATCCCTATGAATTAAAAGACGAGCCCCCTCGGGCAGAGACTATTTGCCTTAGCGAAGAACAGCAAAAGGCATATGACGATATACTCTCGCTTTATCTTAAAGGCGAGGGGGGAGTGTCGCTCCTTTACGGCGTCACGGGCAGCGGCAAAACGAGCGTTTATTTAAGCCTTATAGATAAAGTTCTGTCTATGGGCAAAAACGTCATTGTCATGGTGCCGGAGATTTCGCTTACCCCTCAAACGCTTAATCTTTTTCATAAACGCTACGGCTCAAAGACGGCTGTTTTCCACAGCGCGCTTTCTGTCGGGCAAAGAGCGGACGAATGGAAAAGAGTAAAAAACGGCGAAGCAAAAATAGTTATCGGCACAAGGAGCGCGGTTTTCGCTCCGCTTCAAAACATCGGCATGATAATTATTGACGAGGAGCAGGAGCACACCTATAAATCGGAGCAAGCTCCTCGATATGATACAAAAGATGTTGCCCGTTTCAGATGCGCTGCAAACAAATCGGTGCTTCTTTTGGCTTCTGCCACACCGAGCATAGAGACCTATGCCGCCGCAAAAAGCGGCAGATATAAGCTTTGCACACTGACCAAACGCTACGCGCAGGCGCAGCTGCCGACGGTCAAAATAGTTGATATGCTGCTTGACCCGCTGGACGGCAGCGGACTCAGCCGAGAGCTTGTCTCGGCTTTGAGAGAAAATTTTGAAAACAAAAAGCAATCAATACTTCTTATGAACCGTAGGGGCTTTAATACCTTTGCCTCATGCAAAAGCTGCGGTCACGTCATAAAATGTCCGTCTTGCAGCATATCTATGACTTATCACCGCGCAAATAACAGGCTTATGTGCCATTACTGCGGCTATTCGATTCCGTTTACAACAAAATGCCCCGAGTGCGGCAGCAACGATATGCGCTACGGCGGCTTCGGCACTCAAAAGATAGAGGACGAGCTCTCGGAATTTTTACCCGAGGCAAGGGTGCTCAGAATGGACGCGGACACAACCATGTCCCGTTTTTCACATGAAGAAAAGCTCGGCGCGTTCGCAAGGGGCGAGTATGATATTATGCTCGGCACTCAAATGGTCGCAAAAGGGCTTGATTTTGAGAATGTAACGCTTGTCGGCGTAATTTCTGCCGACAGTCAGCTTTTCAGCGACGATTTCAGAAGTCAGGAGAGAACCTTTGACCTTATAACCCAGGTTGTCGGCAGATCCGGCAGGGGCAAGTATTCGGGCACTGCCGTTATTCAAACAATAAACCCCGAAAATGAAGTTATCCGCCTTGCCGCAGAGCAGGATTACGATAAATTTTACGGCGAAGAAATACAGATAAGAAAGTTGCTTATTTACCCTCCGTTTTGCGATATATGCCTCATAGGCTTTGTCGGTGAAGACGAAACGAAGGTCAAAGCGGCGGCAGACGTGTTCTTTGATATGACAAAGCCGATTTTATCCTCCAAAAGCGTTATCGCGCTCGGCCCCATGCCGGCAAGGGTGGTTAAAATCAGCAATAAATACAGATACAGACTTATTTTAAAATGCAAAAACAATAAACAGTTTCGCTCAGACCTCGGCTCGGTGCTCTCGTCATTCGGCAAGCTCTCGCGCTTCGGCGGCGTAAGTGTTTATGTAGATATAAATCCGCAGACGCTTATATAGCGCACTGCAAAAATGATAAGGTGATATAATATGGCTTTAAGAAAAATTGTTACACTTGAAGATCCGGTTCTCAGAAAGACCAGCCGCAAGGTCGAAAAATTTGACAAACGCCTTTGGGATCTTCTTGATGATATGAAAGATACTCTCTACAGCGCAAACGGCGCAGGGCTTGCCGCTGTTCAGGTCGGCATACTCAGAAGAGTTGTTGTTATTGATGTCGGTGACGGGCTTATGGAGCTTGTAAACCCCGAGATTACCGAGAGAAGCGACGAAAAGCAGGAGGAGGTAGAGGGCTGCCTTTCAATTCCCGGCAGATACGGTGTTACCGAAAGACCCGAGTGGGTCAAGGTCAAGGCTCAAAACAGAGAGGGCAAATGGGTAGTGTATAAAGGCGAGGGCTTAAAGGCTCGTTGCTTTTGCCATGAGCTTGATCACCTTGACGGTGTTCTTTATATCGACAATGCCCTCGAAATGTATGATGAAGAGGATTAACTTATGAATATAGTATTTATGGGTACGCCGGAGTTTTCCGTTCCGTGCCTTGAAAGGCTTGTTGCAGACGGTCACACTGTCAAAGCCGTATTCACTCAGCCGGACAGACCCAAGGGCAGAGGTCATCACATGGCATATCCGCCCGTGAAAGAGACTGCGCTCAAATATTCAATTCCCGTCTATCAGCCCGAAAGGCTTCGCAAAAGCGACGCTTGCGATATTATAAAAGAAATCGCACCTGACCTTATGATTGTTGTTGCCTACGGTCAGATACTTCCGCAGAATATACTGGATATTCCGAAATACGGCTGTGTGAATATCCACGCCTCGCTTTTGCCGAAATACCGCGGAGCGGCTCCGATACAGTGGGCTGTGCTTGGCGGCGAAAAAGAAAGCGGCGTAACGTCAATGCAAATGGACGCGGGGCTTGACACCGGCGATATGCTTATCTCTGCCAAAACAGAGATTGGCGAAAACGACACCGCAGGCGATCTTCACGATAAGCTCTCGCTGCTCGGTGCGGACGTTATGAGCGAGACAATTCGCAAAATAGAGGACGGAACAATACAGAGAAAAAAGCAGGACGATTCGCTTTCAAATTATGCTCCGATGCTTTCAAAAGAACTTTGCCCCATAGATTGGAATTTATCTGCCCGCGAGGTTCATAATAAAGTAAGAGGTCTTTCTCCTTGGCCGCTTGCAACCTTTGAGCTTGACGGCAAAGTTATTAAAGCCCATAAAACTCTTCTTTGCGGCAAGGCAAAAGGCAAAGCGGGCGAGGTTATAGAAAACTCTAAAAGGCTTGTTGTCTGCTGCGGCGACGGCGAAGCGGTGGAGATTGTCACTCTTCAGCCGCAGGGCAAAAAGGCAATGAATGCCGCAGATTATATGAGGGGCAATCCAATTGAAAAGGGCGTTATCTTAAAGTAAAAGAGGTAATTATTATGCCATTCGGTTTTTACGGTTACGGATATTTTTCATATATCCTTTTTATGCTGCCGGTGTTTATTTTGGGGCTTGTTGCTCAGATGAAAGTCAAATCGGCATATAAGAAATATTCGTCTGTTCCCAACGCAAGGGGACTCACGGGCGCGGCGGCGGCACAGGCGGTGCTCAGCCATTACGGAATAACCGACGTCAGAATAGAGCATGTCTCAGGAAAGCTCACCGACCATTATTCGCCCAACGAAAAAGTTATAAGACTTTCGGACGGCGTGTACAGCGGACGCTCGGTTGCGGCGGTAGGCATAGCCTGCCACGAGGCGGGTCATGCCGCACAGCACGCAGAGGGCTATGTGCCAAACAAAGTGCGCACCGCGATAATTCCGTTTTGCAACTTCGGCTCACGCTACGGCATTTTGATAGCCGTTATAGGCATGGCTTTGGCGGCTCTCTCAAACATGAGCGCAATAGGCGAAATTATGGTGTATGTCGGTCTTGCGCTTTACGGGCTTGTTGCCGTTTTTCAGCTCGTTACTTTGCCTGTTGAGTTCAATGCCAGCAGAAGAGCCATGGCGGTTATCGAGTCGGATTCTGTATTGTATGACGAAAACGAGCGCGAGGGAGCAAGAAAAGTTCTCACCGCCGCGGCAATGACTTATGTTGCCGCACTCGCAACATCGGTTGCAAACCTTTTATATTATATAATTCGCTTCACAGGTTCGGGCAGAAGAAATTAGAGGATGATTTATGAAAACACCGCGTCAGTCGGCATTTGATATACTTTATAAAATATATAAAGACTCCGCATATTCAAACCTTGCGCTTGATTCTTTCTTAGACTCTTCATCTTACAGCGGTGCGGACAGGGCTTTTGTCTGCGCACTTGTTTACGGAGTTTGCGAGAGGACAATAACTCTCGACTATCAGCTTAGCCTTTATTTAACTCAGCCGCTGAAAAAGCTCAAGCCGCAGGTGCTCACTGTTTTGAGAATGGGCGTGTACCAAATTCTTTTTATGGATAAGGTGCCCGTCTCCGCCGCGGTGAACGAGAGTGTAAAGCTCGCCAAAAACAACTCGGCGGCATTTGCCGCGGGGCTTGTGAATGCGGTGCTCAGAAAAGTTGCGGCGGCAGGACTAAAACTTCCGAAAAATGAAAATTCTTTGTCTTTCAGAAGCGTTAAATATTCTTGCCCGGAGTGGATGTTAAAGCTTTGGAGCGACAGCTACGGCAAAGAGAATGCAGACAAAATCGCCGAGTTTTCGCTCGGTGCTCCGCAAACGGTCATAAGGGTCAACACCTTAAAGACGGATTGCGACAGCCTTTTAGCTTCACTTTCAAAAAAAGGAATAGCCGCAAGCAAAAGCAATACTGCCGAAAACGCGCTTATTCTCGAAAAGCCCGGCTCGCTTAAAAACCTTGACGAATATAAAAACGGACTTTTTCATGTGCAGGATACTGCCTCTCAGCTTTGCTGCAAGGCTTTGGGAGCAAAAAGCGGCGAAACGGTGCTTGATATTTGCTCCGCTCCCGGCGGCAAAACATTCACCGTTGCAGAGATGATGGACGGCGGCAACATAACCGCCTGCGATATTTACCCATCGCGTCTGTCACTGATAGAGGACGGTGCAAAAAGGCTTGGAATAAAGAGCATACATACACTTTTAAATGACGGCAGCGTCTATAACAAAGACCTGCCTTTGGCGGATAAAATACTGTGCGACGCACCCTGCGCCGGGCTCGGCGTAATACGCAGAAAGCCCGAGATACGCTTCAAAACCGCGGCAGAGGTTGACAAATTGCCCGAAATACAGTATTCTATATTGACGATATCGGCAAAATATCTAAAACCGGGCGGAGTTTTGGTATATTCTACCTGTTCGCTTAACAAAAAAGAGAATGAGGATGTCTTTTATCGCTTCCTCGGTGAGCATAAAGACTTTGAACCGATAAGAGTTTTGCCGGAGGTTGAGCGTGCCGCTGAAGACGGCGATACGCTCACTTTGATGCCGCATATTCACGGCAGTGACGGATTTTTTATTTCAGCTTTTCGCAGGAGGAATACGCCTTGACGTCTGACGATATAAAGTCAATGAATCTTGAAGAGGTAAAGAGCGTGTGCAAATCTTTGAATTTGCCGTCGTACCGCGCTTCGCAAATCTTTTCATGGCTTCAAAAAGAGGGCGTATCGGATTATGACGAGATGACGAACATTCCGAAGTCTCTGCGCCAAACTCTCTCTGAGAATTATCCGATAAGATCCTGTGAAATCGAACTTAAACGAGTGTCAAAAACAGACGGAACGGTAAAATACCTTTTTAAGCTTTATGACGGCAATTTTATCGAGTCCGTTCTGATGAAATATAAATACGGCTACACCCTGTGCATATCCTCACAGGTGGGCTGCAAAATGGGCTGTATGTTCTGCGCCTCGACGAAGGGCGGCTGCGTCCGTAATCTCACAGCGGGCGAGATGCTCTCACAGATACATGCCGCTCAGCGCGATATGAACGTCCGCGTTTCGCACGTTGTTATGATGGGTATGGGCGAACCGCTTGATAATTTCGAAAATGCCATGAAGTTTTTAAGCCTTGTCGGCGATGAAAACGGTCTTAATCTCGGCATGAGAAATATATCGCTTTCAACCTGCGGAATAGTTCCCAAAATCTACGAGCTTATGGATAAAGAGCTTCAGATAACTCTCTCCGTGTCGCTCCATGCGCCGGAGGATGAGCTCCGTTCAAAGATAATGCCGATAAACCGCAAATATCATTTGGAAGAGCTTATTGAAGCGTGCAAAAAATATACAAAAAAAACATCAAGACGCATATCTTTTGAATATGCCATGATATCGGGTCTTAACGATACCCCTGAGTGTGCGGCAAAGCTTGCCTCGCTTTTAAAGGGGATGCTGTGCCACGTCAATTTGATTCCCGCAAACGAAATCGAAGAGAGCACATACAAGCGCAGCAAAGAAGAGACCCTCAAAGCTTTTTGTGACGTTTTGTCTTCCCGAGGGATAAACGTCACCGTCAGAAGAAGTCTCGGTTCGGATATAGATGCGTCCTGCGGTCAGCTTCGCAGCAGACGCGAAAAAGCTAATCTCCATTAAGGAGGGTTAATAATGAAAATAGCAGCAAAGAGCGACAAGGGTCTTGTCAGAAGCAATAATCAGGACTCTTACGCCGCAGGCGAACTGCCGGGCAATGTCGCATGGGCTGTGGTTTGCGACGGAATGGGCGGAGCCGCCGGGGGAAACGTAGCAAGCGCAACAGCCGTAAAACTTATATCGGAAAAAATAGCGACATGCTACCACGCGGGCATGTCTGACGGTTCTATAAAGAATTTGCTTATTTCCGCTATCGAGAGTGCCAATATGCTTGTGTTTGACACGGCGGGGCAGAACGAGGCTTTGTTCGGCATGGGTACTACGGTGGTTGCCGTAATAATAAATGTTGACAGAGTGTATGTCGCAAGCGTAGGTGACAGCAGGGTATATATAGTATCCGAAAGTATGTTTCAGGTCACTACGGATCACTCGGTCGTTCAAAATATGATTGACAACGGAGAGATTACAAAAGAAGAGGCACGTTTTCACCCCAAAAAGAATGTTATAACAAGAGCTTTGGGCGTTGACCGTGATATAAGAGTCGATTTCTTTCAGGAAGAGATAGATAAAGACAAAGATATAGTTCTTCTTTGCACCGACGGGCTTACAAATTACGTTGACGAGCCTACAATATATTCCATAGCAAAAAACAGCAGCAGATATGAGATAGCAGACGAACTTGTTAAAACCGCCAATTATAACGGCGGCGGAGATAACATTACCGTCGTTGTTCTTTCAAATTGATGAGAGGTGTATTTATTATATGGAAAGTTACGTTGGCAAACGCCTTGACGGAAGATATGAGATTCGCGAAATAATCGGCGTTGGCGGAATGGCAGTTGTCTATAAAGCCTATGATAATATTGACGACAGAATAGTAGCGGTTAAAATCCTTAAAGAAGAGTACCTCGCCAATGAGGAGTTCCGCCGCAGATTCAAAAACGAATCAAAAGCCATTGCTGTGCTCTCACACCCCAACATCGTTAAGGTATATGATGTCAGCTACGGCGACAGACTCCAGTACATAGTTATGGAGTATGTTGAGGGCATAACGCTTAAAGAGTATATTGAGCAGCAGGGTGTTATAAACCAAAAAGAGGCTGTTTATTTCGTTATGCAGATTTTAAGAGCCTTGCAGCATGCTCACGATAAGGGCGTTGTCCACAGAGATATTAAGCCGCAGAACATTATGCTGCTTGAAAACGGAACCATTAAGGTTACCGATTTCGGCATTGCGCGCTTCAGCAGAAGCGAGACGAGAACTCTCTCCGATTCCACAATCGGCTCGGTTCATTACATCAGCCCCGAGCAGGCAAGGGGCGATGTCACGGACGATAAGGCAGACCTTTATTCCGTCGGCGTAATGTTTTATGAAATGCTCACGGGTCAGCTGCCCTTTGTTGCGGACAGCTCCGTTTCGGTTGCGATAATGCAGCTTCAGAACGAGCCTAAAAGACCAACCGAGATTAACCCCGATATTCCGATAGGTCTTGAGCAGATTATAATGCACGCAATGAAAAAGAATGTTGCCGAGCGATATCAGTCTGCGGCAGAGATGATTCTTGACCTTGAAGAGTTCAAGAGAAATCCGTCAATTCAGTTTAACTATTCTTATTTTGTTGATACAGAGCCTACCAAGGCAATAACCAAAACCTCCGAAATTCCCGCTCCCGTAAAAATAGAGGACGAAGATGATGAGGAAGAAGAGGATGTCAAAAACCGCACAATTCCCGTGCTTGTCGGCATAATAGCGGGTCTTGTCGTTGTGGTCGGCGTGCTGTGCGCGATTGCGGTTAAGGTCGGCTGGATAGATTTTAACGGCGGCTTCGGCTTTAACAAAACCAAGGTGCCGAACTTTATCGACATGAATTATTATGAAGAGATAGAGGGCAACAGCGAATACGATAAATTCAACTTCGCAGACCCAATCACCAAAAATGACGATACTAAAGCTCCCGGTACGGTTATTGACCAAACACCGGAGAAGGGCACACGAATAGACGAAGAGAAGACGGTTATTCAGCTCACAATCGCAGTCAGCAGCGAGCAAAAAGAAATTCCGAGCGGGCTTGTCGGCAGCGACTATGCCTATGTTATTTCTCAGCTCGAAAATCTCGGCTTCACCGTCAAACCCAAAAAGGTTAAGATGGAGGGCATAGACCCGGGCGTAGTCATAAAGGTAACTCCCGGTTCGGGAACTATGGCAACTGTCGGCGAAACCGTAACGGTTGAGTACAACGCCTATGAGGGCGAAGATATTGAATATGTCACCGTTAAAGATGCTTCGGGTCTTTCGAGTGCAAATGCCAAAAAGCTTTTGACAAGCCTCGGTCTTGATGTTGAGATTGTTGAAGAATACAGCGATACAGTCGGCGCAGGTACGGTTATCCGCCAGAGCGTCAGCGACGGAACTAAGGTGCCGTCGGGAACAAGCGTAAAGATTTATGTCAGCAAGGGAGTAGACCCGAGCGTTGAAACAACCGTTCGTTTCAGACTTCCCACCGAATCTTTCTTGAAGCTTCGCAAGGTCGAGGCAAAGCTCAACGGCAAAACCGTTAAGACAGACGACAATGTTCGCATGGACGGATTGTATTATAACGTCACAGTCAAGGGCTCCGGTGCTTCGGATAAATTTGAGGTTTATATTGACGGTCAGCTTTATTACAACTGCCTTATAAACTTTGCTTCCACTCCGCCCAAGACCTATAACGAAGAGACTCATTCGCTCAAAGAAGAACCTACGAGCGAGTCAACAACTCCTTCTGAACCTATTGAAGAGGACTATGATTGATGCAGTACGAAGGAATTATAACTAAAGGTATCGGCGGCTTCTACTATATAGAAGCCGCCGGTGAAGTATATGAATGTAAAGCAAAGGGCATTTTTCGCAAAGATAAAATAACCCCCGTTGCGGGCGACCGAGTAATTATAAGCGTTTCGCAGGTCGGTCAAAATACGATTGATGAAATTTTAGAGAGAAAAAATCTTTTAAAAAGGCCGCCGATAGCAAATCTCGATAAGCTTGTTATCGTTGCGTCGTCTTGCGAGCCGAACCCCAATACGCTCATTATAGACAGGCTCACCGTCATAGCCGAGCACAGCGGCATAGAGCCGATAGTTGTCTTTACCAAAACAGACCTCAAAAACTGCGATGAACTGCTCAATATTTATCGCCTTGCGGGCATAAAATGCTTTTGTGTAAACAATAAAACAGGGGAGGGTGCGGAACGGATTAAAGCCGAAATTGACGGCTGTGTGTGCGCTTTTACGGGCAACACCGGCGTCGGCAAATCGTCGCTTCTCAATGTCATTGAGCCGTCGCTTTCACTCTCCACAGGCGAAATCAGCAAAAAGCTCGGCAGGGGCAGGCATACTACGCGCCATGTGGAGCTTTATAAGCTCGGCGACGGTTATGTTGCGGACACACCCGGTTTTTCTTCTCTTGATTTTGAGAGCGGCGAGCTTATTTTAAAAGACGAGCTGCAATATTGCTTCCCCGAATTTAAAGAGTATATAGGCACCTGCAAGTTTACCTCATGTGCCCATGTTGCGGATAAGGGCTGCAGCATAGTCGAGGCTGTTAAAAGGGGAGAAATCAGCTCCTCGCGGCACGACAGCTATGTGGCTCTTTATAACGAAGTCAAAGATTTTAAGGAGTGGCAGCTATGAAACGCTGGGTAATAATCGGTGCGGCGGATATTAAAAATTACGACGCTTTAAAATCCAAAATAAATGAGGACGATTATATCGTTGCCGCAGACGGAGGGCAGAGACATCTCGAACCTCTCGGCGTAAAGGCCGACCTTTATCTCGGCGATTACGATTCATCCTCCAAACCCGAAACATCGGTTAAAACGCTTGTCTATCCGGTCGAAAAAGATGATACCGACACAATGCTTGCCCTTAAAAAGGGTGTTGCCGCAGGCTGCAAAAGCTTTATGATTCTCGGAGGCACAGGCGGCAGATTTGACCACACATTTGCCAACATTCAAGCTCTTTTGTATGCGGAGCGTCACGGCGCTTCTGCGGCTCTTGCGGACGAAGGCAATTTTATTTTTGTCCTAAAAAACGATACCGCCGTTATAGAAAACAATCCCGGTGAAAAGGTTTCTCTTTTCGCTTTGGACGGTGCGGCTCACGGCATAACGCTTGAGGGATTTTATTATTCTCTTCAAAACGGAACTCTCTATCCGTTTGACCCTATGGGAACGAGCAATTATATTACTGCACCTCAGGGCAAGGTCACCGTTAAAAAAGGAACGCTCCTCATTGTAATTTCAAAAGAAAATCAGTAGCAAAAATTTTGCACCGCCATAGTATGTATTAAAAGCTGTGGTGGTGTTTTTTATGAGATGTCGCAGACACGGAAGAGGCTGCAACTGGGGCGTTGTGCTTGCCGCATTCGGCGTTGGGCTTATAGTTGCTTTTTGCTGCCCCAAGGCGGTTCTTATAGCGGTGCTCGCGGCGGCTCTCATTGTTTTGGGCATTGCCGTGGCAAGATAAGGAGGATTGCTTTATGCAGATAGTTTTAGTCAAAAGCCCAAAGGCTCTCAGGGGATTGCTCAGACTTATTTTCGGCATAAAAAAGGAAAATGAAAATACATAAATTCTTGCATCGGCAGATTCGCCAACAGCGCGTCTGCCGAATTTGTTTTTATACATATTTTTGCAGAATGTTTAATATCAAATGTTCTTTATAAACAATGTGTTAATTGAGCCTCCTTTTGCTTGCAATTTTATGTGCCGTATGGTAAAATATACAAAATATTTCAGTGTGGGGTACGGCGGCTTTTGCCGTTCATACCCTTATTTTCGGAGGTAAAAAAAGTGTCGGACAAGTATCTGATTATAAATGCCGATGATTTCGGAATGTGCAAATCCGCAAACGATGCCATAATTGAGCTTTTTGAATGCGGAGCAATAAAATCGTCCACAATAATGATGCCGTGTGAATATGCGGAAGAGGCGGTCAAATTTTCAATAGACAACCCTCAATACGCCGTGGGTATTCACCTTACAATGACAAGTGAATGGGGGCAATATAACTGGTCTCCGCTCACAGACGGCAAGAGCCTTCGCAACGAAAAAGGCTTTATGTGGCCCGAAAGCGATGATTTTGCAAAGCACGCAGATCTTGAAGAGACACGCCTTGAAATAATTGCACAGATACAAAAAGCACACGACCTCGGCATGAAGCCGTCTCACGTTGACAATCACATGGGTTCACTCTACGGTCTTGAGGGCAACCTTCGCCTTTTGCCTACCACTCTTAAAGTTTGCCGTGATTTCGGCTATGCTTTCAGAATGTGCACAAAGCCGCTCAAAGACCAGTGCCCCGAGGGTACGCCTTATTGGCTTTATGCCGCGGCGTGCAGAGTCTGCGGTGTTCTCAGCAAACACTATAAAGTTCCCATGCCGGATTATCTCATATTCCCCGAGTGGAACGACGATATGCGTAAAAGCTATGAGACTTACCGTGATATGTTCCTTGAAAATATAGTTAAAATTCCGGCAGGCATTTGTGAAACTTACGTTCACCCGTCGGTAGAGAGCGATGAGATTAAATTCATAACCGCGCGCTGGCAAGACAGAGTTTGGGAGTACCGGCTTATGAAAGACCCGATGCTCCACAACCATCTCAAAGCCCACGGAATAGAGCTTATCAGCTACCGCGAGCTTATCAAGATGAAAGCAAAATAAAAAAGAGCGGGACTGTCGCAAAAGCAACAGTCCCCGATTTATATAAATTCAGCACAGGGAAGTGTTTTAAATGGCAGAAATAATAAGCGGCAAAGAGGTTGCGGCAGTCCTTAACGAGGGTACGGCGGCAAAGGTTGCAGAGCTTAAAAATAAGGGTATCGGAGTTTCTCTTGCCGTTATAATAGTCGGCGACGACCCCGCCTCTAAAGTATATGTGAATAATAAAAAGAAAGCTTGCGAAAAGCTCGGTATAACATCTTATGAATACGTTTTACCCGAGAGCACCACGCAGGAGGAGTTAATGCAAACGGTTAAAGAGCTTAACGAGAGAGCGGATGTGAACGGTATCCTCTGTCAGCTTCCGCTGCCTAAGCACCTTGACAGCAACGCGGTTATCGACGCAATAGCTCCCGAAAAAGATGTTGACTGTTTTTCACCCACAAATGTCGGACTTTTGAATATCGGCAGAGGCAGGCTCTCGCCCTGCACACCTGCCGGAATTATGGATATGCTCGAATATAAAAATATATCCGTTTCCGGCAAGCACTGCGTTGTTATCGGCAGAAGCAACATTGTAGGCAAGCCCATGAGTGCGCTTTTGCTTGCGGCGGATGCAACCGTTACGGTTTGCCACTCAAAAACGCAAAATCTTAAAGAGATTACAAAAACCGCGGATGTTCTCATTGCGGCGGTCGGCAGGCCTAAATTTGTTACAGCCGATATGGTCAAGGACGGTGCGGTCGTTATTGACGTCGGCATACACAGAACCGAGAGCGGCAAGCTTTGCGGCGATGTTGATTTTGACTCCGTTGAGCCGAAAACAAGCTACATCACACCGGTTCCGGGCGGTGTGGGACCCATGACTATCGCAAGGCTTATGAGAAACACCGTTACTGCGGCAAAGCTGCAAAATACGGCGGAATAAATTTAATTTCATAACAGAAAATTCGGGAGCGTTCGTCAAAAATTGATTTATTTTATCTTTTTTGACCTGTGAATGCCCCCGAAAACTTATTTTTTTTGTTTCATACCTTAAACGACTTGACATTGACTTTTTTTTGTTTTATTCTATCAATACTATAATTTTTAGCCTTATACGGCAAAGAGAGGGGCTGCATAATTGAAAAACAATCCTGTAGTTATTGACCTTAAAAACATCTCGATTGAGCTTGGCGGCAACAAGATTTTAGAAAATCTAAATCTTTATATCCGCGATAAGGAGTTCATCACTTTGCTCGGACCTTCCGGCTGCGGCAAAACGACAACACTCAGAATTATCGCAGGCTTTTTAGAGCCTGACAGCGGCGAGATAATATTCGGAGATAAATCAATGAATGGTGTTCCGCCTCACAAGAGACAGGTAAACACCATTTTTCAGCGTTATGCACTGTTTCCGAATCTTAACGTTTATGAAAATATCGCTTTCGGTCTGCGCCTTAAAAAGCTTAAGGATGCGGAAATACGCGACAAAGTCAAAGAAATGCTTGCGCTTGTCAATCTCAAGGGCTTTGAGAGGCGAGAGGTAGGCTCTCTTTCGGGCGGTCAGCAGCAGCGTGTCGCAATCGCGCGTGCTCTTGCGGTTGAGCCCAAGGTGCTGCTTCTTGACGAGCCGTTGGGCGCTCTTGACTTAAAACTTCGTAAAGATATGCAGGTTGAGCTGAAAAATATTCAGCAAAGGCTCGGGATTACTTTTATTTATGTTACACACGATCAGGAAGAGGCTCTCTCCATGTCCGACACAATAGTTGTTATGGACGGCGGCGTTATTCAGCAGATAGGCACCCCCGAGGATATTTATAATGAGCCAAAGAACGCCTTTGTTGCGGATTTCATAGGCGAAAGCAACATCCTCGACGGAGTTATGCTCGAAGACTATAAATGCGAGTTTTCGGGCGCTCGGTTTGAGTGCCTTGATAAAGGCTTCGCTTTGGGCGAAAAGGTCGATGTCGTTGTTAGACCCGAGGACGTTGACATTGTCCCCGTCGAAAAAGGAATGCTCACGGGTGTTGTCACTTCCGTTACCTTTAAAGGTGTTCATTTTGAAATAATTGTAGATATAGGCGGCTTTAAGTGGATGATTCAGACCACCGATTATGAAGCGGTCGGCAACAAAATAGGTCTGTTTATCGAGCCCGACGCCATACATATCATGAAAAAATCCGAATATTCGGGAATGTTCGGCGATTACAGCTCCTTCAGTGATGAGATTGACCATCTTTCTGACATCGTTGAGGAGGAGTGAGAAATGAATAAAAAGCAAAGCCTTAAATTAAAACTGTGTGCGTCTCCGCACATTGTCTGGTCGGCAATTTTTATTGTTGTTCCGCTTATCATGGTCGCTTATTATTCATTCACAGATGTAAACGGCGACTTCACATTCGAAAATGTTTACCGTTTGAGCGATTACACCACAACATTTTTTCGTTCTTTGTGGTATGGCATTATCGCAACTCTCATATGCCTTGTCATAGCTTATCCTATTGCCTACATCATTTCACAGTCAAAGCTAAAGGCACAGACCACTATGATAATGCTTGTCATGATACCGATGTGGATGAACTTTCTTATCCGCACATATGCGTGGATGAATATACTCGAAGATTCGGGACTTATAAACCGCCTTTTGGCATATATAGGCGTAGGGCCCCTTAAAATGATAAACACCCCCGGTGCGGTCATATTGGGAATGGTCTATAACTTTTTGCCCTATATGATTTTGCCGATATACACGGTGCTCACAAAGCTTGATAAAAGCCTTGTAGAAGCCGCACAGGATCTCGGCGCAGGCAAGATCCATGTGTTCTCAAAGGTTGTATTCCCTTGCTCTGTTTCGGGTATTGTATCCGGCATAACCATGGTTTTTGTTCCGTCTGTCAGCACATTCTATATTTCTCAAAAGCTCGGCGGCGGCACATTCGCTCTTATCGGCGACGTTATCGAGATGCAGTTCCAGGTTTCAAACAACTTCAATTTCGGCGCGGCACTTTCACTTGTGCTTATGGTTCTTATTCTTATCTGCATGGCATTTATGAATAAGTTCAGCAGCACAGAAGATGCAGGGGGAGGTATGGTATTATGAAAACTAAACCTCTTTCAAAAATCTATATTTTTCTGGTGTTTGCGTTTTTATATATGCCGATATTGGTTATCTGCGTATATTCGTTCAATACCTCAAACAGCACCGGCGTAATGGCTGGTCTTTCACTCAAATGGTATGCCGAGCTCTTTAAAGACAAGGCAACCCTGACCGCCTGCTACAACACGATTATACTTGCAATCGCGTCTTCTGTCGCATCAACCGTAATCGGCACCCTTGCGGCACTCGGTATAGATAAAATGAAAAAGGGCTGGCGCCGTTCGGCGGTCATGAGTATAACCGATATTCCGATGATGAACCCCGAAATCGTCACAGGCGTCTCGATGATGCTTTTGTTCGTTTTCATCGGCACAATTCTTAAAATAAACGGAGTTCTCGGCTTTTGGACCTTATTCATTGCGCATGTTACGTTCAGCTTGCCATATGTTATTTTAAACATATTGCCAAAGCTTAAACAAACAGATCCAAACCTTGCCGAAGCCGCGCAGGACCTCGGCTGTACGCCCGGCAAAGCAATAAGAAAAGTTGTTTTGCCTGCAATCAGACCGGGCATTGTCTCGGGCTTTATAATGGCATTCACACTTTCGCTTGACGATTTCATAATCAGCTATTTTGTCAGCGGACCCAAATTCCAAACTTTGCCCATACGCATATATTCCATGACCAAAAAGCGCGTAACACCCGATATGTATGCGCTCTCAACCATAATATTTGTTATTATTCTCGTGATGCTCATAATAGTTAATCTCTATGACGTTAAGGGAGTAAGACAAAAGGGCAAAAAAGCAGGGGAGGGCGAAAGATGAAAAAAATTTCGGCACTTATAACATCTCTCCTTCTTATGGCTTTGTGCGTATCGCCCGCCTTTGCGGCAAATGCCAAAAAAGATTACAGCCACCTTAAAGGCACAGAAATAAACGTCTATAACTGGGGCGAATATATCGCCGACGGCTCGGACGACACTATGGATGTAAACGCACTGTTTGAAAAAGAAACGGGCATAAAAGTTAATTATACAACCTTTGACTCCAACGAGAATATGTATAATAAGCTTAAAAGCGGCGGTGCAAATTACGATATAGTAATCCCCTCCGATTATATGATTGCAAGGCTTATAGAAGAGGGCTTGGTTCAGAAGATTGATTTCGGCAATATTCCTAACTATTCCAATATTATGGATAAGTATAAGGGCTTGTATTTTGACCCGAATGATGAATATTCCGTACCGTATAACGTTGGCATGGTCGGCGTTATATATAACACCAAAATGGTTGAGGGAGAGCCGGACAGCTGGGCGCTCATGTGGGATGAAAAATATTCGGGGCAAATCCTTAACTTCAATAACCCGAGGGACGCCTTTGCCATAGCGCAGTGGATGCTCGGCATTGACCTCAACACCACCGACCCCGACGATTGGGACAAAGCCTTTGAGCTTCTCAAAGAAGAAAAGCCGCTTGTGCAGTCGTATGTTATGGACGAGGTCTTTAATAAGATGGAAAGCGGCGAGGCCGCAATAGCGCCTTATTATGCCGGCGACTTCCTCACGATGTATGATAATAACGAGGATTTGGCATTCTTTTATCCCAAAGAGGGTACAAACATTTTTGTAGATTCAATCTGCATTCCGTCGTCCTCTCAAAACAAAGAGGCTGCGGAGCTGTATATAAACTTTTTGCTCAGAGAAGATGTTGCACTCGAAAACGCAGAGTATCTTTACTATGCAACGCCGAACAAGGCTGTTTATGAAAACGAAGATTATTCTTTGAGAGACAGCCAGATTTTGTATCCCGATGCAGAGCATGAGCCGAAAACCGAGTATTTCCATAATCTTGATTATGATACTCAGCTCACAATGACCGCTTTGTGGGATAACCTAAAGATAGACGGCAACGAAAACACAAGCATATATATCGGTTTGATTTCGTTTGCGGTAATAGTAGTTGCGGCAGTTGTATTTGCGGCAATAAAAAAGAGAAAAAGAGCCTCATATTACGATTGATTTAATAAGCTCCTTGCTCTGAAAATCATGGAACAAGGAGCTTAAAAAAATCAATAAAAATTTTTTGAAAAAGTGTTGACAAACGGGATATAGTCTGATATAATCTCATATGTTGTCAGCGAGATAACAACGAAACGCGAGAGTGGCGGAATCGGCAGACGCGCACGTTTGAGGGGCGTGTGGTAATCCCGTACGGGTTCAAGTCCCGTCTCTCGCACCATCGAGTATTCATAAAGGATTTGACTTTATGAATACTCGATTTTTTTATCTTATTTTTTATGTACCGAACAGACTTTGTGTCTGCTCTTTTTTTGTTATGCCGATTTCGGCTCTGTAAGATATTCGATTGAAACGCATTGTCGTATATCAGCTGTGTAATTTTCTCGGTTGTGACATTCGGTTACCTTTGTTGACACAACCGGAACAATCTGCTGCCGTTTGTGTCAATGACTGCCTGTGCTTTAAAGCTGAAATGCCAACATATACAATTTAGAATTTTTTATATGCATATGTTTGTAGCTGCACTCGGTAATGAAAATTTTGAAAACGGCAGAAACGAATAACAGACCGTGTTTTTCAAAAAGCTTTTCCGATGGCACAGATAATCGTTATATTATTAAACGCGTCACGACATATTTTAAAATATGTCGTGACTTTTATACATTTTTATCATAATGACATTGCTTCTGAAACACAAAAACAATGTTGTTTTTTGTTTCTTAAAGTATATATGTTAGAATAAAAAAAGTCTTTTTATGGAGGGTTATCCCAATGAGGTTAGGAATTGATATTGGTTCAACTACATTAAAATATGTTTTGTTAAATGATGACGGTGAAATAATTTGCAAGAATTATTCACGTCATTTTTCAAAAATAAACGAAAAGCTGCATGAAACATTAGAAAATGTTAGTGAGTATTGCTCACAGGAGGAGCGCATTGCCTGCACGATTTCAGGCTCGGCAGGCATGGGAATTGCAGAAAAAACAGGCATTTCTTTTGTGCAGGAGGTATATGCCACAAGGCTTGCCGTTAACACTCTTGTTCCGGGTACGGATGTTGTTATTGAACTGGGCGGTGAAGATGCAAAAATTCTTTATTTGACAGACGGTCTTGAGGTGAGAATGAACGGCTCGTGTGCGGGCGGTACGGGTGCGTTTATTGACCAAATGGCGACGCTTCTGAATATTTCGCCTGCAGAGCTTAATGAACTGGCTTCAAAAGCAGAAAAGAATTATACAATTGCATCACGCTGCGGTGTATTCGCAAAGAGTGATATTCAGCCGCTTCTTAATCAGGGGGCGCAGAAAAACGATATTGCAATGAGTATTCTTTATGCTGTTGTTAATCAGACTGTTGCCGGTCTTGCTCAGGGGCGAAAAATTGAGGGCAATGTCCTCTATCTCGGCGGCCCGCTCACTTATTTTTCGGAACTTAGAAAGTGTTTTGATAAGGTGCTGAAATCAGAAGGCGTCTGCCCCGAAAATTCACTCTATTTTGTTTCTTACGGTGCGGCAATATCTAATGGGAACGAAGAAAAAACACTTGCTCAAATTATAAAAGCTGTTGAAACCGAGCATAATGACGAGGAATACAGAAGCTGTCTGCCGCTTTTTAATAATGAGCAGGAATATAATGATTTCTCTGCCCGTCATGCAAAGGCAAAAGTCGGAACGGCCGCACTTACCGATGGAATGAATGCGTATATAGGAATAGATTCGGGTTCAACAACGCTTAAGGCTGTTGTAATTGACGAGGACGAAAATGTAGTATATTCCGAATACAGCAGCAATAAGGGTGCACCTGTCGAGATGCTCAAAGGCTTTTTAGAGAATGTATACAGCAAGTGCCCAAATATAAATATTTTAGGTTCTGCCGCTACGGGCTATGGCGAAGATATGATTCTTAACGCATTTAATGTTGACCATGGAATCGTCGAAACAATAGCTCATTATACGGCAGCATCGAAATTTATGACCGATGTTGATTTTATTATTGATATCGGCGGTCAGGATATTAAATGCTTTAAAATCAGGAACGGAACAATCGACAATATTTTTCTGAATGAGGCGTGTTCTTCAGGCTGCGGTTCTTTTTTACAGACTTTTGCAGAGACGCTCGGTTACAGTGTTGCCGATTTTACAAAAGAGGGTCTTTATGCAGACAAGCCTGTTGATTTGGGTTCAAGATGTACGGTGTTTATGAATTCATCGGTAAAGCAGGCTCAAAAAGAGGGAGCAAGTGTCGCCAATATTTCAGCCGGTCTTTCAATCAGTATAGTTAAGAATGCACTTTATAAGGTTATTCGTACTGCATCTGCTGATGAGCTTGGCAAAAACATCGTTGTTCAGGGCGGTACTTTTCTGAATGACGCAGTTTTGCGAGCCTTTGAAAAAGAAATCGGCAGAGATGTTATTCGACCGGATCTTGCAGGCTTGATGGGTGCTTACGGTGCGGCTTTGTATGCTAAAAGGCAGTCCGACGGCAAATCCGGAACCCTTACTGCCGAGCAGTTAAAATCATTTAAACACGAAACATCTGCACTCACCTGTAACGGCTGCACAAATCATTGCAAACTGACGATTAACAGCTTTGATTCGGGCAGAAAATTTATTGCAGGCAATAAGTGTGATAAACCGACAGGCAAAAGCAAAGGCACAAAAAAGCTGAATATTTTTGCTTATAAGAGGTCGCTTCTTGATTCTTACAAGCCTGTTCCCGGTCACCGGGGCAAAATCGGCATACCTATGGCTTTGAACATGTATGAGATGCTTCCTTTCTGGCATCCGTTCTTTACCTCATTGGGATTTGAAGTTGTTTCGGATATTCGCTCAAATAGAAAACTTTATTTTAAAGGGCAGGAAACCATCCCGTCAGATACCGTTTGCTACCCGGCAAAGCTTGTTCACGGTCATATTGATGAGCTTGTTGAAAGAGGAATTAAAAATATCTTTTACCCCTGTATGAGTTACAATATGAACGAGGGCAAAGGTGATAATTTCTACAATTGCCCGGTTGTTGCGTATTACCCGGAGGTTATCAACGCCAACTCTCCGAAGCTTAGAAATGTCAACTTCATTTATGATTACATAGGACCTCACGACAGAAAAGCATTTGAAAAGAAGTTTTATAAAACAATGCTTTCATATTTTCCTGATATTAAAAAAGGAGAATTTCTTAAGGCTGTTGACAAAGCGTATACGGGCTATAACGAGTATCTTGAAAAAATCCGCAAAAAAGGCGAAGAATTCAGAATTGAGGCCGAAAAAGAGCATATACCTATCATCGTACTTTGCGGCAGACCCTACCATCTTGATCAGGAAATCAGCCACGGTATTGATGAACTTGTTTGCGATTGCGGAGCCGCCGTTATCAGTGAGGATTCGATATGTCATCTTGTAGATAAATTCAAGGTTAATGTATTGAATCAGTGGACATATCATGCCAGACTTTACAGTGCGGCGGCCTATATTACCGATAAGCCGAATATGAATCTTGTTCAGATGGTTTCGTTCGGCTGCGGCGTTGACGCCATAACAACCGATGAGGTTCGCTCGATTCTTGAAAGCCACGGCAAAATATATACCCAAATAAAAATTGACGAGGTTACAAACCTCGGAGCGGTCAGAATAAGACTTCGCAGTCTTTTCTCTGCTCTTGAAATGCAAAAGAAAAGTCAGAAAGGAGCAAATATAAATGGATAACAAACATATTATTGAACGCGTTGACTTTACCCCGGAGATGAAAAAGACGCACACCATTCTCGTGCCCGATATGCTCCCGATTCATTTTAAATTCCTTTGCAATGTTTTTATTCAGGCGGGCTACAAGATGGAACATCTTACAAATTCCGGCAGAGCCGTAATAGATGCAGGTCTTAAATATGTTCATAACGATACCTGTTACCCTGCGCTCCTTGTTATCGGTCAGTTTATCGATGCTCTTGACAGCGGAAAATATGATACCCACAAGGTTGCCGCACTTATCACTCAGACGGGAGGCGGCTGCCGAGCCTCAAACTACCTTAACCTTATGAGAAAGGCATTTAAAAAGGCCGGTTACGGATATGTGCCGATTATATCTCTTAATGTTGCGGGGCTTGAAAAGTGCAGCGGATTCAATTTTACCCTTGATATGATACCAAAAGCTTTGGGTGCCGTGGCATACGGTGATTTGCTGATGCATCTAAATAATCAGACGAGAGCTTATGAAAAGAATAAAGGCGACAGTATGGCACTTGTTGATGTGTGGGTAAATAAATTAAGTGAAGATTTTTCACACGGAAAAAGTCTTACAAATCCCGCAATCAAAAAAAATATGAAGCAGATTATTGCAGAGTTTGCTGCAATACCCAGAATAAATCGCAAAGCCATAAAAGTTGGCATTGTGGGTGAGATTTATGTTAAGTATTCTCCTCTTGCCAATAATAATCTTGAGGATTTTTTGGTTTCACAAGGCTGTGAAGTTATGGTGCCGGGGCTTATGGGATTTTTGCTTTACTGTATTGAGGACACAAGGCAGGATTACAAGCTCTACGGCGGCTCGATTTTGGAACTTAAAGCATATGATATTGCAAAAGCTTTTGTAAAAACAATAGAAAAAATTATGATTGAATCAATCGAAGAAGAGGGGACATTTACTCCTCCGATGTATCATGACAATGTCAGAGCATTGTGCGAGCCTGTAATAAACTTCGGCTGCAAAATGGGCGAAGGCTGGTTCTTGACGGCCGAAATGCTTGAACTTGCCGAGCATGGATATGAAAATATCGTATGCACACAGCCTTTTGGTTGCCTGCCAAACCACATATCGGGCAAAGGAATGGTCAGACGCATTAAAGAAGTTCAGCCGAAGGCAAATATTGTTTGCATTGACTATGACCCCGGTGCAACAAAAGTTAATCAGGAGAACAGAATAAAACTCATGCTCGCCGTAGCGGCAGAACAGCTTTAATGAAGCGGTGTTTATAGTTTATCGGTATTTATTCAGGATTTGATATCGTGAAAGAAAATCAATAATTAAATAGAAAAGCCTGATAAAATAGTTGAACTTGCACAGCTTACAGACGCTATGCCGGAGCTTGTCAGGGTTCTTCCGAAAGCACTTAAATACGGCCTTGAAAATTTCTTTGAAAACCGGAATTATGTTATAGAGGATATTCTTGTACTCAACCCCGATGTTAAGCTCCTCGTTGTAGGAATGTTTGACAACGGCGTTAAAAATGAAGAGGACTCCGCGGCAAGCGAGGCGGGCGAGACGGCGCTCAACCTCGGTCAGCTTGTTGTTGACATGGCAAACAACCGTTAATCCGAAAGTCGCTTGAGTTATCGGGCGGCTTTATTTTTATAATTTAATCACAGCTGATTTCCGTAATGGAAAATCAGCGTAAAAAATATACTGCTTTTGCATATTTTTTCGTTCAAAGCATTGATTTTTGAGGAGATATGTGATAACTTTTACATATGAACAATCTATGAACTTTTACGGGAGGTTCCAAAATGAAAAAGTTTGTTAAAAAAGCACTTGCGATTCTTCTCGCGTGTATATTGGCTTTCAGCGCGGTAATGTGCTTCGCCGCCGAAAACAAAAAATATTATGACTACGGCAAATATGTCCTTTTGGGCGACAGTGTTGCCGCAGGTCACAACGACCTTGTTTATATCGACTGCGAATTTAAGCGCGTTGACGGTTCATACGGCGCAATTGTTGCCGATACTCTCGGTGCGGAGTTTATACCGATGGCTTGCCCGGGATTCAGGACGATAGAAATGCGCTATATGCTTGAGGACGATTATGAGGGCGACGATTATCTTTTCCACGATGCACATGACGCAGAGGTTATGAAAAGCAGAATCCCCGAATACCGCCGCGGAATTGCCGAGGCAGACCTTATAACTCTCGGTGTAGGCGGCAACGATTTCGGCACATACCTCACATGGGTGATTGCCAATATTATGGAAGAAGAGGGCATTTGCGGCGAGTATGTTGCCGCGCTCAGAGACCTTTTGAAGCAGCACGGCATCGAGAGTGAAAAGCTTGATAAAATAGTTGAACTCGCACAGTTTACAGACGCTATGCCGGAGCTTGTCAGAGTTCTTCCGAAAGCACTTAAATACGGACTTGAAAATTTCTTTGAAAACTGGAATTATGTTATAGAGGATATTCTTGCACTCAACCCCGATGTCAAGCTCCTCGTTATAGGAATGTTTGACAACGGCGTTAAAAATGAAGAGGACTCCGCGGCAAGCGAGGCGGGCGAGACGGCGCTCAACCTCGGTCAGCTTGTTGTTGATATGGCAAACAAGCCCATGAAAGAGAGTGCTTTGAAATACGGCTACACATTTGTAGACACAACAGGAACTATTTGCGACACATACCACCCGAATGCAGAGGGCCATAAGCACATTGCCGAAAAAATACTTGCCGCTTTGCCGGATGCAAACTTCCCTTATACCGACGTAGCTGCCGATTCAAAATATTTTGACGGTATAGAGTTCATGTATCGCAAAGGCTATATGGCCGGAACATCTGATACACAGTTCAGCCCCGATTCCGCATTGACAAAGGCAGCTTATGCACAGGTTCTTTATAACATTGCCGGCAGACCGGAGGTTGACAGCTCTAACGTCTCGTTTGATGATGTTGATTCAACCGCTGCATATCTTGCTGCGGCGGTATGGGCGGATTCAAACGGAATATTAAAGGCCGACAACGGCAGATTCTCTCCCGACAGCAAAATAAGCGCCGTTAAATTTGCAATAAGCCTTGTGCGTTTTTCGGCTGCCGGCAGCTTTAACATTGCAAAGGTGGTCAAAACGCTTACATTTGCTTTTAATATTGTTAAAGATTTCGGCGTTTTCGGGCTTAACAACACTGTAACAAGGGCTGAGGCGGCGCAAAGGCTTGCAGATTACTGTGTGATTAAATAACAAAATATTACTGCGGCAAGCCGTGAGGGCAATAAAGCTCTCACGGCTTTTTGTGTGTTGAAAGTTTTTGCACCGCCGTCATTATTATCCCGAGTTTGAAGATATAAACGCGTATGAAAATACAGATAACAGGCTCAACAAATACGGTGATGAAGAGCTGAACCGAGCGCATATTGAAAATATGGTGCAAAGGTACAGGCGGCTGTCGGAGGGAAGTCTTGACTCTGATAATATTGCAAAGTACCGAGCAAAGCTTAGTGAGCGGAAAGCGCGAAAGTCGGAAAACGATAGTCTTTTTGAAAAAAGAGATAGAGAAATAACGCTTCAAAATATTAACGGTGATAAAAAATGCTTTGCATCATCAGATGTATGCGACATTGCCGCACACGAATATGGACATGTTTTTTCCAAAGGAAAAGAAATGAATGCTATTGAAATATCAAAAGAAGCGTATTATAATATATATGGGCAATATCCGTCGACAAAGAAAATATTAGATTATTATAAAGAAATTTCTGCATATTCATTCGAAGTCGGAAAAAACGAGCTTATTTCGGAAATTCTTGCAAAACATAATTCAGATCCGACTGCCTTTACAGAAGAAATAATAAAACTTTTAAAGAAGAAGGTGACACCATGACAAAACTCGAGTCATATTGGATAACTAACAAAGAATGGTATGATATTGATGATAACGGAAATCCATTCTTGACAGATAAAGCAACACCTGAGGCTGTTGAAAGCTTTGAAAAATTTAAACGTCAGTTAATTGAAAAGAAAGACGCTATTTGAATATCAAAAACCGAAAAAAATCGGTTATTTGCCTGTTCCACAATCGAAAATCTTGATAAAATTGAAAGCGGAAAAGTGATTTATTCTGCTGAATAAGGCGATGCTTATGCCAAATGAAAAATTTTACTTTAAAAGAGCTGAAGACGGGATTTTGTGCGCATTTGATTCCAAAAAGCATATATGTATTGATGTAATAGAATCAACCGGTGACATACCACTTTCAGCAGAAAAGAGAAAAAGTTACATTGGTAGGTTAGATCCCAAATATGGCAAAAATTAAATACCAAAAGCCGAGAAAAAACGGGTGCAACATGGGCATTGCGGAATAATCGGTTTTGTAAGGGAGAGGATTCGCAAACCTCGCCCGAATTTTAAAGAATCAAGCACCCTGAGAAATCGGGGTGCTTTTTTATGCCCAAATTCAATAAAACAGAGAAAACGAAAAAGCTTCGCAGACCTTAAAATCTGCGAAGCTTTTTATGCGGTTAAATATCAGAATGTGCCGTCTTTAATAATGTAATAAATAATTTTGGGAAGATAGATGATTGTTCTTACAAGCCAGTTGAAGATCGCATACTTTGCAAGGTTCAGGAATGAGGGAACAATGTTCATGCCGTACTCCAAAATTGATGTTGAATTGTCGCCCTCAAATGTAGGTACGTTTTTGCCGGTATCCTTTGAAAGAGAGAAGCTGTCTATCTTTTTAAGGGTTTGTGTTTCATCACTGAGAACATATGCGTTAAGAGTGAGATTTCCGCCGTCGATGCTGACTGTTGAGAAGCAGCCGCCTACGTTTGCGGGGTCTGTGCTGTTGTAGTCCTCACCGTTCCAATAGTTTGCATATCCGTTTCTTTGAACCGTCATGGCTGCGATGAAATCTTTTTTCATGTATGTATTCACAGAGAATTCACGGATTTGGTATCTCTTTGTGCCTGCGGTGCCTGCAAGCACATAGGCTACGCCTTCGCCGTCATCAACAACTGTGTTGTTTGTGAGGGACTTTGTGCGAAGATACATATGGTCGTGACCGGACATAACAAGGTCAACTCCGCAATCATCAAGCACTTTTGTGAGGCTCTGCTGAAGATAGAGAGCATCCGGCCATTTGCCGTCCTTGCCGAGCGTATAGGGTGATTTGTGCATAAATGCAATTTTCCAGTCGGCAGAGGTGCTGTTCATATCGTTACGAAGCCAGTTGAGCTGTGCGTCGGACATTGATAAAAGGTCGTTGGTATTAAGCACAGCAAAGTGAGCGTTGCCGTAATCAAAGGAATAGTTAATTCCGTTGAGGTTCTGAACACTTTCGCTCTTGTCAAGGTTAAACATATTGTCAAACCAGTGCCATACGCCGAGACCGTCATGGTTGCCTGCGATGGGAGCAAGGGAGGTTGCGGTGTTGTGTCTTTCAAACTGTGAGAAATAACCGTCCCACTCCTCATTGGTGCTGTCGTTTGTGAAGTCGCCGAGGTTTACAAGGAAGTCTGCATTCGGCAATGTTTTAAATGCGGCGTCCACAACCAAAGATGCTCTGCGGAAGTTTTCTACCGAGCTTGCCTGAACGTCTGCAACGGATATAAAGCTTACTTTGTCGTCGCCGTCGTCGGTTGTGAATTTGCCCTCGGTGCCCCATACAGAGCCGTTGCCGACAAGGTAGGTGTAGCTTTTGCCTGCTTCAAGACCGTAAACGGTTGCTTTGTGCATATAGTTGCCTTCCCATTCGGTTACGTCTTCATACTCAAAAGTTAAAGATGAGCTGACATCACGGCCGTTTTCAAAAATTTTTACCCGGCTTTCGGTGTTCTCTGCGGTGTACCAGCAAAAGCCGCGTTCCGATTTTGTGTCGCCTTTGACAGTGCAGGTGATTCTTGTCACTGCGGCACCGTCATCTGTTGCAAAAACGGTGATTATGCCCGTTGTTGCAAGCATTGCGAGGCACAGCACAATGCAGAGAATTTTTTTGGCTGTTTTTTTCATGTTTCTTTCCTCCGTTAAAATTAGGTTTAAAGGCAGAAACGCCGTCCTTTTGGGCGTTAGGCGTCTCTTACCGAGCTTTAACAAATTATAGCACTCTTTTATAAAGTTTTCAACAATATATATGCCAAAAAGCCATATGACTTTTGCACAAAAAATCGAAACATTTTTTGTTTGATAAATAGAAGTTTTTTTGTTGGTTATATTGACAACATGGGTGGTTTAGATGTATAATGTGGGAAAATGGTACGAAAGGGGGAGCTGTGGGGATTATGGAAGAGAATACCGGAATAAAAAGAGACATTGTTTTCACCGGTTCGTTCAAAAGAACGTTAGACGAAAAAAGCCGCATGGCTGTCCCTGCGAGGCTGCGCTCTCAGCTTGAAAGGGCACAGGACGAGTACGAATGTGTTTATGTTGTGTGCGTGCCGGGCTTGAGAGTTATCAGAATTTGTACTTACGACGGCTGGATGCGATTTGCGCAGGCTAAAATAGACGCGATAGAAGACCCGATAGAAAAGCACAAAATGACCGAAGAAGTTTATAAAATGGTCGAAGAGCAAAGACTTGACGGTCAGGGCAGAATAACAATCAACAAAAACTTTGCCAAAAAGGTCGGCATAAAAAAGAATGTGCAGATTCTCGGCATGGGCAGAGGCATACAGCTCTCTGCCGCAGAAGATGACGAAGAGGAAGATTTGACCATCAGCGAAGCCGGCGAAAACTTCATCACAAGCTTGCTGTTTTAACGGGGAGGGCGGTTTATGGAATTTCATCATATATCCGTTTTGCTCAATGAAACGGTGAATGCGCTTAACGTAAAACCGAACGGCATATACGTTGACTGCACGGCAGGCGGAGGTGGACATTCCTCAAAGCTTCTCGAAAGTCTTGAAAGCGGCAGACTTATTGCCGTTGACCAGGACCCGGAGGCGATAGAAAATCTCCGCGATAAATTTAAAGACAGCAAAAATGTTACGGTTGTACATGACAATTTTGTCAATATAAATTCGGTGCTCGATTCCCTCGGCATAGACAAGGTTGACGGAATTATGGCGGATCTCGGCGTAAGCTCGTATCAGCTTGATACCGACGAGCGCGGCTTCTCATATCACAAAGACGCACCGCTTGATATGCGAATGAGCAAAGAGGGGACAAGCGCTTATGACCTTGTGAACAGTCTTACGCAGCAGCAAATTCAAAAAATCCTTTTTTCTTACGGCGACGAAAAATTTGCCCCGGCAATATCGAGAAGTATTGTTAAAGAAAGAGAAAAGAAACCGATAGAAACAACACTCGAGCTTGCCGAGATAGTCAAAAACGCCGTTCCCGCCGCCGCAAGGCGCGACGGCCACCCGGCAAGAAAAACCTTTCAGGCACTCAGAATAGAGGTCAACGGCGAGCTCACAAAGCTTGAGAGCGCACTGGATTATATGTTTGACCGCCTTTCGCTCGGCGGAAGGCTCGCGGTTATAACTTTCCATTCGCTCGAGTACAGAATAGTAAAAAACAAATTCAAAAAATATTGCGAGGGCTGTATTTGCCCTCCGGATTTTCCGGTGTGCGTCTGCGGACGCAAGCCGCGCGGAAAAACGCTTAAAGCGGTTACTCCGAGCAAAGAAGAGATAGAAAACAATCCGCGTTCAAGAAGCGCAAAACTCAGAATTATAGAAAAAATCAATTTAGAATAAGAGAGGAAGGTACTTTATGGCAGCCGATAATTTTGCATACGCATATGATTTTGATTTATTCGATAACACTAAAAACAGAAAACCCTCCTCGGCGGCAGAAGAAACAGCCGTTCCCGTTAAACCCCATGTCGTTAAGGCAAAACCGCGAACAAAAAAAGAACTTAAAAAAGAGGCAAGATATTCGAGCCGCATTTCGCTTAAAGTCATGTGCCTTTCGGCAGTGCTGCTTTTGCTCGCAGGTTCGCTTATTTATTGCAGAGTTGTTCTGGACGAGCTTGAGACCAAAGCAAACGAGCTTCAGACAAGATATTCAGAGGCGCAGAGTGAAAACATTCGCCTTGAAAGCGCCGTGGATTCTATGTATTCGATAAATAACATTTCCTCATACGCAGAGGAAAAACTCGGTATGATAAAAAAAGACAGCTATCAGGTTTCATATTACAGCGTCGGCGAAAATTCCGGCGAAGCAAATTAAAATGAAAAGCGTATATACTCGGTGTTCTGCCGTTTTACACGCAAACATAAGTATAAAAAAGGGCGGATTCGTATCCGCCCTTGCGGTGATTTTATAAACGACGGGAGGCAATCAAATGGCGCCGAAAAAGGGCAAAAAAATAACCAGAAAAGATATTATGACCAGAAGCATCATAGTGTTGCTCGTCATAACACTCGGCTTTGTTGTAAATATCGGCACTCTTATCAAGGTGCAGATAGTTGACGGCGACGTATTTAAGGCGTATGCCGAAAAAAATCAGCTTGAGGATAAAACCATCACCGCTCAAAGAGGCGTTATATATGACCGCAACATGAACGTTCTCGCCCAGAGCGCGTCTGTTTGGAAGGTGTATGTCAACCCCTCTAACTTCAAGGATTTTCCGCAGGAGGTTACCGACACCGCGGTAAGTACGGTTTCTAAAAAGCTTGCAGAAATTTTAGATATGGACGAAGACACCGTCAAAAATAAAATTGTAAATTATTATGATAAAAAATATATTGCCGTAAAAGCTAAGGTCGAAAAGACCCAGCGCGATGAAGTCAGCGAATTTTTGCGTGAATATATCAGCTACAAAGATTCTGCCGGCAATGCAAAAAGAGTTTATTACAGCTATTTCATCGGTGTTGAAGCAGACACCAAAAGGTATTACCCCGGCGGTTCGCTCGCCTCAACGGTTCTCGGCTTCACAGGCTCCGACGATCAGGGACTTTACGGAATCGAAAGAACCTACAATAACGAGCTTACGGGCACCGACGGCAGACTCATTTATTCAAACAGTGCGATGAACCAAAACTCATCTGTCGATTTTGAGAGCGTGTATGATGCACAGCAGGGCTCAAGCCTTGTTTTGACACTTGATGAAACAATACAGCGTTATCTTGAAGACGCACTCGGTCAATGCTATGAAGATTCAAAATGCGCCACATGCTACGGTATAGTTATGGATGTCAAAACAGGCGCTATTCTCGCAATGGCGACCAAAAACGATTTTGACCCGAATGAGCCGTCAAAAATCACCGATAATTCCATACTTGAAAAGCTCAATAAAATAGTTGAAGCCAAAGAAAAAACCGAAGAAACTCAAACGGCAAGGCAAAACCAGTGGAGCAACAACGCTATAATGGATTTGTACGAGCCGGGTTCTGTTTTTAAAGTTATTACACTTTCTGCCGCTCTTGAAGAGGGCGAGGCTATGGACAGTTTCTATTGCAACGGTCATATACAGATTGACGACAGAAATTATTACTGCCACAATCACAGCGGTCACGGCAGCGAAAACTTAAACCAAGGTCTTGCAAACTCCTGTAACCCTTATTACATAACCATGGGTCAAAAGCTCGGAGTAAGCAGATTTAACAAATATTTTGAAGCTTTCGGATTCACCGAAAAAACAGGTATAGATCTCTCGGACGAAACGGCGCCCGTTGCAGGCGTTACATATCATAAGTTTGACGAAATGACAAGGGTTAATCTCGCGAGCTGTTCTTTCGGTCAGTCATTCCAGGTGAACTCCCTGCAGATGCTCACAGCCGTTAATGCCATAGCAAACGGCGGCAAGCTTATGAAACCCTACCTTGTTGCAAAAACGCTTGACAGCAGCGGCAATGTTATTAAAGAGACAGAGCCCGTTGTCAAAAGGCAGGTAATATCCGAGTCAACATCTCAGCGCGTTCTTGAGGCAATGGTTGAAACCGTTAAAACAGGTACAGCGAAAAATGCGTATGTATCGGGCTTTAATGTCGCAGGCAAAACGGGAACTTCCGACAACCTCAACCCCGGCAAAGAGGGTCAGTATTTTGCGTCGTTTGCGGGTGTTGCTCCGGCGAACGACCCCGAAATTTCAATAATCATCGTTGTTGACGACCCCAAAGGCGCAACAGGCGGCGGCGCGGTGGCGGCTCCCGTTGCGGCAGAGGTAATAGAAAATGCTTTGACATATCTCAATGTTAAAAGAAATTATTCCGATTCCGAAAAATCCGAGCTGAATGTTGCAGTGCCGAACTTTGTCGGCAACGAGCTTGACGCGGCACGCAAGCAGGCGAGCCAAAAGGGCTTCACCTTAAAAATTGTCGGCGAGGGGAGCAAGGTCGTTTCACAGTGCCCGGCTTACGGTCAGTACATACCGCAAAACGGTGTTGTAATACTTTATACAGAAGAAAATTCAGAAAAAGTAAAAGCCAAGGTGCCGGACTTCAAGGATATGACGGTCTCGCAGGCAATCAGCGCGGCAACGGCCGCCGGCATAAACGTCAAAGTCTCGGGCAACTCGCTTCAGGGCGCAGGTCTCAGAGCATACAGGCAGAGTGTAGAAAAAGGCACCGAGATTGAATACGGCAGTACGGTAACGGTTTATTTCAAAACGGGAACCGGCATTGTTGACGGATGATAAAGCAGATATTAACCCGATTGGAGCAGATAATATGAAACCTTTTACTCTAAAAAAAGCCGCTAAGGCTGTCGGCGGCACGGCAAGCGGAGAGGCTAAACTCTGCGGTGTGTCAATAGACAGCAGAACAGTTAAAGACGGCGAACTTTATGTTGCCTTGATTGGCGAAAATTTTGACGGTCACAGCTTTGCCGAAAGTGCCGTAAAAAACGGTGCCGCGGCAGTTATGATAAGTCATGACATAGGCGTTGACTGCCCCAAAATAAAAGTTGAAAATACAGAGTCGGCTCTTATGAAGCTCGCTTCATGGTACAGAGACAGGTTTGATATTCCTGTTGTCGGTCTTACGGGCAGCGTAGGCAAAACAACAACAAAAGAGATGATTTGCGCCGTTCTCGGCAGCGAAAAGAAAACCATGAAAACGCAAGGTAATCTCAATAACCAAATCGGCGTGCCGAGAACTCTTTTCACCATTGAAGAAGATACCGAAGCCGCCGTTGTTGAGATGGGTATGGACAACAGAGGTCAGATTTCGGCTTTGAGCAGATGTGTAAAGCCCACCGCGGCTGTTATAACAAACATCGGAGTATCACATATGGAAAATCTCGGCTCGCGCGAGGGCATACTCGCCGCAAAGCTTGAAATATTGGATGGACTTCGGGACGGCGCTCCGATTTTTTTGAACGGCGACGACCCATACCTCATGAGTGCAGAGATAACCGACAGACCCGTTATTTATTACGGTATAAACAATAAGCCCTGCAACTATAAAGCAGAAAATATTGAAGCAGACGGTCAAAAAACAGAGTTTGACATTATATATGACGGCAAATCGCAGCACATTGTTATCCCAACAATAGGCAAGCACAATGTGTACAATGCGACTGCGGCATTTGCTGTGGGTATGTATTTCGGCATAAAACCCGAGAACGCCGCAAAAGGTCTTTTATCTTACGAGCCCTCCGGTATGAGACAGAGACTCAATAGGGTAGGCGGCATCACTTTTATAGAAGATTGCTACAATGCGAGCCCCGATTCCGTCAGAGCCGCGCTCAATACGCTGTCCGATATGAAAAACGAAAGAAAAATCGCAGTCCTCGGCGATATGCTTGAGCTTGGTTCGGTAAGCGAAGACGCACACAGAGATTCCGGCATCTATGCGGCAAAGAAAAAAACTGATGTTGTCTTAACCTATGGCGAACGCTCTGCGGCAACCGCGCAAAGCGCCAAAGAAATGGGCGTTGAAATAAGCAAAAGTTTCTTATCGCAAGAAGACCTTGCGGAATATCTTGTAAAGATATTAAAACCGGGCGACGCGGTGCTCTTTAAAGCGAGCCGCGGCATGAAACTCGAAAATGTCATAAAGGCGGTTTATGAAAAACTGAACTGAAGGGATGGGTAAAAATGAACGAAATGTTTTTAATGGTTTTTGCGGCAGCCGTTGCATGCGGCGTTACCGTGCTTTTGGGCAAGGTGATGATTCCTTGGCTTCACAAGCTTAAATTCGGGCAAACTATACTTGATATAGGTCCGAGCTGGCACAAAAATAAGCAGGGCACACCCACAATGGGCGGACTTATGTTTATAATCGGCATTTGCCTCTCCTGTGCCGCCGCACTCGCAATCAACGCGGCAACAAACAATTCTCTCGGCATATCCGACGCAATGCAGACAAAGCTTTGGGCAGGCATAATAATGGCTCTTCTCTTCGGCCTTATCGGTTTTGCGGACGACTATATTAAGGTCGTAAAAAAGAGAAACCTCGGTCTTACAATTCCTCAAAAATCCGTAGCACAGCTTTTGGTTTGTGCGGGCTATCTCATAAGCATTTATTTTGCCATGGGCAAAGACCCTTATATGTTTGTACCGTTCTACGGCAATTTAAGGCTCGGCGTTGTTTATTGGATTCTCGGCGTATGCGTGCTCTACGGCGCAATAAACGCAGTTAATTTCACAGACGGAATAGACGGCTTATGCTCAAGCGTGACCGTTACATGTGCAATAGGCTTTATAGTTATAGCGCTTCTCAACAAATTTACAGGCATGGGTATTGTTGCCGCGTCGCTTCTCGGCGGCTGTGCAGGCTTTCTTGTGTGGAATCACTTCCCCGCAAAGGTTTTTATGGGCGACACGGGCTCAATGTTCCTCGGCGGCATGGTCGTTGCCCTCGCTTATGCGATAGATTGTCCGCTCATACTTATACTTACGGGCATTATCTATGTGATTGAGGCTATGTCGGATGTTATACAGATAGGTTACTTCAAAATCACTCACGGCAAAAGAATTTTCAGAATGGCTCCTATTCATCATCATTTTGAGATGGGCGGCTGGAGCGAAAAGAAAATCGTTTCTGTTTTTTCGGTTATAAACCTTATAGGCTGTGCACTCGGCATAGCTGTTATGTATTTGGGCAGAATAAATCTTTAAAATTAAGTGTTGCAAACAGCAGAAAGGGGAATGGATATGGCGGTAGCCTCGGCAAAGACAAAAAAAAATAAAACATCTCTGCGTGATATTCCGCGCATAAAGCCTAAGGCAAAAGATATAGAAGACAAAGGCCTTTTTGCCAAGGGAGGCTTTGACGTATTTTTCCTCATTTTTGTTTGTTTACTTTTGACCTTCGGCATAGTTATGATGTTCTCGGCAAGCTATGTCAGCGCAAAATACAGCGCAAAAACAGGTTATGACCCGCTGTATTATCTTAAAAGGCAGGGCGCGTTTGCTATTGTCGGCGTTGTGGTTATGCTTGTTATATCAAAAATAAATTATAACGTATTCAGAAAATTTGCTCCTATCATTTTTGTTTTATCTTTGGCACTGCTTGCCTTGGTGCTTGTCGCTCCGGCTCAGGTCGAGGGCAAGGAGCAGTTCAAGCGCTGGCTCGAAATACCGGGTGTACATTTCAGATTTCAACCGTCTGAAGTTGCAAAATTCGGTCTGATAATCTTTTTGGCATGGAGCTTTGAAAGACACAGAAAGTTTATAGAAGAAAGCTGGGCGGCAACAGCCGCATACCTTTTCATTGTTGTTATGTTCGCAGGTCTTGTTTATTTGGAAGACCATCTCTCCGGCGCGATACTGATGCTCGGCATAGGCGTTATAATGAGCTTCTTGGGCGGACTTAACTGGAAGATATACGCCATAGGCGCGGCGGTTGCGGTTATCGGAATAATATTGATTGTCTCAAAGCCGGAGGTCTTTCTTAAAGGCTATATGGCAGAGAGAATAACCTCATGGCTCAATAAAGACTATACCGATACAGACACACGCTGGCAAACAAACCAGTCGCTGTTTGCGCTCGGCTCGGGCGGATTTTTCGGCCTCGGTCTCGGCAACTCAAAGCAAAAGTTTCTCTATTTGCCGGAGCCGCAGAATGACTTTATCTTTGCCATTGTCGGCGAAGAACTCGGCTTTATCGGCTGTGCGCTTATAATAATTTTGTTTGCTCTTCTTGTGTGGCGCGGATTTGCAATTGCATTAAAGGCGCGCTCCACTTTCGGCAGACTTCTTGTTATGGGCATAGTCATTCAGGTAGGGCTTCAAACAATACTCAATATTTTGGTTGTTACGGATTCGATGCCGAACACGGGCATAAGCCTTCCGTTCTTCAGCTACGGCGGTTCGTCGCTTGTTATGCTGCTTGCCGAGATGGGCGTTGTGCTTTCGGTATCGAGAAATTCAAGAATAAATAAAAAGGTGTGATTATATGCTTAACGGCAAAAAAATCCTCTTCGCCGCAGGCGGAACAGGCGGACATATTAACCCGGCTCTTGCAGTTGCCGGTTACATAAGAGAACACTATCCCGATGTAAAAATCCTCTTTGCAGGCACCCCCAACAAAATGGAGGCAACGCTTGTGCCGGCGGCAGGCTTTGATTTTACACCCATAGAGCTCAGCGGATTTCAAAGAGATATGAGCCTTCAGGGCATAAAAGACAATATTGTCACCGTCAAAAAGCTTTTAAAGGCTTTGCCCAGAGCAAAGCAAATAGTAAAAGATTTTGAGCCAGATGTTGCGATAGGCTTCGGCGGCTATGTCAGCGGACCTGTTATAAGAGCAGCGGCAAAATTGGGTGTGCCCACTGCCGTGCATGAGCAGAACGCTTTTCCGGGCGTCACAAACAAAATGCTTGCAAAAAAAGTTGACCGAGTAATGATAACCACACCTGCCGCGCAGGATTATTTTAAAGCAAAGCACCCAACGGTTGTTACGGGTCTTCCCGTCAGGGGCGAGATGCTCAGAGCAGACCGCGACCTCAGCAGGGCGGAGCTCGGTGTTGACGGCAGACCGCTTATTCTCTCAATGGGCGGCAGTCTCGGCGCAAAGGCTATAAACGACGCCGTTAAACATATGATACTTTCAAGATATAAAGATAAAAATTGCTATTATCTTCACGCTACCGGCTCTAACGGAGCAGGAATGATAGATGAGCTTTCAAAAGAGATTGACCTTAAAGAAAACAGTCACATCATGCTTCGTGAATACATCAATGATATGGACAGATGCATGTCTGCCGCAGACCTTGTTATTTGCCGTGCGGGAGCAAGCACAATAAGCGAGCTTCAGGTCATGGGCAAGCCGTCAATTCTAATACCTTACCCCTACGCCGCAGAAAATCATCAGTATTACAACGCAAAAGACCTTGCGGATAACAATGCGGCAATCCTTATAGAAGAAAAAGATTTGGACGGAGAAAAGCTAACCGCAATAGTTGATCTTCTTATCTCAAACATGGATAAATTAAAACAGTTTGGCGAAAATGCCAAGAAAATGGCCGTTACGGATGCTTCAGAGAGAATAACCAACTGTATTTGCGAAATAGTTAAATAACCTTCGTAACCCTTTTTTCCATAAGGCATAGTATGGTATCAGATGAGTTAAAGAAAGTCGCTTTTGCGGCTTTCGGTTGCTTGATGGGAAAGGGTTGCGGTTATGGATAGATTTATTGTTAACGGAAAAAATCGTCTCGGAGGAGAAATCAGCGTTCACGGTGCAAAAAACAGCGCATTGCCGGTGCTTGCCGCCGCAGTAACCGTTGGCGACGAGTGCGTAATATCAAATTGCCCGGGGCTCTCCGATGTGAGAGCGACGGCAAAAATTCTCGACTCACTCGGCTGCCGCAAAAAAGAAGAGGGCAGAACCATAACGGTAAACAGCCGCCCTTTGAGCCGAAACGAAATTTCGGATTCTTTAATGCGTGAGCTTCGTTCATCCTTTATATTTATGGGTGCACTCCTTTCAAAAACGGGCAGAGCGGTCATGGGCACTCCCGGCGGGTGCGAAATAGGCGTAAGACCGATAGATATACACTTGCTCTCGTTTGAGCAAATGGGTGCAAAGGTTACTTATGAAAACGGCAAAATAGTCTGTGAAGCACCGGGCGGCCTTAAAGGCGCAGAGATAAATCTCTCTTTCCCAAGCGTAGGCGCAACAGAGAATATCATGCTTGCGGCGGTCAGGGCAAAGGGTACTACATATATAAAGAATGCTGCGCGTGAGCCGGAGATTTGCGACCTTGCACGTTTTCTCAATTCCTGCGGAGCAGATATAAAAGGTGCAGGGGAGAGCACTATCGTCATAGAGGGCGCAGAAAAACTTCACGGCTGTGAATTTTCCGTCATGCCGGACAGAATAGTTACCGCCACATACCTTGCCGCAGCCGCTGTAACCGGCTCGGAGCTTCTTGTAAAAGATGCCCTAAGTGAAAATTTAAGCAGTGTGTTATCCTCGTTTGAGCAGGCGGGCTGCAAATTTCTTTGCAAAAATAACGAAATATACATTAAAGCTCCGCAAAGGCTTAAAAAGATGGAGACTGTTCGCACAATGCCTTACCCGGGATTTCCGACAGATTGCCAGGCTATAATCATGGCTATGGCGGCGGTTGCGGACGGAACAACTCTTATAACCGAAAACATATTTGAAAGCAGATTTCGCCATGTGGGTGAGCTTAACAGGATGGGCGCGGATATTACCGTATCGGGCAGAACGGCAAGCGTCAGGGGCGTTGAAACGCTCTACGGCGCGCAGGTCGGGGCGACCGATCTGCGCGGCGGAATGGCTCTTGTTCTTGCTTCTCTCGCCGCAGAGGGAAAGTCGCGCATAGATTGTGTTGAATATATAGACAGGGGCTATGAAAGCACAGAGACGGAACTGAAAAAAATAGGAGCGGAAATTCGGAGGGAAACGGATTATGTCAAAGATGACGCGGGGCGAGCTTAAAAATATGCTCCCCGAAAAAAGAAGAGCATATGAAAAGCGCAGAAAAAAAGTTATGCGAAACAGGCGCATTTTTGCATCGTTTATTGCCTTAACGGTGCTTTTAATAACGGTAATAGTGCTTTCTCTCACCGTGTTTTTTAATATAGACTCCGTTGTGGTTGAGGGAACGAGCCGCTATGACGAGCAGCAGATAATAAATGCTTCCGGAGTTGAAAAAGGCGCAAATTTGTTCTTGACCGATATTTCATCGGCAAAAGCTCACATAGAGAAAAATCTGCCTTACATTTCAGACGCCAAGGTCAGCAGAAAGCTGCCGTCAAGCATTGTTATATCGGTTGAGAGCGCAGAGGCGGAGTATTGCTTTGAGACTAAGTCGGGTATGGCTCTTGCAGACGGCAACGGAAAGGTGCTGGAAATAGTATCAGAAGACGCCGTACCGGAGGGCGCGGCGCTCATAAAGACCAAAAGCGTGCTCTTCGGCGAAATCGGTCAAAAGTTTGAGGCGGACGATAAAGATGACCTTGAGCTTTTAAACACAGTGTTTACTTCAATAAGCGACAGCGGAATAAAAGATATTACTCAAATCGACGTATCGGTGCCGGCGAGCATTTATTTAACATATCAAAACAGATTCAGACTTAATATCGGCACAACGAATGAGCTTACATATAAGCTTAAATCCGCAGTTGAAATAATAAAAAAAGAGGACGAAATAAACACGTCCACGTCCGGTGAAATATTCCTCTCGAACCCCGGCAGCGCATATGTCACACCCGACAGTGCCTCGGGCACGGGGAATAAGCAGCAACAATAGTCGAAATATACATATATTACTTCTTAAATTTTTATAATTTTAAATAATTTAGTATTGAAATTAGAAAAGTTCTATGCTAAAATAACATAGTATATTTAGCATGAGTGTTTCTATAAACAGATATAAAAAACGGAGGTTTACAAAATGGCAATCGGAATTGACAATGAGTATGAGAGTGAAGTTCAGATAAAAGTTATAGGCGTCGGCGGCGGCGGCGGAAATGCAGTCAACACCATGATAGCCGCAGGTATGCAGGGCGCAGAATTTATCGTTGTTAATACGGACAAGCAGGTGCTTGTAAATTCACAGGCAACTCATAAAATCCAGATAGGCGAAAAATCAACTAAAGGTCAGGGCGCAGGCGGACGTCCCGAAGTTGGCGAAAAGGCAGCCGAAGAGAGCCGCGAGGATCTTACCCAGATTCTTAAAGGCACCGACATGGTATTCATCACCGCAGGTATGGGCGGCGGCACAGGCACAGGCGCAGCACCCGTAATTGCAGGCATAGCAAAAGATATGGGCATACTTACAGTCGGCGTTGTTACAAAGCCCTTCAAATTTGAGGGTAAAAAGCGCAGCATCCTTGCAGAGCAGGGTATCGCAAAGCTTGCAGAGAATGTAGACAGCCTTATCGTTATCCCGAATGACCGTCTTAAACTTCTCTCAGACCGTTGCAAGACTCTTACCGAGGCATTTATTGTTGCCGATGAAGTTCTTTCGCAGGGCGTTAAGAGCATTTCGGATCTTATCAAAATCCCTGGCTTTGTTAACCTTGACTTTGCAGACGTTTGCAGCGTAATGCGCGATGCAGGTTATGCACACATGGGCGTAGGCACGGCTAAGGGCAAGGATAAGAGCCTTCAGGCAGCAGACCTTGCAACTTCAAGCCCGTTGCTTGAGACTTCTATTTCCGGTGCTAAGGGCGTTATCATCAGCATCACATCTTCACCCGACATCGGTCTTGAAGAGGTTGAAAACGCAGCAGAGTCAATCACAGAAAAAGCTCATCCCGATGCAAACATCACATGGGGTGTTTCGTTCGACCCGGATATGGAAGACGAAATCACTATCGTTGTTGTTGCAACAGGCTTTGATAAAGAAAATTCAGCAGAGGATTTCGGCAGCATCCCCACTTTCAAGGGTCAGACAGCTTCTGCCGCTCCTATCCGTACACAGCAGAGCTCACCGATTGAGCCTCCCGTACTCGGCGGCAACCAGGCAGCTCCCAAAGCTCCCGCAAGCTCAGTAGGCGATGACGATTTCTATGTTATCCTTAACGACATAATCAAGAAAAAGCCCGAATAATAACTTCGGCACAAATTAAATAACAAAAATAAAGCTATAATTCATAAACGGCAGAGCCGAATGTGGATTATAGCTTTTACTTATATAGGTCATTTTTTATATTTTTTCAGCATTTCTTTGTCTTCATCGCTTACTCTAAAGGATTCTCTTATCTTTTGAATAGCCTTGTTTTGAACAAAGATATCAAGTTCCTTAGTCTTTAAAAGCTTTAGCGTCTTGTCTCTGAATTTAACATAGCAAACCGAAATTGCCCATGCAACCGCCATGTTCACATAATATTTGTCGCTTTTAATTTCTTTAAGCTTTGATAAGGCGAAATCAATATATTCTTCGTCAATATAATAGTCCAGCAAAATAACGGCGGCAAATCTCAAAACATATTCTTCGTCCGATTTCAAATATTCCTCAAGAATCGGCTTGAACTCGGCAAGGTGCTTTTTTATTATTTTAAAAGCCGCAGTGCAGCAGTCGCATACCGCCCACGAATTTATCAGCGGCACAAAATCTTTTAAGAGTGCCGTAAATTCATCATAATCTTTTACTGCATAGCCTATTACCAAACCATAAATTGAACGTTCCTCGTTTGTATCGCCGCACGGCAGAGATAAAAATTCTCTGTAATTACCCTTAGCGATTTTTTTTGCTATTTCTTTTAAAACAGGAGCCCTTATGCCGATAACCTTAACTCCGGGAACAAGCGAGGAATGAAAACTTTGGTATTTGTCCTCCGCCAGTGATTTAAGATATTCCGTATATTCCTTTTGGTCTTGCAGTGACCAATTTTCTTTGGTAAGTTCCATCTTTTCACCTAAAAAGAGCCGCCTTGATGTTCTTGTCAAGGCGGCTCAGACTTTCACTGATTAAAATTTAAATTCGGGCAAAAACTCTTTGTGAGCCTGCTTTAACTCCTCAAAGCACTTTGTTGTCTTCTCCCAGTCGCCAACCAGCGGGTGAATAAGAAGACCGTTGATAACTGCCTGCTCGGAGCCTGTAACAGCACCCTCAACAGTGTATTTCTCATATGCCTTAACAACACGCATAAGTGAGATAATGTGCTTGTTTGTAACCTTGTCAATCTTAACGGGTGTTGCGCCGTCTTTGCCGATTACGGCTGCGATTTCAACAACATCGTCGTCTTCCATAAAGTCAAGAGTGCCGTTGTTCTTAATGTTGACAACGTGAACATCCTGCTTGTCGTTTGCGATTGAGTCAATAAGCGATACCGCTGCAAGAGAATACTTGTGACCGCCGCGCTTGTCAAGAAGAGCGGGCTTTGTAACAAGGTTTTCGTCCTGATACATCTCGAGAAGGTGCTCTTCTATATCCATGCAGACCTGAGCCCTTGTCTTCTCATCCTGACGCTGATGCTCAAGCTTTGCTTCACGGCAGTAATAATACTGAAGATATGAAGAGGGGAGAGCCTGTATTGATTTAAGGCACTCAATGTCAAAGCCGTCGTCCTTAATGTTTGCCATAACCTTGGGTGAGAATCCGTCGTTAATAAGACCGGGAAGAAGCTCTTTGCCGTCTTTTTTAACAGATGTAACCCAGCTGAGGTGGTTAAGGCCGAGGTATGTAATTTCACTGTCAAGACCGGTGATCTCTTTAATATCGTCAAGCATATCTATCGGAACATTGCAAAGACCGATGTTCTTAACATTTGTATGGTTGAGAACAAACTCTGTGATTATGCCCGAGGGGTTTGTGAAGTTGATAAGCCATGCGTCAGGGCAAATAGCCTCAATGCGGTCGCAAATGTGTTTGATAACGGGGATTGTGCGAAGAGCTTTGAAGCAGCCGCCGATACCGGTTGTCTCCTGACCGATAAGGTCATATTTCTTGGGTATGCTCTCATCAAGGTAACGCGCATGAAGCATACCTACACGAATTTGTGTTACAACAAAGTCTGCACCCTGAAGAGCCAAATCAAGGTCGTCTGTCATAACAATTTCGCACTCGATGCCTGCTTTTTTGAGCATACGAACGCAAAGGCTGCCTACGATAGTTCTTTTTCTCTCGTTTATATCCATAAACGAAACCTTCTTAAGCTTAAGCGAATCTCTCGCCTTAATAAAACCGTCGATGAGTTCGGGGCAATATGTGCTGCCCGAGCCGATAACTGCAAGTGTAATTTCTTTCATTGCTGTCTCTCCTTTAATTTATACATATTGTTGGAAAATCCAGTTAATGCAGCCTGTGACAGGGGGAACCGAAAGTTTTATAAACTTCATCTTCCTGCCGCTTTTTAACATGGATTTTTCTTTAAGCTGATTTATATACACATCCGACGGGAGTTTAGTGTGAATAGAGCCCGATAAAACAACCTCTATCTCATCGGAAGTGAAGTTGAGCTGCTTTGCGTGCGCCGCAATATAGTCGGAGCCGCGTTCTGCCATTTCGTTTACTATTGAAAGAGCTTTTTCGTCGCCGCTGTTTGCCGCGTCAAAAAAGAAGTCTATCAGACGCATTATAAACGGGTCGGGATTTTCGCTCTCAAATTCAGAAACCTTTGAGAGAAACTCTTCTCTTGTTTTGATTGAATATTCGTCATAAAACATTTTTGTCATTGATGTTTTTTGAAGCCCGAGATAAACCTCGTCATAAATAGCCTTGTATGTCATCATGGCTATCCAGTGTCCGTTGCCCTCGTCACCCGAAAATTCACCGAGACCTGCAAGCTGAAGCATTTTGCCGTCATCGTCAATAGCGTTGCAGCATGTGCCCGTGCCGGCGTTGTAGCCGATTGCCGCTTTGCCTGTTGAGCCTGCTTTTACAACAATAAATCCGTCATTATATATCTCAAAATTTTTAAGGCCGAAGCCGCTCAAGCGTTTAACCATTTCGTCATGCTGAAACTGATGGTCTATTCCCGCAAGACCCATGAGCGTGAATGAAATATCGTCAAGGGTTTTGCCGCTTTCCATAAGAAGAGAGTTGATGCCTGCCCAGATTATTTTTGCCGCCTGGTCAAAGCCGCCCTCATAATTCTCGTGGTTGCTGCCCGGTCCCTTTACCGTTTCAACAAGATTTTTATTCTCGTCAAAGAGCGCGTAGGCTGTTTTTGTTCCGCCTCCGTCAACGCCTATATAATATTTCATAGATAAGTGTTCCTTTCATACTGTTTTGCCTATCTAACCTTTATAATTGTACATCAAACAAGGCCGTGTGTCAACCGAATTTAAATCAAACCTTGTCTGTATCAAGCACCGAAAATTCAAGCGGAAACCACTGCGCTGTGTTTGCGTCAAGTTTTGCTCTTTTTGGCGAATAAAGACCGAGAAAAAGGTGCATTGCCTCCCTGTGGGTGAGTTCAATAGCGTCTTCGGCGCCGTCTGTAACCGAAACTTTATTGTCTTTGACCGTTACGGTGAAAGCTTCGTCTTTTTTATATCCGTGAACGATAAACGACGCTTTCCCGTCGCAAAGACGCTTATATGCTGCCTGCAAATCAAACGCCGCCGAAATAAATTTTTTCCAGTTCAGAACACTCATCATCGCACAGTGTTCAAGGTGAAAGCCCTCGCATATATCCGAAAGACATTCAACATAATCCGTTTCAAAAGCGGGGATATTAAATGTTATTCTCTCCTGACCCGAAACCTTGAGAATATCGGGCAGCATATTTTTAAATTCGGTTTTATCCGCAGCTTTAACCTCGGCAACATAATCGTTTTCGTGGTTAAATACGCAGTATCCTACAAATTTTTCGCCGCGCTTAAAAGCGTAAGCCGTCTGCCGCCATGAAGAGAGAATGTCAAAGAGCTTTGCGCGGTCTCTGATGAATTTTAAACTGTTTTTGTTATATGCTTCTTCTATAAAATCAAGAGCGTCGTCTGCGTTCTCTGTGACCTTTACTGTTTCAAGTCCGCTGTTATAATCAAGACCGAAGACGTGCTCAAGGTTTCGGTCGTTAAAGCTGAATTTATAAGAAACACCCGCAGGCTCAAAAGAGAAATAGGCATAACGCTGTCTCTGTCCGCCGAGAATTGCAAAATCCGCACCGGACTTAACCGCGTCGCACATTGTCATTTGCATACACTCTTTCATATACCCTTTGCCGCGAGCGTCAAGAGCAACCGCAACATTGCCTATACCGGCACATTTTATCTCATGTCCGTTTACATTCATATCGTTGCAGTAAAGACCGACGGCGCCTTTCCATTTGCCGTCAACGCTTACTATAAGGTTATTTTCGCAGTGATAGCAGCCCTCTTTATAAAGCTTCGGCAAAAGTGTTACGAAGTCTCTTTTATCCTCGGAGTCGTCATCGCTGAAAAATACCTCGTTTAAAAATTCAAGGCTGTGTTCATAATCTTTTGAGTTTCCTTTGCCCTTATAAATCTTTTCCATTATAAAGTTCCTTTGTTTTAAAAATATTTATTATAAATTCCGTTTCGGTCTCAAGTGTTTCAAGATTTTCCAGTCTTTGAGCTCCGTCTTTGGGGCAGTGGTAATAATACGGGGTCATTTTAAAAAGTGCTAAAATATCTTCTTGAGACAAAAGCTTTATTTTGTTTGAAATTTTCTTTTGACCGCACAAAACGAGATTGTCCGTTTTCAGAGTATTTTCTTCATTGAGATACGCTTTGTCATAAAGCACCTTTTTTAAAGAGAGCAAGTGATTTTCTCCGGGAGACACCGAAATGAGTATGCCGCATTTTTTCATTATTCTTGAAATTTCGCTTTCGTTGAACGGCGCAAACAGGTGCAAAACAAAATCGGCACATTCGTTTTCCAAAGGCAGAGCCGTCATGTTGGCAACAAAATAAGACGCTTTGCTTTTTCTCTTTGCCGCAAGCTTTATCATCTCTTTTGAAATGTCAAAGCCGCAGACGGTGCTTTGCGGTATTCTCTCTGCAAGAAAAGAGGAATAATACCCCTCTCCGCAGCATACGTCGCAAATAAAAGGGGAAGGAATATCATAAAAAGAAATAATTTTTAAAATTTCTTCTGCCAAAACGCCGTAATATCCCTTCGACAAAAAATCTCTTCTCGATTTTGCCATTTTCTTGCTGTCGCCGATAAATTCACCGCTTTTGTTTGAAAGCAAAAGGTTTGCATATCCCTCTTTTGCAATGTCAAAGCAGTGACCGTTAACACATTTGAAGCTTTTGTTTTGTTTTATAAGCGGTTCTTTACACTTGGGGCAGATAATTCGGTTCATATTAAACTCCGATTTTCGTCTGTTATTATCTAAAATTACAGCTGCCTCACCGTTAAGTGAGACAGCTGATAGCCGTCGTCAAATTAAGTTATTTGGATTCTTTAATGGCGTCTTCAATATATTTGAAGTTGATGCTGCTGGAGCTTGATTTTGACATAAGCTTTTCAACGGCTTTGTCAAGCTCGTCTTTTGAATACATGCAAACGCTTACGTCCTTGTCGTTGTCGTCAACATAAGAATAAACGATATAAGAGCCTTCAAGGTATTTGAGGTTTTTGCGCATTATTGTAAGATGGTTTTCGGAAATTCCGAGATATTCCGCAGCCTGAGCCTCTGTCATGTAGTCGTTTGAAACGGCAGCGGTCTCTTTCTTATAATTGTTTACGCAAAGGAATGCTGTGATACATATTGCCGCAGTGCAGATTACAGAAACAACGGCAGAAATTATGGTTTTAGTCATAAAACCAACCTCCTTGTTTTTAATACCTAAATATAATAACACAAGTTTTAAAAAATTTCTACTGTTTTTTGATAATTATGACGCTCTTTCAATAGTTTTTTTGAGCCTTACTATTATTCTTTTTTCAAGTCTTGAAATATAGCTTTGCGATATTCCGAGAATATCGGCTACCTGCTTTTGAGTGTATTCCTTTCCGCCGCCTATTCCGAAGCGCATATACATAATGGTTCTTTCCCTTTCGTCCAATGAGTCTATGGTTTTCAGCACGAGTGCTTTTTCATCTTCAAGCTCAATGTCTTTATTCACAATATCGGGGTCGCTGCCCAAAACGTCGGATAGCAGCAGCTCATTTCCGTCCCAATCAACATTCAGCGGTTCGTCTATTGATACTTCGTTTTTAAGCGAGCTTGTTTTTCTCAGATACATAAGAATTTCGTTTTCTATGCAGCGCGAAGCGTATGTGGCAAGCTTAATGTTTCTTGACGGGCAAAAAGTTTTGACCGCTTTTATAAGACCTATTGTTCCTATTGATATAAGGTCTTCTATACCCGCTCCGGTGTTTTCAAACTTTCTCGCAATATATACAACAAGGCGAAGATTGTGCACAATAAGCTCATCTCTCACTTTGTCATCGCCGTCTTCGATTTTTTTAAAAATAATGTTTTCTTCTTCTTTAGAGAGCGGCGGCGGAAGCGTTTCGGGTCCGTTTATGTAATAAATTCCGTTCTCTTTTTTTACAAAGAGCCTCCGTATTTTCAGAAGAAGATTTTCGGCGAGCTGTTTTAGGCTTATCATCATTGTTGTCCTCCAATATTTCTGTATTTAAAATGAACTCGAATTCTCCCGAGCAAATGGGCTGCCGTGAAACCGCTATGTAAATATCTCTTGCTTCTTTTTTGCATTTTATTCCCGTGATACAAACGCTGTCGGCTTTAAAAGCAGGTAAAAATCCGCTTGAACTGACTGTTGAGACGGGAATAAGCCTTATATCCTCCGCTATGTTGTCGTATGTGGGATTTTCGCAGTATTTGCAAATTCCGACGGGTGCAGCCGTTTTTACACCGGCGTATTGCGCCACTATTACGGGCGCACCCGAAAACGGATCCCTTAAATTGCTGCCGGTATCTGCCAAGGCTCTGCCGGTGCATGTTTTGCCGTCTTTATTTATTTTAATTTCATATATACTTTGCTCCGGCGAGCGTCTTTCGGTGATTTTTTGTATTGTGCTGATAACCGCAAAGCTTATGACCGAAAGTACCGCCAAAAGAACAAAATTTATATTAAAATACACCGTGCCGTTGTCATAAAGCAAAACTCCGGGTTTGATAAAATAAATTATCGCGCTTATAAGACCGCCGAATGCAAAATTAACCGCCAAAAAAGATAAAACGGCGCGCAAAAAGAATTTGACGTTTTTTGTTTTAAAAGAAATGACGGTTATTAAAATACATGCGGCAATTCTTATGATTAAATCAGACAAAATGCTCGTTTGCGGCAAAAATATTTTAAGAGAAAAAATACTGCCGGCAGCCGCGCCGAGCAGTATTCTTAAACGTCCGGTTTTTAAATGCAAAAATTTCATTACGCACAAGAGCATAAGGTAATTTATAAATCCGTTAACGACCAACAGCACATCAACATAAACAGGCATAAAAATCACCTCTGCATTGATTATATAATGCAGAGGCGGTATTTTTTGTCGTATTAAGCTATTTTATTTTTGTGATTTTATTTTTCTTCACAACAAAGGCGTGTTCGGCTATGTCAATGAGCGGCTTATCGTTTTTTGGCGAATCGGTGTAGAAATTTTCGATTTTTCGGTCGGGATAACGCTCAAAAAATGCCTTTACTTTGTTATGCCTTAAACAAACCGTCTCGATTTTGCCGTTGCTTTGGTTCACTTCAGAGGCAATAAAGCTTTTTATTCCAAGCCGCTTGCAAATTTCTTCTATGTGATAATCGGGCGAGGCGGTTATCACGAGGTCGTCGTCTTTTTGAATTTCTTTATAAAAGTGCTTTATTTTGTGCATATGAGCGTTCCAAAATTCAGTTGGATCATTTTGGTAATCTACAAGACCTTTTGAGTTTTGCTCAATCATCGGCACATATTTTTTTATCATCTCGTCTATTGAGATTTTGCCCTTCTTGTATTTTATAAACGCGCTGATAACCCTCGGCAGCATTTTTAACAGCGACGGCTTCTTTTTAACATAATAAAAGAACAAATCAAAAGAGCTCTCTCCGTCATATATTGTGTCGTCAAAATCATATACGTTCATTTTATTTTGCTCCTTTTAAAACCGATATTCTGTCTTTGTAATCGGGCATATATTTTTCTATAAGTTTATAAAAATCTTTGCCGTGGTTATGGTGTACCGTGTGAGCAAGCTCGTGAACAATCACATAGTCAACGGCATAAAGCGGCTTTTGCATAAGATAAAGCGAAAAACAAAGCGAATTTTTTGCACTGCAAGAGCCGTATCTTGTCTTTGCGGAAGTGATTTTTATTCCCGTGTAATCCGTGCCCATAATTTCGGAATATTCCCGTACTTTGGGAATAATATATTCTTTTGCCCTCTTTCTCAGCTCACCGATTTCATCTTCGCTAAGCTCTTTACGGCTTTTCTGCCGCTCGCGCTGAAGCTTGATATGGTGCTCAATCCATTTTTCGTTTTGAGTTATAAATTCTTCTATTCTCTTTTCTGAAAGTCTTTTCGGCGCTCTGACCAAAACCGTGCAGTCTTTTGTGATTTCTATTGCAACGGTTTTTCTGTCCGAGCGTTTTAAAGTATATTCACGCATAATATCACCGCGATTAAATTTTATCTCATACATTGTAGCTTTTAAAATGTTTAAATTCAAGAGAAAGTTATAAAATCAGTTGAGCCGAACGCTTTTTTATGCTATATTTTTTGTGAGGTGGTTATCGGTGACGCATAAAGAGATTTTTAATAACGCAAAATGGATTAAGCCCAAAGAGGATATGAGCTCCGCGATATTCAGAGAAACATTTGAATTGAAAGACAAGTGCAGCGCCAAAATAAATATTTGCGGACTCGGCTATTTTATTCTTTATATAAATTCAAAAAGGGTGTCCTGCGACGAGCTTGTTCCCGCGTACTCCGATTATATTAAAAGAGACCGCGAAAAAATGAATTTAATCTATCCGCTCAACGATATTATGGATAACAGAGTTTACTGCTTGTCTTATGATATAAGCGAATACATAAAAAAGGGCACAAATGTAATAGGCGTTATGCTCGGCGGCGGATATTTTCATCAGACCGAAAGAAAAGCCGAGGGGAATATGGATTACGGCAACATCCGCCTTTGCTATTTGATAAAAACAGAAGAAAATGAATTTGCCAGCGGCGAGAATACTTTATATAAACAGGGCTTTATTAAAAAATCATCTCTGTTTTTCGGCGAAGAACACGACTATAACGGCTTTGATTATAACTGGAACACCGAAAATGCCGATTTGAACGGTTGGAAAACGCCGGAAATTTGCAAAGACATGAAAACAGAATTTTATATTCAAAGCTGTAATACCGATAAAATTATCAGAAGCTTTAAGCCTTTAAAGCTAAAGGATTTCGGTGAATATTCGGTATATGACGCAGGCTTAAACCTCTCCGGCTACGCCGTGGTGCAATGCGACGAGCCCAATCAAAAGGTCGAGATTAAATTTTCGGAGCTTTTGTCGGCAGACGGCAATTTGGATCCGCTTTCGGCGGGCTGGAATCAAACCGCCTGCGATACCTTTATCACAGACGACAAAACCAAAGAATTTTTTCCAAGATTTTTATGGCACGGATTCAGATATTTTTCGCTCACAAACAACGCAAATCCGACAGAAGTCAGAGAAGTGCACGCAGATATTCCCGTCAGCGGTGATTTTAAATGCTCCGACCAAAATCTGAACTGGCTTTTTGATACTTTTGTTCACACTCAGCTTTCAAATATGCACAGCGGTGTTCCGTCTGATTGTCCGCACAGAGAACGTCTCGGATACACCGGGGACGGACGGCTTTGCACCGCGGCGGCAATGCTGAGTCTTGACTCAAAAGACTTTTTCCGCAAATGGATATATGACATCGCCGACTGCCAGGATAAAACCACCGGTCACGTTCAGCATACCGCGCCTTTTGCGGGCGGCGGGGGAGGACCTGCCGGCTGGGGCGGCGCGATAATATCCGTTCCCTATACCTACGCTAAAATAAGCGGAGATACAGATGCGATTTCGGAGATGTACCCGAATATGCTGAAATACCGCGATTATATGGAATCTCGCTGCGAAGAAGGGCTGGTTGTCAGAGAAGAAGAAAAGGGCTGGTGCCTCGGCGACTGGTGCACACCGCAAAAAATCAAGCTGCCCGAAGCTTTTGCAAACACATGTATGTATGTTGATTTACTTGAAATACTGCTGTGTTGCGAAAAGCTTCTCGATAAAAACACAAAAAAAACAGAAAGCCTAATTTCTTTTCACCGTCAGTCGCTTATAAAAAAATACCGTGAAAAAGACGGCACGTTTTTGGGCGGCTTGCAGGGCGCGGAGGCATTTGCTTATTCCTGCGGCATAGCGGACGGCAATACGCTTGACTCTTTAGTCCGAAAATACGAAAAGCTCGGAATGTATGACACCGGTATTTTCGGAACATATATTTTAAATGAAGTGCTTTTTAAGAACGGCAAGCAAAATCTTGCATACAGCCTTCTCTCGGGTGACGGCGAAGTTTCTTTTTCTCATATGAGAAAAAACGGCGCAACAACTCTTTGGGAGAATTGGAACGGTGCCGACTCAAACAATCACCCGATGTTCGGTGCGAGCGTAAGATTTTTGTTTGAGTATATTCTCGGAATTACACAGACCGAGGACTCCTACGGCTATAAAAAGGCGGTCATTGCCCCTGCCAATATAGAAAAATTAAATTTTGCAAAGGGTCACATCAAAACATCGAGCGGCAAAATTTCTGTTGAATATAAAAAAGAAAAAGACAATATTACCTTTGTTATAGTTATTTCGGGCGACACCGAGGCGGTATTTAAATACGGCGAAACAGAAAAAAATCTCTCTTTCGGCGAAAATCATATAAAGATACCGCTTGTTAGTCTGCCTTTGTAGTGCTATAATATGTTAAAAGATTTTTGGAGGCGTTATATATGAAAAAAATGGCTTTTATAGGCACAGGCGTTATGGGCGGAGCTTTGGCAAGAGCCGCCTGCAAGGGCTGTGACCCCAAAGATATAGTCGTTACGGATCATGACAGCGAAAAGGCAAGGGCATTTGCCGAGGAGACAGGCGCAGAATATGTTGCAACAAATGCCGAGGCGGTCAAAAGCAGCAAGTTTATTTTAATAGGCGTAAAGCCGCAGGTTGGTGAAGCTGTTCTTTCAGAGATAGGTCCCGTTGTTAAGGAGTGTATCGAAAATGGCGAAGAGAAGGTAATTGTTTCGATAATGGTCAGCGTCAGCACAGACACTATCAGGCAGTGGCTCGGTGCAGATGTTGATGTTCCGATAATAAGAACATTGCCAAATGTTGCGGCAAATGTCGGCAAGTGCATAACTCTTTGCACCAACAACGCATTTGTAACCGACGAAATTTTTGAAGAGTATAAAGACATACTAAGATTTTCGGGCTCTTTCGAGGTTCTTCCCGAAAAGAAAATGTATGCCGGCAGTGTCATAACCGGCTGCGGGCCCGCATATGTTTGCATGTTTATAGAGGCTCTAGCCGACGGCGGAGTTATGACGGGTCTTACAAGAGCACAGGCTCAAAAGTTTGCAATAGATACAATAATCGGCACGGCTTCTCTCATAGAAGAGAGCGGCAAACACCCCGAAAAGCTTAAAGACGAGGTTTGCTCGCCCGGCGGTTCCACTATCGCGGGTGTTGTAAGTCTTGAGAAAAACGGCTTCAGAAACGCCGCCGTTCAATGCGTACTTGACACGTTTAAGCGCATTTTGGATATGGGCGGAATAGAAGAAAAAGACGTAGTTTAATAATACGGAGGGGATTATATGATATGTCCGCGCTGCGGCAGATTAAATGAGGACGGCAGCAATTTTTGCAGATTTTGCTCTTATGATTTAAGCTTTGACAGCTCCGAGCAGTCGCTTGAGCCGCCGGAGGGGAACCCTTACACCACCGAAAAGATGCCCGTTGAGGGGCCGAAATACAAAAAATACGGCATAGCCGCAGTGTGTTCTGTTTTGGCGGCGATTGTGATTGTTATAATATTGGCTGTGACTTTGTCGCCGAACGGCGCGGAAAAAGCCGCAAAGACGTATATAAACGCATATATGTCGGGCGACTTTCAGCAGCTCTCTGAAGTTTCGTCGGCAGATACGCAAAAATATTATCAAACGATCTCACAGCGCAGCTTCGGCAATTTGTGGGGAATGTTCTCACCTTATTCAAGCTACGGTGAGATGACAAATCAGCTTTCGTCAAATTATGCCGGAATGTACGGCGAATTAGTGGCGGAATACGGCGCGGATTTTAAAACATCGCTTTCTCATATAAAATCCCAAAAGCTGAGTGACGGCGAGTTTTATTATCTTCTCACTCAATATGAGCAAACCTGCGGAGAGATATTTAAAGACGGAGAAAAAACAGAAGCTATGCGCGTTTCTATGGCTGTAAAAATAGACGGTACAAGCAAAGACGACGACATCGGTTACATGAATTTCTATGTTATTAAAATCGACTCGGAGTGGTATGTTGTTACAGACGGCACTCTAACTCTTTACGGCTCATAAGGCGGAGGATTGATATGGATATAAAAAACATACTGTCTCATGTTGACCATACTTTGTTAAAGCAGGACGCGACATGGGCGGATATTAAAAATCTTTGCGACGACGCGGTTAAATATTCCACTGCTTCCGTTTGCATACCTGCAAGCTATGTCAAAGATGCATCCGAATACCTCGGCGGCAAAATACCCGTTTGTACCGTTATCGGCTTCCCGAACGGATATTCCACAACCGCCGCAAAGGTGTTTGAAACCGAGGACGCAATAAAAAACGGCGCGGACGAAATAGACATGGTTATAAATATCGGATGGCTTAAAGATAAAAAATACACTTCTTTGCTAAATGAAATAAACAGCATAAAAAGTGCCTGCGGCGATAAAATATTAAAAGTAATAATCGAAACCTGCCTTTTGACCGATGAAGAAAAAATAAAGATGTGTGAAATCGTCTCGTCCTCCGGGGCGGATTTTATAAAGACGTCTACCGGCTTTTCATCGGGCGGGGCTACCGCGCATGATATAAAGCTTTTTGCAAAGAACGTATCAAACGGCACAAAAATAAAGGCGGCAGGCGGCATATCGTCACTTGATGATGCCGAGCTGTTTTTGTCTCTCGGTGCCCGGCGCCTCGGCACAAGCAGAATTGTAAAAATCGTAAAAGAAAATAACTTGCTTTAAGGGTGATTTATAATGTCAACACCTCATAATTCGGCACAAAAAGGCGATTTTGCCAAAACCGTTCTTATGCCCGGCGACCCTTTGCGGGCGGAATTTATTGCAAAAAACTTTTTGAAAAATGCCGTTCTCGTCAACAACGTCAGAGGAATACACGGCTACACGGGCGAATACCTCGGCAAAAAAGTTTCTGTTATGGCAAGCGGAATGGGTATGCCATCAATAGGCATTTATTCTTATGAGCTTTATAATTTTTATGATGTTGAAAACATCATCAGAATAGGCTCTGCCGGAGCGATAAGAGAAGACATAAATTTGAGAGAGATAATTCTTGCCATCGGCGCCTGCACAAATTCTGCGTTTGCCTCGCAGTATAATCTGCCCGGCACATTTGCGCCCACGGCAGATTTTGAGCTTTTGAAAAAGGCGGGAGGCGAAGCCGAAAAAATCGGCGCGCCTTACAGAGTCGGCAACATTCTCTCATCGGATACCTTCTATTGCGACGATGAAAACGCCACGGCTCTTTGGGCAAAAATGGGCGTGCTTGCAATAGAGATGGAGGCTGCCGCACTTTATATGACCGCGGCAAGGTGCGGCAAAAAAGCTCTTGCAATATGCACGGTATCGGATAACATCATAACGGGGGAGGAGCTGTCGCCCGAAGAGAGACAGACTTCATTTTCCGAAATGATAGAAATTGCGCTTAAAACCGCAGCCGAATAAAATTATAAAAATAAAACACCCCGATTATCGGATGTTAGGTCTGATAATCGGGGATTTTTTTGTTATGGGTTTAATTAAAATATACGGGCTTTCCCGTTTTGCCGGATTCATATATTGCCTCAAGAATTTGAGTGACAACAAGAGCCTGTTCGGGCTTTGTTACAACCTCTTTGTCGTTTATAACGGCGTCAATCCAAAGTCTTTCTTCTATATCCGAAGGGTCTTCTTTTTTGCCGTCAAAAAATGCCGCGCCCGCAACCTCAAGGTTCGGCTTTTCAACAACCTGCATATTGTTTTTTATGTAGTTGAGCCTAAGTCCGTCGCGCATATCCGCACCCGCTTTTGTTCCGCAAAGCGAGGTGGACGCTTCTATTGTATCAAGTGTGTTGAGCGCCCAACTGGATTCAAGCACTATCGTAGCGCCGTTTTCCATAACTATATAGCCGAAAGCCGAGTCCTCAACCGTGTACTGCTTCGGGTCCCAATCGCCCCATGCGTTGCCTGTTCCATTTTGGTCGCCGAGCTTTTTATATACGCTGCCTACAACCATCTTAGGTTTGTAGTTGTCCATCATCCAAAGCGTGAGGTCGAGCGCGTGTGTGCCTATGTCAATGAGCGGTCCGCCGCCTTGCTCATATTCGTTAAGAAAAACGCCCCATGTGGGCACGGCACGTCTTCTCACTGCGTGAGCTTTGGCATAATAGATTTCGCCGAGCTCGCCGTTTTCACAGCACTTTTTAAGATACTGCGAGTCATTTCTGAATCTGCTCTGGTAGCCTATGCTGAGCTTTTTGCCCGTTCTCTGCGAGGCTTCAAGCATAGCTTTTGCTTCTTTATAGTTTATTGCCATGGGCTTTTCGCACATAACGTGCTTTCCTGCCTCCATAGCGTCAATGCTGATAAAGCTGTGAGAGCGGTTTGGTGTGCAGACATGGATTACTTCTATTGACTCATCTTTCAAAAGCTCCTTGTAATCCTTATAAACCTTAGCACCCTCAACGCCGAATTCTTTTGCCGCTTTTTCGGCTCTTTCTTCGATTATATCGCAGAAAGCCACCATCTGAACATTCTCGATTTTCTTGAGTGACGGCATGTGCTTGCCGTTGGCAATTCCGCCGCAGCCTATTATGCCGACCTTAACAGTTCTTTCCATAAAAACTTCCTTTCATTATAAAAATAAAGTCCACCGCCATTATATACTTTATAAATATATAATTCAACGGTGAACTTTGATTTTTTAAGATTTTTTTGCCGCGTTTCCCGTGTAGAGCTGGTAGTAGCGACCCTGCTCTTTTATGAGCTGGTCGTGCGTGCCGCGCTCAATTATACGTCCCTTTTCAAGAACCATTATGCAGTCGCTGTTTCTGACGGTAGAAAGTCTGTGGGCGATAACAAATGTTGTTCTGCCTCGCATGAGGTTATCCATGCCGTCCTGGACTATTTTTTCGGTTCTTGTGTCTATGGAGCTTGTAGCTTCGTCAAGTATCAGAACGGGCGGGTCGGCAACAGCGGCTCTGGCAATTGCGATAAGCTGCCTTTGACCCTGGCTGAGGTTCGAGCCGTCGCCTGTGAGCATCGTGTTGTAGCCGTCGGGCAGATGTCTTATAAATCCGTCTGCATTTGCAAGCTTTGCCGCGGCAATAACTTCTTCGTCCGTTGCGTCAAGCTTTCCGTATCTGATGTTTTCCATAACGGTGTCGGTGAAAAGATGAGTGTCCTGAAGCACCATGCCGAGCGAGTGGCGCAGATCGTCCTTTTTGATTTTGTTGATGTTTATGCCGTCGTAGCGTATCTTGCCGTCCTGAATGTCATAAAACCTGTTTATAAGGTTTGTTATGGTAGTTTTGCCTGCACCTGTTGAACCGACAAACGCAATCTTTTGACCGGGCTGGGCAAACATCTTGATGTTGTGAAGAACAATTTTGTCTTCGTTATAGCCAAAGTCAACATCGTCAAAAACAACTCCGCCCTCAAGACGTGTGTATTCGGTTTCGCCCGTTGCCTGATGAACATGCTTCCATGCCCACATGCCTGTGCGCTCTTTGCTCTCTGTGATAACGCCGTTTTCTTCTTTTGCTCTGACGAGCGTTACATATCCTTCGTCGGTTTCGGGCTTTTCGTCAAGCAGTTTAAATACTCTTTCACAGCCTGCGAGTGCCATAACTATTGAGTTTAACTGCTGGCTGACCTGGTTTATCGGCATACTGAAGCTTTTGTTAAATGTCAAAAAGCTCGCGAGCGCACCGAGTGAAAGTCCGCCGAATCCGCTGAGGGCAATCATTCCGCCGACTGCGGCGCAAAGAACATAGCTGAGGTTGCCGAGCTGAGCATTTATGGGTCCCAGGATATTTGCAAATTTGTTTGCGTTATATGCGCTGTCAAACAAATTGTCATTAAGCTCGTTGAAGTCGTCAATGTTTTTTTCTTCATGGCAAAAGACCTTAACAACCTTTTGCCCGGACATCATCTCTTCGATAAATCCGTTTACTTTGCCGAGGTCTCTCTGCTGCGCGGTGAAGTATTTGCCGCTGAGCCCCGCAAATTTCTTTGTGCACATAAGCATAACGGCAACCATAACTATCGTAAGTACCGTGAGCGGAATATTGAGTTTTAACATACACACAAAAACGGTAATTATTGTGAACGTGCTGTTTATAAGCTGGGGAATACTCTGACTTATCATCTGCCGAAGAGTATCAATATCATTTGTGTAAACAGACATTATATCGCCGTGTGAGTTTGTGTCAAAGTATTTAATCGGCAGCTTCTCCATGTGCGAAAACATATCGTTACGAAGTGATTTCAGCGTACCCTGCGACACAACAACAAGTATTCTGCCGTAAATATATGATGCTGCCGCGCCGCAAAGATAAAATGAAGCAACTTTTAATATAGCTGTTGCAAGAGGCTTAAAATCAGGGTTGCTTGCGCCTATCATCGGCATAATGTATACATCTATCAAGTCCTGCAAAAACATTGTGCCCTGTGCGTTGGCAAGTACGCTTATGAGTATACATATAAAAACAATTATGCAATGAGGAGTGTAAGATTTAAAAACATATCCCAAAAGCCTTTTGAGCAGCTTGCCGGGGTTCTCTACCTTCGGTCTCGGACCTCTTGCGCCTCTCGGACCTTTAAATTGTTTGGGTTGCGGCATCAGTTTTCGCCTCCGTTCTCGTCAAAGTCGCCGTTTGCTCCGGTTTGGGATTCATAAACCTCACGGTAAATTTCATTTGTTTTGATTAAATTTTCGTGAGTGTCAAATCCGTTTATTTTTCCGTCGTCCATAACGATTATTCTGTCGGCGTTTTGAACGCTGGATATTCTTTGTGCAATAATAATCTTTGTTGTGTCGGGTATTTCTTCTTTAAACGCTTTTCTTATTCTTGCGTCGGTTGCGGTGTCAACTGCGCTGGTGCTGTCGTCAAGAATTAAAATTTTGGGCTTTTTCAAAAGTGCTCTTGCAATGCAAAGTCTTTGTCTTTGACCGCCGGAGACGTTCGTGCCGCCCTGCTCAATATATGTGTCATAGCCCTCGGGGAGCTTCTCTACAAAATCGTCAACGCAGGCGAGACGGCAAACCTCTTCACACTCTTCTTTCGTTGCGTCGGCTTTGCCCCATCTGAGGTTGTCAAGAATGGTTCCGCTGAAAAGAACATTCTTCTGCAAAACGACTGCGACGTTGTCTCTGAGCTTTTCAAGGTCGTATTTTTTAACGTTTTTGCCGCCGACAAGCACATCACCGGAGCTTGTGTCATAAAGTCTGCTGATGAGGCTGACAAGGGTCGATTTTGCACTGCCCGTGCCGCCTATAATGCCGATTGTTTCACCCGAGTTAATAGAAAGATTTATATCCGAAAGCACAGGCTCGCCGGTGTCTTCCTTGTTATATTTGAAATAGACATCTTTAAATTCAATGCTGCCGTCGGGTATGTCATAATCCGGCTTTTCGGGGTTTTTAATAGACGGTTCTTCGTTTATAATTTCCGCTATTCTCTCTGCGCTTGCAAAGCTCATTGTCGCCATAACAAAAATCATAGAGAGCATCATAAGGCTCATCAAAATGTTCATGCAGTAAGTCAAAAGGCTCATGAGCTGACCTGTTGTCATAGAATCCTGAACTATCATTTTAGCACCGAGCCAGCTTATAACAAGTATGCAGGTGTAAACGGTGATCTGCATAACGGGGGAGGCGAGTATGGTAATGTTTTCTGCTTTAAGAAAAAGCTTATAAACATTTTCGCTTGCCTTTTTGAATTTTGAGTTTTCATGGTCTTCTCTTACAAAAGCCTTGACAACTCTTATTGCAGATACATTCTCCTGAACCGAGGCGTTGAGGTCGTCGTACTTTTTAAATACCGTCATAAAGTATTTTGAAGCTTTTGTAAGACCGAGCGCCAAAAGAATTGAAAGAAAAACGACTGCGATAAGATAAACACTCGCAAGCTTTGCGTTAATCAAAAATGCCATAGTCATAGCAAAAATGAGCGAAGCGGGGGCTCTTGTAAACATTCTTAAAATCATCTGATATGCATTCTGAATGTTTGACACATCGGTCGTGAGCCTTGTAACAAGACCTGCGGTGCTGTATTTATCAATATTTGCAAAAGAATAACCCTGAATTCTTTCAAACATTTTTTGCCTTAGGTTTCTCGCAAATCCGGCAGAGGCTCTTGCACCGTATTTGCCTCCCATAATACCGGCAAACAGACTGACCGCCGCGGCACCGACCATGAGAGCGCCCATTTTATAAATGTGATTCATGTCACCCGCTTCAACGCCGTTGTCGATAATCGAAGCCATCATAATAGGTATGAGCGTTTCCATAATTACTTCAAGAATCATAAACAGGGGAGTGAGTATAGAATCTTTTTTAAATTCTTTTATTTGTGCGGCAAGGGTTTTAAGCATTTGCATCATCTCCGTTTTCTATATTTTCAAGTACCTTTTGCAGCAGCCGTTCAAGCTGAGTTTTCTCTTCTTCTGTGAAGTCCTTATATATAAGATTGTTCACATATTGCCGCTCAAGCTTCATCTCATTCATCAGCTTTTTGCCGCTTTCGGTCAAGGTTACGCAGTTTGAGCGTGCGTTTAGGCTGTTGGTCTTTCGCTGAATAAATCCTTTTGCCTCAAGCCTTTTTAAGACATCTATAATAGATGTATGCTTAACTTTTAAAAAATCGCAGATTTTCTTTTGCGATATGTCACATTCGCAGTTATGCGCCAAAAATGCCATTACCTGAAACTGAGAAAAGGTCAAATCATTCTTTTTTAGGTGGCAGTTCATTCTGCTCTCGATTTTGTGGTTGATAAACTTAAAATACAGCCCTATATCCATCAAAGCATCTCCTTTAATGTAGCTTCCTACATATTTTAAACTAAAAAAAATAAATGTCAATGCTTTGAGCACGGCATTTTATAATGTTTACATATATTTAACATTTTAAAAGCGGCAATCGATTTAACGACTGCCGCCCATACTTTGCATCAAAATATCAAAGACCGATTTTGCCGAATATGCCGGAGAAAAACTCTTTGATTTTTTCAAGAAGAGTGCCGGATGTGATAGCTTCAAATAAAGAAGTGAAGAAATCAATAACCTTGTCTAAAAAGCTTTTTGAAGAGCTGTCCTGATTGTCGGGAGCGGTGGTTTCTTCCTCTTCCGGTTCTTCTTCGATTGTATCTTCGGATATGTCTTCTTCGCTTGCGCTGTCTTCTGCGATGTCATAAACATTGGCGTCTTCTGTCACAGCTTCGGCAGCGGCAGTGGTGGTTGTGGTCGCTGCGGTTGTTGTGGTTGTCGTTTTAGGCTTCTTTACCTGTTCAACAACGCGCGTTGCCGAATCCTGAGCGGCAACCTTTTCTCTGTGGCTTGCATAGAGAGAGGGGACACCCTTGTTAGCGATTAAGCATATTGCGATAACGCAAATAAAAGCGGTTATAGAAATAAAAATTCTGCCCTTTACTGTTTTGCCCATTACGGATTCCTCCATATACATACATTATTAACAGAGATTATAACACAATGTTCAAAAAAAATCTACTGCTTTTTTAAATTTTTTGGCGATAAACAAAACAATATGCCGTGTTTTTACTGAATTTAATAATGTTGTATATAAATTTTGCTCAAAAATTAAATTTTCTTGACTATTTTGTATGTTTATGTTACTATTTATGTGGATATAGTATAATTTTAAAATGAGGGGGGCTTCTATAATTGCGTTCAATCATAAAAGCGTGAATGCTGTAAATTACGGCGACGGCAAGTATGACGGAGCAGACGCATATAAAGTGAACCTTATGGTAAACGGACATTTGACCAAGGAGCAGGTCGGCAATGAAATCTGGGCTGCTGCGGACTGCAACCATGACGGAGTTATAGACGCTTCGGATGTTGCGATACTGGAAAGAGCAGGGCTTCTTCTCACAAAGGTTGACCAGTCAAAAACGCCCGAGGAGCTAAAGAGCGACGAAGCATATATCGAATATGAAAGCCTCATAGACCAGTCGGCAGAGCCGAACAGCGATGCTGTTGCAGAGCCCGATGAACCGAAAGAAAAATCGGATTTTGTAATATTCATCGAAAAAATTATTGCTTTCATTAAAGAAATAATCTCAAGAATTATTGCCATAATAAAATAAAACCTGTTTATGCGAAGGTGGGGCTGCCTCATCTTCGCTTTTTTGTACAATTTTGGCAACATATGTCTATTTATTCTTGACTTTTAACTTATCAGATGATATTCTATATTACATGGGGTAGTGTACCCCACAACAATAATTGAGGAAGTGACTGCACAATGCCTTTTTCAGATCTCGGTATATTATTGGGTGATGTTTCGCTCTTAGAAATAGAGCATTATACCAAAGACCCGATGAAAGCACAAAACATGACTCTCAGAAAAATACTCAGACGCAACAAAAACAGCGAGCTGGGCAAAAAATTCGGATTTGCGGATATACATTCGATAGACGAATACAGAAAAAAAGTTCCTCTCACAACCTACGCCGATTATGAGCCGTATGTTGAGAGAATGATACATAACCGCGAAAAAAATCTTATGTACACGGGAAGAAACGTAAGATACTGTTCTTCCTCCGGCAGTGTTGGCAAGCCCAAAATACTCCCGAAGTCTGTTAAGGACCTTTGGAATATGCAGTGCATAGGATTTTCGTGTTCTGTCTCAACCGCGGCGCATTATATTAAAAAGACCAAGGGCAAAAGACTGCCCGCGCAGATGGGTCCGCTTGTTCTCGTTCTCACAGGTCATCCGCTTGAGGACGGCAAAAGATGCAACGGTGCAGGGCAGGTTCCTCTCACATATTTAAAACCTATTACAAGATTTTTCTGCACATCTCCCGCTTCGTTGCTTTATCCGGAGCATGAGGAGCTTCTCGATACATCATATCTTCAGCTCAGATTTGCTCTTGCAAACAGAAATGTAAGCTATCTCGGATCAATAGTTGTTACTCTTTTGACAACGATGTTTGATTATCTTGAGGATAACTGGGAGATGCTCTGTGACGATATAGAAAAGGGTATAATCAATCCGGGCATAAAAATCACTCCCGAGCTTCGCAAAGAATATTCTAAAAAATTCAAGCCTGACCCCAAAAGGGCAGAGGAGCTTCGCAGAGAGTTCAGAAAGGGCTTTGATACTCCCATTGCTCCGAGAATTTGGCCGAAACTCACGTGGGCTTACGGCATGATAGGCTCAAACCTTAAGGTTTATGTTAAAAAGCTTCGCCACTCAATAGGCGACGATATACCGCTTCACAACATGGGTTACGCGGCGGCAGAGGGATTCTTCGCAATGCCGACAGAGCTTGACGTTCACGACGGCGTGCTTTTGCCGCACTGCATCTTCTTTGAATTTATCCCCGTCAATGACGATGAAGAAGACACTGACGAGAGCGAAGAGATTAAAACACTTTTGATTTCGGAGCTTGAGGTCGGCAAAAAGTATGAGGTTGTTATCTCTAACTTCTCCGGTCTTTACAGATACCGTATGGAGGATGTCGTCACCGTAACAAAAATGCACAACAACACTCCGAGAGTAGAGCTTCTTTACAGGCGTAACCTCAGCATGAACGTCGCAAACGAAAAAACCACCACGCAGATGGTTGACTTTGCGGCAAAGAACACAGCTTCTCAGGCAGGGGTTGAACTTGTCGGTCACAGCTTTTATGCCGATTATTCAACAAAACCGCCGAGATACTGCATGCTTGCAGAAACAAAAGAGCCCGTAAGCGAAGAAAAGAGAGCGGAGCTTATAGAAATTCTCGACTCTCAGCTTAAAGACGTAAACGAAAAGTATTTTAAATACAGACGTTGGGGTATGCTCAACACACCCGAGGTTCTCATTCTAAAACCCAAAACCTATTGGGATTACAGAGAGTCCCTCAGAGGCAGGGGTGTTGTGCTCAATCAGATAAAGCCCGTCACTGTAATTAACTCAAAAGAGAGAGAGGATTTCTTCTTCTCTCACGTTGAAACAGAAAATTCCTTGGCCGTTGAAGAATGGAAAAACTCTAAAAAAGAATCTGCCGCGTCTAAAGCGTGACAAATAAAAGGGGTATAGTTATGAAGCGTTTTTCAAAAAAATTATTGTCTCTTATTTTAGTCTTGGCATTGACGGTTACTGCTTTTTGCTTTGTAATTCCGTCGGTTTCGGCATCCGAAGATGTTACGGGAACGGATATTCCGATGGTTTATGTTGTCGGCATGGGTAATGTCCTTTGCGTCACCGAAGAAGACGGAACCAAAAGAAATGTTTATCCCATTGAGATACCCGAGGGGTACATTCAGCAGGCAGTTGAAGAAAATATAGACGTGTTCGCAAAAGCGGTGCTCACACAGAAGTGGGACGATTTCTGCGATGTTCTTTATGAAAAGATTGTTCCGCTTTATTCCGAAATTGCGCTTGACGAAAATGGCGAAGCCCCCAACGGCAGCACCGTTAAGTGGACATGGTCAAGGAAAAAGCTTAAAGGCGACAAGGTTGACGGCAAATATCCCACATCAAGATATACTTTTAATTATGACTGGCGCATGGATCCCTTTAAAAACGCCGAAAAGCTTCATCAGTATATAGAAGACGTTATGTATGTCACCGGCGCAGAAAAAGTTGCTCTCACAGGCAGATGTATGGGCGCGGCGCTTACAGACGCTTATATGCAGAAGTATAACGGCGAATATGTTTCGGATTATATCGTTTATAACAGTGCGGCAAACGGAGCAACTCAATGCTCAAAAGCATTTTGCGGCGAGCTTTATCTTGACAGCGACGCGGTTGAGAGATATATGTATGACATTGAGCTTTCTGAAGATCAAACGCTCAATCAGCTTATAAGAGCATTTATAACAATGTTTAATAAAACATACGGTCTTGATATTGCGTGCTGGTCGGTAAACAATGTTTATCCCGACATTTATCTCAATATTGTACCCAGAATACTCAGAGAGACCTTTGCGACTTTCCCGAGCTACTGGACTATGGTAAATGACAGAGATTATGAAAAAGCCAAAGAAACCGTATTTTACGGCGCACCCGAGGGCAAGTACGATAATTTCATCAAAATTATTGACAATTATCATTACAATGTTCAGGTTAAGGCAGAGGAGCTTTACAAGGGCTATATTGAGGACGGTATAGAGGTCTCAAATATCACAAAATACGGACAGCAGACTATTCCGGTTACAGCGGACGGCGATGTTCTTTCAGATTCTATCTGCACGGTAGAGGATTCGTCCTACGGCGCAACAACCGCAGGCGTAACCGAAACTTTCAGTGATCAATACATGAAAAAAGCGGAGTTTGACGGAACAATAAAATATATTTCTCCCGATAAAAAGGTTGACGCTTCAACCTGTATGCTACCCGACAGAACATGGTTTATTAAGGATTTGGCTCACAAAACCTTCCCCAAATGTGTAGAAAGACTCCTTGACGAAATTATAAATAACGATTCTTTCACGGTTTTTGATAACGAGAATTATCCGCAGTATCTTGTTTACAGTAAGGTTGATGACGTTGCTTCGATTTCTCCCATGGACGGCGACAACTGCCATAAGGACGACAGATACGACAACTCTTTCTGGAGCGCGTTCAAAAAGTTTGTCGAGGCATTGTTCCAAATTATTTTGGCAAACATTAAAACAAAAACAGCTTAATCGGGTCTTTTAAAAATTTGCGAAAGGAACAATAGTCGGCTATTGAAAAAAGAAAATGAATAATTCAAAAATTACTGTTTCAATTATAAAATCCGTAACGGCAATTCTTTGCTGCGCCTCGCTTGCTATAGGTGCGGCAAAGCTTACGGATAAAGTCTGTGACACACAAAAAAATATTGCCGCAGTGTCAAGCGGCGAGGCAGCGCATGTCTCGGGCGGAGAAGATGATTTTTCATCCGATATAAATTCCGGCGACGCTTCTGTTGCCGACGGTAACACCGCCGATGTTTCGGACGGCGCGGACTCCTCTGAGCAAAACGGCTCTCAAGCTTCGGATTCTGCTTCTTCGGACAAAAATAAAAATTCCTCCGGTTCGGCCGAAGCAACTGCTAAAAAAATATCTCTTGCAGACGGGCTTACAAGCACCGACAAAGCCGAGGTATTAAAATTTTATCAGCTTGCGGCAAAGAAAAATGCCGATAAAAAGGTCAAAAAATCGCTTGTCTTGGTCTCAATGGAGGGCGGCAAGGGAATAAGCGATTCCGCAATCTCATTTTTTGAGCCGATAGCCAAAAAAGCTTTGGAGGCGAACTCTAACAAAGAAGAAGCTTTCCCCGGAAAGCCTGCGAAAATAACCGCCGACGACTGGCTTTCGGCAACGGCAACAAACGACGGTACATATACCACACTTAACATAAAGGTTAAGCCGCAGACGGACGGACCTTATGGTCAGGAGTTTGAAGGCTCCGTAGGCAGGTCGATGGGTGTCCTTAACGGATTTGGGCGTGCCGTTGATGAAATGAGCATGGTTTCTGCCGATTTTAAAAACGGCAAGGTTGATATTCAGTATTTGAATCCTGTTATAAAAATAAAGGTCAAGAATGCCACAGGTGAGCTTGTAAAAGATGCCTGCGAGTGGTCTTACCGCACACATCCGACGCTCTATTATCTCGATGCAAAGGTTACCGTGTTTAATGTTCACCTCGAGGGCGCTAACGGATATATCGACTATATTTTAAAATATTAAAGCACAGTTTGTGTGGGCAAAAGGGTGATTTTTTGTCTAAAGAATTCGGAAAGTATGTCAGGGGCGGAGCACCCGCAACCGAAAAATTTGACATGAACCGCGAACCGATAAAACAAAAAAGATATATGCAGCCATTTTATTGGGGATTTTCATTTTTTAGGCGTGCTATACACCTGGGCAAGGTCAATAAAATTCGCATGGAGGGTGTAAAGCCGCCTTATATACTTTTGTGCAATCACAATGCTTTCTTTGATTTTTATGTTTTGGGCACGGCAATTGCGCCGTACAGAGGCATTTTTCCTGCTGCGGTTGATGATTACATCGGCAGAGAAAGAATTTTGAGAAAGCTCGGCACAGTGCCCAAACGCAAATACACTGCGGATATAGGTCTTTTGCGCCAGTGCCGAAAAGCTCTTAAGGACGGGCAGATTTTCGGAATATACGCAGAGGCAAGGTATTCTCTGTGCGGTGTTACAGAGGTTATACCCGAGGCGGTCGGTCAGCTTTTAAAGCATCAAAAAGTTCCCGTTGTTACGCTTACCTGCCGCGGCAATCATATTTATGACCCGTTTTGGGGCAATCACAGAAAGCGCATGATTATGCACATGTCTGCCGATATGACCTTGGCTTACACTCCCGAAGAGCTTAAAAATGCCACGGTAGATGAAATCAGTGAAAAGGTGAAAAAGCTCCTTTATAATGATGATTTCAGATGGCAAAGCGAAAACAGAATAAAAAATGCCTATAAAAAAAGAGCCGAGGGTCTGCACAAGGTGCTTTATCAGTGCCCGAACTGCCTCACGGAATATGAGACGGACTCGCGTGGTGATAAAGTTTTTTGCCGTCGGTGCGGCAAATCGTGGACCTTGAATATCTACGGTGAGCTTGAAGCCGACAACGGAAAGACCGAGTTCAAATTTCCTACAGATTGGTACAAATGGGAGCGCGAGCAGGTCAAGAAGCAGGTGCTTGACGGTTCGTACCGCTTTGAGTGCGATGCGGATGTGAACGATTTGCCAAATGCCAAAGGCTTTGTTCACATGGGCAGGGGAAGGCTCGTTCACGATATGACGGGCTTCCACCTCAAAGGCGTAAGAGATTATAACGGCGAGCCTTTCGCCATGGATATTGACGCTGCGGGGCAGTATGCCGTCCATGTTGAGTATGCTTACAGGTTCGGCAACCACAGAGATTGCATAGACCTCAATACCTTAGAAGACACATGGTATGTATTCCCCGAAAACTGTCTGTTTTCGGTCACAAAAATATCGCTTGCCACAGAAGAAATTTTTAATGAAATTTGGCGGCAGAGAAATGAGAAAAGACAAAAGGAGATTTCTTTATGAACATAAGAGATGATTTGCTTGAAATACTTAAAGATTATACCGACGGAAGAATTACGCAGGTAAACCCCGACGACGTTATGACATCTGACCTGGGGCTTAATTCTTTTGAGCTTTTTGACCTAATCTGTATTATAGAAGAAAAATACGATATAAGCATACCCGATAAAATGCTGCCAAAGCTTATTACCGTCAAAGATGTTGTCGAATATCTTGAGTCGGTTATCAAATAATTGGGGAGAGAGAATATGAAAACAAAGGTTAAATATAAAAAATATGCACAGTTTCCCGATATAGATACGCTTAAAGAGATAGTTCTTTTCGGTGCGGAGCAGGGCAAAGACAAAAAGCAGTTTATGTTTTATAACTTTGACGGCGAAGTAGAGACTAAGACTTTTAATCAGGTTTTTCACGATGTTAAGGGTCTCGGTCAGTACCTTTATAAGCTCGGCCTCAGGGGCAAAAAGGTTGCCGTGCTCAGCGAAAACAGCTATTACTGGATAGCTTGCTACTATTCAATCATAACAGGCAAAATGACGTCTATTCCGCTTGACCCGAAGCTTCCGTATGATGAGCTCACCGAGCTTATGGTCAGAAGCGGCTGTGACGCAATATATTACAGCGATGAGTACACTCCGGCTGTTGAAATGATGAAGAATGATCCGGAGGTCAAAATCACGGAATATATAAAAATAGAAGATTTTTATTCTCTCATAGACGAGGGCTACAAGGCTCTTGAAAGCGGTGAAGAAGATTATCTTAAAGACGAAGTATTGCCGGATGATTTGGCGTTTATAGTTTATACCTCCGGCACAACAGGCAAAAGCAAGGGCGTTATGCTCACTCAAAATAACGTTGCTTCTGACACAGTCGCGTCATGCCGTGCCATGACGGGCGGCCATGCAATCGGATTTTTGCCGCTTCATCACGCCTTTTCATGGGTCGGCGCGCTGTTCTCTGGCTGTCTTCTTACAGAGTGGGGCTTTATTTGCCGCAGTCTTAAAGATATTCAAAAAGATATGCTCACTTATCATCCGCAGAATTTTTCCGCCGTTCCGCTTGCGGTTGAAACAATATATAAAAAGATTTGGTTCACCGCCAAAAAGACGGGCAGAGACAAAATTCTCGCCAAAGGACTTAAAATCAGCAACACTCTTATGAAACTCGGTATAGATAAGAGAAGAAAGATTTTTTCCGAAATTATCAAAAATCTCGGCGGCGAGCTTGAGATAATAGTTTGCGGCGGAGCTTATCTTGACGAAAAATACGAAAAAGGAATGTACGATTTCGGCATACAGATAATCAACGGCTACGGAATTACCGAGTGTTCGCCTGCGGTTACCTGCAACAGACTTGACAACTTCAAATTCGGCAGCGCGGGAATACCGCTTGCCTGCAATGAAATAAAAATCAACGAGCCCGATGAAGAGGGCGTCGGCGAAATATACGTCAAAGGCACAAATGTCATGAAGGGTTATTATAACGACCCCGAGGCAACTGCTGCGGCATTTGACGGCGATTGGTTCAAGACGGGCGACTACGGCTATATTGACGAGGACGGCTTTCTTTTCTTCAGAGGGCGCAAAAAGAACCTCATTGTCCTCAGCAACGGCAAAAACGTTTCACCCGAAGAGATAGAGGATAAGCTCTCTACAATCGAATATGTTAAAGAGGTTGTTGTGTATGACGAGGGCGGCTACATAACCGCCGAGTTCTTCCTTGACACTGTCGGAACTCCCGATGCAAAAGACAGAATTAAGAACGATGTCAACGTAATTAACAAAAATATGCCGCTTTATAAACAGGTCTCAAAAGTTAAAACGCGCGACACCGAGTTCCCCAAAACAACAACCCTCAAAATTTTGAGAAATTACAAAGATTAACCAAAAGGCAGCCGAACGGCTGCCTTTTGCTGTGCGTTAAAATATAATTTATCAAATAGAAATATTTTTGATTTTGGTGGACGTGAAGTATGTATTGCCTTCGGTATAAAACTCATAATTGCCGTCATATTTTTTGCATATTTCTTTAATGATTATTGAGCCGTAGCCGTGATTTTGGTCGGTCTTTTTAGGCTTGTTATCACTGTTGAATGCGTTGTGAGTTTTTATTAAAATATAATCGTTTTCAATGCTTATATCAATATCGGATTTTTTATCAATGCCTGACTTCTCGGCGGCGTTTATAGAGTTATCAATCAGATTGTTGAGCAATCTGCAAAGGTCAAATTCGGCAATCTTGACTGTCGATTGTTCGTCGATATTTATGTTGAGTTCAACATTTTTGTCAGTAGCCGATTGTTGCTTAATGTAGATAATTGTGCTGATGATTTCGTTTGAACATATTGAATTTTTGCTCGCTCCAAAAACCGAATCGCTTGTTTTGTTAAGAATTTCAAGAGCTTTATCCGGTTTTCCGATTTCGATAAATCCCGTTGCGGTTGTGAGCAGGTTGTTCAAATCGTGCTTGATTTTACGAAGCTCTTTCTTTTCTTCGTTCAGCATAATTGTCTGTTGATATGTCAATGTGTTTAAAAGTATTTGCTTTTCGTTTTCAATATTTTTGTGCTCGATTTTATCAATATAATCAACCAAGAAAAGAATTCCTACGCATGTAATAAGACAAATCGCCGCTACAATATATGAAGTATTTCTGATTTTTATATAGGCGGGTCCGTTCATGGCGTCACTGCCGAGGGACTGTGCAATTGATGCATAGGACAGAAAGTATATCAAGTTAACGAGCGGAACAGCCAAGAAGAAAAACGACTTGTTGGTTGTTATTTTCCCCTTTGAAGTTATTTTACTCTTTACAAGCTTAATTATAAACGCAAAGAAAAAAGAGACTAAAATCAGTATAACCGAATATATAACGAGAGGAATTGACGGAATTGTCGTTGAAACAAAGTATGAGTAGGGATACCCCATGGCTGTTATAAATTGAATGGCTATAACGGGCGAAACCAAATTTGTAACAGCAACCAGAACTCCCGTAAAAATTTTTTCAAAGACCGACCCTTTGCAAGTGAGAAATATAATTCCGATTTCAATAGCGAGAAAAATTACATAAATCAATATCTCATTCCACTTTTTCGTAAGTGTTAATGAAATCATACTCCACAACATTCCGAACCCGATTACGCATATAAACGTGACAAAACTGTTTTTCTTATCTTTCAGCGAGGCGTGAATAATGTTATATGCCGACAGGTGACGGGCAAAGTGCATCAGTGCGGTGAGTGAGAAAAAATTTGTCATATCGACAATATCCATGTTAAACATCCTTTATAAGTTTATAATATAGTTTTTATAATAAGAGATTATATCCTTATACCTTTTCGGAGGTATGGGGATTTTTATTTCGTCCGAAATAATAAAACAATGCGGTTCATAGCCTTGTACGGCGTTCATGTTCACAACATAGCATTTATGGCATTGATAAAAAAACGGAGGCAGCTTTTTAACAAATTTTTTTAATGTGGAGTAAACGGTTATAGCGTTGCCGTCCGCACAGTGAATCGTCAGGTTGTTTTTGAGAGTCTCTATGTATAAAACAGATTGAAAGTCGAGAGTGTAATTTCTCTTTCTGTATGAGACGGTTTCAAGATTCAAATTGTTTTTTGTAACCGCATTTACCGATCTTTTTATTGCACGCAAAAGCTGCTCATCGGTCATTTTAGACTTCAGTATATAATAGCAGCAGTCTATTTCAGAGAGGTTTTCCGTTTCTGTCGGGAATCCCGTCATAATAACAAAAGAAATATTGCCGAATTCATGCTGATGTTCAATCAGCCAATTAACGGAGTTGATACCGTTTACCATGATGTCAAGAAAGACAATGTCCGGCTTGTCACAGGTAATATGTTCATAAAGCTTGTCAATAGAAGAAAGGCATGCGATTTCAAAATCCAAACCGATATTTTCTTGAATTGTTTTTTGAATTTTGAAAGAAATCAGCTCACGATATGATTCTTCGTCATCGCATATCACAATTTTCAGCATAATATACCACCCCCAGTTCTGTGATATAAATTATAATACAAATTAACTTAGCATAGCAAAGTTATTCATCACGCAAAAACGGTTATACGTCATGTATATATTGAAAAAGATGTTGTGAAGCTTTATAATTAAATAGCTGCATTTGCAAATATTATATTTAAAATTATACACTGAATTTAAAACTTTTACAACATATTAAAATAATGTATAGACATATTAAAAAAGCTGTGGTAAAATATTATTTGTGGGATTAATATAATATAAGGATTGTTGAAAATGAATTTTAAAAAAGATGATTTTAAATAGAGTCGTCGTGCTGCGGTAGGATAACTGCGGCACGGCGGCTTTTACTTTTGTAAGATTTTGAGGAGGAAGAATGATGAAGAAGATTATAAAAAGAGCCTTTGCGGCGGTTATTGCGGCGGTTATGCTTTTGTGTGCTGCACCGCTGAGCGGCATTGCCGATTTTATTGTAGCGGCGCAGGCGGCAGGGGGATACAGGGTCGGTGATACGCTGTATTTCGGACGATATCCGCAGTCGGAGATAACCGACAGTTTCATCAAAACGGAAATTGTGCAGAATAATGAGGCGGAAAACGGTGTAATATCACATAACGGAAATTTGTATTACCGTGAAGGCAAGCGAATTTTCGAATATGCTCCGATTCAATGGCGTGTCCTGTCGGTTGCGAATGACGGAATTTATGTAATGTCAGAAAAGGTACTTGACAGCAAACAATATAACAGTTCATACACCGATATCACGTGGGCCGATTGTACACTCCGTACGTGGCTAAACGGTTACTTTTATAACTTAGCTTTTTCGTCCAGTGAAAAGCAGGCGATTCAAACCACTCGTTTAATCAATGAAAACAATCCATATCATGGAACAAGTGGCGGAATTGATACATATGATAGAGTTTGGATTCCTTCTTATTCGGATGTAACAAATAAGGCATGCGGTTTTTTGAATAATTCGACCCGTCAGGCGAAAGGCACAGACTACAGCAATAAATCTTCGTGGTGGCTTCGCACTCCGGGCGATGACAGTAGTAGTGCGTGCTACGTCTATACTGACGGCCATGTCGACATTTACGGCTACAATGTCGACAGCTACCGTAGCGGCGTTCGTCCGGCTTTAAAACTCAATCTGACATCTTCAATCTATCAATCTAAAAGCCACAATTCTTATGAAATTAAAACTGTGGACGGAACTACGGGTAAGCCTTTGGGCGGAGTTTCCGTCGTTTACGACGGAAACTCCGTCGGCACAACAAATTCCGACGGTACATATACTCTTTCGGTCGGAAACAATACCGATTCGACAAAGGAGGTTAAATTTGTTAAGGGAGAGTACAGCTCCTCGTCACGAAGGCTCTATGAGCTGAACCCTTACGGACTGAATACGGTTGCAATGAACAGCGGATTTGATATATCGGGAGTTTTGGCGGATATTGCGTTTTCGGGTGAAAAAATAACCGGACCTACCGTGAATATTATGGGCAAAAGCTTTCCTCTTTTCAGCTTTGACGGCGGTCTGGATCTCGGCAGCTTTTCGTTCAAGTATAATCAAAATCCCGAAGATAAAACGGTTAAATACATTGTCGGTATAAAAGACGGAATCGATATAAGCAACGATGATTATTTTAACGATAATTATGATGATTTTAAGTCATTCTTCAAAGGTTTTTCAGACAAAACAAAATATAATAATTATTGGAGATATAATAAAATAAAAGACAAGCTTGAAAAATTAAGCGGAAAAATAGGATTTGATGCCGACCTTTCTGTCGCGGGCTATCTTGAATTTGATTATTCAACAGGAAGTCTGAAATTCAAAGAGGGCGGAATGGTCGTCACAGCCGAGGCGGCGTTAAGCCAAGATGTTCCGTTCTGGGGTATTTGCTATGCAACCTTCAAAATCGGCGGAGAGATTGAGGGCAAGCTCTATGCAACGCAGGAAAGCAGCGGAATACTTAAAATGAATACAAGCTTAGGTTTGAGCGTGAAGCCCACAATCGGCGTGGGTGCAAAGCTATTAAGCAAAGACCTTGCAAGTGTTGAGCTTGGTATTAACGGAAAAATCAACGCAACGGTAAAGCTTCCTGCCGAATCATTTAAAACTGCTTTTTCAGCTTATCTCAATGCCAATGCTTATGTTAAGGTTAAGGCTCTGTGGCTTTTTGAGCACAAATGGTCAACCAATTTCCCAAATTTGGAGCTGTACCCCAATTTCGGGCAGTTCCAAACCGACTCCGCAGGCGGCTATACGATAATTGACGAGGACGGCAGCGTTGTCACCATTGATGAAGACGATTTGAAGCTCATTGACAGAAGCTATAACGATAATAAGACCATTCACCCCGATTCCGTTACGGGCAACGATTATTTGAACGATACATCGGTATATCCTTACGGCTACCCCGAGCTTATACGGCTTGACGACGGCAGGGTCATGGCGCTCTATCTCTATGATGACGGAACAAAGTCTGATATAAACAGAACTACGCTTTATTACAGCATATATAACAACAATCAATGGAGCGTTCCGCTCCCCGTGAATAATTCGGGGTTTGCGGATTTCCCGGTTAAGGTTTGCTCAAGCGGCAACAATATTTATGCCGTTTGGCAGAGAGCCGCCGAGGTATTGCAGGATAGCTATGAGGTAGAAGACATTGTTGACAAGACCGAGCTTGTCTATGCCGAGTTTGACGGCGTTTCGTGGAACACTCCCGTTACAATCGACACAGCAGACAAATATCAAATGCTTTATTCAATTGCCGAAAAAGACGGCATGGTTGCCGTTGAATGGGCAGAAAACAGCAATAACAATTATACTCTTGAGAGCGGCACAACAAGCGTATATTACAAGACGCTTGATAACGGCGAGTGGAGCGACGTCGCGACCGTTGATTCCGAAAAGGGAATTGCCGACGCTTCAATCGGCTTTGTCGGTGATGAAATCAAGGTGATTTATTCTGTTGACGCAGACGGCGATCTGACAACGGCTAACGACAGCGAAATATATGTCAACGGCACAAGGCTCACAAGCAACAAAGTTGACGAGGGCGAAATCTCATATCAAAACGGCAAGTTCTATTGGATTCAGGGCGCAGAGCTGTTTGAATATGACGGAAGCGAACTGAACGGAACAGGGCTTAAAATTGAAAATGATTACCGCGTGCTCACCAATGGAAAGACAACTGCGGTCACTTCGCTTGTAACGGACGGCTTCAAAAACGAGCTTGTTGTTTCATATAAAAACGGAAATACATACACAAAGCCTGTTGCTCTCACCGAGTACGGCAAGCATATCGGCTATTACGATGCAATTCTTAACAGCAACGGTTCGATATCGGTTCTTGCGGATGTTGATAATCTCAGCGGAAACAAGGACGCATATCCGTACACAACAACAGATATGGTTTGCGATATTATCAGCGGAAAGAAAGACCTCGGAATAAGCGGTGTTACGGTCAGCGATAATGTTTCGGTCGGCTCAACAGTAACATTTGATGGAACGGTTACCAACAGCGGAACAACTCCGATTGATTCGTATTCCGTATTTATAAAGGACAGCAAAAATAATGTTCTGACGGAAAAGCCTGTGTATGATACGATTCTTCCGGGCGAAAGCAAGAAATTTACGGTTGATTATACTTTGCCCGAGAGCTTTACGAAGCAGGACGTATCGGCGGTAGTTTCTGCTGACGGAGATGCGAATACTTCAAACGATGCACAAACGATAACCGTCGGATATACGGATATTGCAATCGCAGATGCGGCAATAGCGCGGGACGGAACTATAACGGCTACGGTTGTCAACAACGGAATTGAAACGGCAACCAATGTTAAAGTAAAATTCACCGACGGAAAATCGGATACCTTGCTTTCGACATTCACCGTCGGTACCGTTTATGCCGGCGAAATAAAAACGGTGACGTATTCGGTTCCCGCATCGTATCTGACATTTGAAAACAATTATTGTGTAAACAAGTTTATGCTTGAGGCTGTGACGGACAGCGAGGAAAGTGCTGTTGCAAATAACGATTTTAATGTTATCTATGCTCCGATTGCAGTTGAAAGTATATCGCTCAATACCTCGACTCTTTCGCTCGAATACGGTCAAACGGCGCAGCTTGTTGCAACCGTATACCCATCAAACGCATTTAACAAGGGCGTTCATTTCGTAAGCGATTCAACCGATGTTGCAACGGTAGACGACAGCGGCAATATTATCACCGTCGGCAGCGGAACAGCGATTATAACGGCAATAACCGATGACGGTGATTATATCGCACAGTGTCAGGTTACTGTTTCTGTTAAGGTAAAGAGTGTTGAGCTTGACCAAAAGGATATTACGGTCAATGTCGGCAATACAATTACGCTTATTGCAAATATAAATCCCGATGTTGCAAGCGATAAAACGGTTGTATGGACTTCTTCGGAGCCTTCTATAGCGACTGTTGATAAAGACGGCATTGTCAGAGGCGTTAAAACAGGCAGCACGACAATTACCGCCAAAACAAATGACGGCGGTTTCGAGGCAAGCTGCACGGTCAATGTAATAAACGCAGTTATGGGAATAACGATTTCAGATAACAGTATTATGCTTTATCCGAACAAGACTAAACAGCTTAAAGCGAGTGTTACTCCTGCCGATGCCGATAATCAAAGCATCGTATGGGAAAGCAGCGACGACGATGTTGCAACAGTAAGCACAACAGGTCTTGTTACGTCGGTCGCACCCGGCACGGCAACGATTACCGCAAAATCTGTTGACGGCGAATACACTGCAACCTGCACGGTTACGGTAGGTAAGCATGTATCTTCGGTTATCCTCTCCGATACCGAGCTCACTATGGCGGCAGGGACGACCGAAACGCTATATGCAACCGTTATGCCGCTTAGCGCATTTAACAAAACCGTTACATGGGTTTCGACAAATCCCAAGGTCGCAGCGGTTGACGAGGACGGTAATGTAAAGGCTTTAAAGGCAGGCACTACAACTGTTATTGCATACTGCGAGGACGGAGATGTTACAGCAAGCTGTGTTGTTACGGTAACAAACAGTGCGACCGGCATTGAAATATCCGAAAGTGAAATTTATATTGCAAGAAACAGCCAAAAGCAGCTTAACGCAACCGTAACGCCCGATACGGCGGAGAATAAAAACGTAACATGGGAGAGCAAATATCCCAATATTGCATCTGTTGATTCAAACGGACTTGTAACGGCAAAAATGGCAGGTACAACAATTATTGTTGCAACCTCCGAGGACGGCAAATTCAAGGCATATTGTTCGGTAAAGGTAGTTGGTGTTGAAGCTCTTTCAACCGCAAGCATAGATTTTGATACGGGGATAATCACGGGTCTTTCATCAAATCTGACATCGCTTGACGGATATATTGAAATAACGGATGACAGCTGCAGTCTGAAATATGATAAACTCGGCACAGATGCAGTGGTATATCTCACAAGAAATGATGAGGTAATTGATGCATATACGGTCGTTCTCTTCGGTGACGTCAACGGTGACGGCTGGTATGACGGACAGGATGCTGTTTTAGTCAACATGATTGCTAACGGAATGCTTACCCGTGATCAGGTCGGTGAGGCTGTTTGGATGGCGGCTGACTGTAATCATGATGGAAAGATAGATCAAGCCGATGTTGATTTGCTTAATCAGGCAGGTTTGCTTCTTTCAAAAGTTGACCAGACGAAGCCGACATAAGAGCTCGAAGCTTCTTTCGACTATAACGAATATCTTAACCTGATTGACCAAAGTGTTAACGTTAAGGATGAGGAGCAGGAGACCGCAGAAATCCAAAAGCCCGGTTTGCTTAATATTTTTTTGACAGCTATTTTGAAATATATCAAGATCATCCTTTCGTCTATCAAGTAAATGTTTATAGAAGATCGCCATGCACCGACATGGCGGTTTTTATATCTTTAAATAGGAGTTCTGAGTGAAGCTTTTTGCCAAATAATAGAGATACTTAATATAAAATGAAAAGCATTGACAAATCACAAAAAATATTGTAATATAAGCTCAACAAAGCGTGAATTAAAATCACAAATAAAATTTTGAGGAGACTTATTTATGAGGGGAAAAATAATTAAAAATGCAATTGCGGCAGCTATGTCAATTATTTTGACAGTTCAGATTGCAGCACCCGGTGCGGTGTTTGCCAATGCTTATTTTGATGACGGCATCGTAAAAAAGAGCGCTTCAGCCGGGACATTGGTGGCGAGCTTGGAAGAGAGCGGCAAGAGTACCGAAAATGCCACAGTCCCCAACGAACAGGATTATACCGATGATGATTTTAAAACTTCTGAAAATGTTTACGAAGATATATCGTTGCGTGAAGAAGCAACAAAATATTTTCGCCATTCTTCGGGCAAATATACGGCGGTTGTTTATAATGAGCCTGTTCACTACAAAGATTCAAACGGGGAGTGGCAGGATATTGACAATCGGTTGTCGCTAAACAGAAAAAAACTCAGTGACAGCGGCAAGGCAACATATACGCCTGCAAAATCCGGCGCCGATATCAGAGTGCCGCAAAATTTTTCTTCGGGACAAAAAATTACATTTTCCAAAAACGGTTATACGCTGGGTATCGGAATAGCATCATCTGAAAGCGATGTCATATCCGCGGTTGATAAGGCAAATTTGAACGCAGATCTTGCTTCCGACAAAGTCGAGATTGATAACAATTATTCTGATCTTAATGCGAGTGATTATATATCGGATGATAATGACGCTTTGAATAAAACTGTTTTAAGTAATTTGGCGTCCGAGGTCAAATATAAAAATGTTTTTAGCGGTACCGATCTTGAGTATATTGTATCATCCGGCAAAATTAAAGAAAACATTGTTGTTAACAGCAAGCAAAGTCAATATGTCTATAATTTTGCAATGACGTTCGACGGCTTAACGCCTGTTCAAAAAGCAGACGGTTCGTTTTATTTATATAAAGACGAAAATTCCGAAAAACCCGAGGCAATAATTGCTGCGCCTTATATGTTTGATGCAGACAATAATATCAGCGATGATGTCAGCATGGAGCTTCATGGCAATACGCTTACCGTTACTGCCGATAAGGATTGGATAAACAGTGAAAATCGCAAATTTCCTGTTGTTATAGACCCGACTGTTATTACATATACATCCGGTATAACCGATACATATGTCGGGAGCACTTTAACAGGTATAAATCATAACACAAGCATATTGAATTATGCCGGCAGGGATACGGGACTTGTAAGACGCACATATATGAAATTCGATTTGCCGACCGTTCCCGAAAACAGTGTAATTACAAATGCCGTGCTTACATTGCAGCAAACAGCGTCAACAGATTCACTCGAAACGAACCCATACAAATATTTTTATGCGATTGACCTCACCGGCAAGGGCAGCTGGTCGGTTGATTCAATTACATGGAATAATCAGCCCGTGTCAAAAGAATTAAACGCACCGCAAAGCGAAAGCGAAAGAATAATTGACTTTTGTACCATGAAAAGCGGAGGCGGCAATACTTATGACTTGAATTTAACAAAATCCGTTAAAGCTTGGTATGAAAAAAGCGGAAAAAATAATGGAATTATGATAGCTTCAAGCGACGAAACCAAAGATTTTATGTCATATTTTCATGCGGTCGACGCCGGGACAGAGGGCGTTCCCGTAATAAAAATCGAATATAATTCAAATAACGGCATAGAAGATTATTGGTCGTATGAAACAACGGATATGGGCAGATCCGGCAAGGCGTATGTCAATAAATATAACGGAAATTTAACTTATATACATGATGATATAAGCATGACAGGCAATATCTTACCCATCAATATTTCGCATGTATATAACGGCTATACCGATGCTTCGTATGCTGCCAATCTCAAAAATATGTATGTCGGAAAAAACTTTCATCTGAATATTCAGGAGTTTATAAAAAGAATATCGTCAAGTGACCCGTTATATGCTTCGGGATACCGCTATAAATATTATGACGGTGACGGCACAGTGCATTTGTTCAAAACAATAACCGTTGACGGAACGCAAAAAACAGCGTTGGAGTATGACCCGACAACAACTATTAAAATATATGCCGGTCAATTGGTTATTTCGGATGTTGAGGGCAACAAAAAATATTTTAGCTTACCCGGAACAAAAATCTTAAAAATTGAGGATAAAAACGGCAATTCACAAAATATTGAATATGTCGGCTCAAGCTGCCAAATATCAAAAATCACCGATTCTTCGGGTCGTGAGGTCACATTTTCTTATAATGATTCTAACCAACTTATATCAATAACCGACCCATCTGGCAGGCAGATTACATATGAGTATTCGGGAACGGACGCAGACGCAACACTTAGAAAAATAACATATCCAGACGGAAAAAGCACAACCTTCTTATATACTTCAAATAAAATATTGCGAATAACAAGACCCGATGCAAGCTACACGCAATTTACATATTATATAACACCCGGCTGCGGAAGACGTGTAAGGCGTATCGGCAAATATGCAAAAGATTCTTCCGGTTCTGTGAAAGCACAAGATTATATAACAATGAGCTATTATGCAAATGCCGATTCAACGCTGCCTATCGCAGGCAATACCGTTGTCACAAATAAAAACGGAGATGCAACCGCATATATGTTTGATGATTTCGGCAGAGTCAGCGACGTTGAAAATCAATACGGTCAAAGCCAATATTATGAATATGGCTCGGATGCGGAAAATGCCCCGGCAGAATTTAATAATATTTTAAAAGAGTCCGATGTGAGCAACTTTGCCGTCAATTTGCTGATGAACCATAGTTTTGAGTCTGATGATATATGGACTTCATTGCAGAGCGGCGATAACGGAACTTACGGATACAGCAGTGATGAGAGCCGATACGGCAACCGTTCGTTAAAATTAGATATGACCGTGAATACCGAAAACATTGAGGTAGATCAGGATTTTGAAGCCGAATCTGGCGAGGTATATACATTTTCTCTTTATGCAAATATTCCGCAGGCGTTGACCCTGAACGGAACAAACGGAGTAAATTTCGGGTTTGTATATTGCATAGACGGGGAGTGGAAGAGCGCCTGCTCCGAGTGGATCGGTTCAACAAGCGGTTGGGAAAAATTTGAATTTACCGCGCGAATCCCGTCCGGCACACTCGAAAATTGCCATGCTTTTGTCAAACTCTCCAAAGCGGAGGGCACGGTATATTTTGACAATCTTCAAGTCGAAAAAAGCGGCGGTTCAAGCAAATATAATTTTATCGAAAACAGCGGCTTCAAATCGCTGTACACAACCTCTTCGGGCGACACACGAGCAGATAAATGGAGCACTTTAAGTGATTCAAGTTATTATGAGTATAAAAAATTCAACGGAAAAGACTGCGTTATGATAAAAGGCGATAAAGAGAAACAGCTTAATGTTTCTCAGGCAGTCATTCTTAATGCCGAGGCAGGCGAAACATTGGTTATTGGCGGCAAAGCGGCGGCATATGCGACAATAGGCGAGGCGCGGAACAGCCGTTTTGAGCTTAATATTTTGGTGTTCGGTGAAAATAAACTGATTGCAAGGTTGAGTGAACCTTTTGACGGCTCGGCGGATATGGGTTTCCAAACCAAAACAATATCTTATGTTTTACCGGAAAAATGCACAAAAATATATTATCGCTTAAACTATTATCATCAGATTAATCCGGTGTATTTTACCGATGCGTTTGTATACGTCGGCGGCAATGACGAAAGCTACGGATATAACGAAAGCGGACTTTTAATTAAGTCAACGGATTCAGAGGGCAAAACAGTAAGCTATTCTTATGATGATAATAACTTAAAAACCGTAAAACAAACCGTCAGCGGAGTTGAGCAGACCGTCGCCGAGTACACATACGATGCCGACAATAACGTGTCGCAGATAACTAACAACGTCGGTTCTAAGGTGAAATATGAGTATAATAACGGAGTAGTCACCTCGCGCTCTGTTGAAGAAAAAGGCGAAAACCCGTCATCGGCAACAGAGTCAATGACATATATTCAGTCGGGTAACTATATTTCTTCTTATACAGATGCCTCGGGCGGAGTCACGACCTTTTACTATGACAATAACAACACCGCGCTTAAAGGCCTTGTGGAAAAAATCGTTGACCCGAACGGTAACGAAACCCGTTATACATATGACCCTAACACAGATGAGCTGCTGTCGGTTAGCGGCAATGCAGATACTTCATCGGTGTCTTCAACAGGCTTTGTATATGAAAATGACCTTGTAAAGTCCATAACTCATAACGGCGACACATATTCTTACGGCCGAGACTCTTTGGGTCGCATAACCGCGTCTGAAATAAACGGTCAAACCTTGGTGTCAACCGTTTATGATTCACGCAACAGGCTTGCGTCACAAACATATGCCAACGGCTCGGTCTATACGCCTGTTTATGACTCGCACGACAGGCTTGCCGGTGATAATTGGAACGGCACGGTTCTTTCGGATTATTACTATGACGAGAAAGACCGTATATCACAGTATAAAGATAACGTCACAAATGTTACTTACCGATACAGCTACGCCCTGTATGATTTACCCTTTAGAGTGGTTGGAAGTGACGGAACTAAATCTATTTATGATTATGACAGAAGCGGAGCAATTAGTAACTTTACTTTTTTAAAAGACTGTGATATAATATATAATGCAAGGTATAAAAACAATGAAAAAGGCAACCCGACCGATACTGTTGTTTCAACCTTTAACAATACCTTGCTGCACTATAATTATGATAACTCAGAGAGATTGAGCGGCTGGTCATGCGGTCCCGTAATATCTTCCGTAACATACAAAACCGCGCTCTCGGGTGATCTCGGTGCAGGCAATCTCGTTCAAAATTACAAAAACGGGGGGCGTGATGGCGAAACATATCAAAATTATACCTATGATTACGACCAAAACCAAAACATAACAAATGTCACAGAGAGCACCCAAAACAAAACCGTTTCATATGCTTATGACGGGCTTGACCGCCTGATAAGTGAAAGTAACGGAACCGATACATATACATATTCTTATGATGTCGGCGGCAATATTCAATCTGTGACTAAAAACGGAGCGGTGACAGGCACATTTGCATACGGCGGCGCAAATCATGACCGATTGAGTTCATTTAACGGCAAGGCCGTAACCTATGACGCAAACGGCAACCCCTTGAGCTATGACGGATACACATATTCATGGCAAAGAGGCTCTCAGCTCAGCGGAATAAGCGGCAACGGCAAAACCGTAAGCTATGTTTATGATTCGCAGGGTCGCCGAGTGCAAAAAACGGTTGACGGAATAACCACAACATATGTTTACTCCGGCGATATGCTCATAAGCCAAAGCGACGGAACAAACACCCTCGGCTTTGCCTATGATTCACAAGGCATGGCAATAGGCTTTAAATACGGCGGTAATTACTATTATTACATGAGAGATCTGCTCGGCAATGTAACTGCTGTTGCAGATGCGGACGGCGACTTGGTTGCAGAGTACAGCTACGATGCCTACGGCAATTTGCTCTCGTCAAGCGGCGCATTGGCAAATATCAATCCCATACGCTATCGCGGCTATTATTATGACAGCGAAACCTCGTTCTATTATCTCAAAACAAGATACTATAACCCGCAGTGGCGCAGATTTATAAATGCCGACAGCCTCTTTATTGCCGGTGATATAATCACAGGTTGCAATATGTATGCATATTGTGAAGACAATCCTATAATGAACACCGACTCAAACGGAATGGCACCGTCGGCAGACAGCATACGCAAAACGAGTAAAGTAATATCGTGGGTGATTTTCCCTGAAACCGTTGCTTTCTTTGCGGTCGCAAATTTAGTTGTGCTGCCAAAAGTTAAGGATGTTATAGAATCGGATGGTTGGGTTGACGATAAACCCGGTAACGATTTTGCCTCAACAAACACAGCGGATAAGGTTGTGCCGTATCTTAAGGTTGCTGCTGATACTTGCTTGCCGCTGATAGGCGGAGATTATACGTTTAAAGAAAAAACTGGACTTAGGCACTTTATGCCGTCAAATATGGCTCTCGGCGCACCGTGGGCAGGCTACTTGTTGGGCTTTGAAAAGTCAAGATACGGTAAGGGATTGTACAGACATACCAATTACACAACGGTAGAGGGCAAGTATATGTGGCAAAGTCAGGTTGGCTACAGTTGGCTTTATGACCTCGTTTTCAGCATGGGCGGACCGACGCAGCGACTTATGATGAAGTTTGATGCCGTAACCGGCGGCAAAACAATTCACTATATCATATGGTGCTGGAAAGCGGATTATTGGAATCTCGGAGCCGGAGCGGAAATCGGTCTGTATTATACCGATTCGGATGAAAGTGCGGATAATAACTATTATCTTATAAGTGAAGATTTAACGCTTCATGTTAATATGGTTATAAACTACACTACGGTTTGGGGCAAAGTTGTGGAGCTGAACAATTTTCATCAGACCAACTGGTGGGTGACATCGTTTACTCCGGGAATACAGGAACCCGATATTGATAGGTTAGATGTTGATATTGATGTTCGCTTTGTCGGCAGTGATTATTATAAATTTATGAGAGAATTTTATAACGAATGGCATACAGGTATAAGCGATACTAGACTTGATTGGCAGTATGCCTCAATGCTCCCATATGCCAATAAAGTCAAACCGAAAGACCATGAAAATCACCCTAAATGCACAAAACAACCGGCGCTCTGCACCTGTGTTTGCCCGCTCGGCAGCAGTGCGTGTGCAAACCCTTGCAGTTATTATACCAAAAAATGCAAGGCAAGTGATGCTTCAAAAGGCTGCCGGCATTACGGTGATTATGATAACGGCTTCCAATTTAAAATTTCATATTAATAATAGAGGGATATATAATGATAAAAAAGATATTAATATCTGTGCTTGCATTTTTGCTCACGATTTTTCCTAACAACAGTACACTGTTAGGAAATTATCAGGAATTACAATTCATAGGAGTTAAATCTGTAAACGAGATAATTGTAAAAGCTGTAAAAGAGAAAAATGCAGATTTGATTTATGAATTATATTGTCCGTATTATAAAGAAAATGTTGAGGATTTACACCGAAAACTTAACGAGCTTTTTAATTGTATAGACGGTGAAATACTTGAAGTTTCAGGTGGCGGGCGCGGCATCGAAAGTTCGAAAAATAACGGCAAATATTCTTACCATAAACGAAATTGGAATATAAATTTTAAGACAGACACATATGATGAAGCAACTGCCGTTGGCACACATGGCAATATAAATTATACATTATATGTTTCATGGACAATTTCAGATACCAGAAATCCGGAGTTTGTTGGTCTTGAAGCACTAACATTGTATGATGAAACAGTATTTCCTAGCAAACTAATATATAAAATTGTTGCAGATGAGTTTTGGATTGGCGACTAAACTTGTTATTGTCAACAACTTGTATAATGCACCGCCGTGATATTTTCTCACGACGGTGTTTTCAATGCAAGTGAAATAAAATCACAATATAAAATTCATATAAATCCGTTGACTAATTAAAATGTATATGTTATTATAAAATAAACGGGAATGTAAAATTAGAGGAGGGATATATAATGATAAAAAAGATATTAATATCTGTGCTTGCATTTTTGCTTACGATTTTTCCGCACAGTAATAATTTATTGGGTCAATATCAGACGCTTCAGTTTATCGGAGTAAAAAACATTAATAATATAATTGTTAATGCAATAAATGAAAAAGATGTTGATGCCATATATGACCTGTTTTGCCCTTATTATAAAGATAATGTTGATGAACTTCATGAAAAAATAAGTGAATTTATAGACAGTATTGACGGCAAAATAGTTGATTTTTATTCATCTGGATCGAGTGAAGGATCATACAGTAACAAAGGATATTCGTATCATAGAAAAGCGTGGGAAATTTATATAAGAACAGATACTTATGATGAGTCTGTTGGGGGTGAAAAATATAATTATTCAATCCCTCTTAGTTGGTATATATCAAATACCAAAGATCCCGATCTGGTCGGTATGACATATCTTAGCCTATTTGATAAAATTAATTTTAATGAAGAAGGTATATATATAATTTATTACGCTTAACATTATTTGATAGTGTGTGTAATAATGGCACCTGAATAATTGATTCATTATTGAATAAAGAGCACCGCCGTGATATTTTCTCACGGCGGTGTTTTTATAGGTAATATAAAATTTTAAAAATTTGTGACTTCGAGATGCAAAACGCAATAGTTTTTTCGCTTTAAACGGATTTTGCCGTTAAATAGATTTGAGCAGCTTTTTAAGATTTGCCAATGCGTGCGGAACGCCCTTTGCAATTTTTCCGATTCCTTTTGCCGTTCCTTTGCCGTCAAAAATCATCAAAAGTCCGTCAGCCATGTCTTCTGAAAACAGTCCGTTGCTCATGGTTATAAAGTTCCTGACAGGCGTTTGCATGGCGGCAGAAGCTATCATTCCGGCATTTACATCCTTGCTGTTGTCGGCAATAAATTCAGCCGTTTTGCAAATTGCTTTTGCAAAGCCTTTATCCGACATATCACTTATGGTTGTGTTATAATCGCTTTTTTCTTTGTGCGGAGTGAGGGGAAGCTCTTTTCCGTAAACCTTTTTAAATTCATCATCACCGATTTTGTTCGGTTCAGTGCCGAAATATGCTTTTATTTCAGAGTAATTCGGCATTACGGAGTTGTCAAATCCCTCTGCAACAAGCTTTATTCTTTGAACTATATCGCGCGAAGATGTGCCTATCGCAACAGTATACTCGCCGTTTTCAACACACCAATCGTTCGCGGCGGTATTATAAAATGCAAAGGCTCTTTCATCAAGCGTAACGGTGACAGATTTCTTTTCGCCTTTGTTTAAGCTGACCTTGGCAAAGCCCTTGAGCTCTTTCGGCGCTCTGTAAATTTTTGTGTCGCCCTTTTCAATATACACCTGTGCAATTTCGGCACCGTCAAATTCTCCTGTATTTTTTATGCTGAAAGTAACGTCAATGCTCTCGCCCGGGTGAATTTTCTTTTTGCTGAGTTTGGCTTTTGAGTATTCAAAATTTGTGTACGAAAGACCGTAGCCAAACGGGAAACGAACTTTTTTCTGCGCCTTGTCATAATAACGGTAGCCTATATAGATGCTCTCTTTATAAATTACGTCTTTTTGCGGCAGAGCAAAGTTGCCGTATGACGGGTTGTCGCTGCCTTTCATGGGGTAAGTTTCGGCAAGCTTTCCGCAGGGGCATTTTATGCCTGCTATTATATCTGCAAGTGCGGACGCGCCCGCCTGACCTGCAAGGTAAGTGTTGATTATGCCTTTAACTCTGTTATACCACGGCATTTCAACAGGTGACCCGCCCGCGAGAACAACAACGATGTTGGGGTTCACTTTATAAACGGCTTCAACAAGTGCATCGTGAACCTCGGGCAGTTCCATATGCTTTCTGTCAAATCCCTCGGATTCATATTCCTCCGTAAGGCCTATAAACAAAAGCGCAATGTCCGCACTTTTTGCGGCCGCAACGGCTTCGTCAATAAGGGGCTTAATTTCTTTAGGCTTAGTCTTTTTGTTATATCCCTTTGCATATTTAACTTTGTAGCCGAGTTTTATAAGGCTGTCAAAAGCATTTTCTTTTTTTGTCGGGTTAACAAGCGAACTGCCTGCGCCCTGATACCTCGGGTCAACAGCCATTTCGCCTATAACGGCGACCGATTTGCTTTTATCAGAGAGGGGAAGAATGTTGCTCTCATTCTTTAAAAGCGTTATTGAGCCGAGCGCAACTTCTTTTGCAACGGCATGATGGGCGTTTGCAAAATACGGCTTTTTCTCGATTTTTGCGGCATTCAAAATAATTTCTATAAGTCTGTCAACGGCTTTATTGAGCACATCTTCGCTCAATTCGCCGGATTTAACCGCGTCAACGATTTTTTTATCGTTATATCCGCCGGAGTACGGCATTTCGAGGTCGTTACCGTTTTTGAGGCCCTCAACTCTTTGGTTAACCGCGCCCCAGTCGCTGACTACCGCACCCTCAAAGCCCCATTCGTCTCTTAAAATGTCATTTTGAAGGTATTGATTTTCGGAGCAATAAACACCGTTGAGCTTGTTGTAGGCGTTCATAACCATTGTTGGCTGAGCCTTTTTAACGGCAATTTCAAATGCTCTTAAATATATTTCTCTGAGCGCGCGTTCGTCAACAATGCTGTTGCCTGTCATCCTGTCCGTTTCTTGGCTGTTTGCGGCAAAGTGCTTCAGTGCCGTGCCTATTTCCTTGGACTGAACGCCGTCTATAAACGAAGCCGCAAGCTCACCTGCAAGGCATGGATCTTCGGAGAAATACTCAAAGTTTCTGCCGCAAAGAGGGGAGCGCTTCATGTTTGTGCCGGGACCCAAAAGTACCGCTACTTCTTCTTGAATACATTCTTCGCCGAGCGTTTCGCCCATTTTATAAAGGAGCTCTTTATCCCATGAGCAGGCTGTTGTGACCGCAGTCGGGAAGCATGTGGCGGGATAGCTGTTGCCTATGCCGACTTTTTTGTTTTCGGCATTTTGCTTGCGAAGACCGTGAGGTCCGTCACAGACCATTATCTTTTGAATACCGAGTCTGTCAACGGATTTCAAATGCCAAAAGTCCGCGCCGGAGCAAAGGCTCGCTTTTTCTTCCAACGTCATTTTTGAAATAAGTTCCTGATGTTTCATAAGATACCTCCGTTAATCAAGCGTGGTGCTGTCCGAATCCATACCGAGAATTTTGTCTGCATCGGCAGAAGTCGGCTCGTCAATATTTTTAAGCTTTTTGCGTATAATGTCGTTTCTCTTTTTTGCGTCGTCAAGCGTTCTGCCCGCTTCTTCAATTTTTTTGCCTGCCTTTTCGAGCACAACGCCGAATTTTTCATACTGCGCCTTAGTCACGGCGAGCAGCTGGCGGACTTCGTTTGCTTTTTCGTTTATTGCCACTGCTTTAAATCCCATAGAAAGTGAGTTTAAAAGCGCGGTTACGGTCGTGGGACCCGCAATCATAATGTTATATTCGCTTTGGAGGCGTTCGGCTATTCCCGTTCTCGAAGACGCGATTTCGGCATACAGCCCCTCGGTTGCAAGATAAAGAATTGCAAACGGCGTTGTCACGGGGATATTTATGTATTTTGCAACTTCTTTTGCTTCACTCAAGACTCTGTCTTCAAGAGCCTTTCGTGCGGCTTTGAGTGCGTCTGCGTCGGCTTTGTCTGCCGCGTCGCAGAGTCTCACATAGTCCTCCATCGGGAATTTTGAATCTATCGGCAGATAAACGTCTTTGGACGAATCGCCGGACGGTATCTTTACGGCAAATTCAACTCTTTTTTGAGAGCCCTCAACAGAAGCAAAGTTTTTGACATACATATTAGGTATCGTCTGGTCAAGTATGCCCTCAAGCTGAATTTCTGCCCATGTGCCCCTTGCTTTTACATTTGTCAAAACCCTGTTGAGAGTTGAAACATTGTTGGTTACGCCGTTTGAAAGCTCTTTCATCTCACCGAGAGATTTATATACGTTCTCAAGCTGCTGTGAAACGGTTTTAAACGAAGAATCAAGTCTTGTTGCAAGCGTTTCATTGAGTTTTTCATCAACAGTCGCACGCATTTGGTCGAGTTTTTTTTCGTTGCTCTCCTGCATTTTTGATATGGCGGCTTCAATCACGCGGCTCTGCTTTTCGTTTTGAGACAGGGTGCTGTCTTTTATTGAGTTTAAAGAGCTTGTGATGTTTTCATTGAGCTTTATAAGGTTTTCGTAGTTGGCGTTTGTCATTTTTGTGAGCGAATCCGCCATTGTGCCGAGGCTCTTTGACATTTCATCAACCACTCTGTTTTGAAAGCCCGCCGTTTCGCGCCTGTTGCGCTCAAATTCGTTCGATAAATTTTTTGAAATGCTCTCGTTTTGAAATTTAAGCTCTGTGAGCATATCGGTGGTTTTTGTATCTTTGTCTTTTTTCTTTATTGCTAAAAGCATTGATAAAACAATAATCAGCAAAATAATAATTATCGCCGATAAAACATATGTAATAATTTCCAAATGTACTTCCTCCTTATTCTGTTTAATTATAACATAAAAATTTATTAAATAATATATTGCCGCAGCTAAAATTTATATGGATTTTTTTGTAACTATTTGCTATAATAAAAAGAGATTTTTTCAGAGGTAATTATAATGAATAAAAAAATAGTTGCTTTATTGGTTTTGATTTGCCTTTTGGCAGGCGTTTTGAGCGCCTGCGGCAAAGATAAAGAGATAAATATAATATATCCGATAGCTTCGGACCCCGAATGTGTTGACCCGCAGATTGCAGAAACCGATTCCGCAAAGCTCATAGTGCAAAACTGTATGGAGGGTCTTGTACGCATAGGTTCTGACGGCAAAATTTTGCCCGGCGTCGCCGAAAAGTGGGAGGTATCCGAAGACGGTCTGACATATACTTTTCATTTAAGAAGCGACACAAACTGGCAGACGCTTCGCTCGCATAAAAATGTTTTGGGTGAGGATTACGCAGAAAAATTCAACACAAAAGTTACTGCGCAGGATGTTGTTTTCGGCATAAGGCGTGCGCTCAGACCCGAAACAAAGGCAGAGGACGCATATCTGCTTTTCCCGATAAAAAATGCCGAGAAAGTCTACGAAGGCTCGGCAAATGAAAAAAATCTCGGTATCAGCGCACCCGATGACAGCACCGTTGTCATTGAGCTTCAAAGGGCATACCCCGATTTGTTAAGGGTTTTAACCTACCCGATGTGTATGCCCTGCAACGAAGAATTTTTTGAGGCGACCGGTGCAAAATACGGCTTAGAGCTTAAATATACCCTCTGCAACGGCCCGTTTTATATAGGCAAATGGGTATCCGACGGCTCACTGACTCTTTATAAAAACGAGGGCTACAAGGGCAGTGCCGCAGTCGGCGCACAGGCGGTTTATCTTAACATAAATGCCAACGAACAGCAGCGTATATCAAAGTTTAATCAGGGCGATTACAATGTTATCTCGCTCACCGCCGAGCAATACGGCAGCATTAAAAGAAGTGATGAAATAAACGTTCTGAGCAGCAATAACATCACCGAGGCATTTATTTTTAATTTTAACGATAAATATCTTTCAAACGATAACATAAGAAAAGCTCTTATACACGCAACCGATGTGTCGGATTTTTCAAAGGACGGAAACACAAACCTGTGTAAAGGGCTTGTTCCGGATTCATGCAGATGGGGCGAGAGCAGCTACCGCGACACGGTGGGCAAGGTCAATTTGCCCGTATACAGTGCAGATACTGCATCAAACTACTTTAAAAAGGGCCTTGATGAGCTTGATACGACAAATATCAGCGTCACGATACTTTGCCCCGAAAAATACAGAAATTCCACAATCAGAGCTATTCAGAGGTGGGAGGAAGTCTTTGGGCTTTCAATAACCGTCAGCGTTAAAGCGACGGAACGTGAAGACATTGAAAAAGCCGTTGCAGACGGCGATTACCAGATTGCGCTGTATTCTCTTGCGGCGGACGATGACAGTGCTCTTAAATTTTTGAACAGATTTAATTCGCAATCCGATGATAATTTTGCAAAATTTGAAGATGCAGATTATGACAAACTGATTTCGGACTGTATGTCGCAAAGCGCGGGGGAGGATATTTGCTCATCTTGTAAATACGCCGAGCAATTCTTGATAAATAACGGAATTGTTTACCCCGTATTTTATGAAAGCAGCTATATAGCTTTTTCCGGTGATGCTAACGGCGTTTATGCCATAGCAGGTTTGACAGTGCCCGATTTTTCTTTGAGAAAGGCGGCAAAGCAATGAAAATAAAAGGTAACAAAATTTTGTTTTCGCTGTTTTTGCTTCTATCCGTTTCGGTTATGGTGATGATATTTTATTTTTCCGCTCAGTGGGCAGATTCGTCGGAGCAGGAGAGTGTGTCGCTTTATGATTTGTTTTTGCGATACACTCATCTCGATCTTGTTTCGCACAATGCGTTTAGAAAAATGGCTCACTTCAGCGAATTTGCCGCTTTGGGCTTTTGCTTTTGCGGATGTGGATATTTCTTTTCTTCGGAGCTGCATCCCTTAATTTCGGCTGCGGCATGCGCCGTATATGCGCTAAGCGATGAAGTCCATCAAATTTTTGTGCCGGGCAGAGCGTGCAGAATTTTTGACGTTTTTGTTGATTCCTGCGGCGCGTCATTCGGAATACTCATATTTGTTATAATCACTTTGTTGATTATAAAAATAAAGGATAAGCGGAGGATATTTTTATGAAAATTAAAAAAGCAATAAGTTTTGTTATGGCGGTTGTCTTGCTCTTTTCCGTCGGTGTGAGCGTATTCGCTTCGGATAATTCGGAGGTTAAAAGCGGCAGCATGAAGATAATAAATATGAATGTTGACGGACTTCCGATACCCTCGTTTTTGTCGTCGGTCAAAAAAAGTCCCATAGCCTCGGCAAATGCGATAATTGATTTTTTGAACGGATATGACGCCGACCTCGTTATGATGCAGGAGAATTTCGGCCTTTATCCCTATTATCAAAAAAAACTTGCCTATGATAACATAACGGGATTTGTAGGCGGCACTGGGGTAGGTGACGGGCTCGGCATAGCCTCAAAATATTCTCTTTATAATGTTAAGCATATCCCGTGGGACACTGCCTGCGGCATACTCAACTGCGGCTCTGACGAACTCACGCCCAAGGGCTTTATGGTTGCAACGGCAGAGATAGCCGACGGAGTGTATATAGATGTTTATACTATCCATGCCGACGCGAATGAGGACAAAGGCTCTCTCAAAGCAAAGGTCGAGCAGTTTGACCAGCTTTGCGATTATATAGATACATATTCAAAAGACCGAGCCGTAATTGTAACAGGCGATTTTAACTCCAATTTCACATTGGTTCTCGGCGATGTTTTAAGAGAAAAATTTGTTTCTTGCGGTTTTAAAGACACATGGGTTGAGGTTTGTAATGACGGCAACTATAATTTCACCTATGACGAAATGTATGAAAAATACCACACAGATTATTGGGGTCATTATGACGGACTTGAAAAAATGTTTTACAGAGGCACCGACACACTGACTCTTGAAGCAAAATCTCACGAATACGTATTCTGTACGGTAGAGAATACCGAGGGGCAAACGGTCAATGCCGCAGACCATGCGGCTTCGGTTGTTGAAATGACCTATACCGTCACAGAAACCAAAACACCCAATACTCCTTTAGAAAAAGAACAGGCAATGAGCGTGACCGAGCTGTGTGAAAAAGCAGTGAAGTATTTATTCAAAGCGTTAAAGCTCATTATCTCTCAAATTCCCGGGCTTATCAAAGGCGATATAGACATAGGCTGGGGCAAATAAAATATCCGAAACCTACACAAAAGCGGTTGACCTTTTTATCGGGTCAACCGCTTAAAATCTTATTCTATATATCCCTCTATCGGCGTCAGATACATATTGTCATCGGTTACCTGTTTATATCTTTCACCGTCGTATTTATCGCTCCAGCCGTTTTGGGCTTTGTATATTTCACCTGTTTCACTGTCATAAACTCTTTCGTAGCCGAGAGTTGCGTCGCTTTGTTTTTGACTTATTATGTCGGTGCTTTTGTTTCTGCTTTCCCATGATGACATAAAGCCGTCCATAATTTGATTAAAGTTTTGGCTTATTTTAAGAGCCTGAGAGACCTTCTCATTGCTCGCGCGGTTTGTTGCGCTTACAAAGCTGTCCGAGTATTTGAGCGTTTTCATGCACTCCGTGAGCAAATTCTCCCATTCGATAAACGTGTCCTTTACCGCAGTGATTGCCATAACGTTATAAGCCATGTAATATCCTCCGTCTACGGTTTGCAGCTGATAACCGACAACATTGCCGTTTGATATGGAGTAACTGCCGAAGTCAACCACACTTGCGGAGAACAGACCCTCGCCTTGCTTTCCGCCGTCGCTAAACGTTGCACGCAAAAGCTCATCGCCGAGAGCATATGATTTTAAATTGCTGTTTGAGCTGAATCTGTCGGTTACCGTAAAATCGTCATATTTCGGAAAAGTAAATCCCGCATATGTTGAATCGATTTTTGAGGCAAAGTTGCCGTATTCAGAGAAAATTTTAAAAAAATTCTCCGTGGACGGTTTAGACAGCACCGGTGCGTTTGCATAAAGCGCGGCTTGCGTATTGCCCATTTTATAAAGGCTTTGCCACGCCTCTTTGCCCGCCTGTGAGTGAAGCAAACATTCGGCTTTGAGCAAAACAAACATACCGTTGAGCGGCTCGTTCGGGTCGCTTATGCGTATTGTGTGATAAATGTTTGTACTGCCTGTCGTGACTTTCCAGCCTTTGGGTATTTTTATGCTGAAGTCGCTGTTGCTGAATATCTCGGTTTCGGCTTTTGCGGCGGATGTCTTGACAATATTTACTTTTTCTTCCGTTCGGTCGGTGCTTTGCTGTGAGGTGTTGCCGTTATTTGCGGTGCCGTTGTCCGAACCTTTTGCGCAAGAGCAAAGGCAAATCAACATGGTTAAAATTAAGATAACCGAAAAAATCCTTTTCATATATTTATCCACCCTTTAAAACATAACCGACCGCACATCATTACTGATGCGTGGCCGGCTTTTTATTATCAGTCTTCTATTGCCGCCTTTTGGCTGTTAATTTCTTTAAATATCTTCATGTCAAACTTAGGTGTTCTATCATAACAGTAAAGACCGTTCTGCTCCTGCTCAACGTCGTAAAGCTGAGTGTAGCAAAGACCGAGCATTTGGTCGTTGTTAAGAAGCGCCTCGGTAAGACCTTTATAACGCTCAATAAATTCCTTTTCGGTTTTGGGCGCGTTGCCGTAGCCCCATGAGTTGTCAACATTGCTCAAAGACCATTTGATTCCGCCGTATTCGCTTACAAATGTCGGCTGACCCTTTGTATATTTCTGAATGTGGTCAAATCTGTCGTGAAGTTCACCGGTTTCCATAAGCTTGTCATAGTTGTTCTTAAACATTGCAACATTCTGCTCATAGTCGTGAACATCAAATATATCTGTTTTAACATGGAAGTTACCGCTTGTGTCTATGCAGGGACGGGTGTTGTCAAGAGCCTTTGTGCAGTCATAAACCGCTGCAAGAACGTCGTCATACTGCTTTCTGCCATTGACATCCCACGTCTCGTTAAACGGACACCAGCCGATGATTGCCGGGTGGTTAAAGTCTCTTTCAACCTCTTCGAGCCATTCGGGCAAAATTGTGAATACGGATTCGGGTTTTGAATGGTCAAGTCCCCAGTTCGGGTATTCGCCCCAAACGAGATAACCCATTTTATCACAGTGATATAAAAATCTCGGCTCAAAGATTTTTTCGTGAAGTCTTGCGCCGTTAAATCCCGCGTCAAGAGAAATCTGTATGTCGTGAATTAGTGCGTCCTCATTGGGAGCGGTGTAAATACCGTCTGGATAAAAGCCCTGGTCAAGCACAAGGCGCTGGAACACGGATTTGCCGTTAAGCCTGAACTTCATTCCGTCAAGGCGAACACTGCGAAGGCCGAAATAGCTCTTAACCTCATCTTCTCCGAATTTAAGCTCAAGGTCATAAAGCTGACCGTCGCCGACATTCCAAAGATGCTTTTCTTTAAGGTCAAGGTGAAGGCTGACGCTGCCGCCCTCGGACGAAGCGCTTGCCGCACCCATTATTTTGCCGACAAAAAGCGCAATCGCCTCAAATTTACCCTCGCCGACAACTGTTGCGTTTATGTCAAGCGAGCCGTTTTCGGCATTGGGGTAATACTTAACATTATTTATATATGTTTTAGGCGTTGCCTCAATCCATACCGTCTGCCAAATGCCCGTTGTGCGGGTATAGAAGCAGTCGTGTGAAGCGTAATCATATGACTGTTTGCCGCCGGACTGCAGCGGATCTCTTGTGTCATCCTTTGCATAAACGGTGATTGTTATGGGCTCAGGCTTTATAAAAGGCGTTATATCGATAAAAAACGATGAATAGCCGCCCTTATGTCTGCCTGCAAACTGACCGTCAACATATACCTTCGTTATATAATCGCACGCGCCGAAGTGGAGCACCACGCGCTTGTCGAGGTATCTCTCGGGCAGAGTGATTGTTTTTCTGTACCATACTCCGCGTATGAAGTCTGTGTTGCCGATGCCGGAGAGCTTGCTTTCCGGGCAAAACGGAACAATGATTTTTTTGTCAAAAACCGATGAATCTTTATAAAATCCTTTTTCTTCACCGCTGTTTTCGTTATCATAAGCAAAATCCCATTCGCCGTTGAGATTTATCCAGTTTGAACGCTGAAATTGGGGATTGGGATATTCAGGACGTGGAATTGACATAGTTATCCTCCTGTGTCATAAATTTTCAACAGCATACTAACACAAAATCACTACTTATGCAATAACTATTGAGAAATTTATCAACATATGGTATGATTTTTTTGAGGTGATGATTATGACAGATGATGAGGTACTGATTTCTTCTGTTAAAGATAAGGCTCAGGAGTGCGAAGAAAACGCTGTTATAACGCATACCGACTTTTTGGATTTAAAAGCGCAGTCCGACGCCGCGGCTGTATTAAATAAAATGAAAAACGTGCGCTTTATTTTCACCGGCGGCTATGATATGGCAGAGAGAAAGACCGTCGTTTTTCTTCCGTTTTACGTCGATGATTTTTTTGATTATATAAAAGAGTCACCCGAGCTATGCCCGTATGTTATGCTCAGAGCCGATAAAGATTCGTTTTCAAAGCTTACACACCGAGACTATCTCGGCGCACTTATGGGTCTCGGAATAAAAAGAGAAAAAATAGGCGATATAATAATTGATGAAAAGGGCTGTTACTTTTTTGCCGACAGAAAAATCAAAGACTATCTTTGCCAAAATTTCACCTCCGCAGGCAGAGGTACGATAAAGACCTATGAAGCGACGAAAAACAATGAGTTAAGTATCTGCTCAAACACAGAGGAAAAGACCTGTTTCGTTAAATCCTTAAGGCTCGATTCCACTCTCTCCGCGGTCTTTTCCTTGTCGCGTGCCAAAGCTTCGGATTTTATCGAAAAAGGGCTTGTTTTCGTGGATGACAGACAAATTATTAAGCCCGATTATAAGCTCGGAGAGGGGAATAAACTCGTTTTGAGAGGCTCCGGAAAGGCTGTAATTCGTGACGCATCTTCTCACAGCAAAAGCGGCAGAACGGTGCTTATTGTAGATGTATTTAAATAAAGCGCATAATCTTTGTGAAATATCACGGATAAAATAGAGCTAAATCATGCAAAAAAATGTTGTAAAATGATTATTTAGATGATATAATTATTCGGTATTAAAGAAAAAGTCAGAGGTGACAGTTATGACTAAAAACTATGCACACAGAGGTTTCAGCGGCAAATACCCCGAAAACACTATGCTCGCTTTTAAAAAGGCTATTGAGGCAGGGGCAGACGGCGCGGAGCTTGACGTGCATTTTACCAAAGACCATGAGCTCGTTATAATTCACGACGAAACAATAGACCGCACAACTTCCGGCAGCGGCTATGTTGTTGATTTCACATACGATGAGCTTTCAAAATTCAACGCCTACGGCAATTTTAAGGGCAAATACGAATTTCAGAAAATCCCGACCCTCAGAGAATATTTCGAGCTTGTGAAGCCCGTTGACGGATTTATGACAAACATCGAGCTTAAAACGGGAATCAACGATTACCCCGGCATAGAAAAGGCGGTTCTTGAGCTTATAGACGAGTTTGATTTGAGAGACCGCATAATTATTTCTTCGTTTAACCACTTCAGCGTTATGCGCTTCAAGGCTCTTGCACCCGAGATGAAGTGCGGATTTCTCGAAGAGAGCCGCATTATCGACTTCGGCGCATATGCCAAAAAATACGGCGTTGAATACGTTCACCCGATGCACTGGAATTTGACCGACGACGTTATTGACGAAATCGGCAAAAACGGAATAGGCATCAACACCTGGACGGTGAATGACGAAAAATATATGAGAAGACTTATCGAGAAAGGAATAAACGCCATAATAGGTAATTTCCCCGATAAGACAAAGGCTGTTATTGAGAGCTTCAAAAAATAATTTTAAGGAGGCAGGTCGGTGGATAAGGGAATACTCAGCGTCGGTATAGACATCGGCACATCGACCACCCAGGTTATTTTCAGCCGAATTGTTATGGAAAATACGGCGGGCTTTTTCGCAGTTCCCCATGTCTCCATAGTTGATAAAGAAGTTGTTTATAAAAGCGAAATACATATGACCCCGCTTAAAAATTCTTATCTTATCGACGGTGATAAGGTCAGAGACATTGTGGCGGCGGAGTTTAATAAAGCAGGCTTTTCACCGAGCGATACGCAGACCGGCGCGGTTATTATAACCGGCGAGAGCGCGAGAAAAGAAAACTCGGCACTGGTTCTCGAAAAGCTCAGTGATTTTGCGGGCGACTTTGTCGTCTCCACCGCAGGCCCCGATCTCGAATCGGTCATTGCCGGCAAGGGCAGCGGCGCACAAAGTTATTCTGAAGAGAATGCCTGCACGGCTGTCAACCTCGATATAGGCGGCGGAACAACAAACATAGTTGTGTTTGACTGCGGCAAGGTCATTGCCAAGGGCTGCGCCGATATAGGCGGCAGGCAGATAAAGCTTGACAGTGACTACACCGTCAGATACATAAGCCCCAGTGCAAGGCTCATTGCCGACAAGCTCGGCATATCTTTGGCAGAGGGGCAAAAGACAGACGAAAATTCACTAAAAGCCATATGCTCCGAAATGGTGTCGCTTCTTGAGCAAATGCTCGGAATATACGAAAAATCGGATATGCTCAAAAAGGTTATAACCGGCGGCAGCACCGAGCTTAAAATAGACAAGCCCATAAGGGCAATATGCTTCTCTGGCGGAGTTGCCGACTGCATATACGGCACACAGACCGACAAGCTTCGCTACGGCGACATCGGCGTTTTTCTCGGTGCCGCAGTGCGTGAGGGCAGACTTTACAGTGATTTTACGCTTATAAAAGCTAAAGAAACCATACGCGCAACCGTTGTGGGCGCAGGTACATACACAACATCAATTTCGGGCAGCACAATCACCTACTCGGAGAAGGCACTGCCGCTAAAAAACGTGCCTGTTTTAAAGCTCAATGAGCAGGAGCAGGCGAGGGCGTTTGAGGGCGACACCGAGTTTGTAAAGGAAAAAGTCAAATGGTTCTCTTCGCAGAGCGATTCGCAAAGGCTTGTTCTTGCAATGCCCGGCAAGCGCGACCCGTCTTATCTTGAAATCGGCAGACTTGCCAAAAGCGTAGGCGAAGCTCTTGATTCGCTTTTACCTGCCGCAGAGCCCATGCTTATTGTTACCGAGTGTGACATTGCAAAAGCTCTCGGTCAGGCGATTAAAAGAACTTACGGCGATAAACGCGATATAATTTCAATAGACAGCATCAGTGTTGACGACGGCGATTTTGTAGATCTCGGCAAGCCGCTTTTAGACGGGCTTGTAATTCCGGTAGTTGTCAAAACACTTATTTTCGGATAAATTCGCATAAAAACAAAAACAGGAGGTTGTTGTTTTGCGGTTAAAAACAGTTATCTTAGGCAAGACATATCAGTTTAAAGACGTTAAAGAGGTTCTTGCCAAAGCCAATGAAGAAAAATCGGGCGATATACTTGCAGGCGTTGCGGCCTCCAGCGGAACCGAAAGAATAGCGGCAAAAGAGGTTTTGTCAAATCTTTTGGTCAGCGATTTGCGTGAAAATCCCGTTGTACCTTATGAGCAGGACGATGTTACAAGAATTATACAGGACGCGGTAAGCGAGCCGATATATAATAAAATCAGAAACTGGACTGTAGGCGAGCTTCGTGAATACATACTTTCACACACAACCACTGAGAGAGATATAAGACACCTCTCAAGAGGTCTTACAAGCGAGGTCATAGCAGGCGTGTGCAAGCTCATGTCAAATCTTGACCTTATTTACGCCGCTTCAAAAGTCAGAGTTACGGCTCACTGCAACACCACAATCGGCGTAAGAGGCACACTTTCTACAAGACTTCAGCCGAACCACACAACAGATAATGTTGACGGTATAACCGCCTCTCTTTTTGAGGGCTTGAGCTACGGCTGCGGCGACGCACTTCTCGGTCTTAATCCTGTCAACGACACAATCTCCAGCCTCAGCGAGGTTCTTAAAAGATTTGACGAGGTAAAAAATGAGTTTGAAATTCCCACGCAGATATGTGTTTTGGGTCATATAACAACACAGATAGAGGCCGTTAAACGCGGTGCGCCCTGCGACATGATTTTCCAGAGCATCGCAGGCAGCCAAAAGGGCAACGAAGCGTTCGGCTTCACAACCGAAACGGTCAGAGAAGCCCGTCAGCTCATGCTTCAGCAGGGCACGGCAACAGGCCCCAACGTCATGTATTTTGAAACGGGTCAAGGCTCCGAGCTTTCGAGCGATGCGCATTACGGCGCAGACCAGGTAACTATGGAGGCTCGCTGCTACGGCTTTGCAAAAGAGTTTTCGCCCTTTATGGTCAACACCGTTGTTGGCTTTATAGGACCCGAATATCTTTATGACAGCCGCCAGGTTATCAGAGCGGGACTTGAAGACCACTTCATGGGCAAGCTCACGGGTATCCCCATGGGCTGTGACTGCTGCTACACAAATCACATGATGGCAGATCAGAACGATATAGAAAATCTTTCGCTTCTTCTCGGCTCATGCGGAGTAAACTATATACTCGGCGTTCCGACAAGCGACGATATAATGCTTAACTATCAGACAAACGCATATCACGATGCGTCAACTATAAGAGAAATTCTCGGTTTAAGACCCATAAAAGAGTTTGACGAATGGCTTGAAAAAATGGGAATAACCGAAAACGGCAAGCTCACAAAATACGCAGGCGACCCGACAATATTTCTTAAGAAGAGAGGATAAGGCTTATGGATAACAATACCGTAGAGAGTATAGTTCAGGCTGTGCTTAAAAAGCTGTCCTCCGAATCCGGCAGTTCAAATATTTCGGCTTCGGCTGTTTCCGACGCTGTGAAAAGTGCGGTTTCTTCCGCACCGCAGGTTGACGACACACCCGACAGCGAGCTTGTTGATATAACCTCAAAAGAAGTCAAGGCAATTCCGCTTATAGACAACCCTGCCGATAAAGACGGTCTTCTTCGCATGATGAGCAAAACCCCGGCGAGAATAGGCGTCGGCAGAGCAGGTCCGAGGCTTAAAACCCAAACAATGCTCGCGCTCAGGGCAGACCATGCTGCGGCGAGAGACTCGGTCTTTGCCGACGTTAACGAAGACCTTATTAAAAAAATGGGGCTTTTTGAAGTCACAACCTGCTGCCGCGACAGAAACGAGCATCTCACAAGGCCCGATCTCGGCAGAAAGTTCTCACCCGAGACAGCGGCAGAGATAAAATCAAAATGCACAGCTAATCCCGACGTTCAGTTTGTTGTATCCGACGGACTCAGCTCAAAGGCGATAGAAGCCAATATAGAAAACGTCCTTCCTGCCGTTACAGACGGCGTTAAGGCACTCGGTTACAGCGTCGGTACACCTTTCTTTGTCAAATTCGGCAGAGTTGCGAGTATGGACCATGTCAGTGAAATAGTAGGCTCAAAGGTCACCTGCATACTTATAGGCGAAAGACCCGGGCTCGGCACGGCAGAGAGTATGAGCGCATACATAGCATATGATGCAAAAGTCGGTATGCCGGAGGCTAACAGAACCGTTGTCTCCAACATTCACAGCGGAGGAATTACCGCCGTTGAAGCAGGCGCATACCTTGCCGAAGTTATTGACCTTATTATGAAGAATAAGGCAAGCGGCGTAAATCTTAAAAAATAATTATTGAAAGGAGGGGCGGCGCATGAAAGGCGACAAAATGAAATCCAACGTCCTGAGCGTTCAGATAATCCCAAATGCAGATAAAAGTTTGCTCAGTGCCGTCGGCGCAGGCGAGGACGTTCACAGCCTCGGTATCATAACGACCGATTGTGATGATGTCTCATATGCCGCGCTTGACGAAGCGACAAAAAAGGCAAACTGCTGTGTGGTTTATGCCAAAAGCATGTACGCCGGTTCAACAAATGCGTCCACGCTCCTTTCGGGTGAATTTATCGGTATTTTAGGCTCGCCCGACCCAGCAGAGGTCAAAAGCGGTGTTCAGGCGGCAATAAGCTATATAGAAAACGACGCGGCATTTTACAGCGCAAACGACGATGATTCAATCGTTTATTTTGCACAGTGTATTTCGAGAACGGGCTCTTATCTTTCGCAGCAGGCAAGTGTGCCCGAGGGCACGGCAATGGCTTACCTTATTGCTCCGCCCGTTGAGGCTGTTTGCGGAATAGACGACGCGCTTAAAATGGCTGACGTTGAAATGAAAGTATTTTACGGCCCCCCGACCGAAACAAACTTTGCAGGGGGATTATTGGTGGGCGACCAGGCGGCGTGCAAAGCCGCGTGCGAGGCGTTTGCCCAAAGAATTTGCAATATAGCACAAAATCCAATTTGTCTTGAAAAGGGGAGTACGGTATGACTTTAGACAGAGATTTGCAGTCAATCCAAGAAGTTCGCGACCTCGTTGCAAATGCCAAAAAGGCGCAGAGAGAGCTTGCGGAATTTTCTCAGGAAAAAATTGACCGCATCATATACGAAATAGCGAAAGACTGCGCGGCAAATGCACAAAAGCTTGCCAAAATGGCAGTTGAAGAAACGGGCTTCGGCGTATGGGAGGATAAGGTGCTCAAAAATCTTTTGGGCAGTACCATTACATACGAGAGCTGCAAGGATATGAAAACCGTAGGCGTTATTAAAGAAGATAAAGCCGCGGGGCTTATTGAAGTCGGCGTTCCCATGGGTATAGTTGCGGCGCTTATTCCCTCAACCAACCCCACGTCAACCACAATGTATAAATCAATAATTTCAATAAAGGCCGGCAACGCAATAGTAATAAGCCCGCACCCCAATGCCAAAAACTGCATTATTGAAACAGTTAAAATCATACAGCAGGCGGCAAAAAGAGCAGGCGCTCCCGACAATATTGTTCAGGCAATTTCACTCACCACCATCGACGCCACAAATACTCTCTTAAAGCACAAAGATATAGGCGTTATCCTCGCAACGGGCGGCGAAGCAATGGTAAGGGCAGCTTACAGCTCCGGCAACCCCGCAATCGGCGTAGGCCCCGGCAACGGACCTGCTTATATAGAAAAATCAGCCGATATTCCCATGGCTGTTAAACGTATTTTTGACAGCAAAACCTTTGATAACGGCACAATCTGCGCTTCGGAGCAAAGCATTGTTACCGAAAGCTGCATTAAAGACAAGGTCGTTGAAGAGGTCAAAAAGCAGGGCGGCTACTTCCTTAACGCAGAAGAGACCAAAAAGCTTTCCGGCTTTATACTCAGAGCCAACGGCACCATGAATCCCAAAATCGTCGGCAAAAGCGCAAAGGTAATTGCCGATATGGCAGGATTTTCAATCCCCGAGGGTACAAGAGTTCTTGTATCGGAGCAGACAGAGGTCAGCAAGACCAACCCCTATTCAAGAGAAAAGCTTTGCCCCATACTTGCTTTCTACACAGAAAATTCGTGGGAGGATGCGTGCGAGAGATGTATGCAGATTCTCTATAACGAGGGCGTGGGTCACACCATGACCATTCACTCACAGAATGATAAAATAATCCGTGAATTTGCGCTCAAAAAGCCCGTTTCAAGGCTTCTTGTAAATACCCCCGGCGCCTTGGGCGGCGTAGGTGCAACAACAAATCTTTCGCCCGCGCTCACACTCGGCTGCGGAGCGGTAGGAGGAAGCGCAACCTCGGATAATATATCACCTTTGAACCTTATAAACATCAGAAGAGTCGCTTACGGCGTAAGAGAGCTTTCTGATGTCAGAGGTACAAACCCGACACCGTCAGTATCAAAACCTGTTTGCGCAGATGCAAAATTCAGCGAAAAGCCCAAAGCCGTTTACGGCAGTTCGTTTAACGAATCCATAAATGCGGGTTATGACGAATATATCCGCAAAAGCAAGCAGAATGTATCGGCAGACAAAGCTGTTCCGCCGCCGGTGAAATGCGGCGAAAAGAAGTGCGAAGCACCGTGCGAAAGCAAAGCCGAAGCACAGCCGTCCGTGACATCGGGCGATGTCGAAAACATCACGAAAGAAATAATCCGCCGTTTATCGGCAAAATAATTTGTTGAAAAAACCTTTTGGTTTTTCAAAATATAAAAGAAATCTTTTTAGGAGGAAATTCTCATGGCAACATTACAGGCACTTGGAATGATCGAAACAAAAGGACTCGTAGGCTCAATAGAGGCTGCGGATGCAATGGTTAAGGCAGCTAACGTTAACCTTATAGGTAAGGTTCATGTCGGCGGCGGACTTGTTACCGTTATGGTAAGAGGCGACGTAGGAGCAGTTAAGGCAGCAACTGACGCAGGCGCAGCAGCCGCATCAAGAGTAGGCGAGCTCGTTTCTGTTCACGTTATTCCTCGCCCCCACAACGAGGTTGAATACATTCTTCCCTCACTCGATAACTGCGACCGTCAGTAATTACCCGGTAATTCCGGCAGTTGCCGCTGTGAGTTTACCTGAATTAAAATAAGAAAGGAGGGTGCGTTGTGGATATTTTGACAGAATCGGATCTCAGAAGCGGAAAAGTCAAGAGAAAAGATAATAAAGTCTGTGTTAAAACAGGCACTTTTATCACTCCGCTCGCAAAAGAATATATGAGAGATAACGGTATAGAACTTGAATTTTCCGATTCACACAAATCCGACGGCAAGGGCAGCTTCGGCAAAGGCGTAATGAGCTATACGCCGATAGCAAAATCGGGCGATCACCGCTTTATAGATTATGAGACCGGCGAGGGCTATGCCGAAAAACCGGAGCATATGACCCACCTGAGAGGAAATTTGCTTGTTGTCAAAAACCACCCTCGCATCCTCTTTCGCGGTAAACTTGACAGCCTTGAAGCACTTATTATGCAGACCCAGATAACCGTACTTGATAAGGGATATAAAAATATCGCCGAAGACCTTGAAGACGTTATGACCTTTGTTCAAACTCTTCTCGGCTGTGAGGTTAAAGACGAGCCGATGCCCGATATTTCTCTTTTGGGCATGAACAGCGAAAGACTTCGCTACGCTTCGCATCACTTAACAGAAGTTTTCGGCATACAGCACTCGGTACCCGATTATACAATGGGTGCGGTTTGCGTTGCGCTCAATTCTTTGAGAACATTCGTCAGAGAAACCGAGCTTGCCGCAGTCACCGCATTTATGAGAGATAACGAGATGACGCGTCCCGATATAGTTGAGGCTCTCAACCGCCTCAGTAGCTGCGTATATATCATTTTCTGCAAAAAAGTTGCCGGTCAGTATGACTAAGGGTGATATTATGAATGAAAACGACATCAGAAAAATAGTGTCGCAGGTTCTTTCTTCAATAGAGAATAATTCAAGACCTATACCCATAGAGTCTTCGGCAAGGCATGTGCATCTTACAAAAGAGGCGGTAGAGCTTCTTTTCGGAAAGGGTGCGACACTTACCAAAAAGAGAGACCTCTCTCAGCCCGGCGAGTTTTTGAGCGAGCAAAGATTAAAACTTGTCACCGCTAAGGGAGAAATTGCCAATGTGGCAGTTCTCGGCCCCGAAAGAAAAGCCGTTCAGGTTGAGCTTTCAATGACCGATTGCCGCTCTCTCGGCATAAAGGCTCCCGTTAATCTGTCGGGCGATTTAACAAATGCCGGCAGTGTGTATCTTGTTAGTGAAAATGCGGTTTTAAACGCCGCAGGCAGTGTTATAGTTGCAAAAAATCACATACATATGACTCCGCAGGACGCCGCTATTTATTCTGTTAAAGACGGTCAGAGCGTAAGAGTCAAGGCAGATACAGACCGTCCCGTTACATTTGAAGACGTTACAGTAAGGGTGAGCGAAAAATTCTCTCTTGCAATGCATATTGATTTTGACGAGGCAAACGCTTGCTGCCTTCAAAAAAATTCAACAGGCAAAATCTCTTTATAAAGAGGATAGTTTATGGAAAATTTATCTTATGAGGCTTTGGTTGAGCTTGTTACAAAAGAAGTGATGAAAGCTCTCTCTCAGGGCGGAATTGCAGGTATATCCCAAAACGGCAATGTTGACGCAAGACCGCTTGCATTGGTTATAGGCGATAAAAAATGTTTGCCCTCTTTTGCGGCGGATAAATACCGCTTTGCCGATATGGAGAGTTATAAAGGGGATATTAGTCCTTTTGACTGCGTGTTTATCGCAGAGCTTACCTGTGCGGAGCTTGCAGACTGCGCTCTCGGCAGAGATTGCAGAACGGTTCCGTGCGCCGTTACAAATGCCCTTTTGTGCGGAAAGAAAATTTATCTGCTCGAATCCGCTCTGCCTCACCGCAAGCATAAAGATACCGCCAACCGCAAGTTTTACTCTGTTATGGAGGGTTATGTCAACACCCTGCGGTCTTATGACATTGAGCTTATAAGAGAGCAGTGGTACGGCAGAAACCTTGACAGAAACGCCATTGCGGATAATTCTGTTGACAAAGTCATAACGGAAAAACTGGCAATATCTCTTTGTGAAAAAGCGGCGGACGGCAAGGTATGCCTCAAGCGCGGTACGGTGATAACACCGTCTGCAAAAGATATATTTAACCATTCGGAAATTAAAGTCGAATTTGTTGATTAGGAGGAAGCCCCATGATAATATGTCAGGTTATAGGCCATGTGTGGGCAACCAAAAAAGAAGAAACGCTTTCGGGTCTTAAACTTATGATAGTTAAAGAGGTCGAAACCGATAAAACCGACGGAGAAACCTTCGTTGCGGCAGATGTTGTCGGTGCCGGAGTAGGCGAGAGAGTTCTCGTTGTAAACGGCAGCACCGCAAGGCGCGCTTTGGGCAAAGACAATGTCGCGATGGATTGCGCGATAGTCGGTATTATAGATACTCTTGAAGTAGACAGAGAACTCGAACAGCAGTCAAAAAAGCAGGTGAAATAATTGAATTTGACCGAAACTATTTTTAATGCGGGCATAGTCGGCTTCGGCGGCGCAGGTTTTCCGACTCATGTTAAATATAAAGCCAAGGTTGAGCATTTTATTGTGAATGCCGCAGAGTGCGAGCCGCTTCTTCGCACCGACAGATACATAATGTGCAACAAGGCAAGAGAAATAATTTCAGCCTGCGAGGTTATCAGAGATCATCTCGGCGCGCAGGATTGCACCATTGCGCTCAAAAGCGCATATAAAGAAGAAATCGCTTCACTTGAGGTAGCGATACTTGCTCTCGGCTCAAAGGTTAAGCTTCATACTATGAACAGCTTTTATCCCGCCGGTGACGAGCAGGTTATTGTGTGCGAGGTCACGGGCAAAGTTGTTCCGCCGAGCGGAATACCGCTTGATGTCGGCTGTGTCGTTTCAAACGTTGCAACGGTATGCGCCATAAACGATGCTCTCAATAACATTCCCTTTACTCATAAATACCTCACCGTAACCGGTGAAGTCGGCGAACCCACGGTTTTGCACGTTCCGCTCGGCACATCTTTTTCAGAGTGCCTTGAAGCCGCAGGCGGAACACATCTGGACGAGTATTTTGTTATTTGCGGCGGACCTATGATGGGAAAACCCATGACTATGGAGGAAGCGGCAAAGGCGGTTGTTACCAAAACAACCTCAGGCTACATAATTTTGCCGCCGGACGGAAGATTGCCGTCACTTTACAAAACACCGGTAGAGCACACGTTAAACCGTGCCAAATCGGCTTGTATTCAGTGCAGCTTCTGCACTCAGCTTTGCCCCAGGCATATGTTGGGGCACCCGATAGAACCCAACAAGATTATGCGTAAGCTCTCTTGCGGCTCTATTGAAGATATGCTTGACGACCCGACGGTTGTCAACGCACTGCTTTGCTGCGAATGCGGCGTATGTGAGCTGTATGCCTGCCCGATGCAGCTTCAACCGAGAAAAGTAAACAGCTTGGTTAAAAAGGCTTTGGCTCAAAAAGGAGTCAAATATCAAAAAACGGGCGAAACCTATACTCCCGATATAAACAGAGAGTACAGAAAGATTCCCTCCAAACGTGCGGCGTGCCGTGCGGGTGCAGGAAAATATTATGATTACAAAATTAAAAATTGCAAAGAATTCACACCCGACTGCGTGAGTGTTCCGGTGAAACAGCACATAGGCGTACCGTCGGAGCCGACAGTGAAAGTCGGCGACAAAGTCAAATGCGGTCAGCTTATTGCTGCGTGCCCGCAGGGCAAGCTCGGGGCAAACATACATGCCTCGGTTGACGGAACGGTTAAATCTGTCGGTGATGTGATAGTTATAGAAAGAGAGCAGGTGAAGAGCGATGTATGAAACAATAGGATTTCTTGAGCTTAACAGCATAGCAAAAGGTATTGAGGCGGCAGATGCAATTCTTAAAGCTGCCGAAACAGAACTCATTTTTGCAAGAGCGAGCTGCCCCGGCAAATACTACATACTCTTCACGGGCGAGGTTGCGGCGGTAACCGCTTCTATTGAGGCGGGTGCGCTCATAGGCGGAGCAAACACGGTTGATAAATGTGTTATTCCGAGAGTTCACCCCCAGGTTATAGCGGCTATAAATTCCGCTGTTGAGCCTGTAACAACCAACGCTCTCGGCGTTATGGAGTTTTTCAGCGTTACTGCGGCAGTTTACGCTGCCGATGCCGCGGTTAAAGCGGCAGACGTTAAACTCATGGACGTTCGTTTGGGCACAGGTATAGGCGGCAAATCGTTTGTTATTCTCACAGGCGAGGTTGCGGCTGTCAACGAGTCAATCAACTGCGGCATAAACACAGAGAATGCCGTGGGTATGGTTGTCTCAAACGTTGTAATACCTAACCCCAGACCGGAAATTTTTGAATCACTTATGTAACAGCGGCATTTGTGACGGAGGTAGATTAAATGTCCGATGCTTTTCAGGATAAACAAAGAATAATACAGGAGTTTGTTCCCGGTAAACAGGTGACAATGGCTCACCTCATAGCTAACCCGGAGGACGACCTCTATAAAAAATTAGGCGTTGTCAGCAAAAAACGCGGTGCTTTGGGCATTATGACCATAACACCGAGCGAAGCGGCAATTATCGGTGCTGATGTTGCTACAAAGGCGGCAAATGTAGACATAGTGTTTGTTGACAGATTCAGCGGCTCGCTTGTTATATGCGGCGATGTTGCAAGCGTTGAGGCAGCACTCAGAGATGTTCTTGCAACGCTGAAAAACGTGCTTCATTTTGCTTCTACCGAAATCACGAGGACTTAATATGGATAAAAAAATTATGCTCATCGGTTCAAGCACCTGCGGCAAAACAACTCTTTGCCAAAGGCTTAACGGGCTTACGATTGAGTATCAAAAAACCCAGACAATAGGCGTTATTAACAACACGATAGATACCCCGGGCGAATACCTTGAAAACAGGCAGCTTTATAAGGGAATTATTGTAACTGCCGCAGACAGTGACCTTATCTTGTTTTTGCAGGATGCGACCGATGAAAGATTCAGATTTTCACCCGGTCAGGCAATGTTTTTCAGTGTGCCGGTTATCGGCGTTGTCAGCAAAATAGATATTGCCACCGAGCAAGAGGTGGAGGACGCCACCGAGCTTTTGGAGCTTGCGGGCTGTCAAAAGGTATTTCACACCAGTGCCGTGACAGGCGAGGGTACAAAAGAGCTTTTAGAATATATCGAAAACGGAGATTATGAGGAATAAATCCTCAAAATTATATTTTACCGGAAGGTGCTATTATGAAAATCGAAAACATGGAACAATACCGCGGAGTTTACGCATTGCTCCTCACAGCATTTAAAGAGGATAAGTCTGTTGATTATGACGGATATGCCGCATATGTTGAGTGGCAGGCCTCAAACAGACCTAATTATCTTTTCCCTGTATGCGGAAGTTCGGAGATGATGGATCTTACCCTCAGCGAAAGACTTAAAATTGCAGAGACTGCGGCAAAACATTCGGGAGACGTTCCTTGCTTTGCTACCGCAAACCTTGAGCCTTCATGGAAAGCTCAGGTTGAAGAAGTTAAAAAGATGGAGCAGACAGGCGTTCACGGTCTTGTTTTTGTAACAAAAGGCTATGCCAACGATGACGACCGCCTTGTTACATATCTTTGCGAGTTGGCAGAGAATACAACTCTTCCCATTCTTCTTTATGAGTTTCCCGGACTTCAACCCCATCTTATGAGCGGCAAAGCATACGGCGAGCTTGCAAAAACAGGCAGATTTGTCGGCATAAAAGACACAACCTGCACAATGCCAAGAATTAAAGAAAAAATTGCCGTTCAGGGCGATACCGCAGTTATGCAGGCTAACATTCCTTATTTGCTTGAGGCTTATGAGGCAGGCGCAAGAGGTGTAGTTGCAACGCCCACATCATGCGGTGCGGCACTTTTCCGCAAAATGTATGATGAGTTTTTTGTCGCAAAAGACCATGAAGCGGCAAAACGCACATTTGAAAACATTATTTTGCTTGACAATGCCATTGACAGCGGCTTCTGTGCAAGCGCAAAATATCTTTGCTCACTTCAGGGCGTGCCGATAGGCTGGACAACCAGAGGTAACCATAACCTCAGCCCCGCAAGGCTCAAGAGCATAAGAGTATTTTATGAATATGCAAAAGCAAACGGAATTTTAAAATAAGCGAGGTTTTCTATGGGCGAGCGTTATCTTATTATAAATGCCGATGATTTCGGAATGTGCCTTTCGCATAACGAAGCTACATTTGAGCTTTTTGAGAGCGGTGGAATTACATCTGCTTCTGTTATGGTGCCGAGCAGTTGGGCGAAGCACGCAATCAGATGGTGCCAAAAGCACAAAGAGTATTCGGTAGGCGTGCATTTAACTTTCACAAGCGAATGGGGCGGCTATCGCTGGGGTCCCGTTGCTTCATGCGGAACAGACTCGCTGCGTGACCCGGAAGGATATTTTTATCACGAATGTGAAGAGTTTGAGGCACAGTGCGATATTAAAGAGGTCGGTAATGAGATACGCGCGCAGGTGAACAGAGCAAAACAGCTCGGTCTTGAAATTTCGCACCTTGATACACATATGGCGGCTCTCTACGGTCTTTGCGGCAATTATGATTTAATGCCCAAGGTTTTTGAAATGTGCAATGAACTCGGCTATTCTTTCAGAATGTACCGTTTTCCGCACCCGGATTATATTCCCGAGGGCTTGGATTTGCCTATATCAATGTATGAGAAATTTGTAAGAAGCTATGCCAACATAGCGGATATGTACGAAGTTCCGATACTTGATTATCTTATATACCCCGAGTGCCCCAAAGAGGCATATAAAGATTATGAGACTTTTAAAAATTTTGCCATAAACAGGCTCGTAAATATACCCGATGGAGTCAGTGAAACTTATATCCACCCGGCAAAAGAAACAGATGAAATCAAAAACATCACCGCCGCATGGTGGAGAAGAGTGTGGGAATATAAGCTGTTTTCAGACCCACAGACAAGGAAAATTCTTGAGAGCGAGGGTATTAAACTTATAAATTACGATGACCTCGTAAAGATGAGAAAAGGCTGATACCGTTAAATTTCATATTTAATCACCCCGATTGCGGTAATAATACCTTATCGGGGTGATTTTTGCGATATGCCTTATCCTGCCGTCGAAAGCTTCAGTTCCTTTTCAAGAGAAGCTTCTGTTTCGGTCATGTTTTGGGCAAATATTCCGTAGCCTTCGGTTGCATTGTCAACAAAAACATGTGTAACCGCACCTATAAGCATACCGTTTTGAATTATGGGGCTTCCGCTCATTCCCTGAACTATTCCGCCGGTTTTTTCTATAAGCTCTTCGTCTGTCACTTTAATTATAAGATTGCGCTGGTCGGATGCACCTTGATAAATTTTTGTTATCTGAATATCATAATATTTAGGGCCGTTTTCATCAACCGTGCTTATAATCTGAGCGCTGCCCGTTTTAACCTCGGCAGGCAAAGCAACAGGTATCACATTAGCATTTTTGCCGTATGAATACAGCGTGCCGTAAATTCCGGTTTCTCCGTTAATTATCAATGAACCTATAGAGTTACCGCTGAATACCCCGCAAAGCTCACCGGGGGTGCTGCCCGAGCTTTTATAGCACCCCTTTACGCTTGCTTTTACCGCGTCTCCTCCGGAGAGAGGCATTATTTCGCCTGTGTCAACATCGCACACAGCATGACCGAGACCTGCAAATACACCTGAATTTCTGTCATAAAAAGTCATTGTGCCTATGCCGGCCGTGCTGTCGCGCACCCATAATCCGCCTTTATAGTCAGAACCGTCAGACGATAAAACAGCATAAAATTCTGTCTCTGTTACCTCGGCATTTCTCTCAATTTTTAATTTAAGAGCCTTGCCTTGTGACGATGATATAATTTTTGATAATGTTTTGTTGTTGCTGATTTCTTTACCGTTTACGCTCAAAATTATATCGCCCTCTTTAAGACCTGCTTTTGCGCCGGGGCATATTCTGCCGTTTACGGTTGCAACGTCGTCAATTTTTACAATCATAACGCCCTTGGTATAAAGCCGTATGCCGAAAACATCGCCGCCCAAAACAACGTATTTTCGCTCAGACACGTTTACCTTTGCGGATTTTATCGGAAATATGTCAAACAGACGCACGGAGGTCTCGTATTGATCAGTATTGTTTACCGTCGCGTTGGCCGAAATTTCGGTCAGTGATCTGCAAACATACGCGCTGCCCGATGACATTGAGCTGTATTCCTGCATAGAAATTTCATTCGGTATTCGCGAATATCCTATAATTATCATCAGCAATACCGCGCTGCAGCTAAAGAAAAAAACAAAGCTCAGCACCTGAAACAGTTTTTTCATATCGCACCTCCGATATTTAAACTGTCCGTTTTGCTTTAGTTTATTTGAGGAAAATTTTTTATTCAATAAAATTTTGTTGCTTTTTTTGCCAAAATAATATAAATTATTAACAGGGAGGGACGTAAATGGATGCTAAAAGTTTAACTTATGCGCTGATAGCCGATGCGTTTAAAAGACTTGTAGAAAAAAAGGACTTCAACAAAATAACCGTTAAAATGATTGCCGCCGAGTCCGGCATTATGCGCTCCACTTTTTATAACTATTTTCAGGATAAGTACGAAATACTCGAATGGATTGTCAAGTCCGAAATATCCGATAAAGTAATAATTCTTATAGAAAAAGAGATGTATGTTGAAGCTTTGAGCTTGATGTTCTCTTGTGTTGAGGACGACAAAAAATTCTTTAAACGAGCCTTTACAATTACGGGGCAAAACGGTTTTGAAGGCATACTCGCCGCTGCTTTTAAAAAGCTGTTTCTTGAAGTGTATAAATCCGTTGATTTTAATTATGACAACAAGGTGATAACAAGAGATACCATATCGCAATATCAGTCGATAGCACTTGTGACATATATTAAAATGTGGATTTATGATGAGTGTTACGGCAGTGATGTAGGATATAGCGAAGTATGCGAAGCATATATGTTTATGCTGACTCAGGGATCGAGCATGATTTCACATTCAAAGCTTTTAGAGTCGCTTGCAGAGGCGGTCTCTAAAAAGCTTTCATCATCGTTCAAAAAAATACCCGAAATTATTGCCAAAAAGAAATAGTTTAAGCTTATGGAATACATTGCCTTTTTTGATTTGTTGACAATTTGAAGCCCTAATGATATACTTTTTGCTAAGAAAGGGGAGGGTCACCGCGTGAAAAAATGTCTTATTATTTTAACCAGCGAATTCCCGTTTTCGGCAGGTGAACCTTTTCTCGAAAGCGAAATTAAATATCAAAAACAATGCTTTGATAAGGTGATTATTTTAGCGCAGGACCTTGACTCAAGCGTCAAAGAGGCGCGAGAGGTACCCGTCGGAGTGGATTACTATAACGTATCACAAAAAAGCAAAAAAATATCGCGCTTTGGCGATGTTCTTAAAGGCGCGGCTCATATTTTAAAAAAAGATGATATGCTCCCCGAAGATGCGGAGAAATGCAATACTCCGATAAAAAAAGTATTTTCAAAATATTTTAATCAAAGAGCAGAAAGGCAGTTTGGCGAAAGCCTTAAAATTCTTCAAAAATACGATTTTTCCGATTTTGATGAGGTCGCCGTTTACAGCTATTGGTTTTTTGTTACCTGCCGCATAGGTGCTCTTATAAAAAAATGGCTTTTATCAAATGGAATAAATGCACGCTTAGTTTCACGCGCACACAGATATGATTTGTATGAAAGTGCAAATTCACTTAATTTTTTGCCGTACCGCAATACTTTGGCGGCAGAGTGCGATAAAATATATGTGTGCTCGCATCAGGGAGCGGAGCATTTAAAAGAAGTTGTACCGAAATATAAAGATAAAATCGTGACGGCGTATCTCGGCACGGTGGACTATGGAATGTCGTCTGCAAGCTCAACATTCCATATCGTCACATGCTCCAGAATCAGTAGCGTAAAAAGGCTTGACAAGCTGATTGATTCACTGGCTTCTTTAAATGGCACAAAGCACGAAATATATTGGACTCATATCGGCGACGGCAAAGACAGAGAACGCCTTAAAGATAGGGCGGATAAAGAGCTTTCTTTTATGAACTTCGAGTTCGTCGGCAAAATGAGCAATACAGATGTTTATAAGTATTACACCGAGCACCCTGTCAGCTTGTTTATAAATGTCAGCAGCTCGGAGGGTCTGCCTGTTTCTGTTATGGAGGCAATGTCGTTCGGCATACCTGTACTTGCAACCGATGTGGGCGGTACAAGCGAAATAGTAAAAGACGGCTGCAACGGATTCCTTTTAAATGCCGATTTCACTGCCGAAGAATTTAAAGAAAAAATTATGAGTTTTCTGAATATGAAAAACGATGTTTATATTTCTTTCAGAGAAAACGCAAGAATTTTTTGGAAAGATAACTTTGATGCAGAAAAAAATTATGACATTTTTTCAAAAGAACTTTCACATATTACAGATGAAAAAAGCGCGCCGGCAATCTAACCGGCGTGCCTTTTATATGTTGTAAATTTCTTTTATCTTTTGTGTAAGCGCGTGCATCTGGTCAATCTCAAGCCGGCGGCTTTCGGTGAATTCGGAAGCGTCTCTTGTTCTGCACTTGGTTGTGATGTCAAGACCTTCAAGCGTTAAATAATATTTGGCGTTTACCGGGTACATCTGACATTCCGCGACCGACATAAAGCCCAAAACATTTTGTATCTCTTCACTCTTTTGCGGGTTTGAGTCAAAGTTATTGCACAGATATGAATATATCTCAGGATGAAAGTTAGCCATGACACCAGAATAACCCGAAACGCCGAAACGAAGCGTTTTCAAAAGAGTTGCCGCATTTGCATTAAAAATTTTAAATCCGCTGCCTTTGACTGCGTCGAGCTTTTCTTTTATCATTGAAGAATCACAGCAGGTATCTTTTAAAAATCTAAAGACTCCCGTGCTTGCAAGTTCTTTCATAACAGCGGGGGAGAGTACTCTTTTATAAGGATACGGGCACTCATAAATTCCGAGAGCGGTTTCGGGTATTTCTTTTATAACACGCTCGGTGTTTTTTAAAAATACGCTGTCGTCTTCGTCTTGACGCGCAAGGCGGTTTGATATAAAAACGTATGCGTCAATGCCGAGTTCAATAAATTTATTCGCCTCATATATTTGCCTGTCAATGTCGTCCGCCGTGTTGCCGGAGGCGACAATGCTCATGCCTTTCGGCGCATGAGCCGTTATAAATTTAAGAAGCTCATAACGCTCCTCAAAAGACAAATAAAATATTTCGCTGGACTGACAGATGGCAAAAATACCGTCTGTTTTTTTCTTGCTGTACCAATTTAATATTTGCTCAACGCCGTTGTAGTCGATTTTGTTGCCGTCAGTGAAAGGCGTGAGCATGGTCGGGAATACGCCGTTCGGTATTTCTTTTATCATCTTTACCATCCTTTTAACGTGATACATAATCAAGCGGGTTTGTATATGCGCCGTTATATATAATTTCAAAATGCAGGTGAGGACCTGTTGAGTTGCCCGTGCTGCCGAGCTGTGCTATCATTTGCCCCTGTGCAACGCTGTCGCCGACGTTTACGGTTATAGAGCCCGCGAGGCAGTGACCGTAGCGGGTTTTTATTCCGTTGCCGTGGTCGATTAAAACGCTGTAACCGTAACCTGTGTTGCCGGAGGTCACCTTTTCCACCGTTCCTGCGGCAGATGCGATAACAGGCTTGCCCAGTGCGCCGGAGCCGCTTATGTCAATTCCTCGGTGAAAGCTTGTTTTGCCGAAAAGGAAGCGGTAGCCGAAGCCCGACGTAACATAATTTGCACCTGCAACAGGCCAGATAAATGTGCCGCTTGAGATACCGTAAATTGTGACGTATGACGGTATCGGTTTTGTGCCGACATATACCTTTTCATCAACAGGCTCTTTTGTAACTGTTGAGCTGATAACCTTTGAAGATACTTCCGCGCCGTTTATATAGGTAACCAAATTTGTGACGGTTTCTTCACCGTTTTTGCCCTTTGATAACACGCGCTTTACTCCTTGATAGAGTGCGTCGGTTTTTATTTCGGTTGTGCCGTATTTAATCTCGCGCGTTGTGATTTTTGTTTCTGAAACAGATATGTTTATATACGGAATACTCCTGATAACATTCACGGTTGTTCCGACTTTTATGCTTTCATCGCTTTCAAGGTCGGGGTTAAGAGCGTAAAACTGCTCATCCGTCATGCCGTATCTTTTGGCAATAGAATACGGATTGTCGCCCTTGCCGACGGTGTAGCTGCCTGTTTCGCTTTTGGTTTTGGATTTTACATATTCTTTGAGCTTCTTGGAGGTCATAAGCGTTTTTTCCGAATACAGCCCTTGGATATATGTGATGTTTTCAGAAACATCGACCAAAACATCGGAGTCGTTCTCATCTATTCCGTTTTCTTTGCAATAATCTTTTACCAAAGATTTAAAAACAAGCGAGGCGTCGCTCTCATTGGTTACGCTTGCGATAAATTTGTCGTCAACATATACGCCGCAGGCATTGATAAGTCCGCTGTCGGAGTTCTCTATAATTTGCTCACATATCATGTTAGAGTCCGACAGTTCATTGAGCTTTACTACGGCAATTTTATATTTCGGCTCGGATATTGGGTCTGCGTCGGCCTCCTGATTGCCTATTTCGAGCCTTTCATCAAGAATTTCACGCGCCTGACGAAAGACTTTTTCGCTCTCGATATATCCGATGTTGACGTCGTTGTACTTTACCTCAAGCGCAAAATCAAGACCGCTCCAATATCTCACCACAGAAAAAAGTACAACAAGCATAACTAATGGCAAAATATAGTTTGAAGCGTGCTTTAGAAACAGACTGTGCCGAGAAAATGCGGTTTTTATATATTTAACTAAAAGCAAAAAAGTGTTTTCTTTTTCACTTTCATCTGCCTTGCGGTTGCTTTTTAATTTTGTTCTCGCATTTTTTACATCGTTTTTAAAATCGTGAGCCTCATCGTCTATTATTCTTTTGGCATATTTTAAAAGATTAAAAATTGTCAGAATAATAATTTTGAAAAGCTTAAAGATTTTAACCGACGGAATACGGATAAAATTAAATGTTTTTAAAATTATTAAAGCAAAATATTTGCAGACGCTCATGCCGAAATCAGCTATAAGATTATAAATCTTTTCAAAAAAGCCGATGTTGCCGTCATACCGAGACAAAAAATCTTCGGCAATATCCTGCTCTTCGGCTTTGTCGCTGTATTCTTCGCTTATATTGTCAAGGTCGTCAAAAATATCTCCGTCATTTGATAATGCGGAATTTTGCTGTTCATTTTTGTTCAATGTATTTCACTCCGCGAACAATTTACTTTGTGGGGTAAACAAGTTTTTCCTCTGTCCAATTTTTGAGAACTTCTTTCATCATCGCGGCTTCTTTTTTAGCCGTATCAAGGTCGTGGTCGCGGTAGTTGCCGCATTCGGCTTCGCTTACTCCGGGTATTTCATCGGAGTATGAAGCAATAAAATCAAAAGCCTCTTTTGTGAGCTCTATTGCCTGCTTTTTTGATACATTGTCGCGCGTCAAAAAATAAAATCCCGTGCGGCAGCCCATAGGTCCAAAGTATATAATGCTGTCAGAGTATTCGCTGTTTCTTGCAAAGGTCGCAAAAAGATGCTCTATCGTGTGCATTGCGCCGGTTGTCATAACCTCTTCTTTGTTTGGCAAACGCATTCTGATGTCATAGGTTATAACGTCTCCGTCGGTTCTCGATACATACATTCCTTTTGGGAGAATGGTGTGGTCAATTTGAAAGCTCTGAATTTTTTTCACAGTAATTTTCCTTTCTCTTCTTAATTTAAAACATTTGCTTTGTCAAACAGATTTTTGACGGCAATTTTCAGGTCTTTGTTTTCTTCTTTTATAAGCGGCGGGTCATTGTCATATACTTCGCGGGCAAATTTATATGCTTCGTTAAGCGTAAATGAGTCTGTCAGCATTGCAATTTTCAGCTCCGGCAGTCCGTGCTGTCTGTCTCCGAAGAAATCGCCGGGGCCGCGTATTTCTAAATCTTCATTGGCGATTTTAAACCCGTCACAGGTTTCTGTCATGATTTTTAAACGCTTTTGAGACGTCTCTCCTTTAGCGTCTGATACAAGTATACATGTGGATTTGTATTTTCCTCTGCCGATTCTTCCTCTGAGCTGGTGCAGCTGTGACAGACCGAATCTTTCTGCGTTTTCAATCAGCATAATCACCGCATTCGGAACATCTATTCCCACCTCTATAACGGTGGTTGCAACAAGCAGACGGATTTTTCCTTTTGCAAAATCCGTCATAACCGCGTCTTTTTCTTTTGCTTTCATTTTGCCGTGCAAAAGTCCGACCGAATAAGACGCAAAAGTTTTAGAAGACAGCTCTTGTGCAAAACGCTCGGCAGAAGCGAGCCCCAAATCTTCATTTTCTTCAACAAGCGGGCAAACGATATATGCCTGCCTGCCCTCGTCAAGATGCTTTTTTATATAGTTATAGGCACGCTGTCTCTTTTTTGAGTCTATGAGATAGGTTTCTATCGGCTGCCTGCCCGCAGGCATTTGGTCTATTACCGAAATATCGAGATCGCCGTATATCATAAGAGCCAGTGTGCGCGGAATAGGCGTTGCGGACATTACAAGCGTATGCGGAGTGTTGCCCTTAGCCGTTAAAGCACTGCGCTGTTTAACGCCGAAGCGGTGCTGTTCGTCCGTTATGACAAGACCTATATTTTTAAATACAACATCTGATTGAATCAGCGCGTGAGTGCCTATGGTAACATCAATTTCGCCGTTTTTGATTTTTTCTTTTATCTCTCTTTTTTCTTTTGCTGATGTCGAACCTGTGAGCAGAGCAATATTTATATCCGATTTATCAAAAAATCCTTTAAGCGTTTTGAAGTGCTGAGAAGCAAGTATTTCCGTCGGCGCCATAAAGGCGGATTGGTAGCCGTTTTTTGCCATGTTATATATAACCGCGCAGGCAACAAGCGTTTTGCCGGAGCCTACATCGCCCTGAATCAGTCTGTTCATCAAAACGCCGCTTTGTATTTGCTCGGTGCAATCGCTGACGGCTCTTTTTTGCGCTTCTGTCGGTTCAAAGGGGAGGGTAGAGTAAAATTCTTCGGTATATATTTTGTTTATTACTATATTGCTTTGCTTCTTTTCATTGCCTTTAAATCTTATAAGCCCAGATTGAAGCACAAACAGCTCTTCAAAAATAAGTCTGCGTTTAGCCTCCGAGAGCATATCCTCATTTTTGGGGAAATGAATTTCTCTCAGCGCGTCTTCGATTTTCATCAGGCATAGCTTTTCTCTTATATCTTTAGGAATAGGGTCTTTTAAATCGCTTATTCCGGCAGAAAAAGCGTAGATAACCAGCTTTTCTAAATATTTGGAGTTTATGCCCTGTGTGAGCGAATATATCGGGTGCACCGAAATATCGTTGCCCGTTGATTTGAATATTTCGGGTGCGGACATTTCTTTCTTTATAAAATTGCCGCTGATTTTGCCGTAAAAAAAGTATTCTTCGCCCTCTTTCAGGGCTTGGGCGGCAAATTTGCTGTTATAAATAATTATTTCCAAAACGCCTGTGCCGTCGGTGACTTCGGTTTTATAAATTGTAAGACCTTTTCTTATTCTTGCACCTACGGCATTTTTGCCGACGATTGCTTTGATACAGCATTTTTCATCCGTTACAGCGTCTTTAATTTCGGTAACCTTGCTGAGATCTCTGTAATCTCTCGGATAATAGCGCAAAAGGTCACCGACGTTAAAGATGCCGAGCTTGTGAAGCTTCTCGGCTCTCTTTTCGCCGACTCCCTTTAAAAATCTTATGTCAGTGCTCTCACTAATCATTTATGCTCTTCCAATTTTCTGCATTATAATAATAATCGGTTACTATCGTGTTGTCCGCAACAGCCATCGCCGAGTTGGCAGATGCCGCGCCGTATCTGTAAAGAAGGGGAATAAACGGCATTTCAGATGTGAAAGTATCGAGAAAGTCATCAAGAGTTACACTGCCGTTTTTATAATCGGTGTATTTTTGTGCGCTTTCGCATTTTGCGTCTATACCGTAAGATACCGCGCTGCCCTCTGTGAAAAATACAGATAAATCGAGAGCGTTCGTAAGCTTACATTCGCCTATATACATATCGTATTTGCCTGATTTTACGGCGTTTAAAAAGTCCTTTTCTTCATATTCCTTAACGCTTACCTGAATACCTACGGCGTCGAGCTGTTCCTTGATCTTTTTGGCCGCGCTGACTTTAAAGCTGTTGTCTTTGCATACGGCAAGGTTAAATTCCAAAATTTTGCCGTCGGCATATCTGAAATTATATTTCGGGTTTATGTTTGTAAACCCTGCCGAGTCAAGCGCGTCTTTGGATTTTTGAATGTCAAACGTTTCATTTTCATTCTTTCGTTTTGCGGTTTTATAATAATCTGGGTGAAGCGGCGTGTAAGCAGATTTTGCGTAGTTTATAAAGCTGTAATCAGCTATTTCATCACGGTTGATTGCAAGGCTTATTGCCTGCTTCACTTTCGGGTCCTCAAATATTTTATTGGACTTTTTGCACACAAGATAAACTACGTTAGAGAGCATGATTTTATTTGTTGCGCCTATGGTCTGTGTATAATTGCCGTCGTTAAAGGTTTCTGTTATAAAATTTGAATGGCCGAGAGAAAAAAGCGAATGTATGCTCTCGTTATCCGAAGCGCTTACAAGGCCGAGATTTCTGTATACGGGCGTGTATCCGCCGAGGCGTTTTTCATTGCAGGTGAGATAGAGAGTTCCGTCTTTGTTCTCGGATAATGTGTATCTTCCGCTTCCGAGCGAAATATCTGTCTTAGTTCCGTTTTTAAAAGAATTTGATTTTATTATCGGAAAGCTTAAAAGGTTTACTCCCTCGGGGCAAGGCTCGGCAAAATAAAAATCAACATTGCTGCCGGAGCTTTCCGCACTTTTAAAAACAGAAAGTGCGGTTTTATATCTTTCGCTCGTCTTTGCCGTGTTAAAAGAATACACAACGTCTTCTGCGCCGAGCGCGGAGGAGTCGGAAAAATAAAGCGATTTTTTTAGCGTGACGGTGATTTTGTCTTCTGTCTGAACATAGCTTTCCGCTATTTGAGCAACCGCTTTAAAGGTGTTGTCCACTTCAAAAAGGCTGTCATATATAAGAGAAGATAAATTTCTGTTTAGGTCGCTTTTTGCGGCGTACGGGTCCAAAGAATCAGCGGAATTATAAGCGAGATTTATTTTAATTTCATCAATCATCTTTTTTTCGGAGGATTGCAGTTTATCCGGCACAGTGTCGGATGTGTCGTCTATATATGAATAATCAAAACATCCGCCGAAAGAAACAACTGTGAAAGCCGCAACTAAGAACGCGATTATGCGAATAAAATTTTTCATCTGTTATCACCTGATACATATTGATTTGGCAGAAATTGCTTTGCCGCTCTTATCGTCAATTTCAAAAATACATCCGCATATAAAGCTCGGAGCCTCGGATTCCGTAAACCTTGTCGGCATACCTGTCCTAAGGCTTCTGATTATAGCTTCGGGTTCAACGCCGAGCACCGAATTTTCGGGTCCGCACATACCGAGATCCGTTATATACGCCGTTCCGCCGGGCAAAACCTGAGCGTCGGCAGTCTGAACATGAGTGTGAGTGCCGAAAAAGGCAGAAACTCTGCCGTCAAGATAAAATGCGAGTGCTCTTTTTTCTCCCGTAGCTTCGGCATGAAAATCAACGAGCTTTATTTTGCAGTCTTCTATCTCTTCAAGCGCTCTGTCTGCAGCGTCAAACGGGTCGTTTGACGCCGACATAAAAGCTTTGCCCAAGAGATTTATAACGCCTATTCTCACTCTGCCCATGTCGATTATCCCCGTGCCTTTGCCGGGGTTTGAGGTGTTCATGTTGTAAGGCCTTATAATATGCGCGTTTTCGTCAAGATAACGGTATATTTCGTTCTTTTTAAAAACATGATTGCCCGTTGTAATAAAATCAACACCGCTTGTGAAAAGATGGTCGGCAGAATAGGGGGTTATACCGTTGCCGACTGCCGAGTTTTCACCGTTTGCAATGCAGACGTCTATACTGTTAAGTTTCTTTAAAGCCGGCAGATGCTTACGGATTATCTCACATCCTCCGCTCCCGACAACATCGCCCAAAACAAAAATATTCATATATCTGCCGCCTTTCAAAAACATATAAAATATTATACACTATCGCATGTTTTTTTTCAACACTTTATAATTGTATGAATTGAAATACGGCGCCGAAAGTTGTATAATAAATTCGGACGGTAAAATTTAAGAAAGGCAAATCGGGGCAAAGCATATGAGAAAAAATCACGAAATATCTTCTAAAACACTTCTTTTAAAAGAAGACGGTTCTTTGAATGAGCCGGGCTTTTGCAAAAGAATGTTATATGAGTATGAACGCAATGCCGTAAAAGGCAACCCTTTGAGGATAAAGGAGTGGGATTTTTATCAGATTTTGAGCGGCGAATATATGGTTCAGTTCATTATATTTGATATTTCTTTCGGCGGTGCGGCTAACATCAACATTGTAAATTTAAAATCCGGCAAACGCGAGGAGTTCTTATCTCTTAAACCGCTCACAGCAGGAAAGCTCGGGCTTGAAAACAATACAGAACTTCCGCATAAGGTCTTTTATATAAATAAAAATTTTGAGATGTCTGTTGAGTATGCAGGCAATAAAAGAATATTGCGCGCATATAAAAAAGACGAAGTGGACTGCGACATTACTTTGAGCGAATTTGACGGGCACGAATCTTTGGTTATGGCTGTGCCGTTTAATAAAAAGACGCAGTTTTATCTCAATCAAAAAATCAACTGCATGGCGGCTTCGGGATTTTGTAAAGTGCGCGGTCTGAAAGCGGAATTTGACCCGCAAAAAGATTTCGGACTTCTCGATTGGGGCAGAGGCGTTTGGCCTTATAAATGCAGTTGGTATTGGGGCAACGGCTCGTCACGGCTTGATGATGGCAGAGTCTTCGGCTTTGAAATCGGCTGGGGTTTCGGCAATATGAAAGCTGCCAGCGAAAATATGCTTTTTATTGACGGCAAGGCGCACAAAATAGGCGATGTATATTTAAAAAAAGATAAATCAGATTGGATGAAGCCGTGGTACTTTACCTCGGACGACGGCAGATTTGATATGACCATGACGCCCGTGTTTGATAACTACACGTCATCGCGTGTAGGGGTAGTGGGCAACATATGCCACCAGGTTTTCGGAATTTTTAACGGCTATGCCGTGCTTGACAGCGGCGAAAAAATTGAGGTTAAGGATATGCTCAGCTTTACGGAAATGAGCGATAACCGCTGGTAAGATTGTTAACTTGTTGACAATACTTGACAAGAGCTTATCCTTTATTTATAATGAAATTGTTACAAATATTTTGTACATAATCAACTAAAAGGAGGATAATATATGCAAAAAGATTTACCGTTGTTGCTTCTTGATAACATATCTATGAGCAATGTTGTAAACGAGGGCGAGTTTAAAAGCAATATGCTCACTTTTGAAGAAGCAAAAGCCATAATTGAGATGTATAAAGAGGACGACGTTATTCGTTGCTTTTCCGGCGACCCCTTGGAAGAGATTGTTTTCAAATATCTTAACATTAAAGGGCAGCATTATACATACAAAAAAATTTTCAACATGCGCCCCGGGCAGGATGCAATCGTTTTTAAAACATATGTTACCCCGTCCGAGACACAGCCTATAATAGAAACTAAATACGGTTCGCAGGCAAAAAAAATACAAAACATATATGTTTACTGCCAATATATATCAAAAAAGATTTAAAATTTATATATTTTGATTAAGCATTAAAGGTCACAAAGCGTTGAGAGAAAAATGTATTTCACGCTTTGTGACTTTTTTCTTTAAATAATGTTTGCAAATACATATGGCGTTTGGTATAATTAAATTCGGTAAAGGGAGGTTTTGCAATGAATTTTAAACCTGTCGGCTCATCCGGTGCAGTAGAGGGCTTTTGCCTTGTAAAAAGCCTTGAAGTTAAAAAAACCGCAAAGGGTCTGCCTTATCTTGATTTAACGCTTACAGACAGTTCCGGCGAAATAAACGGAAAGCTGTGGGATTATAAAGAGGATATTCACGGCGATATAAAGGTCAACAATGTTGTCAAAATCAGAGGAACGGAATCAATGTTTAACGATATGCCTCAGCTCAGGGTTGACAGAATAAGACCTGCGCTGGCGTCGGATAACGTAAAAATAGAAGATTTTGTTCCGAGCTCAGAATACAGCGGAGAGAGCATGTTTGATATTATATATTCGACCGCCGAAAATTTTGAAAACAAAGAGCTTAAAAATTTGGTTACGTCAATTCTTTCCGAAAATAAAGAGGCTCTCACGGTTTGCCCCGCGGCGTTCAAGCTTCACCATGCAATCAGAGGAGGACTGATGTATCACACCCTTTCTGTGATGCGTCTTGCCGAAAAGGTCAGCGACATATACCCGAGCGTTGACAGAGAGCTGCTTTTAAGCGGCGTTATACTTCATGATGTTGCAAAGATATGGGAATTTGATGTCTCCGACGCGGGAGTTGTCACAGGCTACACCGTTGAGGGTATGCTTATAGGTCACCTTGTTAAAGGCACTATGAATATTGAGAAAAAGGGCCGTGAACTCGGCACAGACCCCAATACGCTGATGCTTATTGAGCATATGGTGCTTTCGCATCACGGCGAACCGGAGTTCGGCGCAGCTGTGAGACCTATGTTTCTTGAGGCAGAGATACTTTCACAGCTTGACATGCTTGATGCAAGAATATATGAAATTACAAGTGCTGCAGGCGAGGTCGGTTCAGGCGAATTTACCGCGCGTCAGTGGGCACTCGAAAACAGAAAGCTTTATAATCCCGGTATTAAAGAAATAAAACCCAAAGCTAATTTATTATAAAAGGGGAGTTAAGATTGAGAAACCATGAAGTAACAACCGTTCAGACTTTGCTTAAAAAAGACGGTACGCTCAGAGAGCCCGGCTGGTCAAGGCAACAGGTTCAGGTGTATGACCGCAGTGCAATAAAAGCGCCGGCATACAGAATCAAAGAGTGGGATTATTACCTTGTGATATCAAATTCCGGCAATTTCGGCATTGCTTTCACAATTTCGGACGACGGATATATCGGCTTACAATCCGTTTCTCTTTTGGATTTTTCCGTTCCTTGCGAGCATACAGAGACTGTTCTCAACGCTTTCCCGATGGGCAAGCTGAAAATGCCCTCGTCTTCCGAAAGCGGTCACGTTATGTATAAAGACGGCAGACTTCAAATGAAGTTTTTAAAATACGACGGCAGCCGCAGAATTATCTGTCACTTTGATAATTTTAAAGACGGAAAGCCCTTTGACTGCGACATTACTTTGGAACAACCCGAGATGGACTCAATGGTTATCGCCACCCCGTGGAAAGAGAAAAAGACAGCTTTCTATTACAATCAAAAAATAAATTGTATGCGCGCGAGCGGCAAAGCGAGATTTGACGGCAGAGACTATAAATTTGACCCTGCAACGGATTTTGGCACTCTCGACTGGGGCAGAGGCGTATGGACATATGACAACACATGGTATTGGGGCTCCGGAAACGGAGTCGTAAACGGCAAACCGTTCGGCTTTAATATCGGATACGGCTTCGGCGATACCTCTGCGGCAAGCGAAAATGTCATATTTTATGACGGAAAGGCTCATAAACTTGATGACGTAACTTTTAACATTCCCACATCAAGCTATACCGACCCGTGGACTTTCACATCCAGCGACGGCAGATTTGAGATGAACTTTGTGCCGATTATAGACAGAAGCGCAAAAATAGACGTTAAGTTCATAGTCACCGATCAACATCAGGTGTTTGGCAGAATGAGCGGTAAGGCTGTGCTTGACGACGGTACAGTTCTTGAAATTAAAGACCTTTTGTGCTTTGCAGAAGATGTACATAATAAATATTGATTTTTCGGAGTATATATGGATTGGACAGAAATTAAAATTTCGGTGCCGTCTCAAGATGTTGAAACGGCAGAAAATATTGCACAGATGGTAGTTCCTTACGGAATTTATGTTGAAGATTACAGCGACCTTGAACAAGCCGCATGGGAGATTGCCAAAATTGACCTCATAGACGAAGACCTACTGAATAAAGACAGAACCAAAGCGATAGTTCACATCTATATTCCGCCTCACGAAAATCCTTCGGAGGCAGTCGCTTTTTTGACCGAGCGTTATACGGCAGAAAAAATACCGCACGATATTGATATTGCGGTTTGCAGAAATCAGGATTGGGAGAATAACTGGAAAGATTATTTTAAATCCATACCCGTCGGCAAAAAGCTGATGATTCACCCTGTATGGGATGATGATTTTGACCCCGGTGACAGAGCGGTGCTTGATATTGAACCCGGCCTTGCATTTGGCAGCGGCGGTCATGACACCACAAGACTTTGCCTTGAAATGATGGAGGATTACGTTACCCGCGACACTGAATTTCTTGATGTCGGCTGCGGCAGCGGAATACTCTCTGTCAGCGCACTTTTGCTCGGTGCAAAAAAAGCCGTAGCTGTTGATATTGACCCGCTTGCGGTAAAAAAGGCGCGTGAAAACGCAGAGCTTAACGGATTTGACGAAACGCGATACACTGCGCTTGAGGGTGATCTTGCGGATAAGGTCACGGGTAAATATAACGTGGTTGCGGCAAATATAGTTGCAGATGTTATAATTTTGTTTTGCTCTCAGGTTAAAGAGTTTATGAGTGATGACGCAGTGTTTATTACATCCGGCATAATAGATACAAGAGAGCCGGATGTTCTCGAAGCCTTTAAAAAATACGGTTTCAGCATTGTTGAAAGGCGCGAGCGCGGCGGCTGGTTGTGCTTTGCACTTAAAAAGAGTTGACATTTTTTACATAGTATATTAAAATGTTTTTGTTAAGGAGATGTGGCATATGAAAATTACATTTAAAAAATTTCTCTCGGCATTTCTTGCCGTACTGATGATTGCGGCGGTAGTTCCGTTCTCTGCATCGGCGGCGAATTATAAAAATCCTGTATTCACTCTTAAAGTTACGGCAGAGACAGACACAACCGTCACAGTTGCGCTGAACCTTGAATCGGGCAAATTTAACTGTGCTGATTTTGCTTTTGTTGCCGCAAAGGGATATACCTGCACAAAAATTCAAAAAGGTGCGGCTCTTCAGGCTTTTGAAAAAGAAAATCAGGCTTCTTTGTGCTCGGCTAACCCCGCAACAGGTTTTGTAGCGTTTGTGCTTATGGACGTCTACTCAAAATCGGGTGAATTTTTCACTGCCGTATTCAGCAAAACAAAAGGCAAAGCATATAAAGCCGGCGATATTAAGATTGAGTTTTCTAACTGTGCCATTATGGATAAAGACGATACAATAAATCTTATTCCCGTAATGGGCTTTGAACTTGATAAGACCGAAGTCGAAGTTAATTACGGCACCAAGTTTACCGTCAAAGCTTCTGCAGACGGCTGCAAATGGTCAACATCAAATAAAAAGGTTGCTACGGTTGACTCAAATGGCAACGTCAAAGCTGTCGGCCGCGGCACTGCCGTTATCACCGCAACGCTTGACGGTGTTTCGGTAGACTGCAAGGTTACGGTTAAATTTACTTTCGGTCAGTGGCTTCTTTATATAATTTGCTTCGGCTGGATTTGGATGTAATCTTTAAAACCTAATATCAAAGTCAGGAGGTTTACTCGATGAGAGACCTCCTGATTTTTTATAATAATTTTAAAAAAAGTGTTGACATAACTCTTTTTATGTGATACACTCTGTATGTGGTTAGCGAAGACTAACCAAGTGATACAAGATCACTTCGTACAATAGCATTTGCTCGGCTGTACGCAGCCATCAGGCAGCTGAGCAAAGGAATCCTCCATCGAGGTATATTTAAGCTGATACCTCATAAAACTCCCTTCAAAACCTTACGCCGAGCCGAAAAGGCTCGGCGTTTGGCTTTGCTGCCGTATTAAATAAAGAAGCTATAATCCGCGTTTTGATTTGTGGATTATAGCTTCTTTTTATGTTTTAAACTAATGTATCAAATGCTTTATCGCATACCGATTATTATTTTTGAAATAAAGTTTAATACAAACTCTATTATGCTTTTAAAATAGTCTGTATGCAAAATTTCTTCGTAGGCACCATTGTCGGTATTTTCGACCGATTGACTTATAAGCTCTGTATATTCTGTATAAGCTTCGTCGGCTTCAAGCTCTTGTTTAGATTTGCTCTGATCGACTTTTGAGAGGAGCAAGCCAGCCTGTTCGAGCAATGCGCGGTCATCTGCGTTTATCTCTCCGTCATGGTTGCAGTCGGCGGCAAGCCATACGGCTTCTCCGGCCTTTTCTCTTGTAAGAAGACCGTTTATTATGCAGTCAACTATAACCGCGTCCTGAGCGTCATACAGGCCGTCTCCGTTAACATCGCCGAATATAACAAGCTTATAGGTTTTTATTACGTCGCCGTCTTCGTTGCAAAGCTCAATTACTGTTCCCGTGCCGAGTCCGTTTGCGGTTTCGGTGCACTTAATTGTGCCGTCAACAGCTTCAATATATTTATCAAGGCTGCTGATGCTTGCTTCAACGCCGTATATGAGCATGTTCTCGTTGTCAACTGTCGTGCCGTCAAATATGGGCTTGATTACTGCTGTTTCTATTTTCACAAGAGAAGCTATTGCTGTGTTAATATCCTTAGCCATTTTGTCTATTTCTGACTGATGCGTAATATCAAGGCCGTATGTTACGCTTTCTGCGGCATTTTTAAGAGCATTATAAGAATCTTCTGTGTACTTGCTCTTATCTATCGCCTTGTATTTTTCTATTGCCGCATTTACCTCTGCGTAATCGCCGTCAAGATATTTCAGCGCATCGCTTGCTTCTTTAAGCTTTGATATTGCGCCGCTTACCTGTGCGGAGGTTGCCGAAGCGTTGCCATAAACAGCCTTTGCGGCGGTAATTGCTTCTTTGAGCGCGTCCGCACTTTCTTTTGTGCGAAGCGAAAGGTCAATTGCCTCGGCGTCATTTATCGCTTTGAGCAAAGCGTCTTTTGTAACGGTAACGGTTACGGTGCACTGTGCGGTGTGTCCGCCGTCAAGGGTGTAAACGGTAATTGTTGCCGTGCCGCCGTCAATAAATGTTACGGTGCCGTTTTCGGCCGTTGCAACCGATGGGTCGCTTGTTTTCCAAATTACATCCGTGATGTTGGCTCCGCCTATACCGAGCTTTCCCTTGGGCTCTACCGTAGCGGTGAGAACCTCACTTGTGCCCGGTGCGCCGCTTATCTGAGTCTTATCAAGCGATACGCCCGTTGCCGGTGTGTTGGCGAATGAAACATATATGCTGTCTGTAACCTTATTGCCGAAATGATCTGTTGCCGTTACGGTTATTTTAGCCGCGCACGCCTTATTTTCGGCAGGCGATACCGTGCCGTTTTCATCAACCGAAACCAAGGACGAATCGGAAGACCAGACTATTGATTCATACATTGAGTCGGCAGGGGAGTAACCGTATGAAAGCGATACGCTCTGCGATGTATAGCTCTTATAAACCGGAACTTTTACAGATATAAATTCGGGTGCATCTGAGCCGTTGTGTTTGATTGTTATTGCACTCATATGAATGTATTTTTTGAGTGCTCCTACGGCTGATGTAAGCTTAGCCGCCGCATCGTCTATTTCTGCCTGAGATACACTTTCATCGGCATAAACATCTTTTGCTTTTTTGAGTGCTTCAACAAATACGGCGTATGTTTCTTTTGTATAGTCCTGCTCGTTATAGCCGGGGTTCTCTGCATTATAAATTGCTTTTTGCAGTGCGGTTTTATCTGTTGCAACGGTTATGACGCAGGCTGCCGAAAGTCCGCCTACTACAGTTTTTGCCGTAATAATTGCCGTGCCGCCGCTTATGATTTTAACTAATCCGTTTTCATCTACCGATGCGATTGAGCTGTCGCTTGACGACCATGTGACTTTGTCAAGGTCTGAAGCATTGCCGTCTGCACCGAGAACAGATGCCGTAAGCTGAATTTCTTCACCGATAACATGAGTTGTAACTTCCGAAGGTGTTACGGAAATTGTCGCGGCAGGATTTTTTGCGAATACAATCGTTACCTCTTTTGTATATACGTTGCCGAAATCATCCGTAAGTTTAATTATTGCTTTGCCGTAGCAAGCGGTGTTGACTTTCGGAACGGCGATACCATTAATATTTACATATATATCGCCCTCAAAAGACCACTCGGACGACACAAACATGGCATTTTCGGGTTCGGTCTTAAAACCGAGCTGAGCCGTAGTCATTATATAAGTCCGGTCTTCGGGTACGATGACTGTGTAAACGTCCGACACAGTGTTGTTATAGGTTATATCAATGCCTTTAACATAAACGTAATCTTCCAAAGAATTGATTTTGCTTTCAAGAAGTGCAAGTGCCTCATTGACTGCTGTCTGCGTCGGGTCGCTCATTTCTAAGACTTTTTTCGCTTCATCAAGTGCTGTTTTAAATTCAGCCCATGTTGCCGGAGTGTAATCTGTTTCTTTAAGCTGTGACGCCTCTTCTGATTTTGCGGAAAGCTTTGATTTATCCGCAAATACCTTGATGTTTACGGAAGCCGTAAATCCGCCGTCAACCGTTGTTGCGGTTACTGTGCATGAGCCTGTATCCACAAAGCTCAGGTTTCCGCCGTCAACCGTCGCAACCGAAGTGTCGCTCGATTCCCATATAACGTCCTGAATGTTTGCCGCGCCTATTCCGAGTGTTCCTGTGGGCTGAACGGTGGCTGTTATTTTGTCACTGCCGCCTACTGTTGCGTCCGAAATTTCGGTTTTGTCAAGCTTTATTCCCGTAACGGGAACATTTGCAAACGAAACATAAACACTGTCTGTAAATTCTTTGCCCTTGTAGTCTGTTGCCTTTACGGTGATAATGCTGTAACACGCTTTGTTTTCCGCGGGTTTAACAACACCGTCTTCAACTGTTACCGAGCTGTTTGACGATTCCCATGTAACGCTGTTAATTGTTGCGTCCTCGGGAACCAAAACATAAGAGAGCGTGACGGATTTATCTGTGTATTTTGAAGTAACGGGAACATTTACGGATATGTGCTCCTGCGCTTCGCTGCCGTCAAGTGTGATATAAATTTTTTCAAGTCTTATGTATCTCACAAGTGAGTCATAGGCATTTAAGAGCTCTTCGTTTGCCGCATTTATATCTCTTTGTTTGGGATTGTCTGCGAGAAGAATGTTTTCTGCCTTTTCCATCGCTGCGGCAAATACCGCCCAGCTTTCGTCGGTGTAATCCTCACTGTTAAGAGCAAGACCTACCATCATGGCTCTCGTTTTTGTGAGCTCTGTTTTGTCTGATTTAACCGTTACCGTGCATGTTGCGGAATATCCGCCGTCAACAGATGAAGCGGTTATGATACATGTGCCTGCTTCAACAAATGTAACGGTGCCGTTATCAACCGTTGCAACGTCACTGTCCGATGTTGTCCATACAACATCGCTTACGCTCGGCTTGTCGCCGACAAGTCTGTCTGATTTAAGCGTTGCGGTCAAGGTTTGCGGTTCTGCGCCGTATGCAACCTCAATAGATGTTTTATCAAGCTCAATGCTTGAAACGGGATTGTTTGCGAAAGAGACATACACGCTGTTTTCTACCGTATTGCCGTAATGGTCGGTTGCCGTGAGGGTGATGCACGCTCCGCATGCCGAGTTCTTGGCTGGGGAGACTTTGCCGCTTTCACTGACAGACACGGCTTCGTTATCGGACGACCATGTTATGCTCTCATACATTGCGTTTGAGGGTGCATAGTCATAGCTTAATTCAACGCTTTGCGATGTATAGGTTTTATAAATCGGTACTTTAACCGCGATAAATTTAGGAGCTGTTTCGCCGTTATAATATATGTTCAGCTTCTCCATGTGAATATACGGCTTTAAGTTATCAAGTGCATCGTTGAGCCTTTTTGCCGCGGTGTCAATTTCTTCCTGTGAATATACCGCGCCTGCCTCAACTTCTTTAGCGTGGTTATAAGCGGCCGTATATTCTGTGCTGGTTTCGTAGGTATATTCCTGAATATCTATATTCGCTTCGTCCGCTCTGAGTATTGCGGCTCTGAGCGCCGTTTTGTCGCCGCCTACGGTTACAACGCAGGTTGCGGTAATTCCGCCGTCGCATGATGTTGCCGTTATTGTCGCAACGCCTGCGTCATTGTAGGTAAGCTGTCCGTTTTCATCAACAGAAACAGCCGCCGGGTTATCCGATGACCAAATAACGTCCTGAATTGTTGCGTCATATGTGATAAGAGCAGATTCGCTTTGGCATTTTGCGCTGAGTTTTTGCGGCTGTGCATCAAGCGGGTCGTTTATTTCTTCAGGTGTTATGGTTATTTTTGTTACCGGGTATCTTGCAAAAGATACGTTTACACTGTCGCTTACACTGCGTCCTCTTTCGTCCGTTACCGTCAGAGTAATAACTCCGTAACAAGCTTTGTTGACGGTGGGGGAGCACTCTCCGCTTTCGTTCACTTCAATATCGCTTGTGCTCGAGGTCCATTCAACTGTTTTATACATCGAATCAAGCGGGCTTATTCTTGAATCAAGCTTTATGGAATTGTTTTGATATTTAAAGCTTGTAGAAAGATTAACTTCTTTAGAAATGTATTCGGATGCGTCCCGGCCGTCATACTGAATGAATACGGCTTCGGGCTTAATCAGCCTTTTAAGCGAGCTGAATGCATTGTTTAAAGCGGCGGTTATTGAATCAATATCTGCCTGAGAGGCATTTTCGTCATTATATAATTCGGTCGCCTTGTTATATGCGTTTTTGAGCGCGTCATACGATTCTACCGTGTATTCGTCCTCAACAAGCGCAGCGTTGGTAACCGCGCTGATTGCGGCGGCAAGGCTGTCTTTATTGGTAACGACCGTAACCTTACATTCGGCGGTAAATCCGCCGTCAACGGTTGTAACTTTTATCACTGCCTGACCGACTGCGTTAAATGCGAGATTGCCGTCTTCGTCAACGGTGACAATATCGGGATTGCTTGACTGCCACAAAACGTCTTTAACGCTTGCTCCCGCAATGCCGAGTGCACCGGTCGGCTCAACGGTGGCTTTGAGAGAAGACGTTTGATAAACCTTTGCCGTCAGCTCGCTTTCGCTGAGCGTTACGCCTGTTGCAAGGTAGTTAGAAAATGTTACATAAACGCCGTCTGTCACAACATTGCCTGTGTAATCGGTTGCTTTTACCGTTATTTTTGCTTTACCCGAGGAATTATGGGTGTTTGTTACAAGTCCGTTTTGGTCAACGGTAATTTTATCTGAATCCGATGACCAGACTATCGAAGAATACATAGCATTTTCGGGATAAAGTCTCATACCGAGCTGTACTGTTTTGCCCTTATAGCTTTGATAAAGCTCGACTTTATTCGGAATAAAATCGGGAGCATCGTCGCCGTTCAGCGTTATCGAAACGCCGTAAACATTCACATATGCGCCTATCCGATTATAAATATCTATAATATTCTGAGCCGCTCTGTCACAGGTTGACTGTGAAACACCCTCGGTGTTTCTGACTTGCAGGGCAACATTATAAGCCTCCTGCAAATCCTCCCAATCTTCTTTTGAGCAGTTTTCTTCGGTTACATCGCCTTTTTCGACAAGGCTTATTGCATAGTTAAGCGCAGTTTTGTCGGCAACCACAGTTACCTTACATTCTGCTGTGAAGCCGCCGTCAACGGTTGTTACGGTTATAACCGCTTCGCCTGTATCAACGGGGGTGACGTTGCCGTCAAGCACTGTTGCCACAGATGTGTCGGAGCTCGTCCAGATAAGGTCTTTTATCGAAGCGTCGCCTACACCGAGAGTTCCCTCGGGTGCAACGGTAGCGGTGAGCTGTTCGCCGGCACCAACCGTGAGCGCCAGAGACTCTTTATCAAGTGTAACGCCTGTTACGGGGTAGTTTGCAAACGATACCGTGCAGGTGTCGGTATAGCCGCCGTCATATGTTTTGACTTGAACCGTGCCGTATGCGGCGGAATAGCCTTTGGGACTTACCACGCCGTCGGCAGTAACTTCTATGTTACCGGAAAGTACCGTCCACGATACGTTCTTGTTTGTAACGTCATAGGGGAGAATTGTGGCGGTCAATGTGGTTTTTGCATTGTTATATGTAGAGTAAAGAGGAACATGAACGCTGACAAATTTGCCCTGGTCTATCTGAACGCCCTTTGCAAGCTTGCCGACATATACCTGATAAGTCGAAACAACCTTGCTTATGAGCCCGGCTTTTGCATAAAGAGTGACAGTGCCGCCGTTAGAGCCTGTTAAAATTCCGTCTTTTGTTATTGTTGCAATGCTGTTTGAAGCATTTCCGTCAGATACCCAGTTGACCGTTTCTCCGTCGTCACCGAGAATGCCCCAGGTGATAGAGGCATTAGACCTCTCGGGATAAAGAACAGCGGTATATTGCTGTGAAGAGCCGATTTCAAGCTCTGTCGGTCCGGATATTCCTATGTCAATAGGTGTTGTTATAAGCTTACCTTTTACGGTGAAGTCAATGCTTGCCGAAACGCCGTCAACGGTTGCCGTGACGGTGGCGGTTTTCTTGTTTAAAGATGATGCACCGCCTGCGTCTCTTGCTTTGACAATTCCGTTTTCATTAACAGAAATTACGCTTTCGTCAGACGATGACCAAATAACATTTTGTGAATTTGCGCCTGCAGGAACTATATCTGTGAGGCTTACCATCGCTGTGTCGCCTTCGGTAAGTTCTGTTTTTTCTGCCGTCAGTTCAAATTTTTCAAGTTCAAGGCTTTGAACTATTGTGAAAGTAATTGAGTCATTTATTGAGGCTTTGAGAAGATAGTTAGAAAGCGTTTTAATCGCAGTTGCAAGAAGGTCGGAGGAATTGTTGCCTATTTTAGCTACCGTAACGAGAATATCAAGAACGGCTTTTAACGCATTCTGACTGATATTAAGACCGAGCAATTTAATCATAATTGCCGCAAGCTGTGCGGTGTCAACATCTTTGCCGAGGCTTATTGCATCGTTTATATATTTCATAAGTGAGTCAACAAGGTCGTTGGCATTCGGCGATACCTTTACCGTGACCTTGCCCTCTTTAAGGAATGTTATGTTTCCGTTCTCGTCCATGCTCGCATAGTCAGAGCCTGAGGTCCATATGCTGTCGGTGTCTATGCTCCATGTTACGCCGTAACCGAGGCGCAGGGGGGTTACACCGCCCTCAAGCTTTAATTTGCCGCCAACGGCAACGGTTGTGGGCAAAGAATCTTTATTGGTTATAAAAGCGCCGTTAGGTATTATTGAAGCATACCATTTATCCGAGTTTGTAACAAGAACCCTGACTTGATCCGAAGCCAAAACCTCGCCGTCGGCAGAATACAGCGTAACCGTAATACCCGTATCAAGTGAATTAAGTCTCTTTTCAAGCTGCTTTACAAGATAGTCGGCAACCGTGCTTGACACTCCGCTGAGAGAGCTTCTTACAGTTTCCAAAATTGCTTCGGTATCCATCGTGTCAAGGTCTATGTTGTCGTTGAAAAGAAGCTTTTCCATTGCGACAGCGAGCGCGGGGCCGATAATGGCAACGGTTCTTACATCGTTATCAATCCAAAGCCTTACCGCGGCTCCCTTAGAGCTGTCGTGAGCGTATATTTTGCCTGTTGAGTCAACGGATACTATGAGCGGAGATTCGCTTGTCCACTTAAGGTATGCGCCGTCCGGCATTGAGCAGTCGAGCAACTTATGTGTAAGCTGAAGCTGTTCGCTCTCCATCAACGATATCTGTTCGGTGACCGAGGAGCCGTCCTCATAGCAAATGTCTATAGCATGTGTAGCCGCGGCAAAAGCGTGAATACTTGCCGCCGGAATAATCATAGACATCAGCATTGCAATCACCAAAAAGATGCTTTGCAGTTTAATAAACTTTTTCTTCATAATAAATACCTCCTAAATCAATAGGTACACACAGAAAATTATAGCAATATATTATGTAACTATTTTTCCTTTTGAGAATAAAAGAAAAATTCCTCTACAGATTTTACCCGCAAAGAAATTCTTAATTATAATCTTATTTAATTTTATCAATAAAGTGTTTTTGGCGGTGCGTTTCTTTTCTATAACAGCTTTATGTTCGTCGTTAAATTTACGGATAAAGTAAAGGTCGTCATCACTGTAGTCCGATGTTTTCTCGCTGTGAGAATATAAAAAGTTATTGCCGAACCGAGTAAAAAAGTAAATTTCAGGCAGCTTCTCAGGGAGGTACCGTAGTTTTTTGATAAATTTTTGAACCTAAAATTAAATGCCAAAAGTAAAACCGAAACTGATAAGAACAGCAATAAAATTCTTTATTTTTTCTGCATATTCTTTTAACCGAAATTTTATTTTTTTATGTAAAGATTTAGGTGCTGTAAAATTTAGATGCAGAAAACGCTTAAAATAGTACGTCTTTTATTTTTACATAAAAAGAAGACTGCAATTCGTATTCTGTAGTTTTTAAAACTACCGTCTTGAATTACAGCCTTATATCTTTTTTATTCTGTGCCGGATGCGGCAGTCCCGGTTTTATTTTACATATATAATGTAGTCGTCTTTTCTGGGCTTTGCCTCCGGCAGGGGAGAAGCCGCGTAACCGAGTATGCAGTTGCCTATGCCGACATAATTTTCATCAAGACCCCATTCTTTCATAAGAGCCTTGCCCTCTTCGGTTTCAAATGTCTGCTTTGCGCGGTGAATCCAGCATGCGCCGAGGTCACACGCGTGCGCCGCTAAGAGAAGGTTGCCCATAACAAGCGTACCGTCTTCAAGATAGGTGTTTACTCTTGAATCGGCAAAAACAATTATTACCGTAGGAGCGCCGTAAAACGGGTCAACATCGGCACCCATTATTTCTGCATTGATTTTTGAGAGCTTTTCTATGATTTCTTTGTTTTGAACAACAACCATTTTAGGCGATTGCAAGCCTCTGCCGGTCGGGGCAAAAGTGCCCGCTTTAAGTACGGCGTTAAGTTCAACATCGCTTATCTGTTCTTTTTTATACGAACGGCAGCTTCTGCGCTGAACCATATTCGTAAGTGCATCGGGATTTATCATAACATAACCTCCTAAATCAAAGATCCAGTTTTAAGTCGTTTTCTTTTATCCAGCCTATTTTTCTCAAAATAAGCGAAAAGACGAGTGAAAGTACGGCAGGCAAAACAAAGCTTATAAGTATAAGACCGACCCAGTCAAAAGCCGTGATTGCGCTTTTGGCACCCGAGGCAATATTATTGACCCAACCGGTGTATACGCCTATTTGACCGACAAATCCGCATGTGCCCATGCCGGAGGATATTGCCGCGCCGTTCATTTCCATTTTAAAAATGCACGTTGCAATAGGTCCTGTTATTGCAGAGGCGAGAGTCGGCGGAATCCAAATTTTAGGATTCTTGACTATATTGCCCATTTGAAGCATGCTTGTGCCTATTCCCTGCGCCAAAAGACCGCCCCAGCGGTTCTCTTTAAAGCTCATTACCGCAAAGCCTATCATCTGAGCGCAGCAGCCTGCAACAGCCGCCCCGCCTGCAAGACCTGTGAGACTCAGCGCCGCGCAAATAGCCGCACTGCTTATCGGGAGAGTAAGAGCAATACCGACCACTACGGAAACGATTATGCCCATCACAAACGGTCTTTGCTCTGTTGCCCACATTATTGCGTTGCCGACATAGCTTGCCGCAACACCTATTGCGGGGGCGCAAAAATGTGAAAGAAGTGCACCCGATATAATAACGGTCAGCGGCGTAACAAGAATATCAACCTTTGTTTCTTTGCTGACTGCCTTGCCGAGCTCGGCTGATACTATTGTAATAAGTAGAACTGCCAAAGGACCTCCCGCTCCGCCGAGGCTATTAGCCGCCCAGCCGACCGCAACGAGTGAAAACAGCACAAGCGGAGGAGCTTTAAGAGCAAATCCGATTGCAACCGCCATAGCAGAGCCTGCAACTGTCTTTGCAAAATCTCCCATTTCGTTAAAAATTGCTATATTAAACTGTGTGCCTATTGTAGAGAGAATTGTGCCGATAAGAAGTGAGGCAAAAAGTCCCTGTGCCATTGCGCCGAGAGCGTCGATGCCGTATCTTTTTGCAGAAAATTCAATGTCTTTTCTTTTTAAAAATGCCTTAAAAGATTCTTTGCTCATTTTAAACAACTCCATTTATTTTGTTTTGAATTCCACTGTTAAGAAGTTTGAAGATACATTTTTGAAAAATCCTTTTGATGTGATTTTTGCCGTATATTCTGTGCCGCTTTCAAGCTTGTCAACAAAAAACTCACATTTTTCCGGTATATTATATAAATAGTAGTCTGACCAAATGCTCTGCTGGCAAACAATAACTCCGTCGGATTTTCTTCTTAAAATGAGGTCATAGCTGTTGACATATCCTTCAACATCGTCTTTTGCCTGTGAGAATACGATTTTTGCGCCGCTTTCGGTTATATCGGTCACATCAATCTCTGCGTCGTCTGTGAAGTAGGGGGGCTTAGCCTCTTTATAACGCTTTGCGTCGGTGTAAAGGAATGTTTCGGGGTCGGAGGGAACGTCAACTTTCCAAACTCTGGGGAAGAAATTACCGGTGAGAATATCGTAAGGATAAACTCTGACTCTGTTTTGTGCGTCTGCCTCAACTATGAGCATCTGTGCTGCCTGACCGCCGTTTTGAGGTCTTGTGCCGCAAACCTTGTCAAATTCGTCAAGCTCAAAATAGCTGAGCGTTCCTGTGCCGAAGCAGGTGAAATGTTCCTGATATACCGATCTCGGGTCGTTTATGGGTGCGTGTGAGTGACCTGAGAACACAAGTGTCTGCGGATGGTCCATATATGCGGGAATGGTTACGTCATCGCCCCAAAGTATACTGCCGTAAACCGTGCCCGAAAGATGCGGATGCTGGAACATGAATACAGGCTTTTTGGGGTCGTCTTTTTTAGCTGTCTCAAGGTTATCATATATCCATTTGATTTTATCGTCGTTAAAATCACAGCTCTTTGACGGAGAAGCCGAAACAAAATGGAAGCCGTTTATTACCTCGTGAACGTCCGGAGCGGCGTTAAAAATTCTCTTGAGTTTTTCTAGAGCGCCTTCAACTCCGCCGTTTTCGTGGTTATATTCGTGGCTTGCAACAGAGATGATAAGTTTTGTTTCATCATAATCAAGCCCGTTGTCAATTATTTCTTTAGCCATTTGCATTTGTGCTTCAGATCCGCTTGTTGCAATATCACCGTCAAGCACAAGTGCGTCAAGCTTCTTGTAAGTTTCTCCGCTTCGTGCTATTTTATATGCGTCGGCAATACCTTTTTTAAATCTTTCACTTTCGGCGGACGGTTCGTCTTTTAAGTGAATGTCGCTCATAACGGCGAATCTGATTATGGGCGCAAACTTTTCATTACACATATGCAAAACTCCATTACATTTATTTTAATAAAGTATACTATTATACATAAATACTGTCAATGTAATAAGCGACAAATTTGTTTTTAAAGGTTATAGTAATTTGTGAACAATCATAATAATCATTTAGAGGTGATTCTCATTAAAAGCAAAGGAAATAAACAGTTGGCGGCGGCATTTATTATTGTTTTGCTGTGCTTTTTGATTGCTGTTAAAGCTCTGTCATCAGTTACAACGGTTATCTTTAAAGATGAGCATAACACGGTTTGCATAGATCCCGGCCACGGAGGTGATGCAGCAGGCGCACTATCAAGCGATAAAAAAAGATTTGAAAAAGACGACAATCTTGCTCTGTCTTTAAAAATAAAAGAAAAACTTGAAGAAAAAGATGTTAAGGTTATTATGACAAGAGACGATGACTCCGATGTCAGCCTAAAGGACAGATGCAAAAAAGCAAACAAATCAAAATCCGACCTTTTTGTGGCAATTCACCGCAACAGCTCCTCCGACGGCACGGGTATGGAGGTCTGGATAAAAGATAAACCGTCAAAAGAAGAAAAAAGACTCGCAGAAGATATTTTAAATGCTCTTGTCAAATGCTCCGGGCAGTTAAACAGGGGAGTGAAAAAAGGGTATAGAAATACATCGGGCAACAACTATTATGTCAATGCCAACACCGATATGCCGAGCTGCCTTGTAGAGGTCGGATTTATAACAAATAAAGAAGATAATGAGAAATTCGACAAGCTTATAGATACATACGCTCAAAGCATTGCGGACGCGATATATGAAAATTTAAAAAAATTGTAGTTTTTATATTGATTTTTAGGAACTTATCGTTTATAATAACGTAGTTGAACGTGCCGGTGTGATGGAATTGGCAGACGTGCCGGACTCAAAATCCGGTGGTAGCGATACCGTACCGGTTCGACCCCGGTCACCGGCACCAGAGAGCAAGCTTTATGGCTTGCTCTTATTTTTTGATAAACTAAAGAAGCAAACCGTTATTCTTTCGCGGTTTGCTTCTTTGTTTGTATTATTTCTTTAAATCTGCGATTTCGTATATGAGCTTTTCTGTTTTCTCCCAGCCAAGGCACGGGTCGGTGATTGATTTTCCGTAAACGCCGTCGCCGATTTTTTGATTTCCGTCTTCGATATAGCTTTCAATCATAAAGCCCTTGACCATCGTGTTTATTTCTTCAGAAAGACGGCAGCTGTGCAAAACTTCTTTGCAAATACGGATTTGTTCCATATACTTTTTGCCCGAGTTCGCATGGTTGGTGTCTACGATAACACCCATATTTTGTAGATTGCAGGCAGAATACATCTCGTGAAGTCTGATAAGGTCTTCATAGTGATAGTTCGGCTGAGACTGACCGTGCTTGTTTACAGAGCCTCTGAGAATTGCGTGTGTAAGCGGGTTGCCGGTTGAAACAACCTCCCAGCCTCTGTAAATAAACGTGTGTGAGTGCTGAGCGGCTGTAATGGAGTTGAGCATAACGGATATATCGCCGCTTGTCGGGTTCTTCATACCGACGGGGCAGGGAATACCGCTTGCAACAAGTCTGTGCTGCTGATCTTCAACAGACCTTGCACCTACTGCAACATATGAGAGAAGATCGGATAAATATCTCTGATTTTCGGGGTAGAGCATTTCATCCGCACAGGTGAAACCCGTTTCTGCTATGGCTCTTGTATGAAGACGTCTGATTGCGATAATTCCCTCAAGCATATCCGAGTCTCTTTCGGGATTCGGCTGGTGAACCATGCCCTTATAGCCGTCACCCGTGGTTCTCGGCTTGTTTGTATATATTCTGGGAATTATGAGGATTTTATCACGAACCTTTTCCTGTACGGGAATAAGTCTTGAAATATAGTCTATAACAGAGTCTTCGTTATCTGCCGAGCACGGTCCTATTATAAGTGCAAGACGGTTGTCTTCACCTGTAAAAATCCTGTGTATTTCTTTATCGCGTTCTTTTTTTATTTTAACGAGATCGTCCGACATCGGAAACTGCTCTTTTATTTCTTTGGGTATAGGGAGTTTTCTTAAAAAATTCATAGACATTTTATTGTACCTCCTGTGTGCATTTCATTATTTAATATATCATCATGCTTTTTTGCAGTCAATGATTTATTTCTTTATCGTAAAATCTTACCAAAAATAATAAAAAAGCGACAAAATTTTATTCAATACTTTTAAAATTCGCAAATCATTTGCTCGGGCTGTATTTACAAAGATTTGTGTATGTTGTATAATTATAAAAAACAAAGGGGGAACGGCTGTGACCTTAATAAAAAAATTATTTTCAATATTTGCGGCAATATGTATTGTCGCGGCTTCCTGTGCCGTTTCTTCATACGCGGCAGATACAACAGAAATGACATACCTTTATATTGATAAAGGCAGCATTGTGATCGGTGACGGAACCGTATCGGGCTACGGTGCATACGGTGAAAAAATAAATTCATATGACAGTGACGGCTACTGCATCACGTCAACCAAGAAGGATTTGACCGTTAATAACACGGTAGAAATAAATGGCGGCAAAAACACGGTTGTTTTAAAGAATGTAAGCGCCGCTGCCAATGAACAGTTTATGTGTGTTTTTTATGTTTGCGGCGGCTCCGAATTACAGCTTATACTTGACGGTGATAACAAGCTCGTCGGCGGCGCTTCAAGAGCAGGACTTGAGATCTCGGAGGATTCATCCGTAACTATTAGCGGTGACGGAAGCTTATATGCAGAGAGTAAGGGCGAAGCCGGCATAGGCGGCGGCAACGGTGCGTCTAACGGAACGCTTGTGATAAATTCGGGAAGTATCACTGCAAAAAATTCGTATAACAGTGCAGGTATCGGCGGCGGAAGCAGCGGTAACGGCGGCAACATTATTATAAACGGCGGTAATGTGGCAGCTTACGGCGGCGACACTGCGGCGGGTATAGGCGGCGGCTGCGCGGGCAGCGGCGGCAATATTATTATTAACGGCGGAACGGTTACGGCTATAGGCGGTGAAAACGGAGCAGGCATCGGCGGCGGCTGGTACGGTGAAATGGGCACGGTTAAAATGAACGGCGGCTCTGTCAAAGCAATCGGCGGAACGGGTGCCCCGTCTGTCGGCGACGGTGCAGGGCTTTCGGGCTCTTTTGCCGAAAATAACAGCGGAGAAAGAGTGTATATGGCCGTTATAGATGCCTCATCGCTTGAGAATATAAGCGAAATATATACAAACGGGGCGGCAAACAAAATAAGCGGTTCACACCCGGATGACGGCAAATTTTATCTCTATCTTCCTAAAAACGAATATATAATTACCCTGAAGCCGCAAAAAAATAATGTAATGTTTTATAAACTGAAATACGGTTCTGCTTTTGACTGCCAAGAGATTGAGCCGATGAAATCAACAGACAGCGCATATATAAGGACGGATGATGTTATAGGCGGAATAACCTGCGGCTTGACTTCGCTTGATAAGTATTTTGCTCTTTCGGACGGATTTTCATTCAGATACGGCAGTTCCGTAATAGGAACCGGAACAGAAATTGAACTTATATATTCAGAAAAATGCGTTTACACTTTCAAGGTGCTTCTTTACGGCGACGTCAACGGCGACGGCTTTTATGACGGTGAAGATTCTTTTATTGTTTTGCTCATGCTTTGGGACAAGCTCGATAAAAGCAACACCGATTATCTGTATTTTGAAGCGGCGGACGCAAACAGAAACGGCGGCGTTGATGAAAATGATATGCAGCTTTTGCAGCAGGCAGGGCTTTTGCTTGAAAAAGTTGAGCAAAGTTCATCTTCACAGATTTCGCAGGACAGCTATGAAGAATATTTGTCTTTGATAGATCAGTCAAACCGCGCGGAAGAAAATATAAATGACGGAATATTATCGGTCATAAAAACTTTGCTTTTGAATATTTTAAAGAGAATTACGGAATTTTTAGATTTAGGGCAATTTTATGTCGGCTTGTAAAGTAACATTGCTTTACGTTTGTTTATAATAGCATATTGTTCCGCGGATATGTAGATAAAATTTGAGTCATATTTTGTATTTTTAACTTGCAAAAAGATACAACATATTGTATAATTTTAGCATAATTTATCGGTTGTGAGGAGGAAAGACATCTTGCAGCTTTTAAAAGACAGAATAATTAAGGACGGTAAAGTCTTCCCGGGCAATATTCTGAAGGTTGACAGTTTTCTTAATCATCAAATGGATATAGAGCTTCTCGAAGAAATCGGCAAAGAATTTCACCGTATATACAGCGGCGTCGGAGTTACTAAAATACTGACAATTGAGGCTTCCGGGATAGGAATAGCCTGTTTTGTCGCGCAATGCTTCGGTGTGCCGCTTCTTTTTGCCAAAAAAAGCAAAACAAAAAACATTGCGGCAGATGTTTATACCTCCCGCGTAGAGTCTTACACTCACGGCACGGTATATGATATAATCGTTTCAAAAGAGTTTTTGCACAGTGACGATACGGTGCTTATAATCGATGATTTCCTTGCCAAAGGTCAGGCACTTAACGGACTTATCGACATTGCCCAAAAGGCGGGCGCAACGGTTGCCGGCGCAGGTATAGTTATCGAAAAAGGATTTCAGGACGGCGGCAAGCTTATAAGAGACAAGGGCGTCCGCGTAGAATCGCTTGCGATAATAGATTCTATGGACGACAGCGGAAAAATCACTTTCCGCGACTGAACAGGTGCAATATTTTTTGCAATATATTATCAAAAAAACGGAGGAAAAACAAATGAAAAAGATTCTGGCAATTCTTTTGGCTGTAGTTCTTGTTGTTTGCACATTTGCTGCTTGCGGCGGCTCAAAGACAGACAACGGCGATGACGCCAAGAAACTCAAGGTTGGCTTCATCTTCCTGCACGATGAAAACTCAACTTATGACAACAACTTTATGACAGGTGCTGAAGAAGCCTGCAAAAAGATGGGTGTTGAGATTCTCAAAAAGACAAACATTCCCGAATCAAACGCTTGCTATGATGCAGCAGCTGACCTTGTTGACAAGGGATGCACCGTTATCTTCGCAGACAGCTTCGGTCATGAGGATTACATGATAAAGGCTGCTAAGGAGTTCACAAACGTTCAGTTCTGCCACGCAACAGGCACAAAGGCTCACACAGAGAAGCTCTCTAACTATCACAACGCATTTGCATCAATCTATGAGGGCCGTTACCTCGCAGGTGTTGCAGCAGGTCTTAAGCTCAATGAAATGATTGCTGCAGGCAAGTTCAAGGCAGAAGAAGCCAAGATGGGTTATGTCGGCGCATTCACATATGCAGAGGTTATCTCCGGTTATACTTCATTCTATCTCGGCGCAAAATCAGTTTGCCCCACAGTTACAATGGAAGTTCAGTTCACAGGTTCATGGTATGATGAGGCTCTTGAAAAAGAAGCTGCTAACAATCTTATCAGCAAGGGCTGCAAGCTTGTCAGCCAGCATGCCGACTCAATGGGCGCTCCCACAGCTTGCGAAACAGCAGGTGTTCCCAATGTTTCTTACAACGGAAGCACGGTTTCAGCTTGCCCGAACACATTTATCGTATCCTCCAGAATTAACTGGGAGCCTTATTTTGAGTACATGATTAAATGTGCTCAGGACGGCACAGCTATTGACACCGACTGGACAGGTACCCTCAAGACAAACTCTGTTGTTCTTACAGATGTAAACGAGAAGGCAGCCGCTAAAGATACTCAGGCTAAGATTGACGAAGTTAAGGCTCAGCTTGACGCAGGCACTCTTCACGTATTCGATACCAAGACTTTCACTGTAACAGTTGACGGTGACAAGAACAAGAACGCTAAGGTTGACGCTGACGGACATCTTACAAGCTATATGGCAGATGTTGACACAGACGCAGCTTACACAGCAGACACAGAAGTAGTTAAAGACGGTTACTTCCATGAGTCAGAGTCACGTTCGGCTCCGTACTTTGATGTACAGATCGACGGCATCACTCTTCTTAACTCAAAATTCTAATTTCATAAAGAAATCTTTTCAAGGCGGAGCCTTACCGGCTCCGTCTTGGTTAGTTTGATAAATAATTTTGTTTTGAAAAATAAGCTAAAAGTAATTTAACAGATTTTTCAAAATAAAAAACGGAGGGCATACGGTGAGTACACAAGCTGCAATAGAACTTAAAAACATTACCAAAACCTTTGGCTCCATTGTTGCTAACAAAGATGTTAACCTTACTGTGGACAGGGGAGAGATACTCTCAATCCTCGGCGAAAACGGCAGCGGTAAAACAACTTTGATGAACATGATTTCGGGAATATATTTCCCCGATCACGGTCAAATTTTTGTCGGCGGCAAAGAAGTGGTTATCAGATCTCCCAAAGACGCGTTTGACCTCAAAATCGGTATGATTCATCAGCATTTTAAACTTGTTGATGTATTCTCTGCCACAGAGAATATTGTGCTCGGTTTTGATGACGGCAGATATAATTTAAAAAGGTCGGCTGCAAAAATCAGAGAGATACTTGACCGCTACGGTTTTGAGCTTGACCTTAACAAAAAGATATATCAGATGTCTGTTTCGGAAAAGCAAACCGTTGAGATAGTCAAGGTTCTTTACAGAGGTGCGGATATTCTTATTCTCGATGAGCCCACCGCTGTTCTTACACCGCAAGAGACTAAAAAGCTCTTTAATGTTCTCAGAAACATGAAGAACGATAACAAATCAATTATAATAATTACTCACAAGCTTAATGAGGTTATGGAAATTTCGGATAAAGTTTCCGTCCTCAGAAAAGGCGAATATATCGGCACGGTTAATACAGCCGATGCAACAGAGGCATCTTTAACAGAGATGATGGTCGGCAAAAAGGTTGACCTCAACATTGAGAGAACCGAAGTTGAGAACAAAGAAGACAGGCTCATTGTCAACAATATGTGCTATGTAAACCGCGAGGGCGTCAAGGTACTTAACCATGTTTCGTTCACTGCAAAGTCGGGCGAAATTCTCGGTATTGCGGGCATTGCCGGCAGCGGACAGCGCGAGCTTCTTGAATCAATCGCAGGTCTTCGTCATCTTACACACGGCTCAATTATTTATAATAACGCAAAAACCGGCAGTCAGGATAACCTTCGCGATAAAACCCCGGTTCAGATAAGAGACCTCGGTATAAGACTTTCGTTTGTTCCGGAGGACAGACTCGGTATGGGTCTTGTCGGCAATATGGATATTGTTGATAATATGATGCTCAGAAGCTATAAAAAAGGTAAGACCGCTTTCCTTGAAAAGAAAGAGCCGCGCGACCTTGCTGAAAAAATAATCAATGACCTTGAGGTTGTCACACCGAGTGCAAACACTCCCGTCAGACGTCTTTCCGGCGGCAATGTTCAAAAGGTTCTTGTCGGACGTGAAATTGCCGCTTCTCCGACAGTGCTTATGGCGGCATACCCCGTCAGAGGACTTGACATTAACTCATCTTACCTTATTTATAACCTGCTTAATGAACAAAAAGAAAAGGGCGTTGCCGTTATTTTTGTCGGTGAAGACCTTGATGTTTTGCTTGAGCTTTGCGACAGAATTGTTGTTATCAGTTCAGGTCAAATTTCGGATATTGTTGATGCAAGAACAGCGACCAAAGAGCAGCTCGGTCTGCTCATGACTAAATCACAGGAGGGCAACAGCGATGACAAATAATAGTGCCAAGGTTCACGAGCCGCTGTTTCATATTATCAAACGCTCATCAATGCCGAAGTGGCAGGGCTGGCTTATTCGCATATTGTCGGTTGTGGCGGCTCTTGTAATTTGCGGAATTGTTACGGTTGTACTCACGGGCGAAAATCCCATTCAGGTTTATGCAAAAATGGTTGACGGCGCAATCGGTACCGAGAGAAGGCTTTGGGCTCTTGCTCAAAACACCGCAATGCTTCTTTGCGTGGCCCTTGCGGTAACTCCGGCTTTTAAAATGAAGTTTTGGAATATTGGCGCAGAGGGTCAGGTCCTTGCAGGAGGACTTGCGACGGCAGCGTGCATGATATTTTTAGGTGATAAGCTCTCTCCCGTTGTTTTGATGCTTGTTATGATAGTCAGCAGTATTGTCGCAGGCGCTGTATGGGCGTTCATTCCCGCATTTTTTAAAGCACATTGGAATACCAACGAAACGCTTTTCACTCTTATGATGAACTATATTGCAATGTGCATTGTTTCATACTTTTCATATGAATGGTCAGTACCCAAAGGCTCGGGTCATATAGGCGTTATCAACGAAGCAACTGGTGCAGGCTGGCTGCCTAAAATCGGCGGAAAAGCCTATCTTTGCAACATACTTATTGTTGTTGTAATTACTGCGTTTATGTATATCTATCTTAAATACAGCAAGCACGGCTATGAAATATCGGTAGTCGGCGAGAGCGAAAACACTGCAAAATATATAGGCATCAGCGTTAAAAAAGTTATTATGAGAACTATGCTTCTTTCCGGTTTAATTTGCGGAATTGCGGGCTTCCTTCTTGTAAGCGGAACGGATCACACCATAAACCGAGACACGGCAGGCGGCAGGGGATTTACCGCTATTATGGTTTCGTGGCTTGCAAAGTTTGACCCGATTTATATGATACTTACTTCGCTTCTTATTGTTTTCCTCGAAAGGGGAGCGGGCGAGATTTCAACAACCTTCGGCCTTAACGATTCATTTTCGGAGATTATCACGGGCATCATTATTTTCTTCATAATAGGCAGTGAGTTCTTTGTAAATTATCAATTAAAATTCCGTGAGAAAGGGGCAAACAAATAATGTTAGTAGCATTTATTCAGAGAGCGGTTGTTCAAGGTATACCTCTTTTGTTTGGCTCAACGGGCGAAATACTCACAGAAAAAAGCGGTAACCTCAACCTCGGCACAGCCGGTGTTATGTATGTCGGCGGAATTACCGGAGTTATAGGCGCTTTTCTATATGAGCAGAATGCGGCGCAAATGAGCACCTTCCTCACAATACTTATCCCGATTCTTTCGTCTATGTTCGGCTCACTTGTTATGGGACTTATATATTCGTTCCTCACCGTAACACTCAGAGCAAATCAGAATGTTACGGGTCTTGCGCTCACAACCTTCGGCGTAGGTTTCGGTAACTTCTTCGGCGGCTCGCTTATAAAACTTACAAACAGCGATGTTCCGTCTGTTACACTTACCGCAACAAGCCTTGCATTTAAAAAGTCGCTCCCGTTTGCGGATAAACTCGGCTGGTTCGGAGATATATTCTTGTCTTACAGTTTTTTGGCATATGTCGCAATTGCAATTGCTTTGATTGTTTCGTTTTATTTCAGCCGCACACGCTCGGGTCTTAACCTGCGTGCAGTCGGCGAAAACCCCGCAACTGCAGATGCGGCGGGCATAAATGTCAGCAAGTATAAATATATTTCAATTTGTCTCGGCAGCATAATTGCCGGTTTCGGCGGTCTTTATTATGTTATGGACTACGCTTGCGGCGTATGGTCAAATAACGCTTTCGGCGACAGAGGCTGGCTTGCAATAGCCCTTGTTATATTTGCTATTTGGAGGCCGAATCTCAGCATCATAGGCTCAATTCTCTTCGGCGGACTTTTCATTGTTCACAACTATATACCGAACCTCAGCATGAGCGACCAGGAGCTTTTCAAAATGACTCCTTATCTTGTTACAATCATCGTGCTTGTGGTTATCAGTATGCTTCGCAAAAGAGAATTCCAGCCGCCACAGAGCCTCGGACTTTCATATTTCAGAGAAGACAGATAAATGTATTAAACTTAGCCGTGAGGATAATAAATTGTCCTCACGGCTCATATGTTTAAACATAAAAAATATTTTTATTTTTGTGTTTTAGGTATTGACAAAAACAGTTTTGTTTGATAGAATGATAAAGCTGTTTGACACAGACATGGACCATTAGCTCAGTTGGTTAGAGCAACCGGCTCATAACCGGTCGGTCCGGGGTTCGAGTCCCTGATGGTCCACCATTAAGCACCGGCAATGACCGGTGCTTTGCATAAAGGGGTATAGCTCAGTTGGTAGAGCAGCGGTCTCCAAAACCGCGTGCCGAGGGTTCAAGTCCTTCTGCCCCTGCCAAAGCGAAAACGGTTACCGAAAGGCGACCGTTTTTGTTTTAGCATTGAGTAAAATGATTTAGACTCCGAGGCACGCGGAGCGTGTCGAGGGGTGCGGGTGTCCGATGGACACCTCTGAATACCGTAGGTATTCAGAAGCACCGACCGAGCCGGCAGGCGAGACCCAGTCCTTCTGCCCCTGCCACATAATAAGCCTTGATTTTGTTGACATATCAACGATTTCGGGCTTTTTTCTTTTTAAAGTTTTTGCAACGCATGTGTTAAAAATCGACATAAAATATCATAGAAAACCACAAAAATGCAAGTCAACATGCAAGTCAAAAAATGTGTAAGAGCAAAACAGTATTTGAACGTATAAAAAGTTAATCAAGCATAATACAGCGCCGCCGTGATAAATTCATGGCGGTGATTTGTTATAGCAATTTCTTGCCGATAGATGATATGTGTAATTGAATGCAATTCGGGTAAAAAATACCGATTAAAACGTTTATGTATAAAAGTGAGCAGTGCTCAAAAACGTTGATAATAAGCGAAAAAACAAAAATAACGAGCAAACCCGAAAGTCTGCTCGTTGGTGCGGATGACGGGACTTGAACCCACACAGTATTGCTACCACTAGAACCTGAATCTAGCGCGTCTGCCAATTCCGCCACATCCGCAAAATATAAGCCTCTGACTTTTACACGGTGAGGCAACCGAGGCGGAGCATTACGCTTAATCCGCAAGCTCATAAAGAACTATTACAGTCTACTACACGAATTTGTTTTTGTCAAGAAAAAACAGATTAAATTTTTGTTCTGCACGGCAAAAATCAAAATATGTCGCCAATATTTTTGTCTTTTTGATTTACTTTTCTATAAAGATGTGATAAAATAGCGTAACACTGTGTCTTTCTGTTGGAGGGGATGAGTAGTCATGATAAATAAATTAGCCAAGTGGGTAGTAAGGCACCCGAGCTTAATTATACTTATTGCTGTTCTTTTGCTTGTGCCGAGTCTCATAGGCTATGTTTGCACAGGGATAAATTATGATATTTTATCATTTCTACCTAATCAAACAGAACCCGGTGAAATCGAAGATTCTAACGCAGTATACGGTCTGAATATAATTGACGATGTTTTTGAAAGCGCGTCAACATCGGTTGTTATTGTTGAAAATTTGCCCGGCAAAGAAATAAATAAGGTCAGAGATAAAATTGCCGATATTGAGGGCGTGGCACAGGTTGTTTGGGTCGGTTCTGTTGCAGATATAAGCATACCTACGTCAATGTATCCCGATGCACTTAAAGAAATGCTTTACTCCGCAGACGGCGATGCTACGCTTATGCTTATCCAATATGAACCCGATGATGCGGACAACCCTAAGTATGATTCGATTGCCAAAGTCAATGCTGTTAAAGAGGTTCTCGATAACGAACACTTCTTTTTGTTCGGATTATCTGCTGTTATGTCCGATACAAAAGCAATTTTACAATCCGAAATGCTCCTCTATATGGTTGTTGCGGTCGGGCTGGCAATTATTGTTATAACACTGACCACAAAACAGTGGCTTATTCCAGCAGTTATAATATCAACGTTGGGGCTTGCCGTTGCATATAACATGGGTACAAACTTTTTCTTCGGCGATATATCTTATGTTACGCAGAGTATTGCCGCAATTTTGCAGCTTGCGGTTACAATAGACTATTCGATTATATTACTTGACAGATTTGAAGAAGAATGTCACCATACCGATAACGTGCGAAAGGCTATGGCAAAGACGATTTCTTATTCATTTACGGCACTTATGGGCGGCGCGTCAACAACATTCTTCGGCTTTATTGCGCTGTGCTTTATGAGCCTTACACTCGGACTTGATATAGGAATAGTAATGGCAAAGGGTATTGTTTTCGGTATACTTACCGTTTTGATTGTCATGCCCGCCATAGTTTTAAAATTTTACAACATCATTTATAAGTATGAGCATAAACGTTTTACAATAAACTTCTCAAAACCGATAGACTTTGTTATCAAGCATAAAAAAGTTTTTACAACAATTTTTATTTTGCTGTTTATCCCGGCATATCTTATTCAATCAAAAGTAACAACATATACAGATCTCAACAATAAAATGCCCGAAGACTGCGATTCATATATCGCAACCGAAAAGCTTTCAAAAGATTTTGGTATGAGATCAATCCATTTTGTTATTATAAATGACGAAATTCCCTCGGGCGAAGTCAACCAGATGGTCAAAAAAATGGAAAAGGTCGAGGGCATAAAAAGTGTTATTTCACTCAACGGTTTTTTGGGAGCGGGAATATCTGAGGACATTGTTCCGGATTCGATAAAAAGCATTTGCGAAAAGGGCGGCTACCGCCTTATGGCAATAATGTCGTCGTATGATTTGAGCGATAAATACAGCAACGGTGACAGCAAGCTTTCAAAGCAAAAAACAGAGCTTACATCAATAGTAAAAAGCTATGATTCCAAGGGCTGTGTAACGGGCGAAAATATTTTATATGATGAGCTTGTTACAATTGCCGACCGTGACTTTAAGGTTACAAATGCAATAAGCATTGCTGCGGTATTTATTTTGATTGCCATTGCTTTCAAGTCACTTCTCATACCCGTTATTTTGGTTTCTGCGATAGAACTTGCAATATTTATAAACATCTCTGTTGCGACTGTTACGGGAACGGAAATTTGCTTTATATCGCCGATAGTGCTCGGGTGTGTTCAGCTCGGTGCAACGGTAGACTATGCAATTCTTTTAACAAGCCGTTTTCAAGAGGAACTCAGAAAGGGCAAAGAAAAAACGGAGGCAATGTCTTTGGCGGCGAAAGCGGCGAGCAAGTCGATTTTTCAAAGCTCTGTTATTTTCTTCTGTGCTACGATAGGTGTCATGTTTGTTTGCAATCTTGAACTTGTCGGAGGGCTCTGCGAGCTGCTTGCGCGCGGTGCACTTATAAGTGCGGCGGTAATAATATTCTTTGTTACACCGGTTTTGTTGTGCTTTGAGGGCGCAATCAATAAAACAAGCTTTGACTGGAGAATAAATTCCGGCAGAAATTTTTTTGATTTTATGAAAAGAGGTAAAAAGACCGTGAACAAAAAGAAAGTGCTTCAATCTGTTATGTCTCTTGTTTTGTGCATATCGCTTATCGCCGGTCTTTCTGCCTGCGGCAAAAAAGAAGATGACAATTTAAAAGAAACGCCCACGCCTGTTTCTTATGAAAACCAGGCTAAAAATGTAACAAAAACCGAAACTGTTTACGTTAACCTTAACACAGACGGCAAGCGCATTAAAACAACCGTTACCGACTGGCTTCATACAGATTCACCTAAGGTTCGTGTATATGATAAAACAGACCTTAATGTTGACGATATAGTGAATGTTAAGGGCGATAATTTGCCGGTTGCAAATCAAAACAACAAGAATGAAATAATGTGGAATATGGATACAACCGATCTTTATTACACGGCAGAGACCACTAAACAGCTGCCGCTTGATATCGGCGTTAAATATTATCTTAACGGTCAGGAAATGACCGCAGAAGAGATTGCCGGCAAGGGCGGAGAAGTAAAAATAGAGTTTAATTTCAGCAACAATTACAGCAAAGCTGTTAAAGTGAACGGAAAAAATCAGAAAATGTATCTCCCCATGCTTGTTATAGGCGGACTTATTTTGCCCGAAAGCAAATTTTCTTCAATATCAACCAAAAACGGTAAAGCGGTTGGTGACGGAACAAATGAAATCATTGCGCTTTACAGCTTGCCCGGCGTCAGCGAGAGCCTCTCGATTACAAGAGACGACCTTGAGGGTTACGGTGATATTGAACTTAACAACAAGGCGAGCGTCACTGCCACAACAGAAAAGTTTGAAATTGAAAATATGTATTTTGCCGCTATCCCCATAGCTTCTCTTGATTTGGATTTTGATGCTACGGGTCAGGTGGATACGCTTCAGGGTGCACTCAGTGTTTTGAAAGCGCTTATGAAAACAATAGAAAACGTAGACGTTGATAAACTTATGAATACACTCTCGTCAAACTCTCAAAATATTTCGGAGCTTTCATCTGTTATTAATGATGCGGTCAATGTATATGAGAAAAACGAAAAGCTTATAAACGCTTTAAGTCAAACTCTCACAACCGAAAATATAAGCACCTTAAAAAAGCTTTTGGAGGATTTGAACAGATCCGATATTCAGGCTTCTATTTCCGCACTTACAAATTCAACTCTTTTGCAAAGCCTTACAAACTTAACAGAGATAGCGGACGATCTTCAAAAGGCTCAGCCTGTTTTGAATCAGCTTTCATCTCTTTTGAGCGATCCGGAGGTACAGTCTTCTCTTAACAATCTTGATGAAACTATAAGCACCCTCAACAGGCTCCAAAGAGAAATAGAAAAGAATAAAAATCTTATCAAAACTCTCAGCGATGTTATGTCCGACGGAAACATTGACGCTATAAGCGATGTTTCTGCAATACTCGCAAACTCTGATATAAATCTTTCGGATTACGGCATTGTTGTTGATGATACCGATGCGTTTGTCGCTGCTTTTGAAGCATGGTTCGAGATAGGCAAAGATTATAAAATATTTACCGATGCACATAATAATATGAAAACAAATGTTGCATTTATTTACATGCTTCCGAGCATTTCAGAGGGCTATGTTGATGAATATAATCAGCCCGAAGAGCAAGAAAATATTCCGTGGTGGAAGAAAATATTCAGCTGATAATTTGAGCGGAGCAATATCACGGCTCCGCTCATTGTGCTGAAAAGAAAGGAATTTTTATGAACGGTAAACTTATAGTTATAGAGGGTCTTGACGGCAGCGGAAAGACAACTCAGCTGAATCTTTTAGTCAATAAACTTAAACAAAAGAATATAAAAAATATTAAACAAATAAAATTGCCCGATTATGACAGTGATTCGAGTTCTCTTGTTAAAATGTATTTGGCGGGGGAGTTCGGAAAATCTCCCGAAGACGTTAACGCATATGCTGCGTCTGCATTTTATGCCGTTGACAGATTTGCAAACTATAAAACCAAATGGAAAGCGGACTATGAAAACGGCACGCTTATAATTGCAGACAGATACACAACTTCAAACGCTTATCATCAGGCAACGAAACTACCGGAAAGCGAATGGAAAGACTACTTTAAATGGCTTAGGGATTTTGAATACAACAAACTCGGAATACCGGAGCCGGACATGGTCATATATCTTGATATGCCCATTGAAATATCACAAAAAATGATGACGTCACGCTATAACGGCGATGAAGAAAAAAAAGATATTCACGAGGCAAATGTTGAATATTTGCAGCATTGCCGCAAAGCCGCCAAGGCCGCGGCAACGCAGCTCGGATGGAGCGTTATTGACTGTGCCGACAACGATATGCCGCGAAGCATAGAGTCGATTGGTGACGAAATAGAAAATCTTATCACAAAATTTACATTTTAAAGCTTCGTTCTTGATAATATCTATTTACATTTTTATACATATGGTGTAAAATGATTTATAGTTTACAATAGGATGTGTATGTATGATTTATGCTTTTTTGGCACAGGGGTTTGAAGAGGTTGAAGCTATTGCGGCAATTGACGTTATTCGCCGTGCGGAAATTGATATTTGCACAGTAGGCGTCGGCTCAAAAGTAATTACCGGTGCCCACGGTATATCTGTTATCTGCGACCTTGAAGACAGCAACGTTTTCACATCCGAAGAATTTGACGGCGTACTTTTGCCCGGCGGAATGCCCGGAACGCTGAATCTTGAAAATTGCGCTAAGGTTTCGGAATTTATAGATTATGCCGCAGAAAATGACAAGCTTATATGCGCTATTTGCGCCGCACCGTCAATACTCGGCCATAAGGGCTTGCTAAAAAACAAAACAGCCGTTTGCTTCCCGGGCTTTGAGGACGAGCTTACAGGCGCGAAAGTTTCAGACGATTTTGTTGTAACCGACGGAAATATAATAACCGCAAAAGGTATGGGCTCGGCTGTTGAGTTCGGTCTTGCCACGGTGAAAAAAATAAAGGGCGAAGATTTTGCCGAGATTATGAAAAAATCTCTTCAATGCCCATATTGAGAAGAATACATCAATTTATAAAGGAGGTTTTTTAATGGATGATAAGAAAAAGTTTGACGAACGCGACAATATAGATTTAGACTCCCTTATATCTTATTATTCATCTGACAAAAACAAAACTCCGGAAGTAAGCGATGATATGAACATAGACATATCTTCGATAAAAAAAGACTCATCAGAGAAGAAAAAGTTTGTTATTCATATTGATGAAGATGAGCTTGATTATTCGGGAGAGAACAATAATAACAGCAGGGCAGACAGCTCTTCTGTGTATTTTTCAAATTATCAGAGTAAAAGACGCACACAGACAAACCGCGAAACACCTGCCGAAAAGAAACAGACGACTGCGGCAAAATCTGCAAGCGGTGCAAAGAAAGGTAAAAGCAAAAAGAAAAGCGTAGGCAGCAATTTTGCTATTGTTTTGTTTGCGTGTATTCTTGTCTTTACATCTACTGCGTCTTACCTTTCTATTTCCGGCATAAACGATATTCTTGCAATCCATACATCCGACGATGTTGTTTCTGTCAACATTCCCGAAGATTCCGATTACAGCGATATAATAGATATACTTAACGACAATCATCTTGTTAAAAGAAAGCTCCTTTGCAAGATGTTTGCAAAATTCAGAGAATATGATAAGGGCACATACCTCAGCGGCGTATATTACCTTGACCGCAGTATGGGGGTTGAGGGTATGCTTAACAAGTGCATGGCTTCGCCAGAATCTGCCGAAACAATTAAACTCGGCTTTCCGGAAGGGTGGACAATTACTCAAATCTTTGAAAAGCTTGATAAATACGACGTATGCAGTGCAGACCGGCTTTATTCCGCATTAAGTCAGGTTGACTATGAGTTTGACTTTGTCAGAAATGTTCCAGATTCCGATGACCGCTATCAAAGACTTGAGGGCTATATTTTCCCGGATACCTATGATTTTTATATAGATGCCGATGCTAACTATGTTATAAGAAAATTCCTTTCAAACTTTAACGATCATTGGAGCGCAAAGTATCAAAAACGTGCTGACAGTCTCGGTTACAGTATGGATGAAATTATTATAATTGCTTCTATAATTCAAAAAGAGGCCGCAAACAGCAGCCAGATGAAAACCGTTTCGTCCGTAATTCATAACAGACTTAAAAATTCTGTTAAATATCCGACACTCGGCTGTGACTCAACATCTGTGTATATCAGCAATTACGTCACAAAAGTTGTCGGCGGCTCAATGGGCAATTTCTATTTGAATAAGTATGACACATCGGCAAACAAAGGCTTGCCTCCCGGACCGATATGCAACCCCGGCGTTGATGCCATAGAGGCAGCCCTTTATCCCGATGATACAAAGTATTATTTCTTCCTGCACGATAATTCGGGTAAGATTTATCTTGCAAAAACACAACAAGAACACGAAAGCAACTACGTTTTGGCAATAAAAGCCAATAATAAGAAAAGTAACTGATTTATGAATTCTGCTAAAACAATTTATCCCGAGCTTCTTTCGCCGGCGGGCGACCGTGAGCGCTTTGACAAGGCTTTGTATTACGGAGCCGATGCAATATATGTCGGTGGTGCCGAGTTCGGCATGAGAGCGGCACCCGATAATTTCACATTTGAAGAATTAGGGCTCGCGGTCGAAGATGCCCACAAGAAAAATGTAAAGGTATATTTGACGTGCAACACCGTACCCGGCAATAAAGATATAGAAAAATTGCCGTCTTTCTTAGAAAAAGCTCAGGACTGCGGCGTTGACGCACTGATTATTTCTGACCTCGGCACAATTGAAGCGGCTAAAAAATATGCACCTAAAACCGATATTCATGTTTCGACACAAGCGGGAATTACCAACTACGCCACAGCAAATGTTTTTTACAACATGGGTGCAACAAGAGTTGTAACCGCCAGAGAATTGTCGCTCGAAGATATTGCACTTCTCAGAGCTAAAACGCCAAAAGAGCTTGAAATTGAGTGTTTTGTTCACGGCGCAATGTGTATGTCCTTTTCGGGGAGATGCCTCATTTCAAATTATCTTGCCGGCCGCGACGCAAACCAAGGCGACTGTGCACAGCCGTGCAGATGGAAATACTATCTCAACGAAGCAACTCGTCCGGGTGAATATTTCCCCGTATTTGAAGACGATAACGGCACATACCTTATGAATTCACGCGATATGTGCATGATAGAACACATACCTGAACTTGTGAAAGCCGGAATTTCGAGCTTTAAAATTGAGGGCAGGGCAAAATCGGCTTATTACACGGCAGTTATTACCAATGCGTACAGAGCGGCTATTGACGGGTATTTAAAAAATCCGCAAGACGATTATAAACCGGAGCAGTGGATAATTGACGAGGTCAAAAAAGTCAGTTATCGTGAATATTGTACCGGATTTTATTTCGGCGCTCCTCAAAAAGACGCTCAAATTTATTATGACGGCGGATATAAGAGAGAATGGAACGTTGTCGCAGAGGTAATATCTTCCGACAGCAAAACGCTCAAAGGTTTTCAGCGCAACCGCTTTTTTGAGGGCGATGAACTTGAGGTTATGCAAAAAGGTAAAGAGCCATTTAAAATCAAAGTAACAAATCTTTGCGGCAAAGACGGTGAACCTATTTCAAATGCACCGCATCCCATGATGAACTTTTCATTTGAATGTGAAAGGGTAGTTGAACCGGGTTCGATTTTAAGAAAAGAAATATAAATTATGTATTTATATAAGGAGGTTTTGTTTTTATGAGTTCAGACAACCGTTCGGCTCCTGCCGCGGCAAAAAACAAGAAAAAAACAAACCGAAAAAGAAAGAATGCTGTTTCAACAGCAGGCGCAGTTTTTATATCTATACTTGCAATCATAGTCTTTACAGGCGTTATTGTTGTCGGCTATGTCGGTATAAATCTGCTTACGTTCATTAACGGAGACGCTGCGATAACACTCTCAAGCATAAAGAGCAGTTTGAACCAGACGACTTTCCTTTATGCAACAGACTCAAAAGGCGAGACTGTGGAGCTTACGCGCTTGCACGGAGCGGAAAACAGAATATGGGTTGACCTTGAAAATATTCCGGAGAATATGCAGAATGCCTTTGTTGCTCTTGAGGATAAGCGCTTTTACGAACACAGCGGTGTTGACTGGGTTCGCACAATCGGCGTTTTTCTCAAAAATAACAGCCAAGGCGGTTCAACAATCACTCAGCAGCTTATTAAAAACATAACCGGCAATAATGAGGTTACCTATGTCAGAAAATATCACGAGATAATGACTGCTCTGAATATAGAAAAGGCTTATACCAAAGAAGGCTATGATGCTAAAAAAGTAATTCTTGAAGCATATCTTAACACTCTTTATCTCGGTAAAGGATGCTACGGTGTTCAAACCGCAGCTGAAACTTATTTCGGCAAAGATGTCAGCGAACTTAACGTTGCGGAGTGCGCCACCATTGCGGCGATAACAAAATATCCGTATTCTTATGACCCGATATCCCATCCTGAAAATAACAGAAAGCGAATGAAATATTGCCTTGAGTGTATGCTCAGCGAAGGCTATATAACCCAAGAAGAATTTGATGAGGCTCTGAATTACGAACTCGTATTCACCAACAGTGAAAACTATGTTGAGAGCACAGACAAAAAAGATGCAAAACAAAAGAAAAAGGAAGAAAACGAAAATAAAGAAGTGCAGAGCTTCTATGTTGATTTTGTAATTTCGCAAGTAATATCAGACCTTATGGAGAGAGAAAAGTGCTCGTATTCCGAAGCGTCCGGTAAAATATACGGCGGTGGCTTAAAGATTTATACCGCAGTTGATCTTGATATTCAAGAGATACTTGAAGATGTATATGTTAACAAAAAAGCCTTTGTCGATAAAAAAGACGCTCAGTCTTCTATGACAATTATGGATTATAAGGGCAGAGTAGTTGCGATAATCGGTCAGGCCGGCAAAAAAGAGGGCAACCGTATTCTTAACCGCGCTACCGATTCTCCGAGACCTCCCGGATCGACTATAAAACCTCTTTCCGCTTACGGTCCCGCGATTGACTCCGGCGATATAACGTGGTCAAGCTTAATTCTTGATAAATCATGCACAACGGTAAACGGTCGCCCGTGGCCTAAGAACTATAGCGGTAACTACGGCAGCGGCGGCAAGGTTACGGTTCAAAACGCACTTGCAAGGTCGTTGAACACAGTGCCTGCAAGAATAATAAAAGAAATGCTCGGTGTCAACAACTCATACAAATTCTTAACCGAAAAATTGGGCTTTACAACACTTAAAGACACCGATAATTCACTTCCGCCACTTTCAATCGGTGCTATGACTTACGGTATGACAACACTTGAAATGACCGCGGCATATTGCTCATACGGCAACGGCGGTAAGTATTTTAAGCCTTATTCATACTACAAGGTTACAGATTCCAACGATGAAATTGTTCTTGACAATACCAATAACAGCGGCGAGCAGGTAGTATCTGCCGAAACAGCCGATATTATGCGTGAAATGATGAAAACGGTTATCACATCATCTGTCGGAACAGGTCGCGGCTATGGCGTTAACGGCTTTGAAACTTTTGCAAAAACAGGTACTACCGATGATTACAAAGACCGTTGGTTTGCCGGCGGAACACCTTATTATTTCGCTTCTGTTTGGTATGGTTATGACAAGCCCAAAACAATAAATGCAAGCAGCAACCCTGCGGGTGATATTTACAGAGAAGTGATGAACCGCATTCATAAGAATTTGCCGCAAAAAGAGTTTGAGGCAAACGGTAATATTGTTAAAAAATATTACTGCCCGTATTGCGGCAAGCTTTCATCATATTCAACGGGCTCAAGCTCTGTTGGTTGGTATAAGGCCGATGATTTGCCGGGCTATTGCACAGGAAATCACGGAGGACGCAGCTCATATTCTGCCGAACCAAGTGACGCCGAAGATAATGAGCGCATCAACAACGCTTCTAACAATGATTCACATACAACATCTACCACTCATACATCCGTAGCCTCTACATCGGCTGCACAGGAAGCTGCGGGGGAATAGTATGGTTATTATGTCCGTTGATTACGGTGACGCCAGAACAGGAATAGCCGTTTGCGACCCGCTGGAGCTTCTTGCTTCACCGGTAGATGTTATTCACAGCAATTATGAGCCGAAAGTAATTGCTAAAATAAAAGAATTATGCAATGTGCACTCTCCCGAGCTTATCGTTGTGGGACTTCCCAAAAACATGGACTCAACGATAGGGGAGAGGGCGCAAAAGTGTATTGAATTTGCCCAAAGACTTGAGGAGGAACTCTCTGTTAAAACAGTAACGTGGGACGAAAGGCTTACAACTGTTTCTGCACACAGTTTTTTAAACAATACAAACACGAGAGGGCAAAAAAGAAAAAATATTGTTGACGCGGTTTCTGCCGTAATAATTTTGCAGGATTACCTCGCGTACAGAAAAAATACAGAAAAAAAATAGCCATAGCTTAGTTATGGCTATTTTTCGTATCTTTTTTATTTGAAGAAAATAACTCTCTCAGTCCCATTAGAATAAGTATTCCTCCAAAAATTTTAGCTAATGTTTTGTTGCTTATTACAGTTGTCAGGTAGAGCCCCAGTGCAACTCCCGGTATGGCAGAAATTAAAAACGGCAGTATCTTTTTAAAATCAATCAGCTTATTTTTTATGTGTATAATTAAAGCAATGATTGCCGACGGAATAAAAAATATTAAGTTTATTCCCTGAGATGTGATTTGCTTAATATTTAAAATCGCGGTCAGATATATTATTAAAACTCCGCCTCCGCCAAATCCCATTGCTCCGAGGATTCCCGCAAAAAATGATGCTATTATATTCCAAATTATCATTTTATTATCATCCTGACTCCTGCCCAAATAATAAATAATGCAAAAAGTTTTTTAAGTATTTTTTGGGGAATTTTAGGTAAGATAAGCCCTCCGACTACCGCACCGGCAACGCCGCCGGGTATAAAAATCAAAGTGTCGGGTATATTGACATATCCGTTATAAATATAAAACACCGAGCTTATAACCGTCAGCGGCAAAATTATTGCAATGGCGTTTGCATGCGCTGCGGTTTGTTCCATTCCGTCTTTTTTTAATGCAGCTACGGTTATTATCCCGCCGCATGCTCCGACGAGGGAGTTTATTACTCCTATTATAAAACCGACTGCATATTTTGCTTTGTTTTTCATAGTTAAACCATTCCCGCATAATAGTAATATGTAGGGGGATGTGCTTATGAAAATTAAATTTAACATTTTAGTTGGTATTATTCTTGTGATTTTTTTTATCACGGCAATTTTGTTTTTTACTTATACTGCATATTGTAATGAGACTGCTTCGGTTTCTTCAAATTCTGCATTGTCGCAAAAAACAATAATTGTTGATGCCGGTCATGGCGGAATGGACGGCGGCTCAATAGGTGCGGACGGAACCGTTGAAAAAGAAATTAACCTAAAAATCGCATTAAAATTAGAGTCAGTTCTTAAAACCTACGGTTATAATGTTATAATGACAAGAAAAGACGACAAATCAATTCATGATCCCTCTGCAAATACAGTACGTCAGCAAAAGGTGTCAGATATACATAACAGAGAAAAAATTATTTTGCAAAATCCCGATGCTGTTTTTGTCAGCATACATCAAAATCATTACTCAAACGGCTCTATATACGGTACGCAGGTTTTTTACTCAAAAAATAATGCTTTGAGTAAAGATTTGGCGCAAAATATTCAAACGTCAATAGTCAAAAATACAGACCCGAACAATAAAAGGCAGATAAAAAAATCCGGCACAGAGATATATTTACTGTATCATTCAAAAATACCGTCCGTGATGGTTGAATGCGGATTTATTTCAAACTATAACGATTTAAACAAATTGAAAAACGAAAGCTATCAAAAAAAGCTTGCTTTGTCAATAGCGGACGGAATAATAAAATATTATAAGTCAAGGTGAAACAAATGACGGCAAAAAATAAAAGTATATACGTTTGCTCGGAATGTGGCTACGAAACAATAAAATGGTACGGACAGTGCCCGGGCTGCGGCGAATGGAACACCCTCAGCGAAGAGGTAAAAGTATCGGCTCCCGCATCCAAAGGCTCTTCCTCAAGCAAAAGAAGTAATTTGCAGCCGTCATATTTAAACAGCATTTCGGGGCATGACGAAATAAGGTACAAAACGGGACTTCAAGAGCTTGACCGCGTACTTGGCGGTGGAATTGTCAAAGGTTCGCTTGTTCTTTTAAGCGGTGACCCCGGAATAGGAAAGTCTACCATACTTCTTCAAATATGCCAGCATATAGGCGAAAATCTTCGTATTCTTTATGTTTCGGGAGAAGAATCTGCAAGTCAGATAAAACTGCGCGCCGATAGACTCGGTGTTGATACGCCGAATTTAGAGCTTATTTGTGACACGGATGTTGAAGCTGTTTGCGATTATATAAGAACGGACAAGCCTAATTTAGTTATAATTGACTCAATTCAGACAATGAATATCGCAGAGCTTAGTTCGTCCTCAGGCAGTATCACCCAGGTGCGGGAGTGCACCAATATGCTTATGGTTACCGCAAAAGGTCTTAATATTCCCATAATTATTGTCGGCCATGTCAACAAGGACGGCAACATTGCAGGACCAAAAGTTCTTGAACACGCTGTTGACGCTGTGCTATATTTTGAGGGAGAAAGACATATGTCTTACCGAATACTCAGAGCGGTTAAAAACAGATACGGCTCAACCAACGAAATCGGCGTGTTTGAAATGCTCGATACAGGTCTGCATGATGTCGAAAATCCGTCTATGATGCTCATTTCCGGTCGGCCGAAAAATACTTCGGGTTCCTGCGTTGCTTGCGTTATGGAGGGTTCAAGGCCGATTTTGGCAGAAGTTCAGGCACTTGTAACCTCCACAAATTTCGGAATACCGAGACGAATGGCAACAGGTTTTGATTATAACAGACTTTCTCTTTTAATAGCTGTTCTTGAAAAAAGAGCAGGCTATTTCTTCGGAAATACAGATGCTTATATCAACATTGCCGGCGGACTTAAAATTGATGAGCCTGCATCGGATTTATCCGTTGCCATGGCACTCGTGTCGGGGCTCAAGGATGTTCCGATAGCCGAAGATGTTATCGCATTCGGCGAAATCGGTCTCGGCGGTGAGATAAGAGCCGTCGGTAACTGTGAGCAAAGGATAAAAGAAGCCGCAAGGCTCGGCTTTAAAAAATGTATTGTGCCTTATCATAACTTTAAAAATCTTCGCCCTAACGTTTTAAATTGCGGTATAGAGATAATTCCCTCACGCACAATAAGAGCCGCATTTGAAGCGGCAATGTAAAAGGGGAGAGGGCTATGAATTTCACGGCATTAAAAAATCCGGGTCTTCCTCAAAGCAAAGTATGCCATGTGGCAATAAGCGATTATTCACCGCAAGCCGTAAAAAAGTTAATCGGTTTGGGTATAGAACCTATTATAACAATACCGAGCCAAAATCTTGATAAAAGAGTTGCTTTTCATACTGATATGCTTGTGTTCGGTTTTGCAAAAGGAGAAGTCTTTTTAGATATATCTCAAATTGATAATCTTGTTAAATTTTTAACAATAGGGTACAGCATAAAATATATTGATGATATAGTATCCTCACCGTATCCGAATGACTCACTTTTAAATGCCGTAATGTTAAAAGATAAGCTTCTCTGCAATCCCAAAACGGTATCGGAAGAAGTTATCGGCAAAGCTCATAAAGACAATATTAAAGTTTTGTGCACCAATCAAGGCTATACTAAATGCTCGATATGCTTAGTTAATCAAAATGCAATTATAACCGATGATGAATCAATTTATGCTTTAGCCAATCAAAATGAAATCGACTGCATTTTAGTCAGCAAAGGTTCTGTTAAATTAGACGGATTTGATTACGGATTTATCGGCGGATGCTGTGGACTGATTGATGCAGATAAATTATTTTTTAACGGTGATATAAATATGCACAGTGACTGCAATAAGATAACAGACTTTTTATCAAAACATAATGTAGAGCCTGTTATAATAGAAAATCAGCCTTTAACCGATATTGGCGGCATAATACCGCTCACAGAGCTCAAACATATATAATTTTTGTTATCCCTCCCCTAAATTATACAAAATTTTCATTTTGTATAATTTCTACGAAATCACCGCTTTAGCTTACAAAATAGGTATTTTGTACTATTCCACTTCGCAGACGGGGCTATCTATCCGCTTGCACCGCCTTTCAGTATTTTTTTTTAAACTCTACCACAACTAAACCGCTTTGTCAACGCTCAGCGTGCCGCACTATATCGCGCGGCACTGCTTCGCTCTCTCTGCGCTTCTGCCTTCCGCACTTCTCATTGTACCACGCGGTCAAGGGTAAATGCACGGCGGCAAGCCGCCGCCCTTGACTACGCGCGGCCACGCGAGAAGAAACGGAAGGAGCGCATATCATGTCAAAATATGCAAAATCAGAAAAAAGAACAATAAGCTACAAGCGAGAGCTTGACGAAATCACAGGAGAGGTAGAATGGGTGCCGCTATGGGATTTATCGCGCAAGCCTTGCGACTGCCAACACTGCGCACGCCGTGACACGCAGTTTTGCAAGCCTGCCGCGCCTGCTCCGTGGTTTGGCGCAGACTGTGCAAACTGGCTGCCGCGTGATGTCAAGTTTGCAGAAGTACAACAAATAGTAGCTCGCACAATAAACGAGCTTAACGAGATAGCGCAAGGCATATGGGTAGAACAGTACGCAACACGCCTTGCGGCGTTCGCCTACTCTCTGCAAAAAGAGCTTGACAATTATCTTGCCACAGCGGAGCAAAACTACAATGGCAGCTACGAAGCAGAAGAAGCGCGCAAAAGATTTTATAAATACGTCCTACGTAGGTAGGGCGTTTTTTTTCGTCAGCTTCGGCAGTGCTGCGGCGTTCGGCGGTCGTGGTGTTAGGCGCACAGGCTGCCGCCTGTGCTTGCGCTGCGGCTACGTTCCGCGCCGCCACAGGTTCGCGGGCACCACTCCGCGCCACCGCCGCGGCTCTGCCTTGCTTCTTTCGGCTTGCTTCTTACCGTCAGAGGTCACCCCATCCCGTCCCCCGTCCGGGGGAGCACACGTACCGGGCGCAACAGCTCACAGCCACAGAGAAAAAAAGTGCTTGACATATTCTTGCCGTTGATGTAATATATTCTTGCACGTATACGGGAGCGACAGCTCCGTTGTGATGTGTCTATCCGCAGTTTGAGAGGTTGGCAGCTCTCAAGCTCACATCACCGCCAAAAGAAAAAGCAGGGCAGCCGCCCTGCTTTTTTTATTTATGTGCTCTATGTTTTACACTATATGTTGTGGTTTGGTGCAAAATATCCGCGTAGGCATACAACATAGTGACAAGCTCGTTGTCATGGTTAAGAGCTTGCCGCACTGTGGCAAGGTCGAAGCGGTGCAGTATTTCAACCGCATAATACTTGCGCAAGCTGTGCACTGTTATGTTGTCTTTTAGCCGCAAAGCCTTTGCGGCTCTTTTTATGTCAGCATATACCGCTTGCCGCGTTCGGTGCTTGGTGCAGTCGGTGCGGTGCTCAAACACATAAATTTTTCCTGCCTGTGCTTTGCACTCGTCATACAGTGTCTTGTTTATGTAAACCCTCTTTTTTTTCTTTGTTTTCTGCTCGGTTATCGTCATGCGCTGTCTGAAGCCATCAGAACGCATTTTAACAACGTCACCAACACGCAACCCTGTTTCAAGGCAAATAAGGCTTATAAGCCTATTAGGCGGCGTGAGAAGCCGTAATATAATATTCAAATCATCGTCATTCACATAATCCGCTCTCATGGTTTTACTTTCTAAAAAAAGTTAATTCACCCCCTGTTGCTAAAGTGTCTCTGTTGAGTTATAATCATAACGACGCTTGATAAAGTCATAAGAAAATCTATGTACTATCTTGTCAGAGCTTGCAAAATCTTCATCAGCGTTAAAGTCTATTTTGCATTGCCGCGCCGCTTCGCGTACTATTCCGTATGTCTGCATGAGCCGCCGCCCATGCAGACAAGCGAACATATGTTCTGTAACTTTTATACGCTCGTAAGCAGGCAAGTCAAGGTCAAGAGGTTTAACGCAGTACTTTGCAACCTCGTTCACTGCTGCGCTGTCTTTTACCTTGGTAACGTGCACCTGCAAAAGCTCTGTTGCGCCCCAGTAAAAACACCACTTCCAACGCAGCAAGCAACTGTTAATGTAGTACCGACTTGTGAAGTAGCTTTTTTTAACAGCGCATAGACAATGTAAATGTGGGTGATAATAAGCAGCGGAAAGATAGCGCGGCAAGCAGCCGCTATCCTCTGCGGTGCTGTAATCACCCTTGGGATTGTAGGTTATTTCAAGGCAGCGCAAAACGCCTTTAAAACCTTGCTTAATTCTTTTGTCGCGGAACAGCTCAGACGAACAGCGATACAGTCTATCGACCGTATCTGTTAGCTGTTCGCCGTTGCAGTTCGGAACGGTCAGCACAACGTGCAGCCATTCATAGTCCGATAAAACGGACTGTATATTTGCAATATCCGCCGCGACTTTAAGACTGCGCCGCCGCTGACAAGCTGGGCAAATGCGCTGTCGGCAGAAGTTTGCACCGCAAACATTGCCGCCCTCGCCTAATTCAAGGTAAGTGCCGCACATCATCATCTTGTCGGCGCGGTCTTGCAGTATACTGTCATAGTATCGCAAGAGACCTGCAAGCTCTATAGACTGCGACTTGTAGTATTCAAGGCTTTTAATAGTGTTGCTATTATCGGGGTAGTTGTAAGAAGAGAAATCACTATACAGATTTTCACAGTCAGAAGCCGCGGAAGCGTTGATATTACTTGCTTTTTTGCTTGTTTTTGAAATTTCGGTTGTTTCTATAGTATCAAGATAAGGAGCAGCCTGCGGCTGCCGACCCCCTGAAACTGTGTTGTGTGTTGCCTTTTGGGCAACACAGACATTATGCAAAGCTCCGTTTTTGCTCATGTTCTCGCGAATAGGTCGCGCCCTCACCCCCTGCAAGGCGGAAACGCGATAACGCGCCGCCGACAAGGTAAAAGAGGGAAGCCCAAGGCATCACGCGCCGTGAGCGCGTTCGCCTAAGAGTTGCCGCCCCACCTGCTCAACAGAACAGAACAAAATACATCATTTTGTATAATTTTTACGATTTTCTTGATACCCCTTTTTGGAGATGAATTTATGAAAAAAGAAGAAATTAATGATTTGCCTGAACTTGTCCGGGAATACATATTAACTTATCTTGTGGCAATTAAAAACAAATCTCAGCTCACGGTGCTCGAGTATGCTTCGGATTTGAGAAGCTTTTTGCGCTATAGAATGATTCAAAAAGGATTAGTCTCATCGGATGCGGATTTTGAATCGATTTCTGTTAAAAATGCAGATGACGGTTTGATTTTGAATGCCACCAAAGATGATGTGTACGAATTTATTTCTTACTGTGCAACAGAACGCAGAAATAATGAAAATACACGTTCACGAAAAATCTCTTCGATTAAATCATTTTATAAATGGCTTGCAAATGAAAAAGAAATTCTTCAAGATAACCCAATGGATTCTCTTGAATCGCCGAAGCATAAAAAATCTTTGCCGAAATATCTGACCTTAGACGAAAGCAAAAATTTACTCCGCCACATTGACGGACCAAACAAAGAACGTGATTACTGCATTATAACTTTCTTCCTAAATTGCGGAATGAGACTTTCAGAGCTTGTCTCTCTGAATTATACCGATATAAAATCAGATAATTCTATGAAAGTTACCGGCAAAGGCAATAAAGAAAGAATTGTATATTTAAATGAAGCCTGTATATCGGCTTTTAATGAATACATGAAAGTAAGACCCGCTGACGGAGTTAAAGATAAAAATGCACTGTTTTTAAGTAACCGCAAAACGCGGATAAGCCCCAAAACCGTGCAGCACATTGTATACAGCTTGCTTGAAAAAAGCGGCCTTGGCGGTCAGGGATTTTCAACACATAAGCTCAGACATACCGCAGCAACACTTATGTATCAGCACGGCAATGTTGATGTTATGCTTATTAAAGAAATGCTTGGGCACGAAGATCTTTCAACCACCGAGATTTATACGCACGTTGTCAGCTCTCAGCTTAAAGAAGCGGCAACGCATAATCCTCTTGCAGGCGAGCATTTGTCAAAAGAAAATTCAGAAAGCAAAAAGTCCGATGAATAGCCTTGTCATAATCGTCTCTGTCAGTGCTCCTGCCGCCGTTATTGCTATATAAATGACAAATTTCAAGCTGTAATTTTTAAAGCTTTCTAATGGTTGTGAACGCCTTTGTGACAGCAGGTTGAGCATAGTGACGGACATTAAAAAGCTCTCTTTGCAGGCAAATAAAATTGCGGCGACCGCTATTATAGCCGCAGGGAAAATAATTATAGCGCAGTATCCCAGCCCTTTGAGCATATAATTTTCGTATATATAACCCGAAATTATACCGATAAAACCGCCTGCAAGCACAGGAACAAATGCGACAAACGGTATACCCACGGCACACAGACCTATAAAATATGTAACGATTATGGCAGATGACGCCAATAAAAACGTATTAAAAAACACAGAAAGTCCGCTTATTGTCGGCTTGACTTTAAGGTAATTCATATAGAAATCGGCTATCTTGTTTGTCACAAGCGTGCCGTCCCCTTTTGAAGCAAACGAGCCGACTGTCATTCCGACTAAAAACAGCAGCAGCAAAACATACATTTGCCAGTTAGAAGAATAGCTTTGCATTTTTTGACGGACCGAATGTAAATTAAAAGTTGGTGTAGTCATTATAATATCTCCTAATCAGATTTTTAAATATATATGCAGACAAGCATTATAAAATGCAAAAACTCCGGCCCTTTCGGTCGGAGTTTTTGTGCTTTATTTTAATTTCTCGCAGCTATTTCAAAAAGGTTGTTTACGCTTATTTTAGTTGATTCAAATATATCTATGGCTGTTGAATCCTGCTCGATTATAATGTATTCAACGCCCGTTTCTTGGCAAGCTCTGTAACACTCGTCAAGGTTTAAATTGCCGGTGCCGATTTCGGCAAAATCGCGTTCTCCGTTTATTATTCTGTAATCTTTAAAATGACAAACGCTCATTCTGCCCTTTACTTTTCTGATATAATCGGCAGGGTTGCATCCGCCTGTCTGCACCCAGTGCGTATCAACTATAAAGTTAAAAAGATTGGGGTCGGTGTCCTCAATTAAAATATCCATTCCTTTTCTGCCGCCGTAGCGTTCAAATTCAAAGGCATGGTTGTGATATGCAAACTGCAAGCCCGCATCTTTTATTTTTTGTGCGGCGGGTGTGAACTCGGCTATAAATTTTTTGTAGCCGTCCAAAGAGCGGTACTCCTCCCCCATTGCGCCGAGACCGATATTTTTGCAGCTGAGAAGCTTATGCTCTTCAATCAATGTGTCGGTTTCGTTAAGTATTCTCTCTTTACTGTTATGAGTGAGGCAAACCTCCATACCGTGTTTTTGGCAAAGAACTGACGCATCGGCATACGGAATATGCGAAATGCCGGAGATTTGAACCGTATTTGTTCCGAGAGATTTTAAGAAAAACAAAACATTGTCTAAATCAGACAGTGTTTTGATTTCTCTGTGAAAGTTAAAAAGAGTTACACCGAGTTTCATTTCGCATTTGCCCTTTCTTTTGAAATATTGTTTATATATTTGCCCATATCGTTCCATGCGGTTTTAGACGTTGCCGCATTGAGCGATATTGTTTGAAAGCTGTGAAACATACCTTTATATATTAAAAGTTTCGTATTTATGCCCGCTTTATCGGCACATTCTTTTATCATATAAGCGTCGTCAAGCAAAAGTTCGTTTTCGCAAGCCTCTATAAGCATCGGCGGAAGAGATGAAAACGAAGAAAAAACGGGCGACAAATATTTATCGGTTTTATCTGCATTTTTTGAATAAAGCTCAACAAGTTCACGGTCTTTCGGAGTTGAAAGATAGCCGAACATAGGGTCTTTATCATAGTTTGTTTTATATGTTTTTCCGCTTCTGGTAAAATCCGCCCAGGGTGATATAAGAATAATTCCGTCGGGGATTCGCTCTCCCCTGTCGCGAGCCATTAAGGCAGCCGAAAGTGCTAAATTTCCTCCGGAACTGTCGCCTGACGTTATAATTGTGCCATAGCTGTCACTTATATTTTTCAGAACAGTAAAAGCGTCTTCGTGCGCCGCAGGATATTCATATTCGGGCGCGGTGCGGTAATTAACAACAATAACCGTGTCTGCATTGCTATATTGCAAAAACAGCTCGCCTACCGAGCGGTGGGTATCGGTAGTCCCCGAAACAAACGCACCCGAATGAAAGTAAAGAATTGCTTTTTTATGTTCGGAGTCGATTCTTTCGATTATATCGGTTTTTACTCCGTCAAATTCTTTTTGATAAAACTTAAACCCTTTTGACGGCTTAAATTTTGCCGCTCTTTTTGACATAAGAGCATCAATGCCGATAAGGCCCTTTCTTTTTATAAGAGGAATTTTGAGAAGCGTCTCTAAATTAGTCAATGCCAGTCTGTCAGAAATTGAGTTTTGCTTTTTAGCCATTTTTTTCACCGCCGCAAACAAATTCGCCGCCATTATAAATAACGCGGATTTTTATGTTTTTGCCGCCTTTAACCGAGATAACGGGTTTCTCGCTGTCGCTGCTTCTTTTTTCACATATAAGAGAGATATAATCTCCGTTGCCGATATAAAGATTTTCTATGCCGTGACGGTCGGTTTCTTTTATATGCCAAACTATTTCATTATTTTCTTTATTTACCTGAATACCGAGTATATATTCAATCAATATGGTTATGGGGATTATACCGCTCCAACCGACAAAATTGTCCCTTGCGGGGTGACCGTGATTTGCAGTCTCAGGTGCGTAATTTTCCCAAAAAGTCCCTGTGTTTTTATAAACAAGCATTGCATTGTCATAAAAGTTCTTTGCAATTTCATATGCAAGAGAGTCTTTGCCGTTTTCGGTAAGTCCTCTGATCACCATATAGGTTGTAGGCGCCCATACTCCGCCGTTCCAATAACCTCCCTGGGGGTCATAATACGGGTGATCTTTTGAAAGCGACGGAACGCGCGTAGGAGTTTTAAATTCTTTTTCGTTTTCAAGGTGAGCAACAAAGTCGTCTAATCTGTCATCAGGTATAATTTTTGCTATAAGAGCCCAGAATGACGCAATGGTCTTAACCGATGAAAAACTGCCGTCTCTCTTTAAATCATAATAGAACTTGTCTTTGTCGTTCCACATTTTGCGGTTAATATATTCGGTTAAATAATCGTATTCTTCTTTGAGCTCTTTGACGCCGTAATCAATGCCGAGTTCTTTTGCCATTTCAATAAGAACGCGGCAAGTAAGAGTTGCCTGAAGGTTCGCGTCAATCCAAGTGAGTCCGCCGTGATAAAAAGACTCTATCTGCCAATTCTCGAAATCGGGATAATCTTTGTATGATACTCTCGGCAGGTTATCCATGCCGCAGCCCCAGCCGGATGACCAGTAGCATCCGTTAGGCCAGGTGCGATATACCTTGTTCCATTTGTGATATGCCAAAAGAGGGTAATAAATTTTAGAAAGTCGCTCTTTGTCACCGAAATTCTGATAATATAAAAGCTCCGTCCATGCAAGAATATCGGGTCCGGTGCTTACCGGGTCATGACGGTAAAATTTATCGTGTCCGTTGCTTTCATGTATCTGCCTGCAAATAAATCCGTCCTTATGCTGCTTGCAGTAGAAATTGTCAAGAGAACTCTGAAAAGAGAAAATCTGCGTTGCATATCTGCCGAACATGAGCATAAAGCAAGTGTCCCACATAAATATATCGTTGCTGAAAGCCGCGTCTATAAAAGGTGACACAAAGCCGTTCTCTTTTGTTGCCGGAAAAAGATTTGAAAATGCAAGTTCCCAAGCTCTGTAATATCCGCCGATTTGAAGCTCGTGACCGTCCCATACGGGCTTTGGAAGTTTATCTTTTATATCTTCAAATTTAGGCGGTGAAGCAAGATTTTGCTCTGCTCCGATATACGGGTTTTTAAGCACATCGTCGTTTGTCATATATATGTCTGCATATTCTATCGGTGTCATATTGATACAATCCTTTCGGCGTCCTCGATTTTGGTGTGCACTGTGTCCCATTTATTATATAGCTCTTCAAGCTTGCTGTTAAGCTCTTCGAGCATATTTGTGGTTTCTATAAGCTTTTCGTAGTCGGACTGAAGCTCGGGGTCGGCAAGCTTTGTTTCACATTCTGAAATTTTTCCTTCTGTCTCTTCTATTTCGGCTTCGGTTCTGTTCATTTCGGTTTTCATTTTTCTTAAAGAAGAAGCAAGCTCTTTTTTGAGTTTGTAATCATTGGGCTTTTTAGCTTCTTTTTTTAAGATGCTGTTTGCTTCATTCGGGGTGCTTAAACGTTTTTGGGACAAATAATAATCATAATTTCCGTTATAAAATTTAACCCCATCTTTGCAAAGTTCTATAACTCTTGTAGCCGTTTTGTTGATAAAGTATCTGTCGTGCGAAATAACAAACAAAGTACCGTCAAAGTCATGTAAAGTGTCTTCGAGAGCATCACGCGAAAATGCGTCAAGATGATTTGTAGGCTCGTCGAGCAGCAAAAAATTATAGCCGCCGAGCATAAGCTTTAAAAGCTCTACTCGCGCAATTTCTCCTCCGCTGCAAGAAGAAAGCCTTTTAAACACGTCGTCGCCTTTAAACAAAAATGCCGCCAACGCGTTGCGTATGGCTGTTTGAGTCATGTTTGGGTATTTATTCCATACATCGTCAATAACGGTTCTGTTATCCTGCGAAATTTTTTTGATTTGCTCAAAATAGCCTTTAAACAAATTTTCTCCGAAGGTTACTGTGCCGGAATCAGAGGCATACTCGCCCATAATAATTTTAAAAAGAGTGGTTTTCCCGCAGCCATTATCACCTATCAGGAATACCCTTTCGCCTTTTTTTATATCAATATCGACATTTTGAAAAATATTTTTTCCTCCAAAGCTTTTTGAGAGATTTTTGCATTTTAAAACATCTTCGCCGCTCTCGGTTTTGGGAATAAATTCAAATTTAATTTTTTGAACGGCACTGTCCGGAACGACAAGTTGCTGCTTTATGCGCTCTATCTGCTTCAGCTTGCTTTCGGCGGTTTTTATATTCTTTTCTTTGTTCCACTGTCGCTGCTGAGCAACTATGCCCTCAAGACGTTCAATCTCTTGCATATCGCTGCGGTATTTATCTTCTACGGCTCTTTGCATAGCCTCTTTTTTTATAATAAAATCAGAATAATTGCCTTTGTATGTGAATCCCTTTCCGTTTTCAATCTGAACGGTTTTATTTGTTACTTTATCAAGAAAATAGCGGTCGTGAGAAATTATTATAACGCTGCCTTTAAATGAGGCAATAAAGTCTTCAAGCCATTCAACAGAATGTATGTCGAGATGGTTTGTCGGCTCGTCAAGCAAGAGCAAATCGGATTTTGAAAGCAGCAGCTTTGCCAATGTAAGCTTTGAGCGCTGACCGCCACTGAGCTTTTGTGTTGAAAGCGAAAAGTCTTTCTCCGAAAAACCAAGCCCGAGCAATGCACTCCTCGCCATGCTTTTATATGTCAGGCCTCCGTCACGTTCGTATTTTTCCTGGAGCTGCGCCTGTAAACTTATGTTGCTGTCAATATCTATTCCTTTTTCAAGCTGACCGTTTACAAAGTCTAGCTCTTTTTCTGTTTTTATAAGCTCGTCAAAAACCGATATAATTTCGTCATATATACTGCGGCCGGTCACAGAGCAGGTGTGCTGTTCCATATATCCGATTTTTACGTTTTTAGAAATAATTACTGCGCCGCTATCGGGGGTATACTCCCCTGTTATAAGCTTAAATAAAGAGGTCTTTCCCGCACCGTTTACGCCGATGAGACCGACCTTTTCGTCATCTTTTATATCAAAGCTCAAAGAAGAAAAAACCGTATTTTCCCCAAAGCTGAGCCCTAAATTTTGAACATTTAATACAATCATAAGATTCTCCGAAAGTTTTTTAATATTTTAGCATAAACGCACCTTATTTTCAATAAAAAGATACCGGGACTTGCAAATTTAGAAACCAAAAACATATATATTTATCGGTGATGATTTTGTTTGAATATATTATAAATTTGTTTTCTGATTTTTTGTTTTTTGTTCTGCATATTAACGGCGCAGGCTCTTTCCCTCCGGCACTTAATCAAAAGGAAGAACAAAGGCTTATAAAGCTTGCCGAAAGCGGAGATACAAACGCCAAAAACAAGCTTGTTGAGCACAATTTAAGGCTTGTGGCTCATGTAATAAAAAAATATTATTCTAACGCTTCACAGCAGGAGGATTTAATATCAATAGGCACAATAGGGCTTATAAAAGCTGTTGACTCGTTTAATTCAGGCAAAGGAACGAAGCTTGCAACATATGCGGCAAGGTGCATTGAAAATGAAGTTTTAATGTATTTCAGGTCGCAGAAAAAAAGCTCACAGGATATATCGGTTAACGAACCGATAGATGTTGATAATGAGGGAAATCCTCTTACTCTTATAGATATAATCGCAACCGAAGATACCATACTTGATGAGATATATCTCTCTTCGATGTCAGAAAAAATGTATAAATTTATAAAAGAAATTGACGATGAGCGTGATAAAACAATTATCGTTTTAAGATACGGTCTGAATAATCAAAAACCGCTTACCCAAAGAGAAGTAGCGCAAAAGTTAAATATTTCGAGGTCATATGTTTCAAGAATTGAAAAAAGAATTTTATCACAGCTAAGAGAAAAATTTAAAAAAGATGATTGGAGCTAAAAATGAAAAAAATTAAAATTTTTATATCTTTGCTTCTTATAATGCTGCTTTGCTCATGCACACAAAGCACATATGCCGCCGATATAAAAATAATCGGCGAAAGAATAAACAAGACGTTTGACAGCGAAATATTTAAAACAGAAGATACGGTTCTTTTGAAAGAGGACGGAGAAAATGTTATTTATTGGTTTCCCGAAGAATACAAAGATGTTTGCGCAGCATTTTACCCGGAAGATGAAACGGATATAATAAAGAGCAGCTCGGTTACCATAGCAAATTATAATAAAAAAAGTTATAAAGATTTTTTAGATGATTTCTCGGCGGCGATTAAAGAGAACAATAAATATATTGAAAGCGAAGAATATCAAAACGGAAATCTTTACACAATGCTGTTTATTGATAAAAGATATAAAGAAACAATAAGCGACCCGACCTTAAAAAGGAAAATTACCGATGACGACATTTCGTTCCCCGTTTTGAAAGAAGAAAGCAAAAGTAAAAAGGCAGAATAAAATCAGCCGATCTTGTCACCTTTAAAGTGAAAGACCGGCTGAATAATTTTATTTAACTTAGTGATAAAAGCATCTGCGAAAGTTCTTTATAAAATGCCTTTGTCGTTTCTTCGTCCTCAAAAAGACCTATTGCCTGACCGTGATCGCCTGATCTTATCGGCATAACATTCCATAAACCGGGTCTGATATTGCCCGCATCAAAATCCGTCCACGGGTCGCCGTCCGGATAAAGCTCGGAGCGAGTGTTGACAAGTCCGTCATTGGAGCCCCAGTTCTCGCCCTTTTGTGCATTGAAATCATCTTTTTTAATAAAGTGAGAATTTAATGACATTGACCATGAGAACATTCTTAAGATGGGGTTGGTTTTCATTTTCGGCACATCAAGATTCATTTTATCTGATTTTGAAACATCCTTTGTTGTCGAGTATGCGTATGAGAAATAATATACGTTATCCTCAACTCCGATAAGCTCGTTCAATTCTTTGCTGCCCTTGGGCATCAAATCATATGTGGCATTGTCCGTGCCTTCAATAAATGTTTTGATGCCGTTTGATATTTGCTTAAAAGAACCGGGTTTGCCGTTTGGCGAGGATATTCCGAATTGCTCAAGGTACGGGTCAAAAAAATTGATGAGAGGCGTATTCCCATGAACAACGGAAATTGACATTATAATCGCATAATAAAGTTCGTATAAATAAAAATCTGTAATGGTGTAGCTGAGAGTTGAGCTGTTGTGCGGAGAAGCAATTGTTGTAACACTGGCAACAAAATCTTTTTTTCCTCCCGTGAACAGAGGCGATATTTCGTTTACGGATGTTTGATTGATTTCTTCTTCACTTCCGTCAGCCAACAGGTGAGTTAAAAGCCTGATGGTTTCACCGCCGAAGCTGTGACCGACAAGATGAATTTTTTGAATTTTTCCGTTTTCGGTTATTGCGCCCCAATCCGGTACAACGGCTTCGGAATAGCTCTTACCGTATCTTGAGTGAGAATGTTTTTCGCTGTGAGCTTTTCCGTAGTCAACGGTTGTTCCCGTGAGCTGAGCATAAAGCTCGCAGGCTCTGTCCCACGCACTTGAAAAAGCACCGACGGAAAGACTGTAGCTTTCTATGTTTTCGGATGCAAGATAATCGGTTATTTTGCCGCTGTCCGCGCCCCAGTAAGGGAGTATTTCGCTTATCGGCATATCATCTCCCCAACCGTTAAGACCGTGCACAAAAATTATAGGATATTTATTGCCTGCGGTTTCATCATGAGCATCCGCAAATAATAAAAAACTGCTGCCGATTATTGTTGCCGCAATAATTACACAAATAATACGTTTTATCAATTTTAATCCTCCCCATAAGTAATCGTTTATAACTTTTCTCAGATTCAGTCGGCGGTTACTAAAATACAAAGACGCCTCTGCCAAGGGCAAACCGATGGCAGAGGTCTGAAATATTAAAGCAATGATTTATAAAGCTCGGCAATTTCTTCAACGCTTGTGTCACGCGGGTTACCGGGACGGCAAGCATCGTCATAAGCCGACTGTGCGAGGAACGGAATATCCTCTTCTTTGACAATCTCTTTGAGGTCTGCAGGAATACCGACGTCTTTTGAAAGCTGCTTAACAGCGTCAACAGCGGCTTTTCTTGCTTCATCAAGAGTCATGGCGTCCACACCTTCAACGCCCATAGCTTTTGCAATGTCTCTGTATTTTTCGCCTGTTTCAGGAGCGTTATACTCCATAACTGTGGGAAGAATAATTGCATTTGCAACGCCGTGAGGTGTATCATAAAGCGCACCGAGCGGATGAGCCATAGAGTGAACTATGCCGAGACCCACGTTTGAAAAGCCCATGCCGGCAACATACTGACCGAGAGCCATGCCTTCTCTGCCCTCGGGAGTGTTGGCAACAGCACCTCTGAGGTTTTTGGATATAATTTCGATAGCTTTGATGTGGAACATATCACTGAGTGCCCATGCACCCTTTGTGATGTAGCCTTCAATAGCATGAGTGAGCGCATCCATACCTGTTGCAGCGGTAAGACCCTTGGGCATTGAGCTCATCATATCGGGGTCAACAACAGCTACAACGGGAATATCATGGACGTCAACACAAACCATCTTGCGGTTTTTGGCTGCGTCTGTGATAACATAGTTTATTGTAACCTCGGCGGCTGTACCTGCCGTTGTGGGAACGGCAATAATCGGCACGCACTTATTCTTTGTGGGAGCTACACCCTCAAGGCTTACAACATCTGAAAATTCAGGGTTGGTGATGATAATACCGATTGCTTTTGCGGTATCCATTGACGAACCGCCGCCTATGGCAACGATGCAGTCTGCGCCGCTCTTTTTGAATGCTTCAACACCCGTCTGAACGTTTTCAACTGTGGGGTTGGCTTTAATCTGTGAATAAATTTCATAAGGAATACCGGCGTTATCCAAAACGTCCGTAACCTTTTTTGTTACGTTAAACTTAATTAGATCGGGATCAGAGCATACAAAAACCTTTTTGAAGCCTCTGCCTTTTACCTCATCAGCTATGTTGGAGATTGCTCCCGCGCCGTGATATGAGGTTTCGTTAAGAACAAATCTGTTTGCCATAAAAATTACCTCTTTCTAAGTATATTCTACCGCCGTCAACCGACGGTGTAATGCTGATTACAATTGCATTCTACACCATAAAAAGACTAATTTCAAGTCATTTAACAAAAAATTGTTAAAAAATTCACAACTGCTTGTTATGACTGCGCTCTGGTATATTTAACCGACAGGGATTCTAAGCCTATTTGCGTTAATGTCAGAGTTGACTCGCTTATTTCGGCATAGTATGAGTTACTTATGGTTGTGCCGACAACTGTTTTATATGAGATTTTCAATTTGTATTTTTCGCCCTCGCGAGTTACCGTATAGATTCCTTTTGCACTTAAATTCAAAAGATTTACATCAACCGAGCCGTCTTCATAAAATTGGTACCCGTCACTGCCGGATACTCCCTGCCACTTGCCTTTAAGCTCTGCCGAGAAGCTTTTGACATCGGCAGCCGAGTTTGTTTTTTGCTCAGACGGTGCAGAAGATGTTTGCGTGCCTGAAGTAACTGCATTTGAAGTGCTTTGATTTTCTGATTTTTTATAAACCAATTTAAAATCGCTTTGCAAATCGTTGAGCGTAAGCGTTTTGCCGTCTTCGCTCACAGATGCGTCAAAACTGCGTTTTACGGATACGCCTACCGATGAATCGTAAATTAAAGCGAGAGTATATCGCTGTGAGTCTTTGTCATATTTAACCGAGTATGTCCCGTTTAAATTTATACCGAGCAAATTCAAAGAAACACCGTTATTTTCTCTGAAAGTCAAAGACGAAATATCGTAGTTTCCGCTCCATGTTCCGACAATATCGCTTTGAAAATCACCGGCAAGTCTCTCCGGCTTTTTTCTTTCATAATTTGTGATTAAAACAGACGCCGTGACCGCGAGCGCTGCAACGAGCAGCACGCATGCGACCCAAATAATGACCTTTTTTGTGTTGCTCTTCATATAATCACCTCTTATATTTCTTCGATGTCTATTTTTTCAATGATAACATCATCAAACGGTTTGTCAAGCATATCCACGCGTCTTGCGGCAATCTCGTCAACAACGTCCATGCCTTCATATACCTGACCGAATACGCTGTGCTTAAAATCAAGCCAAGGCGTGCCGCCGACAGCTTTGTAATCTTCTATTGTCTGTTTCGGGAACATACGCTCGCCTATTTGCTCCATTTGCGAAAGCAGATTATCATCAACGCTCTTTGCCTGAACAATAAAGAACTGGCTGCCGTTAGTGTTGGGGCCTGCATTTGCCATGGAAAGAGCGCCGTTGAGATTGTGAAGCGAAAGGTCAAATTCATCTTCAAATGGTCTGCCCCAAATGCTCTCGCCGCCGCGACCCGTACCTGTGGGGTCACCGCCCTGTATCATAAAATCTTTTATTACGCGGTGAAAAATAATACCCTCGTAATATCCGTCTTTAGCGTGTGAAATAAAGTTTTCGGTAGTTTTGGGAGCCTCTTTTGTAAAAAGCTTTATTTTAATAGTTCCCGCGTTTGTTCTCATTATTGCAACAGTGTCGCCCTGCTGCGGTTTATCAAGCTGTGATGCCATATAAAATACCTCCGTTTTTTATTATATTTTAACACCTGAGGAATAAAAAGGCAATAGCGCGTTTTTTTATTGATTTTTGATTTTTCTGATTGCGCCCTTTTCGAGCCTTGATACCTGAGCTTGAGAAATTCCGACTTCTTTTGCAACCTCTGTCTGCGTTTTGCCGACCATAAACCTTAAATTTAAAATCCGCTTTTCTCGGTCGCTTAAATTTTCTATCGCCTGCTTTAACAGCAGCTCGTCAATCCAGCTTTCTGCTGTATTATTGTCACCAATTTGATCCATTACATATATTGCGTCTCCGCCTTCGCTGTAAACAGGTTCATAAAGTGAGACGGGTTCAACTATAGATTCAAGCGCCAAAACAACAGCTTCTTTTTTTACTCCGAGCTCTTCGGCGATTTCTTCCACCGTAGGATCACGCTGTAGCTTATTTACAAGCTTCTCTTTTGCCTGAATGGCACGGTAGGCCGTGTCGCGCATTGATCTGCTGACCCTGACCGCGTTGTTGTCTCTTAAATAACGTCTGATTTCGCCTATAATCATCGGCACGGCGTATGTGCTGAAACGCACCTCTTGGCTTAAATCAAAGTTATCTATCGCTTTTATAAGTCCTATGCAGCCGACCTGAAACAAATCATCGGGATTTTCGCCTCGGTTCAAAAATCTTTGAATAACGCTTAAAACAAGCTTTAGGTTGCCGTTAATAAGCTGCTCTCTTGCCGCTAAGTCTCCGTTCCTTACTTTTTTTAGCAATTCGATTTTTTCTTTTTCTTTAAGAACTTTTAATTTACTTGTATCCACACCGCAAATTTCTACTTTACTGTACTGCACATAATCACTCCAAAAATTTTATGTACAGAAAAATGCAGGCAAAAAAATTTTGCCCTTAAATTTGTGAAATTATGCGATAATATTTAAAACAAAGCGGTATTTTATCTTGACATTAAAATATAAAAGAGTATAATAACAGTAATCATTATTGTTATGTGATTAACTAAACATTAGCGGTTATAATAAAACGTGTAAATTAAGGAGGTCTGATTATGGCTGTTATAACTGTAACCAAAAATAATTTTAAAGAAAATGTATTGGACAATAAAGGAACCGTATTGCTTGATTTTTGGGCGGATTGGTGTGCACCGTGTAAAATGTTTTCGCCCGTTATTGATAAAATAGCGCAGGAAAATCCAAATGTTACGGTCGGCAAGGTTAATATCGACAGCGAACAGGAGCTTGCTCAATCGTTCAGAATACAAAGCATACCGACCTGTGTTGTTATTAAAGACGGCGTAATAAACGAGGTTTTGGTAGGCGTTCAGAACAAAGCCGATATAGAAAAGCTTATAAAATAACTAAAGAAAAAGAAGGATGGCAAAAACCACCCTTCTTTTTTATTTTTCTGTGAACGGCATTTCTGTCATTCTCAAAGTTGTGCATCCGTAAGGAACAAACTCGGCAGTTTCTTCTTCGGATACTGCTTTTCTGCTTTGCGGAATTTTTGCACACACATTGGTGTAGCCGTCTTCATATCCCCAGTCGATTTTTTGAATCTTTGCTTTAATTCTGAGCATCGGCTCGGATTTATTAAACGCAAGGTCTGTTTCGGGGTGTTCTATAAGCTCAAAGTCATTGCCGGAAAATGCGTAATTCCAGTCTGATTTTCTGAAAATGTTATAGTCGCAATAAGGATATTTGCGCTCAACATCATTGCGGGTGTACTCGAGCTTTTCCCACTCCCCTTTTATCGGCAATGAAAAAACAAGAGAACCGTATGACAAGGCATACAAATCGTTAGGATGCTTTAAAAGTGAAATTTCATGGCAAAACTCAATTATGATTTTCTCTGTGCCGGACCAAAGCTTTTTTATATGTATATAATTATTTGCCGATATTTCTTCTCCGTTCAGAATAACTTTTTTGCATTTCTCGGGTACTCTTACGGCAAAATCAAATTCGACATTTGAGGAGACTGTGAGCGTAAATTCCAATTTGTTTCTTAACGGATATAATGTTTCTGATTTTACCGAAACATCGGCACCGTTTATCTTGGTTTTTAGCTCGGAGGGGATAAACACCAAGCTTGCTATGCCGTTTTCTGTTTTCATAAAAGCGGCAGTTGAAAGCTTCGGCCAGCCCTGTGCAAGGTTGGCTGTGCAGCAGCCGTAGTTTGGCTCAAGCCCGAACATATGGGATTCGGGTCCGTTCGTTCTGAAAATGGGTTTGCCTTTAAAACCGACGCACTCTATCTGATTTACCATTTGGTCATATTGATGAGACCACATATCTTCGCTTATTGTTGCCGGCAAAGCGTTGAAAGCCGCTTTTTCAAGCCTGTCTGCCCATTTAGCGTCACCGGTGTGTTTGAGCAGCATTTCGCATGAGTACATAAGCTCCACAACAGAGCAAAGCTCCGTACCCTGTATCGGACTGTTGCCGGAAAGACATTCGTCACCCGTGATTGTGCCGACTGCCGTGCCATGGCGTTCGTTTAAGAAATCCCACATTTTGTCTGCTAAGCCTGTGTATTCTTCCTCCAAAATATCGCACGATACCGCTTCTGCTTTAAATGCCATGGCGATGTTAACAATGTGAGTTTCAAATGTCCATTCGTTTATGGGTCTTTCCCATTTTTCAAAAAGAGCCGAGTAATCGGTTCCCTGTTCTTTTAAAAGCATTGCAAGCTTTTTGACCCACTCATCTTTTGTGGATTTATAAAAATAGTTAAGGCTTATAAAGCACTCAAACCATCTTGCTTTGCCCCACTCTTTAAGGGATACATCACCTTTTAGCATAAGCTCATAAATGTTTTTCAGAGCTTTGTTAATAACTTCGGGTATTCTCTCGTCACTGGAGTAGTCGTAATATACAGTCAATGTTTTTGTGATAAGAAAAACCGCCCAAACATCGTATTCACTGCGCTCATTTTCTTTGCAGGGGCATATCCAGCCGTCGGCGCACTGCCTTTCGATAATGGCGTCTATATATTTTTGCGCGCGGTTTATCATATCTTCATCATCAAGCAAATATGCAAGAGGAATAAAGCCGTCCAGCCAATACGGAACGCGTTCCCACCCCTCTTTATCGCCGCCTATCCATGCGCTGTTTTTTATATCGGGCCATATTTTATCGAGATTGCCCGCAAGGCCGTGAGCTTCGGTTTTTAGTTGCTTTTTATACCATCCGAGCGGCTTTATTTCATTACCTTTAAAAAATTCCAAGTGCATACAATCAACTCCTTTCTCTAATAATATCAATTTTCATAAAAAAGATATATGCTAAAACAACTGTAAGTATTGCAAAAATCAAACAGGAGTGATATATTGTTTTTATAATAACCGATAGGATTGTTTTTATGAAATATCTTAACACAAAAGTTATTCCGCAATACTGTTTTTCGGCTTTTCGGCTGTTTGAAAAGGGCGAAAAGCACGTTAAGCGCATATGTGATGAAGATGTAATTGTTTTTGTATTTGACGGAATTTTGAGATTCAAAGAAGACGGTAAAGAAATTGAAGTGTGCAAAAATCAATATTATATACAAAAAGCGGGTTTGAGGCAAGAGGGCATCACGGCGAGTGACAAACCGCAATATTTTTATATTCATTTTCACGGCGATATAAATGACGATATATCCGGTGTTCCTATAAGCGGGGAGTTTTCACCCGAAAAGCTTAAACATAAATTTTATGAACTTGAATGTCTCGGCTCGGTTATTGACTCGTTTCTTCAAAGCACAATTCTATTTTTACAAATAATTGAGTATCTTAAAGAGCAATATATAATAAAGTCACCGCAAAGCGATATAGCAGATAATATTCTTAAAATTCTTACGTCAAAAAGCTCAGAAAATATCACTATAAATGAAATAAGCAAAGAATTGTCATACAGCCCAAACTATATAATAAAAACATTTAAGCAAAAATATTTTGTTACGCCGCACCGATATCTTTCTAAAATCAGAGTTGAAAATGCACGCAAACTTTTATTATCCTCAGGCAAGAGCTGTCAGACAATAAGTGATGAGTGCGGTTTCAGTGAATATTCTGTGTTTTACAAAATGTTTAAAAAAGAATACGGTCTGTCCCCTACTGAATTTTCAGCTCGCCATCGCATGAAATAAGGCTGACATCAAAAAAAGCGTTACCGCCTTTTGACGATAACGCTTATATCACCTTGTTTTGAGTGACGCTTTAACTGAACATTTTAATCAAACCTTCACAAATTTATTCAGTTCTAATGTTTTCATCGGTATCACTCTTTCATAAAAATTTCTGACTGTTATAAACTGTTCATCGGAGTATCCTCCTTGTTCCTTTCTCTTTGTTCAAATATATATTAGCATATGCTTTATCGCTTGTCAATAGTTTTTTTAAACATTTTTTTAAAAAACTATAAATTATATACAAACCGCGTTGAAAATCATATTGTAAGATAATATTGCGGCGGAATGTATTTTTCACTTGACTAATCTATAAAATAAAGTTAAAATATATTCAGAAACAAAACACATTCAGGAGGACTAAAATGGCTGAAGAATATAACCCCGATATAGTCAGCGTTGTTGATGAAGACGGCGTTGAGCATATATTTGAAGAACTTGACAGAATAGAAACCGAAGACGGCAAATTTGTTGCTTTGCTCCCCGTATATGACGACGCGGAAGACATAATTGACGACGACGGTGAAATAATAATATTAAAAGTTGAAGAAGAGGATAACGGCGACACGTTCCTGTGCCCCATTGAAGATGAAAAGCTCTTTAACGAAGTAGGAAAATATTTTGAAGACAGACTTTCGGATCTGTTTTTTGAGGACGAATAAGTCTTATACCCTGCTATGTTCGATAACTGCTGTCTATATTAACCCAACACACTTTTAATCGGGAGCCTTACTCCGATACAGGGAACACAGACCTCCCGTTTTTACGGATGATGGGAGCGCAAATGTATCAGGTGGCGACCCACCTGCTTTTAACCGCAGGTTACTATCGGCAGCTCCCGGCACAGCGGGGTTCGTATGTTTAATGAAAGGAAGATTGAGATTTAATGATAAAGATACTGTCTGCTGACATTCTTGATATATTACCCATTGAAGTCGGATTTATTATAGCAACAAGAGAGACGCTGCCCACGGGTGAAGCCACGGTTGCAACATTTGTATATGACCAGGAGGGCGCACGTATTCTTCCGATAAAAATAGGAACTTATCTTGAGTGCAAATTCGGTGCTCATTACAAAAACATTGCGGCAATTCTCGGCGACTACATAACCTGCGCGTCCGCAGTACTCAAAAGCGGAGGAGCCGTTGCTCTTTACCCCACCGGTGAAATGACTTTCTTTGACACAGATGGCACGGTCGCCTGGTCGGGAGAGCTTATTTATCAAGACAGCCCGACAAAAGATATTGCGCTTGACGACACTTGTTTTTGGAGCACCGTACCCGAAAAAAATGCGATTATAAGATATTCGCCTGTTGAAAAAAGAGTTTTGCTCAGAATCGGCGGAGGTTCTTCTACAGCGTTCAGCGAGCCGGTTTCAATAACCAAAATCGACAATAAGCTTTATATATGCAACAAAGGCAATAATAAAATAAGAACTATAAGACTTGAAGATTACGCAGTAAAAGATTATGCGGTATTTAACGAGCCCGTATACAAATTCTTTAAAGTCGGCGACAAAGAATATGCTTTGCTTGACTCCGGCATATATTGCATCAGCGACTGATAAAATCAAACATTAAAAGCGGCAGTAAACGCCGCTTTTTCTATTACTTACAAATATTTATTTATTGTCATCTGCAAAGAATAATTTCAGGTGATAAAATGAATAAATTCAGTGAGTTTTTAGTTGTTTTCGGCATAGGGTCTTTTTTATACGGCTTTATTGAGGTTATGTTCAGAGGCTTTACACACTGGTCGATGTTTTTGACAGGCGGTATAATCTTTTATCTGCTTTATACTTTGTTTTATATGATAGGCTCCGGCAATATTCTTTTAAAATGTCTTATGGGCTGCGCCGTTATAACAACCGTTGAATTTTTGGTAGGCTGCATTGTGAATATCACATTTAAAATGAATGTATGGGATTATTCGCAGGAAAAATTTAATCTTTTCGGTCAGATCTGCCTGTCTTTTTCTATCGGCTGGTTCTTTATATCTATACCGGCATATTATTTAACCGCCGCTTTGCACAGAGGGCTCACTCACAAGACTTGACAGATTGTTATTTTTGTTAAAATCCTCACTTATGATGCTTGAATAAGAGAAAAGACAGTATCCGCTGTATTGCTTTTGGCGGCTTGCATAGTCAATCTGCCTTAAAATTATATCGGTCTCCCACTCCCCTTTTTGCGGCTCAACGGTTTTATAAGCTGCCAGACCTGCGACAAGCTTCACTTTGCTTTCGTCTGTTTTATTGCACCAATCGTCAGAGGCTTCTTTAAACGGCAGCTTTTTATGCTCAAAGCCGTAATATAATTGTGGAATAAGCACATCGCAATATCCGCTTTCGTTGCCCCATTTAACAACATCGGCATAAAGAGAATTATAATTATTGCTGAAATTTCCGGCAGGACTGATTGAAAAGCAGATGCTTTTATCTATGCTTTTTATTGCCGAATACATACCGCTTATAAAAGAGCTGACAACTTCTCTGCGCCAGTCCGAGAGACCGAGCTTTCCTCCGAGAGAGGTGTATTCGTTATATTCGGCCTCATCAATTTGGGTGTCTGTTGTCGGGTAGAAATAATCGTCAATATGTATTCCGTCCACATCATAATTTTCTGCTATTTCTCTGACTCCGTCAATTATAAGCTTCTGTGCAGAGGCGTTTGCCGGGTCAAAATATATACCTGTGTCGGCTTTATAAACGCGCTTTGCCGTATCATTGCCATTAAGCCATTTCTTTGCTATATTATTGTTTGACAATTCGCTCTCGTCGTTATCAAGTGAAATTCTAAACGGATTTATCCATGCATGGAACGAAAGACCTCTTTGGTGTGCGGAATCTAACATAATTTTTAACGGGTCATATTCCACCGATTTGCCCTGCATACCGGTTAAATATTTGCTCCACGGGAAGATCTTTGACGGATAAAATGAATCAGAAAACGCTCTGACGTGCACAAACACTGTATTTATTCCGAATTTTACGCAATTATCAAAAATATTATCTATCTTTGATTTAAAGCTTTCTTCTGTTCCTCCACCGTCTTTTTCCATAGAAAGTTCTCTGTAAAAAATCCACACGCCTTTTATATCTTCATTTGGAATCGGAATGTGCGCATTTTCTTCCGCTTTATTTTTATTCGGTAAAGCGGAGCAGCCGCACAACAGCAGCAATGATAATATAACGCAAAAAATTCTTTTCAAATTTATCACCTTAATAATTTTATTCGGAGGATATATGAAACATTACATACCTTTTATTTTAATATATTGGGCTGTTATAAGCCTTGTATCTGTGATAATAACAATAAAAGATAAACGAGCCGCAGTAAATCATAAATGGAGAGTGCCCGAGGCAACGCTCATGCTGCTTGGATTTTTGGGCGGTGCCGAAGCAATGCTTTTGACGATGAAAATAATTCGGCATAAAACAAAGCATTTAAAATTTATGCTCGGCTTGCCTGCGGAAATAATTTTGCATATTGCTTTAATTCTTTTTCTCTTTTACTCTTGACAAGTTATAAAAAATGAAATATAATTTCATCTGTTGATATTTTAAATAAGGGCCTGTGGCTCAGCTGGGAGAGCGTTCGGTTCGCATCCGAGAGGTCGAGGGTTCGAATCCCTTCAGGTCCACCATAAGTCCACCGTAATTTTGACAGAATTACGGTGGATTTTTTATGCTCACTATGGTACACTTAATTGAAAAATCGGATTTATTAAACTAAAAATTCAAACGGGATAATATGTATTTTCACGCATCACAGACAGAAAAAATCAAAATTTTGGAACCGAGAATTTCAAATCACAATATTCCTTTTATTTATTTTCAGATAAAAGAGAAAATGTTCTTGTGTAACGAGAAGCGCAAATTCAAGATTATCGACCTTCTCCCAGCGCTCATCGGAAGAATCCACCGTGCCGAAATCCTCGCCGCCGTGCCCGGGGTAAAGGCAAACGACAAGTTTGCCGCCCGAAGAGCCTTTAGAGACCGCAACGCCGATAATTACAGCCGCAGCAAGAAGAACGGCAAAAAACAGCGGGCAAAAACTTAATATGCGGAAATGGCGGAACTGGCAGACGCGCATGATTCAGGTCGCACCACTTCGGTGTAAATTCATTTCAGCATCTATATCCTGCAAATTGTGGATTAAGCGGTTAGTTCCACCTCGGTTCTCAACTCTCAACCGTGTAAAAATTCAGAGAGAAAAATTAAATATGCACCCGTGGCGGAACTGGCAGACGCGTATGGTTCAGGTCCATATTTTCGAGAGGAAGTGCAGGTTCAATTCCTGTCGGGTGCACCATAAACAGCCCGACAAACTCGGGCTGTTTAATTTTAGTTCTTAAAATCTGAAATAAAATTGTATTTCAATTTGTCATTTAGTTTGACGAATACATATTACGAATTGCCTGCAGTTGCTTTTTTCTATTTTCTTCATTAGCCTTTTTATTATAAATACCTTCAGTTTCACATTTAGGACATTTAAACTCTCCATTATTACAATTACATTTTACTTGAATAAGCTTTTTTCCATTCCCCAACACGTTGCACAATATAACACATCACTATCTTCTCCAGCCAATGATATAAAAGGTTGATCATGCCTGACTATCTTAGCTTCAATATCTTTATATTTTTTAAGCTCTGCATTCTCTTGTTTAAGCTGAGTAATTTCATCCTGCATTTCGAGAGCTTGGGCACTCAAATCTAACAACTTCCTATATAAATCTATGTTATCGGCTTTTTGTGCAACAGATAGAACATCTTTAAATCCATCATAAAAACTCATAATTCATTCTCCTTTTTATTATATATTATAGCCGATTGTAAAATAGCCAAAAGCGGCATATTTACAAGGCTTTTCGAGTTAAATACAACTGATTTTTCTCCGTTTTATGGTATAATTTAATTGGCAAAAACATACTAAAAACGGAGAAAAAAATCATGCGAAATAAAGTTGTGCAGTTATCATTGTTTGACACTTACACCGATGTACTCGATTCAATTGAAGAAAATAAATCACTGATGTTGAAATAGATACACTGTCCTCCGAAGATATATATTTCAAAAACGAACAGAGAGAAAAGTTAAAAACAGCTTTGAGTAAACTCAAACCACAGGATTCAAGGCTGATTGAGTTAGTCTTTGGCATATGTCCCGACTGTCTGAAAAGTAAGGAGAAAACGACAATCCGTGATGCATCGTTAAGAGTCGGTCTGACAGCCGAAGGCGCAGAAAAGAGATTGAAGAAAATTTTGAAACAATTAAAGGCAGATTTACAAAAATAACAAACGAATGGTTTGGATTTCAACCTATATCCTTACTTATATTCATTTGAAGCATTTCAATGCAGGAAAATATTATATTACGAAATACTCGGTTACGGTTGACTTCCATACTGCTAAAATGTAGGTTGTCCATTGTGGGCAACCTTTTTCTTTTTGTGGACACGGATAATTCTATATGATATAATTTTCATAAATAAACAGTAATTGAAGGAAGTGCTGTTAATGATAGGTGCTGTTGTTACCGTAACTGTTGACCGACCTATGGGTAGTTTTCATCCTGAGCATAAAGATATATTTTATCCGATAAACTATGGCTACATCAAGGGTGTTATTGCTCCTGACGGCGAAGAACAGGACGCATATATTCTTGGCGTTGATAAACCGGTTGAGAAATTCACGGGTAAAATCATTGCAATTATTCTTCGGCTTGATGATGCAGAAGATAAATGGGTGGTCTGCCCTGAAAATATGACTTTCAGCAAAGAAGAAATAACACGGCAAGTAAAGTTTCAGGAGCAATTCTTTAAAACAGAAATTATATTATAAATTTTTTTATAGGTGAGCTATGAAAATAGACCGATTAGTTTCCATCCTCTCCGTACTTTTACAGAAAGAAAAAGTCACAACAGCATATCTTGCCGAGAAATTCGAGGTTTCCAAGCGCACCATTCTGCGTGATATAGATAGCCTTAATAAAGCCGGTATTCCTATTGTTACCACACAGGGAAACGGCGGCGGTGTATATATTATGAATAATTACAAGCTCGACAAAACGCTGTTATCCTCCAATGATTTGCGATCTATTATTACAGGACTTAAGGGACTTGACAGCGTAAGCGGTACAAACCAGTATAAGCAGCTAATGGAAAAGTTGAACGCCGTAGATATTGACAATCAGTTTATTATTGATTTGTCAAGCTGGGATAAGTCGGCGTTTGCCGATAAAATTGCCCTGATAAAATCTGCTATAGAGCGAAAGGAAAAGATATCTTTTCACTATATTTCTCCCAATGGCGAGAGCGAACGTGTGTTAGAGCCGCACCATATCATCTTTCAATGGTCGAGCTGGTATGTATGGGGTTATTGCCTTAAGCGTGAGGATTACCGTATGTTCAAGCTCAGCCGAATGACTGATTTGAAAGCAACAGGTGAAAAATGCGGTGACAGAATTGTTCATGTCTACACAACCGATAAGCTCCGACACACAAAAGGTGAGATTCAGGCAACCGTCCGTTTTGACAAGTCAATGAAATGGCGCATTGTTGATGAATTTGGTGTGGATCTTCTGAAATATGACAGCGACGGAAATATTGTTGTGACCTTTACTTGGTCGGATGTGCCGGCATTTTATCAGTACATTCTCTCCTTTGGCAATAAGGCAGAAATTCTCTCACCTAATGAGTATAGAAAAGAATTTGCAGAAATTTTGAAAAATATGCAGGAGCATTATCAAACCTGACATACAGTTGTCACCTTTACTGCTGTATGATAAGCAAAAACGCAAAGGAGTATTAACAATGGAACATACGGATGTTTATCAGAATTGTCCTGTATTTGAAAGCGAAAGTTATATCATCAGGCTTATGCGCCCTGACGATGCGAAGGATTTGCTGGCGGTATATAGCGACAAATTGGCTCTTCCTTTCTTTAATAGTGATAACTGTCACGGAACGAATTTCTATTGTCGGAATATTGATGATATAAAAGGTGCTGTAAACGTTTGGCTTGAAGCATACAGAATTAAAGATTTTGTTCGTTTTTCTGTAATTGACAAGTCGGAGAACAGGGTTATCGGAACTATAGAATTATTCCGCCGAAATTCAAAAGACGCATTTGACGGAGTGGGTGTACTTCGGCTGGATTTAGGCAGTAAATACGAAAACCGGGATATCATTTATAAAATACTTGAAATCATTGTAAATCCAGCATTTGAGCTTTTCGACTGCGACAGGATTATCACTAAAGCTCCCGTATATGCTATAGAAAGAATCAATGCACTGAAGAAATATGGTTTTGAAAAATCAGAGGAATACCTGATCGGGCATATCGATAATTACCCATATAGAGATTATTGGACGGTAAAGAAATGATGGAGGATTTTAACCAAACAATAAGAGATTTGTGGAACCAACTGAATTCTCAACAAGTTTTAGTGCTGTCCACAAGCTGCAACAACAGGGTATCTTCAAGACAGGTCAGCGTGATTATTCATGGCGGAAAGTTTTATTTCCAGACTGATAAAAACTATTTAAAGTTCAAGCAAATATATATTAATCCAAACGCTTTGATATATTTTCTTTATCATATAAAAAAATGCTTACCGAAGTCAGCGTTTTATCAAACAACTTCTGATCAAGATAAACCCGTCGATTAGTCGGCGGGTTTTTGCTTTATATAAAAATTACGGTGTAACCCATCAAGCAGGGCTACACCGTGTTTTTATAAATGTTTTGATTTATTCAAGCACTGCGCCTTTGCAGCCTGAGGTTACGAGCTTCGCATATCTTGCAAGATAACCGTGAGTTATTCTCGGCTGCCTCGGCTTCCACTGCGCACGGCGTTTTTCGAGTTCTTCATCAGAAACAAGAACATTGATTGTATTGGCAGGTATATCAATTTCTATGATGTCACCCTCTTCAACAAGAGCAATATTGCCGCCGACAGCAGCTTCGGGTGAAACATGACCGATAGCCGCACCTCTTGTTGCGCCGGAGAAACGTCCGTCGGTTATAAGAGCAACGCAGTTACCGAGTCCGCTGCCCATGATAGCGGATGTGGGGTTGAGCATTTCTCTCATACCCGGTCCGCCTTTTGGTCCCTCATAACGAATAACAACAACCTCACCGGGATTTATCTTACCGCCGTAAATAGCATTGAGTGCGTCTTCTTCGCAGTCAAAAACTCTTGCTTTGCCGCTGTGCTGCATCATCTCGGGTGCAACCGCAGAACGTTTTACAACGCTTCCCTCGGGAGCAAGGTTACCTTTGAGAACAGCAATACCGCCTGTTTTGCTGTAAGGATTATCTATGGTTCTTATTATCTCGGTGTCTTTTATTTCACAGCCCTTGATATTCTCTTTTATTGTTTTGCCCGTGCAGGTCATAAGGTCTGTTTTAAGAAGACCGAGTTTATCAATCTCGTGCATGACTGCACTGATGCCGCCTGCCTCATTTAATTGTTCTATATAGTGGTTGCCGGCAGGTGCAAGATGGCAGAGATTAGGAGTTTTATCCGAAATTGCATTTGCAAGTGAAAGGTCAAGGTCAATGCCGCACTCATGCGCGATTGCCGGAACGTGAAGCATACTGTTTGTGCTGCAGCCGAGCGCCATATCTATTGTAAGAGCATTAAAGAATGCGTCCTCTGTCATAATATCTCTCGGTTTAATGTCTTTTTTAACAAGCTCTATAATCTGCATGCCTGCTTTTTTGGCAAGCTGAAGTCTCGCGGAATAAACACCGGGGATTGTTCCGTTGCCGGGAAGAGCCATACCCAAAACTTCTGAAAGGCAGTTCATGCTGTTTGCAGTGAACATACCCGAGCACGAACCACAGGTCGGGCATGCCTTGTTTTCAAATTCACAAAGCTTTTTATCGTCGATTTTTCCCGTTCTGTATTGGCTGACAGCCTCTGAAACATCTGAATAGCTGATTTTTTTGCCGTCCATAGTGCCTGCAAGCATAGGACCGCCGCTGACAAATATTGACGGGACATTAAGCCTTGCCGCAGCCATCAAAAGACCGGGTACGTTTTTGTCGCAGTTAGGCACCATAACAAGACCGTCAAACGGATGTGCGGTAGCCATAGCCTCTGTTGAGTCGGCGATAAGTTCTCTTGTTACAAGAGAATATTTCATACCCTCATGACCCATAGCAATGCCGTCGCAAACTGCAATTGCCGGAAAAACTATCGGTACACCGCCTGCCATGGCAACGCCCTGTTTTACGGCTTCAACTACCTTGTCAATATTCATATGACCGGGAACAATGTCATTCTGGGAACTTACTATACCTATAAGGGGCTTTCCGATTTCTTCGTCGGTGAGACCCAAAGCGTGAAGCAACGCTCTTTGCGGTGCTGCGTTGATTCCTTTTGTGATTTTATCGCTTCTCAATGCTAACTCTCCCTTTATATAACAGGTGAAAACCTGCAAATTTTTGATTATTATACTACAATTTAAAAGTTTGTGTCAATGAATAGGCACACTATCTTAAAAAAAGACATCATTCTTTTTTCAAAGAGCAAGAATAATCAAGCAGTGCTTGCCTGTTATTCGGAACGACCTCCGATACAACTTTTTTAAGCAATATATTTAAGGTGTCGCTGATTTCTTTGCCCTTAAAACCTATTCTTTTTAAATCATCGCCGGAAAGATCGAGCTCTTTAATACTAAGGCAAGTTCCGCCGCTTATTGCGGCTTTGATTACATTTTCGGTTTTATCAAGTTCAAAAAGCTTTTTAGGCAGATTAACGGGATTTTGCGCTTTTGCGTCTGCTCTTAAAATCGGCAGCAGTCTCAGCATAAATTCGGGCGACAGCTCGCTTGCCAAAAGCAGAGCTTCTTTTTTGTTCCCTGTCGGTCTTAAATCGTGATATTTTATAAGGCGGCTTATTTCTTTTTGATCATCGCACGAAAATCTGAGCCGCTTTAATATTTCGAGAGAAAGCTCGTAGCTTACCTCTTGATGCTTTTTGAAGTGGTCTATGCTGTTTGAATCCGTAGTGTGCATTTTAGGTTTGCCGCAGTCGTGCAAAAGCATAGTCATTCTGATAATCGGGTCAGGCTCGGCAGAGGCAACCGCGGCGGCGGTATGCTCCCAAATATCATAAATATGATAAGGTGTGTGCTGAGGGAATTTATACATCGGCTCAAGTTCCGGGATTATTTCAAAAAACACAGGGGCAAAATCCATCAATATTTTTTTGACGTTTTTGCCGCAAAGAAGCTTTAAAAGCTCTGTTCTTATTCTTTCAAATGCAACATTGTGCAAAAGAGCTTTATTTTTAATTATGCTTTCTGCTGTTGCTTTTTCAATATCGAACCCAAGAACAGATGCAAATCTTAATCCGCGCATTATTCTCAATGCGTCCTCTTCAAAGCGTACATCGGGTGTGCCCACGCATTTAATAAGCCTGTTTCTTATATCGTCCATTCCGCCGAAGGGGTCTTTAAATCCGTCAAGAATGTTATATGCCATCGCGTTGACGGTAAAATCTCTTCTTGAGAGATCGGTTTCTATATTTGAGGTGAATTTTACGCTGTCGGGGTGACGGTTATCGGAATATCCCATATCCACACGCATTGTGGTTATCTCTACAGGCTTTCGATTGTTTATGACGCAGAGTGTTCCGTGCTTTAGCCCATTACTAACCGTTTTAAAAGATGAAAAAATTTCTTGCATTTGCTCCGGCTTAGCGGATGTTGTCACATCCCAATCATACGGTTCTTTGCCAAGTGCCGCGTCTCTTACGCACCCGCCGACGGCATATGACGTATATCCGGTTTCAGATAAAATATCCATAAGCTCAGAGACATAATCGGGTATGGAAATATTCATTTTCTCACCTGCCTTACTTTACAATTTTATCACTATGATTTATAATTATCAAGCAGTTTATTTTGGAGATGATGTATTGAATATTCAAATATACGGAAAAGCCAAGTGCTTTGACACCAAAAAGGCAGAAAGATATTTTAAAGAGCGCAGAATAAAATATCAGTTTGTGGACTTGGTTAAATTCGGTATGAGCAAGGGCGAATTTAATAATATATTAAAAGCTGTCGGCGATTTTGACGAATTGCTCGATAAAAGCTCAAAGGCTTATGAAAACAGCTTTATTGAATACCTTGCAACCAAAGAAGCAAAAGAAGAAAAATTACTCGAAAATCAATCGGCCTTTAAAACTCCGATTGTAAGAAACGGAAAACAAGTTACTGTCGGATATAAACCCGAGATTTGGAAAGACTGGGAATAAAGATCGCCGTATCATTGCACAAAGCTCTGATACGGCATTTTTTATAGTTTAATTTGTTTTGAGAGATAAAGAGAATAAATAAGTGTTTCTTTCACTCGCTTTCCCGTGCATTCAAAAAGCGCTTTTTCATACATTTTAAGTTGACCGTAATAACGCTGTTTTAAAATATTTTCGTCATCTGCCCTGTCGGTTTTATAATCCACAATTACCCACTCTCCGTCCTCTTCAAACGCACAGTCGATATATCCCTGAACGAGTATTTTCTCTTCATTCTCGAGCGGTATATCTTTATAAATCTGTGAGCACGGAATAGCAACCGTCAGCATTTTTTCTCTTAAAAGATTGTTGCTTTTTGAAATTCTGCCGGCGAGCTCACTTTTAATAAATCTTTCGATTTGAGAAAGATTTATGTATTCGGCTTCTTCTGCCGTAAGAATATTTAAAGAAGTCATTTTATCTATCTGCTCTTTTACGGGTGTTTTTGATTTGTAATCATAAAACTGCAAAAACTTGTGAGTAACAGACCCCTTTACATTTGCCGCAACACTGTTTTTCGATAAAAATTTGGGTTTTGACGACGCAAAATATTTCATATCGTCTTCATTTCTATCAAGCTCCGACGGTGAAATCTTTGACGGTATTCCCGAAAGATAACCGTATGGGTAGCGGTAAGCGATTCTGTTTGAAAGAAGCGCAAGAAGTTCTTCATCCGGCAAAGGTTTTACAGTTTTTTCTTTTTTCTCGGATAAAACGACATCACCGCCGAACTCGGCAACAAAATTTATGCGTGTATCGGTTTTCAGCGGCTCAAATTCATTATAAAAATCACTTATTGACGCGGCATCCGGGTTGCGTATGCTTGCAAGCAGAAGCCAGTCCCCCATGCTTTTGCACGAGATGACCTTAAACGGATTTATTTTCACAGAGCCGGTGAGTGCACCGACAAGCTTTTCAATCTTTTTTTGCGGATTGTTTTCGCGGATAAGGCACACCGTTTTTTCTTTTGCTCTTGTGAGGGCAACGTACATTACTCTAAGTTCTTCCGAACGCGATGCACGCTCGCAGGCTGTTTGAAGCGCCTTTTGCTGCAATGTATCAAACCGTCTTATTCCGTCATTTCGTTTGAATGCGATGCCGTATTTGGGGTGAAGCAAAGAGCTGCTCTTTAAATAATCGTCGTTGAATTTACCTGAGCAATCCGCGAGTATGCACACGGGAAATTCGAGTCCTTTGCTTTTATGTATGCTCATTATTCTTACAACATCGGCAGATTCCGAAATTTCGTTTGCAATTTCAAAATCTCCTTTTTGTTTTTCGACTCGGTCAATAAACCTTATAAAGCCGGAAAGACCCGTGTGACCCGATTGCTCATATTTTTCGGCATAATCAAGAAGCATTGAAAGATTGGCCCTGCGCTGAGAGCCGCCGGGCATTGCGCTAACAAGCGCGTCATAGCCGGTGTAGTCATACAGTTCTCTTAAAAACTCCCCCGCTCCGAGTGCGGCGCAAAGAGTTCTCAGCTTTCGCATATTATTTAAAAACAATGTGCATTTTTGGTTTCCGTTCTCGGCGGATTGATAAACGCAGTTGTAAAACGGCCCTTTCGGGTAATTGATTCGCATTTTTGAAAGTTCGTCGGGCGAAAATCCAAAAATAGGAGAAATCAAAGATGTAAGAAGCGGAACATCCTGCAATGGGTTATCAATTACTCTCATCAAAGACAGAACCGTTCTTATCTCTGTTGAGGCAAAAAAGCCGCTTCTGTTAGACACATAACAAGGTATGCCGGCACTTGTAAGCGCGTCGGCATATATATCCGCTTTGTTTTTGGTTGACCTTAAAAGTATGCAAAGATCACGGTAAGTAACGGGTCTTTCGGAGTCCGACTCCTTTACAAGGTAACCGCTCTCTATAAGCTCTTTTATATATTTTGCCGCATAATTCGCCTCAAAAATCATATCCGCTTTTTCGCCGAGACCCGTTATGAGATGTACCTCTGCATCTATATCGTCGTGAGGCTTATAATCGGCTTTTGCTTTGAGAGCTTCTTCGTCAGTGTAATCAATTTCGCCTGCTTTTTCGCTCATGAGCTGAGAAAAAATAAAATTGGCAAATTCGGTTACACCGCTGCGGCTTCTGAAGTTAAAATCAAGATTTATCTTTGCCGGGTAATTGCCGTCGATATAATCTTGGAGGGATTTTCGTCTCTCTATAAAAATATCCGGCATAGCCTGGCGAAAACGGTATATGCTTTGCTTAACGTCGCCGACCATAAAGAGGTTGCTTTCGTTTCTTGATACGGCTTTAAACAAAAGATTTTGCGTTTCGTTAATATCCTGAAATTCGTCAACTAGTATCTCATCAAATTTTAAAGATATTTCTTTTGCGAGTTCTGTCTTAATAGGCTCGCCGTTTTCGTCCTTGCCCTTTATCAAAAGCTTTAAAGCGTAATCAACAACATCGTTAAAATCTGCTCCGTTTGCCAAAGCCTTGATTGAAGAAAATTCTTTGCCGAAGCTTTTGACCATTTCAATAAGTTTCTCTACCGCGGGCAAAAGGTATTCTCTGTCATCTTCAAATTCCGCTTCGTTGCAGCAGAGGTATTTAGGAATTTTCTTTTTAAATATATCTGAAATTTCGCTCTTTACCGCCTTTGCTTTGTTTGCAATGGCACTCTCGTATCCTCTTGGTAACGGAAGCAATCGCCCGCCCTCAAAAAGAGAAACATAAGCGCAAATATCGTCCCATGTTCCTGTTTCAATTACCGAAAAAAGCTTTTCAACAAAGATTTCATAATTTTTAAACAGCGGCTCATACTTCTCATTGACCGTCTCGTCATACTTCATGTTGTCAAGAATTTCACAGATGAGGTTATAACAATAAATCGCCGCGTCTTTGAGATAATCGGTTAGGATCTTTCCCCAAACCGAATTTTTAGCGTCCGAATTATCTTTATAAGGCTCGGCAAGTGAATCGAGCCATTCATCCGCAAAAGGAAATGCTCTTGCATTTTTGTATATTTCGAGAACAGCGTCGCCGAGAGCGGAATCGTCGCTCCCTCTCACAAACATCTTTAAAAGCCTATCAAAACCGACACCGCCCGATTTGTAACATTCTTCTGTTACTTTAGAGAGTGCGTCTGACTGCATGAGCCGAAGCTCGGTATCGTCAAGCATTTTAAAATCGGGAGAAATTCCGAGTTCGTAAAAATTTTCTCTGACAATTTCTCCGCAAAAGCTGTCTATTGTGCTTATATGTGCAAAGGGCAATAACAGTTTTTGCTTTTGCAAATATTCATTTGCCGGGTCTTCTTTTATTTTATCGTCGAGTGCCGCCGATATTTTTTCTTTCATCTGTGCCGTTGCGGCTTTTGTAAAAGTAACTATAAGCAGGCTATCGGCAGAGCATGGGTCCTCTCTGTCGCAAATGCGGCGAATTACGCGCTCAACGAGAACGGCGGTTTTGCCGGAACCTGCTGCGGCAGAAACAAGTATTGTGCCGCCCGTGGACTCTATTGCTTTTTTTTGATCGTCTGTCCAATTAACCATCGTTCTCACCGTCCCCGAGCATAGCTAAACATTCTTCGTCAGAAAAATCTTTAAGCTCCTTGCTCCTGTCGTTTTCTTCATATCCGCATACGCTTTTATAGTCGCAGTATTTGCAGGCATCGCTGTAAGAATCCGTTCTTGTACGGCTTATTACGGGATACACCGAAATATTGCCGCCGTGAAGCTCATCGCCCATATCTTTTAATATTTTCTCGACCTTGCCGAATAAAGACGAAAGCTCTTTAAGCCCTATGAGACTGCCTGTGAATACCGATTTCTTTTTATCGTATTTTGCCGGAATATAAAGCCCCGAACAGCCGCTGTCCATACCGTAAATTACCCTTGAATCATCAAGCACCAAGCCGTTCATGCGGTAATCTTTAAGCTGCTTTAGCATAAGCTCGTTATCATCGGCATCACGCGCAACGTCTGCGGCAGAGGTTTTGACCGGCATATACAAAATGCCTGCGGGCGTTGCATTTTTAAATACGCCGTCTCCGTTTTTCCAAATAGAAAAAAGATATATGAGCATCTGCATATTAAGTCCGTTAAAAACATCACTCAAATGAAAGTCTTTTCCGCCGGATTTATAGTCGATTACTCTGACGAAAACATTCGAGTCGCTGTCGGTCATAATATCCGCTCTGTCAACCGAGCCTTTTATTCGCATTGTTCCGCCGTCTGAAAGCTCTATTTTTAAGGGCTTAACGTCGCTGTCTTCATCAATGGGAAGTTCAAATGCAACCGGTACAAATTCAGACACCGAAAATTCTTTTATAAGCCTGTCTGCTACAGCGCAAACCGTAAGCCCCAAACTTTTATAAAGATATATAAATCTTTCGCTCTTTTCATCTTGCGAGCTCATGTTAAGGGCAAAATATTCGTCCAAAATATCTGTTATACATTTATCGCGCTCTTCTTTGCTCATTTTAAGAAGACCGTCTTTTTGATACACTTTTATAAGTTTTTCAAGCACATAGTGTATAACTGTTCCCTTTTGCATGGGGTCGAGTTCCGCAGCTTTTTGAGGTGCGGCTTTAAGACCGTATTTGCAAAAATACTGAAACGGACACTTGTAAAATGTTTCGGCTCTTGTGGCAGAGATATACATATCTTTGCCGAAAAGTTTTTTTGCAATCTCTTTATCTTCAATAGAAAATTGATTTTTTTCTGCCGCACGTTTCAAAGCTTCAAACCTGCCGCGGTACTCTTCGTCTTGCTCAAAATATTTTTTCAGTGTTTCGACCAAAACGGAATTTTTATTCCACTCTTTTGCGAGCACTTCAAATGCGGCTTTTTTGCTTCTTACATAGTCGGTCATATCTGCCGCGCGAGTATCAATTTGCCTGCAATTCGGAAACATTTTTTTAATCTGAACGGCAATTTCCGAAGCGGACATATCGGAGCCGGTCGGGCTCTTCTTGGCATAAGAAACATACAGCTTTTCTAAAGGACTGCAAACAGTGTTATAAGCTATAAATCGTTCCTCCATAACATCCTGCTCGGCACTTTGCCCGAGCTCGACGCCGAATTTTCTGATTTCTTCTCTTTCGCTTCTTGAAAGTATTTGCTTGTTTATCTGAACATAAGGAAATACGCCGTCATTTACGCCGACGACAAAAACAATTTTTGGGTTTGAAACTCTGACTCTGTCGGCAGAGCCGACGGTTACCTCGTCGAGACCTGCCGGTAAAACGCCTATTGAACAGCGTGCAGCCATAAGAGAAAAAATTTCTTCAAAGCGCTTTGCATTCAGCTTCATTTCGCCGAGAATTTCTGCTATGTTGTCGATTATTTCAATGAGAATATTCCATATTCTCCCCTGTTCGTGAGCGAGGGAATATTCGCCGTCTTCAATAAGTCGGGCGGCAAAGTTTTTGAGATTTTCTCCTACGTTAAAATCAAGCAAAAGGTTATAAAGTGCCACCGCCTTTTCACGGCCGTTTGCACCGTCAAATGCCTTTTTAAATTTTAAAAGAGGAATTACCGCTCTTTTTCTCAGCTCGTTTATTTCACAAAGCTCCTCGGCGTCTTTTTCGAGCATTTCTTTGCCGAGTCCGCCGGGGTGACCTTTAAAATCATCATACCAGCGGCTGCCGTTTATGTTCCACATCAAAGCATAGTTTTCGAGTTTTGATGTTTCTTCTCTCTCAAAACCCGCAAGGCCGGTCTTTAAAAGCCTTAAAATATTTTCACAGTTAAAGCCCTCTGAGACGGTTTTGATGGCAGCAGTTACAAAAATCATCAAAGGCTGCGTCATAACAGGCTGCCGTTTGTCAATAAAAACGGGTACGCCGTATTTATTTAAACTGCTTTTGATTTGAAGTTCATAGACGGACGCGTCTCTGCCGATAACGGCAAAATCGCGGCTGCGGTAGCCGTCTTCAGAAATCAGACGTTTTATTTCACAAGCAACAAAGTCACATTCCGCAATAAAATTTTCGGCACAGCATACGGTTATATTGTCGGTAGGGTCAGAATATTTTTGCATATCGGGTGAATAGATATTTTCTTCAAGAAAGGCAAGCTCCTTGCTGTCATATCTGTTTTTGCGCTCGGCAAAAATAATATCGGTTTTTTCGTTTGTTACCTTTTGACCCAATTTTATAAGCCGTTCGGCAGTTCGTCTGGTGTGGGCAAATACGCTCCCCTTTTCATAAAGACCAGACACTTTATCGGTGCATACGGTTATGTAAACATCGTCTGCTTTTGCAATAATGTCGCCTATTACTTTGCTCTCCTGCGCGGTGAATCCCCTGAATCCGTCAATAAAAACGCTTTTACCTTTAAAATAATCCGACGACGGCAAATATGAATGAAGAATATCCAAAGCCGTTTCATCATCGGCATAGCTTTTTTCTGTTAAAGCCGTATATGCTTCGGAAATAACGGAAAGCTCCCGAAGCTTTTTTCTTAAAGGCAAATTTTCGACTTCTCGGCTGATGTCGCGCATATCCTTGCCCGAAACGGCAGATTGGCGAAATTCTTTAATCATGCCGAGCATCTCATTAATAAATCCCGTGCTGTACTTTGCCTTTGAATAGAGTTCCAGCTCGTCGCCGACTTCTTGGAGCGCCAAAAGCATGATTGCCGAGCGTATGCTGTCGTCAATATTGTTTTTCTGAGCCATGCCGAATTTACGCAGCAGGTCATCAGCTAAAAAAGTGAAGCTGTAAACCGCTACGCTGTCTGCCGCAAGCGCGCCCATGTTCAGTATAATATTTTTTTCTGTTTCAAAGGAGTATTGCTCCGGAACAATTAACACACTGCTTTGGTTTTTATCCGACTTATTTTTAATAAGCTCATACACCTTTTGTGTTTTGCCGGAGCCCACTCTTCCGATTATCAGATGAAGCATTGTTTCACCTTTTCGTTATTTTATTTTTGCGCCAAACGGCATTAAAGAAAGCTTTGCCAGTTTAAAAAACTGCTTGCCGAACGGTATACCGATAATTGTAATACACATAACCGCACCCAGGCATAGATTTGCCGCCGCCATCTCAAGTCCGCAAGAAATTATCCAAAATATATTTGCTATAAGACTGACGCCCGAATCCGAATACACAACCTCTTTGCCAAACGGTGCGAGAGAGAGTTTTGCAAACTTAAAGCACTGCTTGCCCAAAGGAATACCGATTATTGTTATACAAAATATTATTCCGTATATAATCCATGCCAAGGACTCCGCAAGCCCGCCGAAAATCATCCATAATATATTGCCTAAAGTTTTCATATGCCGCCTCTTATTCAAACATATCCGCAACAAGACGAAGATTTTGAATTATCTGAAGATGCTGTGGACAATGACTTTCACACTGACCGCAGGCAATGCAGTCTTTGGGTGAGCCGAAAGTATTTTTTAGTTCTTCATACTGCTCTTTGGGCGTAACCGAAAGTCCTTTTTCTTTATTGACATTTTTGTTATAGACAGAAAAATATTTTGGAATCGCAATATTCATAGGGCAGCCCGATACACAGTATTCACAGCCTGTGCAATCAACAACCACCATGCTTTTTATAATTTCGGTAACTTGCTTTATAATTTCTTGCTCGTCATTATTCAGCGGCTCAAAGTTTTGCATGAAACCTGTGTTGTCGTTGAGCTGCGTCATGTCGGACATACCGCTTAAAACGGTCATTACACCGTCGTGACTTGCCGCAAACCTTATTGCCCACGAAGCGGCGGAGGCATCGGGATTATAAGCCTTTAAAAGCTTATCGGCTTTTTCGGGTAAATCGGCAAGCCTGCCGCCTTTGACGGGCTCCATAATTATAACGGGTTTATTATATCTGCGTGCAATTTCATAGCACCTGCGCGACTGAATTTTTTCGCTCTCCCAATCAAGATAATTTATCTGGAGCTGAACTATCTGCATTTCGGGGTGCTCTTTAAGTATTCTTTCGAGCAATTTATCATCGCCGTGAAAAGAAAAGCCTATTGTTTTAACTTTGCCTTGCTTTTGAAGATTTGCAACAAAATCAAATGCACCGAATTTTTGCGCTAAAGCATAGTTCTCGTCATCAAGGCTGTGCACAAGATAATAGTCAAAATAATCCACACCGCATCTTTCACACTGATCGTCAAAAATACGCTGCATATCTTCTTTTTCTTTCAAATACCAAACGGGCATTTTATCGGTCAAAGTGAAAGAATCTCTCGGGTATCTTTTTACAAGAGTTTCTTTGACGGTACACTCGCTTTTGCCGTCATGATACATATACGCTGTGTCAAAATAAGTAAAGCCTTTTTCGATAAAAGCGTCTGTCATTTTGCAAAATTCATTTATATCAATAGATTTAGAATCGGAAGGATTTGTGAGCGGTAATCTCATCAAACCGAAGCCGAGTTTTTTCATTAAAATTCCTCCAAAAGCTTTTTTACATTATACATTTTTTATTTTAAATATTCAAGTATTTATAAAATTCCGAAATCTAAGACCTCCCATGGCAAAATCTGCCGCAGGAGGTCTTAATATTGTTTTAGCTTACATCTAAAAGGTCGCCGTACATATCTTCATAAAACTTTTTGATATATGAATATGATATTCCCGCGCCGTGGCTTGAGGCAAGCGATTCTGAATATTTTGAGAACGGTATTATCCTTACATTTGAGCGACCTGCGCCGTAATGAGTAACGGTTGGGATAAACTTAACGTTTTCAACGCTTGTTTTGCCCGTGGCATAATCCTTTTTAACGGTTACGTCGGCAAGTCCGCCGAGGAGATTGGGCTTGTTTGCCTGTGTCGATATAAAGTTGCCGAGCGACCAAATCACAAGAACCTTGCTGCCGTCTTCTCTGTCAACAAATTCTATAGGCTGCAAAACGTGAGGGCCTGTGCCGATTATAATGTCGGCACCCATATCAACAAGCTTTTGAACAATCTCTTTTTCGGAGGCGTTGGGAGTTGTAATATCTTCTGTTTGCCAGTGCATTGAAACGCACACAACATCAGACGCTTTTTTAGCTGCGTCAATCATTTTTTGCATTGTAGAGTAAAGCTCTTCTTTGGTGTGTCTGGTATCTGTTAAATACACAAGACCGAGATCGGAATCTTTAGGAACAACAAGTCCGTTGAGATATTCCGAAAATCCGACAAAAGAAAAAGTTATATCGTTTTTGGTCATTGTCTGAGGAATAAACATTTCGTCCCAAGTTTTATAAAGACCGGTCAGAATAATATTGTCATAGTTATGAAACAGCTCATAGTCTTCGAGCGCACCGGAAAGACCTTTATCCATAACGTGGTTTGTGGACTGGTTGAAAACGTCAAAGCCTATTTTTGTCATTTCGTCAAGCAAGGCTTTCGGCGAGTTAAACAAAGGATAAGACGATGCCTCTTTTGACGGTACGATTACCGTCTCCTGATTCAAAAAGGCAATATCCGCCGCAGAAACATAGCTTGCAATATCTTTATAAGCGTAGGAGAAATCGTATCCGTTCCCTCCTGCCCTGCTCTTTGCCTGAGTATAAATCGCTTTGTGTATGAGGTTGTCGCCGGCACAAACAAGCGTTGCTGAGGTACTGCCTGTTTTAGTCGGAACAGCAGAGCTTTCACCTGCGGTGGCGTCTGCCGGGGCGGCATCGGAATTACCCGGCTTATTGGCTCTGAAAGCGTTAACGCAGCCAAATACCAAAACAATGCAAAGCAGTGCCGCGAGTATCCCCGTTATTTTTTTGAATTTAGCTTTTTTATTCATAACTGTCACCGCCTGTTAAATTATCTTTTTGTCAACGGCTTTTTCAATCAGCTCTGCAAAAAGTGAGTTCGACCAGGCAAACCATTCTCTTGTGAATTTGCTCGGGTCGTCCGCACAAAAGCCCTCGTGCATATATCCAGTGCCCGCATCGGTTGAAACAAGAGTTTCTATAACATGTTTTATCTCTTCGTCATCTTCGGAGGTAAGACCCTGCATACTGAGTGCAATATGCCATATATATCCGGCCGGGGTATGCGGACTTCCGACTCCCTTGCCGAATTTTCCGCGGTAAAAATACGGGTTATCGTCACTCAAGATAAAACTTCTTGTTCTTTTATACATCTTATCATCTGTTGTTGTATATCCTATATACGGTGCTGACAAAAGGCTCGGAACATTCGCATCGTCAAAAAGCATACGGTTGCCCATTCCGTCGGATTCACAGGCGTATATAAGTCCGTATTTCGGATGAAGATAAGTTCCGTAAACCTTGATGCCGTTATCTATTTCGTCAATTAAGGTTTTACATTCAGATATAAAATCGGTTTCTTCGGCATAAAATGAATTGAATATCTCTGTTATATAGCGAAGTGCAACAACAGCAAACATATTTGACGGAATAAGATAGCCGAAATTGCAAGAATCGTCACTCGGTCTGAAGCCCGACCATGTCATACCCGTGTAGCTCACAGGCATACCCATTCCATTATTGTGAAGCGTGTCGTTTCTGCGGCAGTCGGGTCTTGTAAATCTGTAGGGTGAGTTTTCAAAATGACGCTGTTCCGTTTGCCAAAGCTTCACTATTGTCATTGCGGCGGCCTTAAAAACAGCATCAAAAATACTGCTGTCACCCGTTTCTTTCCAATAAAGATAAATTAAACGTATCGGGTAGCAGAGAGAGTCGATTTCGTACTTTCTCTCCCACACCCATGGGTCGTTGCGCGGAAAATCTTCAACATGACCGTGAGAATTGGGTGCTGAATTGAATGCGTTTGCATAGGGGTCTTTAAGAATAAATTTTAGCTGTGTTTTTATAACGCCTTTTAAAATTTCTTTTACTTCGTCATCTTCGGCGGCAAGCGGCAGATAATGAGAAACCTGTGCTGTGGAATCTCTGAGCCACATTGCGGGAATATCGCCCGTGAGCACAAAAAGCGAGCCGTCCTCACATTCGGTTAAAGTGGTCTCAAGTGTATTCGGATAGCAGTTTTTATATAACTTTGCTATATCGGGTCTGTGCTTTAATTTCGATGTGTATTCGTCTATTCTTTTATAAACGGCTGCCGGTACTTTCATCCTTTTATCATCCTTAAAAATTATTTATCATATTTTATAATAAAAAAGAGAATTATGCAACTTAAAATTATGGAACGGAGAGAGTTTATGAAAAAAATTTTTTGCGTGTTTATGGTGATAATACTTTCTTTTGCTCTGTGCCGCTGCACAAAAGAGCAGACAAAAAAGGTTGACCAAGCGGGCGACAGACTCTCTGACGGAACAGAAACTTATTATGAAAACACGTTGAACGAAAACGGAATGGTTATAAACAGCAAACATTTCAAAAAAGACGGCACACTTATAGGCGAGACCGACTATGAGTATTTTTACGATACAAGCGGCAGAATAAGCAAAAGCCGTGAAACAGATGCTATAAAAGGCACCTATACCGAGAAAGAATATGATAAATTTAAAACAGTAATTTCCGTAACATACTTCACCAAAGACGGCAAAATATATAACAAAGAAGACCTCGACGGCAAAGGAAACATAAAAAAGACATACATTTATAAAAACGGAGAAATGAACGGCTATATTATTTTTGACCGCTATGCCGACTCAAACGTCAAAAGCACAAGCGAGTATGCCGTAAACGGCAAATCCGTATGCTACACAACATATACAAGAAACGGAAAAACCGCCCAAATCAAAAAATTTGACAAGGACGGTATTATTGAAAGCATTAAAAAATTCAGATATAAAAACGACGCTCTTATAGGTGCCGACGTTTTTGACGGAGAATTTTTGATTAAAGAAAAATGGGATTACACGAGTGAACCGTATAAATGCACATATTACGATAAAAGCCAGGAGCCGACCGTGATTGCGGAATTTGACAAAAACGGAAATAAGCTGTCGGAATACAGCGCAAATCATAAATAGTTTAAAATCACTTTATACTCTTCCGTTAAATCCGCAAGGGTTTTGCGCGCGTTTGCGGGGCTTGTGCTCGAAAAACAAATATCTTCGCGCTTAACGGCAGGATAACAGAATTTATTATAAAGCTTATGTGCCGTTAAGCCTGTGGTAAAAATCATTTTTATATCGCAGTTTTCGGTTATTATTTTTAAATCGTTAGGCACAACGTTTTTTATACTGCTGTCTGAAGCCGAAACAATATCGCAAGATTTTATGACATCCCACAAAGCTATTCCGTGATTTAAAAGAAAGGCCGTTTTCTCTTTATTGCCCGTGAGAGCTTCGGAAAACAAATTTTCCATAATACGCCAAAATCTGTTTTGAGGATGTGCGTAATAAAAACTGTTCTCTCTCGACTTCGGCGACGGCATTGTGCCGAGTATTAAAATTTTACTGTTACTATCCCATATCGGCGGCAAGGTGTGCTCAACCGAAACATATTTTTTATCATTCATAAAACATATAAAGCTGTTTGTGGATTTGCTCCGCAAACAGCTTAAAATTATATGGTGTAAAGCTTATTTTGTGCCGAATATTCGGTCACCTGCATCACCGAGACCGGGAACTATATATCCGTGTTCGTTAAGCTTTTCGTCCATAGCCGCACAGAATATCTCAACATCGGGGTGAGCCTTCTGAAGAGCGGCAATGCCTTCGGGAGCACTTATTATGCACATGAATTTAATTGATCTGGGCTTTCTGAGCTTAATCTGTGAAATAGCGTCTATTGCAGAACCGCCTGTTGCAAGCATGGGGTCAACAACAAAAACGTCTCTCTCGTTTATGTCGGCAGGGAGCTTGCAATAATACTCAACCGGCATAAGCGTTTCGGGGTCACGGTAAAGACCGATGTGACCGACTCTTGCAGAAGGGATAAGCTCCAAAACTCCCTCTACCATGCCGAGACCTGCTCTTAAAATCGGAACAACAGCAAGCTTTTTGCCGTCAATATTTCTTGCGGTCGTCTTGCAGATGGGTGTTTCGATTTCAACATCTTTAAGATGAAGATCTCTTGTAGCTTCATAGCAAAGAAGCATGGCAATTTCGCTTACGAGTGTGCGGAAATCCTTTGAACTTGTTTCAACTCTTCTGAGAATTGAAAGCTTATGCTGGATAAGCGGATGATTGGTGATAGTAACGTTGCTCATTAAAATTCCTCCGTTTTATTGTTTAGACACAGTAACCGCGGTGCAGTTACTTAGATTCCAATGCTGTTATTTGGTCAACTCTGCGCTGATGTCTGCCGCCCTCAAAACCTGTTGAAAGAAAAACATCAACGAGCTCTGCCGCAAGACCTGCGCCGACTACGCGGCCGCCGAGGCAAAGTATGTTGGCATCGTTGTGAGCCCTTGTCATTTTTGCGCTGAAATAATCGGAGCAGCAAGCGGCTCTGACGCCTTTGATTTTATTTGCAGCCATGCTTATGCCAATGCCTGTTCCGCAGCAAAGTATGCCGAGAATTTTATTTTCAACAACATATTCGCCCACTTTTTCGGCAATTATGGCATAATCCACCGAGTCGGGGCTGTGAGTGCCGAAATCTTCAACCTCAATCCCTTGCTCAACGAGATGCCTTTTAATTGATTCTTTAAGTTCATATCCGCCGTGATCGGCTCCTATTGCAACTTTCATAAGTTATTCACCCTTTTGTTTCTTTTTAAGTTCACGCTCTGCCTGCGGCAGCCTCAGATAATACGGCACCAAACCGTCGGATGGTTTGAATATGTCCGTACCTTTATTAACGGCGGCATAAACCGCAGAAGAACTTTTTTGATAGCGCAAAGCTTCGCTTGCAAGAATTAAATTTTCGGCAGTTGCTTTGCCGAAGAACATAACCGCTCCGTCGCCGACAAGATAAACCTTGCCGTCAATATTTTTTAAATGCTCGTTTAATTCGGCAATGCTTATTGCCCTATCTTCCGTGATACGGGTTATTGAACCGTTATGACTTTTAAATGTTGCGGTGTAGACCTGAGAGCATCTCGCATCCATAACGGCGCATACCGTACCCTCAACACTTAAAAGATTATATGCGAGAATTTCGAGAGTGGATATTGCCGCACACGGAATATCTCTCTCAAAAGCGATTCCTTTTGCACAGGATACTCCTATTCTTACGCCCGTGAATGAGCCCGGACCAGCCGCAACGGCAACACTGTCAATATCATCGGCGGTTATGCCTGCAAATACGAGTGCACGGTCAATAACCGACATAAGCGTTTTGCTGTGTGTTAAACCGTTATTTACATATACTTCGCTCAAAATTTTTCCGTCGCATACCACCGAGGCACTTGCCGGAGAAGATGAACTGTCAACCCCAAGTATTTTCAAGCGATTTTCCTCCGCTTATATTTATAATTCTTTCGTTTTCGCCCTCACCGCGTGAAAATTCAACGCGAATATATCCGTCAGGCAATGCGTTTTCTATGTTCTCGCTCCATTCAACAGCGAGAATACCGCCTTGTTCGAGGTAATCAAAAAAGCCTGTGGAATACAAATCGTCCCATGAACCTATTCTGTACATATCAAAGTGATAAAGCTTTTGGCTTTCACCGTATTCCTGAACAAGCGCAAATGTGGGACTGCTGACTTGGTGCGGGTCAATGCCCATTCCCTCGGCAATTCCGTGAGTAAATGCGGTTTTGCCCATACCCATACCGCCGAACATGGCGACGACATCGCCGCTTTTTAATGCCGAACCGAGCTTTTTGCCGACCTCTTCTGTCTCTTTCGGAGATTTTGTTTTAAAAATAGTCAAACTCCGCACCTCCGATGCTTTGCCTTATATTATAACACACATTTTCTCGTTGTAAACCTGTTTTAGTCTTGAAATCGGAATTATTTTAGATTATAATAAATTAAACTTGCTCTTTCGGAGGTATCAAATTGAGATCCTTTTTAAATAAAGTCGGTTTGTTTATTAAAGAAACAAATAAAACTCTGCTTTTTATGTGCATGGCAATGTCGGCATTCGGTCTTTTAATAGTGCACAGCGCAACTCTTTCAACTCTTACGGAAGATTCTGTTATTTCAAGAAGCGTGCTTAGCATGGCAGTGGCTATTGCGGGCGGTATAATCGGATGTATTATAATTTCTGCGTTTGAATATGATTTTATCGCAAGGCTTTGGCCGCTGATTGCTTTTGTTTGCATTACTTTGATGCTGTCGCTCTTTGTTTTGGGTACTGCGCCGGACGGGCGTGACGACGCAAAATCATGGCTGAAGCTCGGCAGCTTTTATTTTCAGCCGTCGGAGCTTTTAAAGGTCGGTTTTACCGTCACATTTTCTGTTCATTTAGATGCTGTTAAAGACAGCATAAACAAGCTTAAAAACATATTTTATCTCGGCCTTCATGCAATGTTTGCCGTTGCGCTCGTAATACTTACGGGCGACCTCGGTTCCGCTCTTGTGTTTATGGTTATGGTAATCGGCCTTATGTTTGTTGCCGGGGTAAAATTAAGATATTTTCTTATAGGATTTGCCGCCGTTTGCATTGCCGCACCTATAATTTGGTTTGAATTTCTAGCAGATTTTCAAAAACAAAGATTTCTCGCGGTATATCATCCGTCAAGCCTTACCGAAGCTACATATGAAACGGTTATTTATCAGCAAAAGCAAGGGCTCAGCGCGATTGCCTCGGGCGGTCTTACCGGTGCAGGACTTTTTAACGGAAATTACACGCAAAACAGACTTGTACCCGAGAGCAGAAACGACATGATTTTTTCTGTTGTCGGTGAAGAGCTCGGCTTTGTCGGCTGTGTCGCAATGCTTTTGTTTATACTGCTGATAGTGCTTAAAATTATCTCTATCGGCAAAAAAGCCAACAGCACAACAGGTAAATATATGTGCTACTCTGTTGCGATAATGATAGCGGCACAAACCGTAATTAACATAGGCATGTGCCTTGAGGTGCTCCCTGTTATCGGCATAACGCTGCCGTTTATGAGTGCCGGCGGCTCGTCTAACCTTTGTATCTATTTCTCGATAGGTTTGGTGTTGAGTGTTTACCGCGCCTCGGTTGACCGAAGTCCGCGCGAGGTTAAAAGAGCCTCAATCACAACACCTTTTGCAGAAGTTTAAATTTGACTATTGACATATCTTTTGACAGTGATATAATCATAGGCAAGTGAACAGTTATCTTCGGGGCGGGGTGCAATTCCCCACCGGCGGTGATGGGAGCAATCCACAAGCCCGCGAGCGAAAGTTGATTCGGTGAGATTCCGAAGCCGACGGTAAAGTCCGGATGAAAGAAGATTGAGTAATATAAAAACGCCCCGTACAGATTTTGCGTCTGTGCGGGTATTTTTATATCCGATGATAACCCTTTGCTAATATATCTGTCGGAGGTCGTTATTATGACAAAAACAAAAAACCAAAGCGCAAGAAAGGTTGCGGTTACCGCCGTGCTTGCGGCAATGTCGTCGGCACTTATGTTCCTTGATTTCAGCATACCGATTATGCCGAGCTTTATTAAGCTTGATTTTTCGGAGCTTCCTGCGCTCATTGCCTCGTATGCACTCGGGCCCTGGTACGGAGTGTGCGTGTGCCTTGTTAAAAACCTTGTAAATCTATTGAGCACAACCACGGCAGGCGTGGGCGAGCTCTCTAACTTCATTTTGGGCTCGGTATTTGTTCTTTTGGCCGGATACATCTATAAGTTCAAAAAGAACCGCACAGGCGCGCTCATAGGTGCTCTTGCAGGTGCGGCGTGCATGGCTTTAATAAGTCTGTTTTCAAATTATTATATTGTTTACCCGATATATGAAAACTTTTTGCCGTTAGAGGCAATACTCGGTATGTACAGGGCAATTTACCCGGGCGTTAAAAATCTGTGGCATGCCCTCATAGTGTTCAATGTTCCGTTTACATTTGTTAAGGGTATGCTGAACACGGCAATAGCTTTTATTGTATATAAAAAAATTTCGCCGATAATTAAAGGAAACAGCGATTAAACTATTGACAAAACGGCATATATAGTATAATATATTGTCTGTAAACAGAATATTTCCTTATTCAGAGTAGCTGAGGGAACAGGCCCTGTGAAGCTCGGCAACCTGCTTTTTGCGGCAAGGTGCTAAATCCTGCGGTATTAACCGAAAGATAAGGTGTAATAGCCCGTGGTTATGCCACGGGCTTTTTGTGTGCAAAGACAAAAAACGGAGGTAAAAAAATGTCCAATTATTTATTCACATCGGAATCCGTCACTTGCGGACATCCCGATAAAATCTGCGATCAGATATCAGATGCAATTCTTGACGAAATCCTAAAGCAAGACCCCATGGGAAGAGTTGCTTGCGAAACCTGCTGCACCACCGGTATGGTTCTTATTATGGGTGAAATAACAACTACGGCGCAGATAGATGTTGCTTCTATTGCAAGAAACGTTATTTGCGACATAGGTTATGACGACGCATCAAAAGGTTTTGACGGCAACACCTGTGCCATTATAACTTCTCTCGGCAAGCAGTCACCCGATATTGCCCTCGGTGTAAACCGTTCATATGAGCTCAAGCAGGGCAAAGAAGACCCCTACAACCAGCACGGTGCAGGCGACCAGGGCATGATGTTTGGTTTTGCATGCGATGAAACCCCCGAACTTATGCCTATGCCCATAGCTCTTGCTCATAAGCTTGCACTCAGACTTACCGAGGTCAGAAAAGACGGCACACTCCCCTATCTTCGTGCCGACGGCAAAACTCAGGTTACCGTCGAATACAACGACAAAGACGAAGTTGTTAGAATAGATACAATCGTCATCTCCTCACAGCACAGTGCGGATGTTGAACTTGAGCAGATTCGCGCCGATATAATTCAAAATGTTATATATCCCATAATCGACGCAGACCTTATAGACCACAAGACAAAGATTTATGTTAATCCCACAGGCCGTTTTGTTACGGGCGGACCTCAGGGTGACAGCGGTCTTACCGGCAGAAAGATTATTGTTGACACCTACGGCGGATACGCCCGTCACGGCGGCGGCGCATTCAGCGGCAAAGACCCCACAAAGGTTGACCGCTCAGCAGCATATGCTTGCCGCTACATTGCAAAAAATATTGTTGCGGCAAAGCTTGCCAAAAAATGTGAAATTCAGCTTGCATACGCAATCGGCGTTGCGAAACCCGTTTCTATAATGGTTGACACATTCGGCACCGGTGTTATTGACGACAATGTTCTTGCAGAAATCGTTGAAGAAAACTTTGACCTTCGTCCGGCTGCCATAATAGACAAGCTCGATCTTCGCAGACCGATTTATCGCCGGGTTGCGGCATACGGTCATGTGGGCAGAACCGATATTGACCTCCCGTGGGAGAAGACAGATAAAGTCGAAGCACTCATTGAGTCGGCAGGCACACGCAATATTCGCGGTTAAAAATTTAAGGCGGAAAAGATGCAGCTAAGCGTCTCTTCCGCCTTTTGTTATATAATCTTAAGCAAATACATTATGCCTGTGAGTATAATCAAAAACGCAAAATTAAATGCCGAAAAAATTGCAATATAATATCTCGTTTTACCCGGATTGTGCTTGACATATTCTCTGAATGTTATAAGGCTCGCGAGCGAAGAAATAAGCGTTCCCACTCCGCCGATATTTACACCAACCAAAAGGTCTCTGTAATTCTCTGTAAACTGCGACAAAAGTATTGCAGACGGCACATTGCTTATAAACTGGCATGAGGCAATGCTCACAAGAAGAGTATTTTTATTGAGCAAAGAAGAAAACAAATCCCTCACAATATCAATCCGCGCCATGTTGCCGGCAAATATAAAAAAGAATACGAATGTAAACAGCAAACCGTAATCGACCGATTTCAATGCCTTGCGGTCAAACACCAAAAGCACGGGCGGTATAATAATCAGCCCAACCCAATACGGAATCACGCGAAAGACAATAACTATTGATAAAGCGAACAGCGTAAGATACAGCGCTGTTCTTTTTTTATTGAGAAGCATTGCTTCGTCTTTTAACTTCAGCGGCTCGGATTTTACAAAAATCAGGCAGCATACCGTGATTATAATTATCGAAAACAAAAACGGCAAAGCCATTATTGATATAAATTCGAGATTTTGTATGTTGTATTTAGAATAGAGATAAAGATTTTGCGGATTTCCGAACGGTGTCAACATTCCGCCGAGGTTGGCTGCGATATTTTGCATTATAAATGTAAAAGCCATATATTTTCGCTTGCTTGCAGCGGTAAGCACAAAATAGCCGAGCGGCAAAAAAGTGAGCAGTGCCATATCGTTTGCAATCAGCATCGAACCGATAAATGTTATATAAACAAGTGCGAGAACGCACATTTTTGCATTTTTAAATACTCTGACAATTTTATCGGCAAGGATATAAAAGAAATTGATGTTTTTCAGTGCACAAACGACCGCAAGAACGCAAAACAGACAGGTGAGAGTTTTAAAATCAAAATACCCTATATACTGTTTATCAACCGGCACAATAACGCTCGTTACAATTGCCGCAACAAGCGCTATGCACATTACAAGATTTTTGCTGACAAAATGCCGAATACCGTGAAGAGTGGAGTGTGCTTTGTTTCCGTTTTTCATATGACGTCCTTATTATTTAGAATTTTGTGCTAAAAATTTTTCGACTTCGGATAAATTCGGAATCGAAGCCGACGCGCCTTCGCGTGATACGGCAATGGCAGAAGCTGCCGAAGCGTATTCAAGAGCTTTTTGCGCGGACATTTTGTTTATAAGTGCAAAGAAAAATCCGAGGAATGTATCACCTGCGGCGGTTGTATCGACAACAGGAACTTTAAATATATTTTGAAAGTATGTTTTATCTTTTATTTTGCAAAATGCGCCGTCATCGCCAAGGGTTAAAAGTATATTTGACAACGGATATTTTACGCTGAATTTACCGAGTATTTTTGACGGTTCGCTCTCGCCCGTAAGCTCTTTAGCTTCTGTTTCATTCACAACAAACCATGATGTTTTTTGAAGAGGAAAAGATAAAATTTTATCATCAAACGGACTCGGATTGAATATTACTTCAATTCCCTTGTCATACGCCGAATTTATTATATAAGAGACATTACTTATTTCGTTTTGAAGTATAATTCTATCCCCTTTTTCAAAATGAGAAAGGACCTCGCTCGCCTGCTTTTCGGTTATTTCGGAATTTGCTCCTCCGAAAATCAAAATGCTGTTCTGACCGTTTTTGTCAACCTGTATAATCGCGTGGCCGCTGACAGATGTACTTTCTTTAACCAGAGAAATATCAACACCGTTTTCTTTGAGTTTATCAAGCAACTGTTTTCCGTCTGCTCCGACACAGCCTGCATGATAAACTTTTTCACCTGCACGGGAAAGTGCTATTGATTGATTCAATCCCTTTCCGCCGCAAAAAAATTCAAGTCTTTCGCTTGCCGTAGTCTCTCCGGGGCGTACGGTGTGGTCAACGGAATAAACCTTGTCTAAATTAAGTGAGCCGAAGTTTAATGTTTTCATTTTATCAGCCTTTCAAATTACATTTTTAGTGTACAAGTAAAAAAGCCCTGAATCCTTTATATATCAAGGATTTCAAGACTTTTTAAGCTGGTGAAGACGAGTGGGCTCGAACCACCGACCCCCTGCATGTCAAGCAGGTACTCTGACCAACTGAGCTACGCCTTCGTTTATATATGAAATAAGTTTAATTTAAAATGGCTGGGATGGCTGGATTCGAACCAGCGGATGAGGGAGTCAAAGTCCCTTGCCTTACCCCTTGGCGACACCCCAATATAATGCTAAAAATACGCGGTGACCAATTGCTTGATCGCCGCAGTATTTGTGAATATGGGGTGGGTAATCGGGCTCGAACCGACGACCTCCAGAGCCACAATCTGGCGCTCTAGCCAACTGAGCTATACCCACCATATGGCGCGCTTGAAGGGACTCGAACCCCTGACCCACTGCTTAGAAGGCAGTTGCTCTATCCACCTGAGCTACAAGCGCATATCGCCACTGGAGCGGGTGATGGGAGTCGAACCCACACGACCAGCTTGGAAGGCTGGAATTCTACCGCTAAACTACACCCGCATATCGGCGACTGTGATATAATAGCATAACGAGGGATAAAAGTCAATATTTATTATTAAAAAAATCTCTTTTAAAAGGCAATATTTTCAAAAAAATTTTAGCTTATAATATTTAAGCCCCGGGTGAACTTGACAAAAAACATAACGCATAGTAAACTATATTTTGCTTATAATTTTATTGGGACGTGACGCAATGCCTATAAAAATAGACGGCCGTCTGCCGGCACACAAGGCACTTGAAAATGAGAATATTTTTGTTATGACCGAAGAGAGGGCAAACACTCAGGATATACGTCCGCTTAATATAGTTATACTCAATTTGATGCCTACAAAAGTTGAAACAGAAACTCAGCTTTTAAGACTTTTGAGCAACTCCCCTCTTCAGATAGATGTTACATTGCTTCAGACCGCAACGCATCAGGCAAAAAACGTGTCACAGGAGCATATGCTGAAATTTTACAGCTTTTTTGACGATATAAAAAATAACCGTTATGACGGAATGGTTATCACCGGCGCACCTGTTGAGCAAATGGAATTTGAAGAGGTTGACTATTGGCAGGAGCTTTGCGAAATATTTGAATGGAGCAAAACCAACGTATACTCAACATTTCATATTTGCTGGGGAGCGCAGGCAGGTCTTTATTATCACTACGGCATACCGAAATATCTGCTTGAAAAAAAGCTCTTCGGCGTATTCCCCCACCGCTCGCTTGATAATTTCCACCCTCTGCTCAGGGGACTTGATGAAGTTTTTTATGTTCCTCATTCAAGACATACAGAAATAAAAATGAACGACATTGCCCTTGTTAAAGATTTGCAGGTGCTTACCTATTCGGATATGGCCGGCATACACTTAATTTCAGACATGGCATGCAGAAATTTTTATGCTACGGGTCATTCTGAATATGACAGGGATACGCTGTTTAAAGAATATTTCAGAGATAAATCAAAAGGTCTTGACATTTCTGTTCCTTATAATTACTTCCCCGGTGACGACCCGACTAAAACTCCGCTTATTACATGGCGAAGCGCGGCAAATATAATCTTTTCAAACTGGCTCAACTACTTTGTATACCAAAAAACGCCGTATGATTTGAGCACACTTTAATTTAACAACAAAAAGCCTGAGACTTCCGAAAAACGGTTGTCTCAGGTTTTTTATCTGCGTCTGAATAATTTTTCTATATATTTGTGGTATCTTATCTTATACTTCTTTTCGGTAAGGAACATCGCCCTGTCATAAACAATAAAAGCAATAAGTCCGCAAACCATAAGTATCGGCATTGTTATTTTATTAAGCTCCTCAGTCATTTCCTGCGCTATTCCGAAAATTTTAATCATAACAAAATATGCAAGAAGAACGGCGGCAACAAAATAAACACACTTTGCAATATAGCTTGCAATTTTAGGCAGTTTATCAAAAAAAGACCTAATCACAGGGTACAAGCCGAAAAGCGCGATGTAAATTCCCACCGCTTCTTTATTCGGCACAAGGAACACACCGAGAATTGATGTTGCGACATATGTGCCGAAAGACCAAGTTTTGCCGACCTCAGACTCAACAAACAGCACAATGAATCCTGCCGCGGCAGGTACAGCATACTCAAAAAAAGGAATAGCCGACGAAAGAAGCATAAGTACCGTGCCGAGTGCAACCGCCATTGCACTCAAAGCGGTTTTTGACGTATTACTCATTTTAACAGCACCTTATTAAATCTCCGCCCATACATTCACAGCAGCTGTCTGCACAAAGCAAAGACATGCACAAATGGCACGGTGAGCCGCAGCAGCCGTCATTGTCGTCATAATCGCGTGAATTTCTGAAATCGCCTTTTCTGGAGCGGTTAATGTTTTCATATGCGTTTCTGTATTCTTTGTTATTCGGTTCATCTTCGGCCGCTTTGCGAAAGCTCTCTGCCGCACTTTCAAGCCATCCTCTGCGCTGCTGAATAGTTCCTTTTAAAAAGTACCATTCTGCTGTGCGCCTTTGAAGCGGAATGCCGTCCAGCAGCATTTCGGCATCATCTATTCTGCCGGCGTTGAGTTTTGCTCTTATATCGCCCAGTCCGCCGGAAGCGCCGGAGTAATTGCCAGAATTATACGCTTCGTTCCTGTTGTCGGCGCCGCCGCTGTTGCGTGAAAGTATTATGTGGTCATATGCGCTGTTTATCTCGTCCATTTTTGCAGGATCGCCCGAAAATTTGGCCGCAGCCTCGCGGTATGCTTTTTTTACATCGTCATCTGTTGCAGATGAGCTTATTCCTAAAACTTCATACGGATTTTTCATCACGATCCTCCTTTTTAAGTACTTTCATCATGGAAGCGTATGTTCCGTCAAACAAAATGTTTTTTATAATTGATTTATATCTGTAAAATCTTATATTATTAAAGTGATTGACCGCCTCTGCCGCAGTTAAATTCAATGATTCTTCGGCTTTTTTCAGCATAGAGGCTTTGTCCATATCGGAAAACGGATTATATCCGCCTTCTTTTATATCGTCGTCATAATCGTCCGCCGCGTCCATCAAATAGACCCACCGACCGATATTGTAACCGAAAAGCCGCAGTTCGTCAATATCTTCACCTGTTTTATTAAGCACCAGCAATTCTGCCAAAGCAGTTGCCGAGGGGTGGCAGGCTTTGTCAATTTCGTTTGTGTTTTTCTTCTCTGTTTCAGACTGTGAAACGTGCATTTTATTTAATATATCATTTGCTTCTTTGCGGTTTTTAACCGCTTTTTTCTTTATACGGTTAAAATAAGGCGATAAAAATTTTAAAAAGAATTTTTTAAATTTCGGGCTGTCATCAAGATTGTCAAGGTATTTGTAATACACCATAAGCATTAACACATCCGACGCATATTTCATCTCTTCATTTTGAAGAGAACAGCCAAGACATTTTTTGAGAGGATTAAAACTGCACCTGCTCTTTTTAAACATCGGGCACTGTTCGTTAACAGAAAGCCTTACCAATGCAAAAAAAGCAAGGTCATAGGACAAGGTCATTCTCGCCAAAAGCCCGTATCGTTTGCCGATTTCTTTGCAAAGAGAGCAATATATGCCCTTATAAATGTCAAACTGCGAAAATGTCATATTAGGTTTATATGCTCTGACGTAGCCAAACAATCGAATTTTCACCTCTCTTATTATCTTATTATACATTTTAATAAAAGACTTTTTATTAACACACTGTAAATTTTAAGCGGCAATAAGAAGTAACTGATTATTTTGTTTTTAATAATATGTTAGTAATAACAGTCTGAAGGTGATTTAATATGAAAGATATATCTACCCTGTCTCTTTTGCCGCAGGGCAAAAAAGCAGAAATATATTGCGTCCCTCCGAATTGCAGCCTGTACACAAGGTTTAACGATCTCGGTATAACAAAAGGCGCAACCGTCACATGTGTAAGAAGAAAGAAGAGCATTGCCGCGTATCTTATTAAAAGCACTGTAATTGCACTCAGAAACGAAGACACCGAATGTATAAAGATATTGCCGTCAAGGAGTGCTTTTGATGACCCTGTTTAAAAAGAAAAAATGTAACGTCGATATGAATTTAACGCTTGTCGGGAACCCGAACGTAGGCAAAAGCACGGTCTTTAATAAGCTTACGGGGCTTCATCAGCATACAGGTAACTGGCCAGGGAAAACGGTTGAATTTGCCTGCGGCACATTCAGATTTAAGGATAAAAATTATCTTATAACGGATTTACCGGGTACATATTCTTTTACACCTGCATCGGAGGATGAAAAAATAGCCGGTGAATATATTAAGGAGCATACCGATAACTGCACAATAATTGTATGCGACGCAACGGCACTTGAGCGAAGCCTTATTTTAGCGCTTCAAACAATGGAGATTTGTAAAAAAGCCGTTATATGCGTAAACCTCATGGATGAGGCTTTGAGAAAAGGAATTGCCATAAACTTAAATCTACTTCAAAGCCGTCTCGGTGTACCTGTTGTGGGAACAAGCATAAAGGATAAAAAATCAAAAATCAAATTGCTTGAGGCGGTCGAAAAAGCGACTAAAAACAAAAAACCGAATAACAGTGACTATTCAGACAAAGATATATTTTATTATGTTGAAAAAGCAGAAGAAATTTGCCACGGAGTTGTAACTCTCGTAAGTTATGACCCATATAAAAAAGACCGAAAAATCGACTCTGTTTTGCTCGGAAAGTACACTGCCCTCCCCTGCATGCTCATAATGCTTGCCGTGCTCTTTTACATTACATTGAGCCTTTCAAGTTATCCGAGTGAATTTTTATCCGATTTGTTTGATAAAGGTTTGATGTTTTTAAGAGAGAGCAATTTTTTTAAAGCTATGCCGCCGACTCTTTCGCAAGTGATTATTGACGGTATGCTGACTGTTTTATCGTGGGTAATCGCTGTAATGCTGCCGCCTATGGCAATATTTTTTCCGCTTTTTTCATTGCTGGAGGATCTTGGATATTTGCCACGCGCAGCATTTTTACTTGACAATTCCTTTAAAAAATGCGGCACTTGCGGCAAGCAGGCTTTGACAATGTGCATGGGCCTCGGCTGCAACTGTGCCGGAGTATCGGGGTGCAGAATAATACAGTCTAAAAGAGAGCGGCTCACAGCAATCATTACCAATACGTTTACACCGTGTAACGGACGTTTTCCTACGCTGATTGCGGTTATTACAATGTTTTTTATCTCCGGCACGGGAATATTCGGCGGAAGAATAAGCGCGGCGGCAATTTTTGTGGGACTTCTTGTTCTGTCGGTTCTTATGACATTTTTAGTCTCTAAAATTTTGTCGGTAACCCTTCTTAAAGGCGAACCGTCATCCTTTGCAATGGAGCTCCCACCGTATAGAAAGCCCAAAGTCGGAAGTTTAATTGTTCGCTCTGTGTTTGACAGAACAATATTTGTTTTGGCAAGAGCGGCGGCGGTTGCCGCACCGGCAGGTATTGTTATTTGGCTTTTGTCACATATAATAATCGGCGATAAAAGCATATTTTTGCACATGACCGATTTTCTTGACCCTGTCGGCAAAATAATGGGTCTTGACGGAACGATTTTAACGGGATTTATACTCGGTGTGCCCGCAAACGAAATAGTTATGCCGATAATCATGATGGGCTACACGGCGCGCGATACGCTTAGTAATTATGAAACATTGGATAGCCTAAAAACACTGCTCACAGACAATGGATGGACATGGACAACGGCCGCAAGTATGCTGCTTTTTAACCTGTTCCACTGGCCGTGCTCGACCGCGGTTTTAACAATAAAAAAAGAAACCGCAGACCTGAAATGGACGGCGGCTTCTGTAATAATCCCCACAATTACGGGATTTATAATGTGCTGTATATTTAATTTTGCGGTCAAAATATTAAGCTAACTTTTTCTTCATTATCAAAAGAATTGCCTTCTCCCGCCTGCTGACCCAGACCTGATTCATATTTAAAAGCTCTGCGGTTTTGGTTTGATTTAAGCCTTTAAAATATCTGTATTCAATAAGTTTTTTGTCTCTGTCTTCAAGCTGTTCCATTATTTGACGCAAAGCGATTTTGTCGGCTATTTCTGCATCGTAAGATTCGGTCGGGACGTCAAATTCTCCTCTTGAATCTCCGTCTTCTGCCGGTGTAAGAGAAAACACCGGCAGTGATGCGTTTATTGCCTGTGCCGTTTCTTCTTCGGATATTCCGAGAATAGACGAAATATCGCCGACGGTCGGCTCATGCCCGTTTATTCTTGAAAATTCTTCTTTGATATAAGAGATTTTTCTGCCGCGGTCTTTAATAATTCGGCTGACCTTTACGGTGCCGTCATCTCTGAAAATTCTTTTGATTTCACCGAGAATAACCGGAACGGCATAGGTCGAAAAGGAAAATCCGCGCTCATCGTCAAAATTGTCAACAGCCTTTATAAGCCCGACGCACCCTGCCTGAACAAGGTCTTCATAATCCACTCCCCTGCCCGTAAATCTGCGGGCACAGGAGTGAACAAGACCGAGATTTTCTTCAATCTTTATGTCTCTGACGCTTTTTTCTGTCATCAGTTTTCACGCCCGCCGGTCTTTTTAATCATTGTGACCGTCGTCCCCCGGCCGAGAGCGGAGCGAACGGTGAGTTTATCCGTAAAGCTTTCCATAACGGCAAACCCCAAGCCTGCGCGTTCACCGCCGAGGGTTGTGAACAAAGGTGTTTTTGCCTTTTCTATGTCTTCTATTCCGCAGCCCCTGTCTCGAATACTTATTTTTATTTTATTATCGTCATAAATGGCGGCATATATGTAAATTTTGCCGACCTTATCGGCATAGGCGTGGACAATGCAGTTTGTAACAGCTTCACTCACGGCAGTTTTTATATCGGCTATTTCTTCAATAGTCGGGTCAAGCTGTGCGGCAAATGCCGCCACGGTACTTCTTACAAACGATTCATTAACAGATCGGCTTTCAACGGTCATTCTGAATTCATTTTTTGCTTTCATATTCATTCTCCCTTTTATTGATTGTTGCGATTTTTTCAAGGCCCGAAAGCTTCATTATCTTATAAAACTGCGGCGAAAGATTTGAAACTATCAATTTTCCGCCGAACATAGACAGTGTTCTGTATCTGCCCATGACAAGCCCGACTCCCGATGAATCCATAAAGGTTACGTTGTCAAAGTCAAGTTTTAATACTTCGGGCTTTTTGGTCATCAGAGCATTGTCTATTTCTTCGCGTATGCCGCCGGCTGTGTGGTGGTCTATTTCGCCGTCAAGGTATGCGGTCATTTTCTGCTGTGACGTGACTATTTTCACATTCATATTATTCCTCCCAAAAAAATAATCCCTTACCGGATATGATAAAGGATTAAATATAAATATTATGTTGAAAACGGTATTTTATTACAAAAATTTATTTTTCTATTTCCGACGCAAGGTAAAGCGAGCCGCAGACCAAAAGCATATCGCCTTTTGCCAGTTCTTTTTTTGCGGTATTAAAAGCCTCTGCGGAGTTTGCAACGGCGGTTACATCCGCACAGTAAGGCATGATTTTATCTTTTAACTCCTCGGCGCTCATACTTCTCGGGTTATCTATTGTGACGGTTATCATTTTTTTGCACATCGGGGCAAGCATTTTAACCGATGTATCAACATCTTTGTCTTTAAGCATACCTATAACCGCGATTATGCCGTAATCAGAAAAAATATTTTTTAAATTATCGCAAAGAGCATTTATTCCGTCAACATTGTGGCCGCCGTCAATAACGATAAGCGGTTCTTTTGAAACAATTTGCGTCCGTGCGGCTATTTTTGCGGATTTTATTCCGTGTAAAATATTTTCGTCTGTCAGCCGGTATCCACGCTCCTGCAAAGCCCTGCCTGCCTCAAAAGCTGTTGCGGCGTTTAAAATTTGTTGTGAACCTATAAGAGACACGGATATTTTTTTGCTGCCGTACATAAATTCGGAACCGAAAATATCTGACTTAATTATTTTAATCTTTGATTTATCGGCTTCGTAAAGCTTGCAATGCTTTGCTTCGGCTGCATTTTTTATTATGCTGCGAGCCTGCGGATATATTTGAGGATAAAGTACAACCGGGCTGCCGTCTTTGATTATTCCGCTTTTTTGAAAAGCAATTTCTTCTATTGTTTTGCCGAGAATGTTTGTATGGTCATATGAAATTGACATTATAATACTAAGCTCCGGCGGCTTAATAATATTGGTAGAGTCGCAAAGTCCGCCCAAGCCGACCTCAAGCACAACAATGTCGCAATTGTTTCTGTAATAGTATAAAAATGCAAGCGAAGTTAAAACCTCAAATTCTGTGGGCGTTATGCCCTTTTTATCAAGTTCCTCTACTTTTGGTTTTATTTCATCCATAAGCGCGCCGAGCTCATCTTCAGGTATCATCTCGCTGTTTATCTGCATTCTCTCTCTGAAATCCATAACATACGGCGAAGTATAAAGACCGGTTTTGTAGCCTGCATTTATAAGCATTCGGGACATCATGGTGCAGACCGAGCCCTTGCCGTTTGTGCCTGCAACGTGAACGAATTTAAGCTTATCCTGCGGATTACCCAAAAGCTCACAAAGCGCGGCAATTCTTTCAAGCCCCGGTACGGAGCCGAATTTCAGCCTTGAATATAAATAATTTATAGCCTGCTCGCAGGTCATAAAAATACACTTCCTTAAAGAAAAAGGTTGCCGCAGCTTAGTGCAGCAACCCTTTTGTTAATTTTAGCCGAGCTTTGCAATACTTTCATCAAGCATTGCTACTTTATCTCTGAGTTTTGCTGCGGCATCGCGCTGACCCTGAACAACAGCCTCGGGTGCTTTTGAAACAAAGCCGGGGTTATTGAGCTTTTTGTCGATAAAATCAAGCTCTTTGAGCGCCTTGTCTTTTTCTTTATTGAGACGTGCTCTTTCGGCTTCGAAATCTATAAGTTCGCCCATAGGTATATAGATTTTTGCGTCTGATGTAACAATGGCAACCGCACCGTCAATGTCAAAGCTGTCACCGACCTCAACCTCGGATGCACTTGCGAGACGTTTCATAAATACACCTGCAAACTCGAATGTTTCTTTATCTGCGGTTGCAACAAAGTATTTTGCCTTTTTAGAGGGGGCAACATTCATTTCTGCTCTGCGGTTACGGATTGCACGAACGGCCTCCATGATTTTTTCCATCTCGTTTTCTTCGGCATCAAATGCAAGAGCCTCGGAATATTCGGGCCATTTGGAAATCATGATTGACTCGCCATCATGAGGCAGTGACTGCCATATTTCTTCTGTGATAAAAGGCATAAACGGATGAAGAAGCTTCAATGTGTTTGAAAGAACATAGACAAGAACATCTTTTGCTGTCTGTGCAGCTTCTCCGCCTGCCTGAAGACGTATCTTTGATATTTCGATATACCAATCGCAAAATACATCCCAAATAAAATCATAAAGCTTTTGAACGGCAATTCCAAGTTCAAATTTTTCGAGATTATCTGTTATCTCTTTTGCAAGAGTGTTAAATTTTGAAAGAATCCACTTATCCTCAAGTGCAAGATTTTCGGGAATATGCGGAGCGGGCTCGTCCTCGCCGAGATTCATAAGAACATATCTTGCCGCATTCCAAAGCTTATTGGCAAAGTTGCGGCTTGCGCCGACCTTTTCGTCGGAGAATCTCATATCATTTCCGGGGCTGTTGCCCGTGACAAGAGTGAAACGAAGTGCATCTGCGCCGTATTTGTCGATAACCTCAAGCGGGTCAATGCCGTTACCGAGTGATTTTGACATTTTGCGTCCCTGAGAGTCCCTGACAATACCGTGTATAAATACCGTGTCAAACGGATATTTGCCCATATGCTCGCAACCGGAGAAAATCATTCTCGCAACCCAGAAGAAAATTATGTCATAACCTGTTATAAGGGTGTTTGTAGGATAAAAATGTTCAAGCTCCGGCGTTTTCTCGGGCCAGCCGAGAGTTGAGAACGGCCAAAGAGCCGATGAGAACCATGTGTCAAGGGTATCGGGATCTTGCGTAATATTTTTACTGCCGCATTTCGGGCAGCAATCGGGGTCTGTTTTAGAGACGATTACCTCACCGCAGTCAGAGCAATACCATGCAGGTATTCTGTGACCCCACCAAAGCTGACGTGAAATACACCAGTCCTTAATATTCTCCATCCAGTGATAATATATTTTATCAAATCTGTCGGGAACAAATTTGACCTCGCCTTTTTTGACGGTATCAATCGCAGGCTCCGCAAGCGGCTGCATTTTAACAAACCATTGCTTTGAAACGCGGGGCTCAACAATTGTGTGGCAGCGGTAGCACGAGCCGACATTGTGCTTCATAGGTTCAACCTTTACAAGGTATCCGCCCTCTTCAAGCTCTTTAACAATGGCTTTTCTGCATTCATAACGATCCATACCCTCATACTTGCCGGCATTTTCGTTCATCTTGCCGTCCTCGGTCAAAACATTGATAACGGGAAGATTGTGGCGCAGACCGACCTCAAAGTCGTTGGGGTCGTGAGCAGGTGTGATTTTAACAACGCCTGTTCCGAAATCTATTTCAACATAATTATCGGCAACAACAGGAATTTCTTTATTAACAATAGGAAGAATAACCTTTTTGCCGACTATGTCTTTGTATCTTTCATCATCCGGGTGAACAGCAATAGCGGTATCGCCGAGCATTGTTTCGGGTCTTGTTGTGGCAAGCTGAACATAGCCGCTGCCGTCTGCAAGCGGATATCTTATATGCCAAAACGAGCCGTCAAGCTCTTCATACTCAACCTCTGCGTCCGAAATCGAGGTGCGGCAATGTGTGCACCAGTTGATAATTCTTTCGCCGCGGTATATAAGCTTTTTCTCATAAAGGTTAACAAACACCTCGCGAACGGCTTTTGAGCAGCCCTCGTCCATTGTAAAGCGAAGTCTGTCCCAATCGCAGGAAGAACCCATCTTTTTAAGCTGCTGAATAATTCTGCCGCCGAACTGCTCTTTCCACTGCCATGCTCTTTCAAGAAAAGCTTCTCTGCCTATATCCTCTTTTTTTATGCCCTCTTTTGCCATCGCCTCAACAATTTTAGCCTCTGTTGCGATGGAGGCATGGTCTGTTCCCGGCAGCCAAAGAGCGTCATAGCCCTGCATTCTGCGCCAACGGATAATTGCATCCTGAAGAGTATTATCAAGCGCATGACCCATGTGGAGCTGACCCGTGATATTCGGAGGAGGCATAACTATTGCATACGGCTTTAAATCCTTATCGCATTTTGCATGGAAGTAACCGTTCTTAGTCCAAAAGTCATATGTCCTGTCTTCAACGTCTTTAGGGTCGTATACCTTAGCCAAATCTTTAGCCATCTATATTTCTCCTAACTTATAAAGCATTGAAGCAATGGAAAGGGATTCTCTCCAAAGCTTCCTGATTCCGAATTATTATTTTGCCTGCCCGAATTTGTACTTTGCGAGCAGTTTGTGTATTTTTTCTGCCGGGTCAAGCAAGCTGCTGACCGACATATCATGGTTGAGAGTGTCTGTGAAATAAGCGATATATTTATAAGCGTCAACTTCGCAGTACCACTCTCTTGCTTTGAGCTCTTTTGTTCTGTATATAAGGTTTGTAGTGAAGACTTTGCTAAAAAGTCCGTCGGCATAAGCCTGATCAAAAACCTCAAGTCCGTTGCAGAAAAGTCCGAAAGTTGCGTTTATGAAAATTCTTGAAGCGCCCAGCTCTTTGAGCTGACTTGCGACCTCTATCATAGACTCGCCGGAAGAAATCATATCGTCAACTATAAGCACGTCCATACCCTCAACGCTGTCACCGAGGAACTCATGTGCTATTATGGGGTTTCTGCCGTCTACTATTCTCGAAAAATCTCTTCTCTTATAGAACATACCGAGCTCTACGCCGAGCATCGTCGAATAATAAATACATCTGCCCATTCCGCCCTCATCGGGGGATATAATCATAAGGTGGTCTTTGTCAATTTTAAGGTCGGGAACATTCCTGACCATAGCCTTTATCATCTGATAAGAAGGCTGTATGCACTCAAAGCCTTTGAGCGGAATTGCATTTTGAACCCTGGGGTCATGTGCATCAAACGTGAGTATGTTATCAACGCCCATATAATCGCAAAGCTCCTGCAAGGCGTTTGCACAGTCCAATGATTCACGGCTTGAACGCTTGTGCTGTCTTCCCTCATAAAGCATGGGCATAACAACGGTTATACGGCGAGCCTTACCCTCTATTGCACTTATGGCGCGTTTGAGGTTGGCGTAATGATCGTCGGGGCTCATGGGCACCGTCTGACCGTACATTTTGTATGTAACGCCGTGATTAAAGCAATCGCAGAGAATAAATATGTCATATCCTCTGACCGTATGTTTAAGAGAAGCCTTGCCCTCGCCTGTTCCGAACCTCGGGAAAGTCATATCGATGATATATGTGTCTTTTGTATAACCCGAAAAAACTATTGAGTCATGTGCCTCTATACCTCTTTTGCTTCTCCAGTTCACGATGTACTGATCGATACGCTGAGCCATTTCTTCACAGCCGGGCAAAGCGATTATACCGAGTTGCCCAACAGGAATGTTCACCATTTCGTCGATAGCTTCGTCATTAAATCCCATTTTTTTGACCACCTTTGCTTATCAATAAAATCAAGTATAAATATGATACTATAATTTTTGACTTTTGAAAAGACAAAAGCCGTTTTTTTGCTAAAAAATTTAATATAAGATTTTGTGTCAATTTTGGTTAGTTTACACAAAGCTGTGCTCTACGGTGATAACGCAAAAATACGCACTGTTGTAGTCTTTTATCTTTTGAGATACTAAATCTGCTATTTTTTCGCGGCTTTGTTTATGGCCGTAAGGAATAACAAGATCAAAAATCAAATTGGTGTGTGACGGACTTTCGACTACTCTGAAATCGTGTATGGAATACTCGGGGTTAATCTCATTTACAATTTTTTCCGTTACCGTTTTCAAAGAAATTACTGCCTCTTCGTCAACAACTATCGGGTCAAGATGAATAACGAGCATTATGCCCATTTGCTCTTTAATTTCCTTTTCTATATTGTCAATAATGTCGTGAGACACCATAATGTCTACGTTTGACGGCACTTCAACATGAACACTGCCGAAAAGTCTGCCGGGTCCGTAATCATGGAGCATCAAATCGTGTATGCCCTCAACGCCGTCATATGACAGAATTTTGTTTTCTATTTTATCAACCAATTCTTTTGACGGAGGCTTTCCGATAAGCGAGCTTATTGTATCTTTTAATATGCCGAATCCCGAAAAGAGAACAAAAAGAGAAACAACAATACCGGGGTAACCGTCAATGTTTTTGTCGGTATATTTTGAAAGTACAAGACACCCGAGAGTGACCGATGTTGCAAGCATATCGCTTATGCTGTCTTTAAAAACAGCCGTCATAGCGGCGGAGTCAATTTTTTCACCGAGCTTTTTGTTAAATACGGCAAGCCAAAGCTTTAACAAAATCGACGAACCGAGAATGATTGCCGAAGCAAGAGAAAACTTAACCGGCTCAGGCGTTATGATTTTTTCTACCGAGGATTTTAAAAATTCAATCCCCATAAAAATAATAAGCAGTGCAACTATAAACGCCGTTATGTATTCCGTTCTGCCGTGACCGAACGGATGCTCTTTGTCGGCAGGCTTTCCCGAAAGCTTAAAGCCTATCAGTGTTACAGCGGACGAGCCCGCATCCGAGAGGTTGTTTGCGGCATCTGCGGTTATTGCAATGCTGTTTGTAAAAAAACCGATTGCAAATTTTATGCAGCAAAGCACAATGTTTATAAAGATTCCCACTCCGCCGCTTAAAATCCCGTATTTGGTTCTGATTTTTGGGTCGTTGACTTTGTCACAGTCTTTTATAAAAAGTTTAACAAGAAGAGTTGTCATTTCATTTATCACCGTCATTTTTAATATGTATGTCAAGCTGGTCATACGGAATATTTATTCCGTGTTTGTCAAATGCGTTCTTAACGTCCTCTTGCATCGTATAATATGCACTCCAATAATTTTCGCTTTTGCACCAGACTTGAAGAACAAGCTCTATACTGCTGCTGCCGTGTTTGTTTACCGCGGCATAAGGTGCGGGATTATCAAGAACATTCGGATTGTCTCTGGCTGTTCTGTATAAGATTCCCTTTGCTTTTGATATGTCATCGTCATAGCTTATAGAAAACATAAAGTCCACGCGGCGGGTGTCTTTTGCCGTATAGTTCACAATATCGTTTGATGTAACATGGTTATTAGGTATAGTTACTCTTTTGTTATCAAGAGTTATAAGAGTTGTGTACATAAAATGAATTTCTTCAACCTTGCCGGAGAGACCGTCTATCTCAATAAAATCGCCGCTTTGAAACGTCTTATTGAAAAGAATCTGGATTCCGCTTGCAAACTGAGATATGCTGTCTTTAAGACCGAGACCTGCGGTGATACCTGCGGCACCTATCGCGGCAATAAATGAGTTAATATTCACCCCAAGCTGTGAAAGGGCTATGATAACAAAAATTATTTTAATAATTATGGATGCAGATCTGCTCAAAAACAAGTGAACGGAACGGTCAACACTGTGTTTTTCAAGTATTTTAACCGTCATCTTTCTCGCGATATTGCCGAGCCAAAAGCCCAAAGCAATTATAACGATGGCAGAAGCGAGTGAAATAAGTATTTTGGGCAGTGAATCGTATATTTTTATCGGCAACGACTGTGAGAGCCATGAATTAAACGAGCCGAATATATCAAGTTTGTTCATCAAAAGCGCCTCCGATTATAGTTAATTGCTTCATATCAAAAATCTATTTAAATTATAACTTATCGTTGCAATGATTTCAAGATGAAATTAACAATAATACCAAGCTCCGATTAGTCACAATTAACAGAATTGATTTTGTTGCGTGTTTATTATTGAAATTTTTACCGCAAAGTTTTATAATAAATACAATTGTCAGCAAGGAGTGAAAAGCTTGAGAAAATCAGCAAAAATTTTGGCATTTGTAATTTCTGTTATTATGATGCTTTCGGCATTCTCGGTGTCTTTCGGCGCATACGCCGCAGAAGACCCTGCAAGAGATGTTGTAGGTCAGTATGATTATAAAATCAAAAGCACCTACAAAAATGTTGATTGGGATAACTGGAAAGCTTACAAAGCCGCAACACACGTTCACACCGTAAGAAGTGACGCAGACATAGAAATCGACGACATGATTGAAAAATATTATGAACTCGGTTATGACGCGCTTGCTCTTACAGACCACGGCACCGTAAACTACGGCTGGACGAAAAACCAAAGCCGTCTTGCGATTTTTACTTATCAGTATTTTGTTCACGGACCGACAGACGAGCTTTCTAAAGAAAGATATGAAGAAATCACCACGGGCACAGGCATACCCAAAGGCGGAACGAAGCCGCGCGGCTACGGTATGACGGAAATTCCGCTCGGCATTGAACTTAACGGTATGTCAACCAACAAATGCCATATAAACGGATTCTTTGTTGACGCCGGTCACGGTGATCTCGGAACTAACGAATCCTGGCCACGCTCCGCCGTCAAAAAGAACTATGACAAAGGCGGCGTTACGCACATCAACCACGTCGGCGAATGGGCGGATGCAAAGCACGACATCGGCATATACAACGAAAAATTTGTCAGCGATTTTGCTTCAATTTATCAGGACTACTGCCCCAACTATGAGGGATATTCCGGACCTATAAAGGGCTGCCTTGGCATGGAACTTGTCAATACGGCTGACTCGCGCACAAGAAACGACCGTTATCTTTATGATGAGGTTATGAAAATTCTTGCACCGCAGGGCATCAATATGTTTGTTTTCTGCGAAGATGACGCGCATGATTTCGGTGACTGTGACAGAAATGCACAGTATTTCATCATGCCTTCAAACGACAAAGAATCCAAAAATATTGAAAAAAGCATGAAAAACGGCGAATTCTACACAAGCTCAAAGAACTCAAAAAACGCTTACGAGCTCGGCGACGGATTTGTTGCAGAGGGTAACTATCCCTCAATCACAAGAGTTGTCACAGATGATGCGACAAGCCAAATCAGAGTAACAATTAAAGACGCAACAAAAGCAAGAATGGTTGCAGACGGTGCTCTTATCGAAACATATGACATTGACACAAAAGAAAACACCGTTATATTTGACCTTAATAACTACGAGGAAAAAATCGGCAGCTATGTAAGAATTTATTTCACGGGTGCCGGCGGTATCACATATCTTCAGACCTTCCTCCTCACAAAAGAAGACAGTAAGATTGCCACCGTTAAATTCAACACACCCTCTACCGACACAACGGTTAAGGTATATGACAATAACGGAACATACATTGCTCCCTCAAACGCAGAGGGCGTTTATGCTCTTGACGCAGGCGACTATACATACATTGCATCAAGACCCGGTTATGTCACAACAGACGCAATCCCCTTTACCGTTACACAAAGCGATATTGATAACGGAGTTAAACGTGTTATTGACGTAACGCTTGAAGAAAATCAGGCTTCTGTTTTCACATATTTTTATGTTCCCGAAACGATATATCTTGACCCAACCGATTCAACGACATTTAAAAACTATGTTGACAGAGAAAACGAAGTAAACGGTTCGCTCAGATCCGATATAGAATCTACGGGTAACATATTCTTCGGCAGATCGGACGCAACAGATATTTCTATAACATATGACACCGTTGACGGCGTGGAGCTTAACACTCTTTCTCTTACAAATACTTCCTCCCCCGCTGCTGAGCTTACATCATCCGTAACATCGGGAAGCATGAAGTCTGCACTTTCTTCCGGCGGACATTCTGTTATCAGATGGACTGCAAGATATAAGGTTGACGGCAAAGACTTTACATCGTACGCATATTCATATGTTTATGCACCTTTGAGCGGAGCTTCGTCCGTTGCCGCGGCAGGCGGATTTGCGAAAACGGGCAAAGCATTCGGTTGGCTGAACGAAGAAATGGGTATAACGGCAACACTTTGGCTTGCAGGCGTTCACTCCGTAAGCGGCGGAACAGCCTCTTACAAATATGCGCCCTACGGCGGAGAAGCAGTAACCGTTGCAAAAGGAATTGCAGCAATTTCAGCCGAGGGTTCAGGTCTTGGAACCGCGTCAGACGACTCAAGCGGCGGCTCTGTAACCGTAAACCCCGTAGGCGGCGACGGCTACCTCACAATCGACACAAGCCGATATACGAACTTTAGTCAGATACCTAACCTCAGCGTAGGTCTTGACGTGAACTCGGCATATCAGTGCAAAGAAAATAATGACTCATGCGTTCAGTATCTCAACTTCGGTGACACAAGACTTTACACAGAGTCCGGCAAAGCAGCAACCGAGTATAACGGCAAACGTATTTATTCGTCGGATAACACGAGCATTACAAAGAAATTAGACATTCCGATTGATGAATCAAAAAAGAGCATTGCAATCACAAGCCATGTAATAGGCACTAAAAAAAGCAGAAGCGACACGATTAACGGCAGTGTAAACCTTATACTCTCTTATGTCGATAAAACCGCGCTCAGAAAGCAATATGAAAACTCAATCAAGTTTGCTTATCAGAGCGACTGGTTCGGCGACCATATAAAATACGACGAATATGTAAAGAGCATAAAAGACGCCGCTATTGTTTTGGGTGACCCCACCGCAAGCGCAACGGATATTGCATCTGCTAAAAACAAGCTTGACGCGGCTCTTGGCAAGGTTGAACTCGGCAAGGGAACATACACCGTTAATTATTGCGATGAAAGCGGTAACATTTTAAAATCGGAAAACGGCGATTACACTCTTTGTGACACCGTTACCGTAGCTGCAAAAGAGTTTGACGGTTACACTTACTCAAACAACTGGACATGCCTTTCTGACGGAAGCCAGATAAGCACAGGCACAGAGACATTCAGCAGTATAATGGCAACAAGAAGCGATTATACATGGAATTTCTATTACAGCCCCAACAAATATACCGTAAGATTTACGACTCCCGATGAAAGCTATCAGCCGGAGGGCGGCAGCGGCACAACAGCCGTTTACGGCGAAGATTTTGTTTTGCCGACGATTAAACCCGTTCAGGATGGTTACACATTCAACGGCTGGTTCTTTGACCTTGACGGTGCAACCTATAATGCCGGCAGCAAAATAAAATGGGCATATACAGGAAACGGAACATTTACCGCACAATGGTCGGCAAATGCTTACACGGCAACTTATGACTCAAACGGCGGCAGCAAAATAGAGCCTGCAACCGCAACAGCATATTACGGTGATATTTTTGATATTACAGAAACTATTCCCACAAAGCTCGGCTACGCCTTTGGCGGCTGGCTTGCACAAGCAGAAGACGGCACAAAGATAGGCGTTGTTTCTGCAGGCGGCAGATTCTCTTGGATGTACACAAGCAACATCACGTTCACCGCTCAGTGGACTGTTGTTGACTACACCGTAACGCTTGATCCCGTCGGCGGCTCGGTATCGGAAACCACTCTTACAAAGAGTTACGGCGGAAAATACGGAAATCTTCCCACGCCTGTAAGAAGCGGATATGTGTTTGACGGCTGGTATCTTGACAAAGATTACACAGAACCTGTAAATTCAGAAACAATCCTCACAACGGCAAACGATCATACTCTTTATGCCAAGTGGTCACAGGGTGAATACAGCATAACCTATATTGTAGACGGAGCAAAATACAGAACCGTTACATATGGTTTCGGCGATGAAATCACTCCCCTCGCCTATCCCACAAAAGCAGGTCATACATTCAGCGGCTGGAGCGAGCTTCCTTCAACTATGCCGGAGCATGACATTACCGTTACAGGCACATTCTCGGTAAACACTTATACTCTTACCTATACGCTTGACGGCGAAGAATACAAAAAATATGAGTATAAATATAACGAAATCATAACAGCCGAACCCGACCCCGAAAAAATCGGTTCTACATTCAGCGGCTGGCACGGCTTACCCGCAAATATGCCTGCATATGACGTAACCGTAACAGGATATTTTGCAGCAAATACTTATAAAGTAACTTATTATGTTGACGGAACTTATTACTCCGAATCAACATACAAATACGGCGATAAGGTAACAGCAATTTCAGAGCCGACAAAATCGGGTTATACATTCAGCGGTTGGAGCAATATCCCCTCGACAATGCCTGCCGAAAATATTTCGGTATACGGTACCTTCTCGGCTCAGAAATATAAAATAACCTACTATGTTGACGGCACATTTTATAATGAGCAGGAGTATGAATACGGCGCTGCGGTAACTCCACTTGCAGACGCCGCTAAGAGAGGCTACACTTTCAGCGGATGGAGCACCATTCCCACCAAGATGCCTTCAAGAAACATAACAGTAAACGGTGTGTTCACTGTTAATCAGTATTCATTCTTCTTCGTTCTCAACGGCACACTTCGCTCCGACCTTACAATAAAGGCAAATTACGGAGATAAGATTACAGCGCCTGTTCCCGAAATCGGAGATAATTATGAATTCAGCGGATGGTCTCCGTCTGTTCCGTCAATAATGGACGACTCCTCCACTATATTCTACGGTACAACTTCTAAAGCAAGGTCAACCGTAGAGTACGATATAAATGGCGCAGTAGGCACCGCGCCCTCAAAAGCAACGTATTCAATAGGCAAAGAAATTACACTTCCCGGCAACACAGGCTTTACAAAATCGGGTTATGTGTTTAAAGGATGGGCTGATTCATCAAGCGCTTCTAACGGCTTTACAACGCTTAAAGTAACCGAAAATGATATTACACTTTATGCTGTATGGAAGCTCGAAACTGTCATAATTAAGCCCGCAGACAGCTCCTCGACAGTCGTAGATAACACAAATCACTTCATCTACGGTGTGGCTGAAAAGATGACAAAAGATGTGTTTGAGAAAGAATACATTGAACTTATCGGAGACAATGCCGATATAGAATATCAGACAGGTATCGGCTTCGGCACAGGAACAATAATCACAGCCGTTGATACTTCGGACGGTGAAAGCGTTTCGACATATACACTTGTTGTATACGGTGACCTTGACGGTGACGGAATTGCAGACGGACGCGATGTTCTTTTGGCTCAAATGCTCGCAAACGGAATGCTTGATGCAAGCATCGTAGGCGAAACGGTATTTGAAGCAGCCGATTGTGACCATGACGGAAAGGTAACGCAAAACGATGTTGAACTTATAATCAACTCCGGCGTTATGACCTACACAGTCACTCAGACTAAATAAATAAAAGACCGGATAGACTCTTGAATAAAAGAATCTATCCGGTCTGTTTTTTAGCATTTATTTGTTAATTTTGCTTGACTTTTTATAAATATTATAATACAATATTTTAGTCGGATTGACACGCCGGTGTGGCGAAATCGGCAGACGCAAGGGACTTAAAATCCCTCGGTGGCAACACCGTACCGGTTCAAGTCCGGTCACCGGCACCAACGAGCAGGCTTTCGGGTTTGCTCGTTATTTTTGCTTTTTCGCTTATTATCAACGTTTTTGAGCACTGCTCATTTTCATACAGAAACGTTTTAATCGGGATTTTTTCGTCCGCATTGCATTCAAATTGCATTCAATTACACATATCATTTAGTAGCCGAAAAGCAAAAAGAGCCTTGCTCGGAATTACAAAGCTATTGAAATAACGAGTTGTGAGAAAAGTTAAACGTTAAATCAAAGTTTAAAAACCAAGCAAGGCAAATCAGAAAAAGTTTATACTTTTTCTATAAAATTTATTATATTATAAATTTTTATAAATATCAATAGGTATATTTATAAAAATCCAAATTTTTATAAAAAAATGCTGCTACAACCAAGTGCCGTTTTAGCTTTTTATGAAATTTATTTACCGTTATGGTCTCACCTCAATTTTGGGTATAGAAAAGCACCTTGATTTCTCAAAGTGTAAATAAAGAAAGCCGCCCGATTGCTCATTTGCAAAGATTTTTCATCAGCCTGTTAATAGTATAAAAGTAACTTACAATTATTCAATTTCTCTACATCTGACTCATCAATAATATCTCCTAAATTGTTTTATACAATAACCGATACGGCTTTAAAAATATATTTAAGCACTAAATTTACATATACGGATATTTTGTTTATAAATGAGATTACACCCTCTTTAAGGTTCTCTGCGTTTTGAATAACTCCGTCTTCGCCGTAACCTGCAATGACGCCTGCGCTGTCGTTTATTCCGCTGTTGTCATAAACAAACTCATAAATAAACGGAGCAGCTATTGCAAGAGCCAAATATTCACCCGGAGAAACGGGACCGAACACCGCTACCGAAAGCTTTACGAGTTCTGCTCCTATCGTACCGAGACCCGCCTTTTGCAGAACTTCGTTTGCCGCGGCGAAGAGATATTCGTCGCTGACTGACGAAAAAACATTTTTAAGCGCAACCGAACCGACATTAAAAAGTATTTTCATTTCTGTGCTGTTAAAATCAAGGCTTTCTTCGCCCCTGAAATGGTCGGCCACAAGCTCCATAATAATCTCCCACGCGGTGTCATACGAGCTTTCGGGAATTTGAGTTTTATATTGCGAAGCAAGATTTTGTACGCTGTTTTCACCGTAAAGCGGCATTTGCAAAACATTTTCAAGAGAAATCATCGCTGTTGCAACAGCGTCATAATATTTATTATCGCTATACATACCGATCGTTTCGGGAACCATCATATTCTCAAATCTGTGTTTAAGACCGGCTCTCAAAAATCCGTTTGCATATTCATTTAAGTCTTCATTCATCAGTCTGAGCTGTTCTTCGCTGTATCCGCCAACAGAAGCCGAGAGAGCGGCGGTATCTATTGTTTTAAGATTTTTTGTATCATATTTTATTTCTTTATCACTTACCGAAAACTGTCTGTAAGAGAGCGGATACATAGAAAGTGAAGCAACTGCAAAATCATAAATTTTTTTGCCGCGTGTGCTTGTATAAAATGCCGTGTCACTGCAATGCTCATGACCGGATATTACAAGCTTAATTCCGCTGTCTGCCCAAAGCTCCGCCACCGAATTATGCGGATTTACCATAAGTTCACCTTCCATAATTCTGTGAACCGATATATGGTCAAGCAAGTTATGGTGCATTAAAACTATCGGGTATTTTCCGTCTTCCTTTGCCTTTTTAGATTGCTTATATACCCAGTTTACACGGTCTGTGTTCATAGCGTTAAGGCTTGAAATGCTGTCATGATTTGTGTCAAAAGCAATAAGGCGGTATTTATCGCCTATATCGGCAGTGTATGAGCATGTGTTCTCATCAACCGTCAATGCCTCGTCATAGCCGAACTCCGCATATATCTCTTTAAACACCGCTCTGGTGGTAGAAAGTTCTTCACTGCAATCGTGGTTGCCGTTTATAACATATACCTGTTTGCCTGTTTCTTCTTCAAAGGCTTTGAGTTTTTCGGCAACAAAGCGATGATCTTCCGGGCTATATCTTCCGTAATCCGCAAGATCGCCCGCGATAAAAACGTAGTCGCAGTCATCATTTTGTGCACATTCTTTTAAAAATCCGTCAAGTAAAAAGCCGCTTTCGTCTTCTAATGTTCCGCGGTTATTTGAATACCAATAAATCGGGTCGTCTATATTGCCCGAAATCTCATTTCTCGGTTTCAGATAATGAATATCAGAAGCGGCAACAAAATCAAGCTCTTCGTTATTGCAAAGCGCATATACCCCTACCGCCAACGAAGACAGAGCTATACATAAACATAAAAATACAGCTAAAACTTTTTTCATCATAAATCCCCTTGTTTTTTTGACATGTTAATATATTAACATTTTTCTTAAATTTGTCAACATAAAACGGTCTGCCTTATTCGGTGCAGGATGCTCAAATAAATAAAAAAGCTATAATCCACATTGCGTAAATTGTCGCTGTGAATCATAGCTTTTATTTTGCTCTGTTTTATTTTAAGAAGTCAAATATTTTAAAAATATAATTTATTGCCAACTTAACATATAAAGCAATTTTGTCGGTTATTGAGTTCAGATTTTCTTTGACATTGTCGATATTTCCGCCGACACTTGACGTGCCGTAACCGGGAAGTGTGCCGTTGTTGTCGTTCACCGAGTCGCTGTCATAAGCAAACTCATAAAGGAACGGAGCGGCTATTGCAACAATTAAATACTCGCAGGGCGTAACTGCTCCGAAGACAGAAGAAGTATATTTTGTAAGCTCTGCCGTAATGCTTCCCATGCCGAAAGATCCAAGCACTTTGTTTGCGGCACCGAAAATCGTTTCGTCGCAAACGTCTGCCGGCACTTTTCTGAGTATCAGCGCCGCTGTCTTCAGCAATGATGTTACCGCCGCACTGTCGAGAGTTTTATCCTCTTCGCCCTCATAATGAGCGGCAACAAGATCCGTTGCAAGATCCCAGCCGTTTTTATAATCGATTTCGGGCAAATCTATCGAATACTCTTTTGCAAGTTCCTGCAAGCTGTTTTCACCGTAAAACGGCATTTCGAGAATATCCTTGAGAGAATCAACGGCAGTTTTTACTATATCATAATAAAATTCATCTTCGGCTATTCCCATTTTCTCCATAGAAAGAGAACGTTCAAGTCTGTATCTTACGCCTGCTTTGAGGAAGCCTTTTGCGTAAGAGTCAAGATTTTCGTTCATAAGAGCAAGCTGTTCTTGGCTATAGCCCTTAACCGCAGAAGAAAGTGCGTCGGTGTCTATGGAATCAATTGTTTTCTCCGAATAATTGATTTCGTTTTCATTGAGGCTAAACTGTCTGTAAGAAAGCGGATACATTGTAAGAGAGGTTGTTGCAAAATCATAAATTTTGTTGCCGAGGGCACTTGTGTAAGATGTCGCATCACTGCAATGCTCATGACCTGTGAGAACAAGCTTAATGCCGCAGTCAGCAAAAATTTCTGCCGTTGTGTAATGGAACTTAACTATAAAGTTTCTGCTGACAATTCTCTGAAGGGGCATATGGTCAAGCAGATTATGGTGCATCATAAGTATGGGGTATCTGCCGTCTTTTTTAGCCTGCTTTGCCTGCTCACATACCCACTGTATGCGCTCTGCGGTCATGCCGTCCTCCGTTGACTTTGTAGCATGGTTACTGTCAAGAGCGATAAGTCTGTATTTTTCACCGAGATTTGCAGTGTAAGAGCAAGTCTCTTCATCTTTTACCAAAGCCTTGTCATAACCGAAATCGGCATATATCTCTTTAAACATTGCGCGGGTCGTGGCTGAATCCTCAGCAAGGTCGTGGTTGCCGTTTATGACAAAAACATCCTTACCTGTTTTCTCTTCAAAAGCTTTGAGCTTTGCGGCAACGGCTTTATGATAATCGGGATAACTCCTGCCGCTGTTAACAAGGTCACCGGAGATTAAAACATAATCGCATTTATCATTTTCTGCACACTGATTTAAAAATTCATCAATAATAAATGAACTTTCATCCTCCATAGCGGCACGTCTGTTTGCGTACCAATATATCGGGTCGTTTATTTCACCCTCAAGCTCTGCTCTCGGAGCTTCATAGTGAAGGTCTGACGTTACGGCAAAATTAAGCTCACCCTCATCGTCCTGTGCATAAACACCGATTACAACTGCGGAAACAATAATGCTGATTGCCAATAACAGGGATAAAAATTTCTTCAACACATCCCTCTCCTTTACAAATCTTTTGTAAGATTTTTTCTATATTAACATTTTAATTTTAATCTGTCAACAATATCAAAATGCTTTATCCGTGACTTCAAGCCACTTTTTTGCCATGAGCATATGCCCCGCAACTGTCGGGTGTGTAGAATCCCATATAAAATATTCTGTTTTGCTGTTTTTGAATGCCTTTAAAAAGCAATCATAAAACGGAACAAAACAAAGCGAATATTTTTCGGCAATTTGTTTTGCCGCGTCTCTTGTGTATCCGATACATTCCAGCCTGTATTGAACGAACTCATCTGTATCGTCTCTGTCGGGGCGTCCGTGATTTTCTTCGCAATACGGGTGCGGAGTAAAATCAAAATTAGGGTTTGTACGGTCAAGCGGGAAATAAAACGGTTCGCAAATTATGATTTTAGTGTTCGGCAAAGCCTCTTTTGTTTTGCAAACAGCAGAGTCAAGGTCATTTTTGTAATTATCCGCCGCTTGTTTCGGAGTAAAGCCACGTTCTTTACCGAATATTCCGTCATTCACGCCTGCAAGAATACTGAGATATGTCGGCTTATTGTCTATAACATCCTCTTGCCAAGTCTCAAGAATTTTGCCCATTGTGTAGCCGGAATAGCCCTTGTTAATGAACTTCGGCATTTCGGAGGAATTTTTAAGCGCAAGCTCCCCTGCCGCTATGTATTGATAGCCGTGACCCATTATGTGGTTGCAGTCCATACTGTGACCGCGGTTTCCGTCTGTTATCGAGTCACCCGAAAACAGTACAATATCTTTAGCTGTAAGTTTCATAAAACACCTTATAAATACATTCTGTTAAATCGTTTGCCTAATTTAAAGCTGCCGTCGTTATGAATATCCAGCGTCGTGACGCCTTGAATCCACTGTTTCTCAAGCAAACCGAATTTATCCAAGTGATAAATTTCGTATCCGCCCATCTGAACATAAACGAGATATACGCCCTTATAAACGGCGCAGTAATCGTTCACATGGTCATGACCCGAGAAGAAAGCCTGTGTTCCGATTTCACGCGCTTTGTCAAAAAGTCCGCTGTTATAAACAGAACAGCCGACTGTCTCATGCATTTCACCGAAAAGAATTTCGCCTTTGCCGTTGGGTCTGCCGATGGGTACGGGCTTTTCGTTTTCGTCAATATCCATAACTTCGGCATACTCCGGAATCGGAATATGCATAAATACCATTGATTTGAAGTCGCCGTACTCGCTCTTTAAAGCTTTTATATGATTTAGGAACCATTCAATCTGGTTGTTTTTAATAAAATCATAACCCTTTACATCGTCCGAAAGTCCGTATTCTTTTCTGTATTTATCGGTAATATCTCTGCCCGAATCAAAGAAAGCAAGACTTTGGCGAATTGAGTTGTCCGAATTCATAATATTTATAAAGAAATTGCCGTAACCGAAAAGCTCTTTCGGTCCGAACTTTGAAAGGCAATGCTCATATTTTGAAAGATTTTTTAGCATAAAGAATTTATGAAATTCTTTTTCTGCCCTCGCCTCGTGATTGCCGAAAACAAACGCCCAGTAAATTCCTATTTCTTCCATCATTTTTGCAAACTGTACGCAATCAAGCTGCTGATAATCCGAAACGATAATGTCTCCTGTTAAAATAAGAAGATCGGGCTTAACATCCTCAAGATGCCTGACGAGCATGGATATTGTTTTATCGGTAAGAGCGTCGTCTTTATCTATGTGAAGGTCGGTGGCAAGCACAACGGTAAAATCCTCATCTGTTATTTTGCCGTTTTCATCCACCTTTGCAATGAACGACGAATCTTCCGTCTGCTTTAAAACCTTAAGCCTTGAGCCGATATGCTCATGCGGAACATTCCTTAAAAAAAGATGCTTCGGAGCCTTGCCGCCGGATATTTTGTGCACGGCGCAGCCCATGCCGATAAGTGCGGCAATACCGGCCTCTCTGACCGCTTCTTCAACAGGTCTCATTTGGTTTTTCTCCTTATAAATTTTCTTTTATATAATCATTGACGGAATCTACAATTTCTTTTTCAATATCAGCATCAAAGCCGTCAACCGTGGCGGTGTGCACCTTGTTTACACCGTCAACACTGCCGTTTTCAACTATGTATTCAATATATTTTGCAACCTCTTCATACTCTGCAAAAACGTTTTTGCCCTCAAGCACAGAAAGGCAGCCCGCAAGCGCATACGCTCCCCAATTTGAAACGGTGGCAATAACCAAATCCGCAACCTCTGTTTTGCAGGGTACCAGAGAAAGTTCATTTAATATGACGTCTTTGAGATTGCCCATGCCGATTTCGTTGCCGCCGTCGCCTACGCCTACGGTATAAATGCCGTTTTCTCTTGCAAGGTCAAAAAGCCTGTCAATATCGGCGGTAAACTCGGCTATGCTGACGCCTCTCATATTTGCATAATCGCCGTTTATATTTTCGCCGCAGCGTTCTATCGAAATCATCGCTTCGGGCGAATATTTTTTTATAACATCTTCGCAGGAAAAGCCTTTTTCAAGATAAACCGTTTCAATCGATTTGTCATTATCAAAAAAGCCCTTGCAAAAAGAATCTGTTAAAATTATGGGGGTAAATCCTATTCTTTGCAAAGCTTTGGCGAGAAAATATGTGCCGGGAGGGCCGTCTGTTTCTGCATAGCCCGCAACATAAAATCCTGTTGTGAGCAAAATGTTTTTTCTTTCAAGAGAGAATATTTTTTTAGCGGCGGCAGAGCAAAAATCGTCTGCCATATGCTGTTTTAAAATATCCATGCCTCTTTTTGAATGTCTTAAAATAATGTTTTCAATCGACTGAGCCACTTTAAACACCTCTGAAACTTTATTTCTGAAAAATCATATCACAATTTATTTCTTAAAGCAACAAAAATCAAATTATCTTGTCAGCTTTTTCATCCAGCGGTAACGGTTCACTTTAATTACAGCAGGAACGCACTTGAACAGCTGGTCGGAATTAAGGCAAAAAATCACAACCTGTGCGCTCCAGCCGAGCTTAAATGCGCCGAGAAAAGACAACGGCAAAACTATGCACCAAATGGCTATAAGGTCAAGCTTTAAGACGTATTTTGTATCTCCGCCGCCCCTGACTATACCTGTGTTGACAGGCATCTGATATGCCGTGCCTATGCAGGTTATGCAAAGAATATTTATAAAATCTTTTGCATTTTGAAGCGTTTCGTCACTTAGTGAATACAAACTCAAAACAGGGTCTCTTAAAAAATGAAGCGACAAGCTTGTCAGCACACCGATAACCAAAAACATAAGCTGCAAAGTTCTTGAATATTCTTTGATTTTTGAAAGATCACCCGAGCCTACCGTTTTGCCTATGACTATTGCAGCTGCGGAAGCGGAACCGGTTGCCGCAACCTTAAGCATCATATAAAGTGTGGAAGAAACCGAGTTTGCGGCAATGGCGGAGTCACTCAAATGACCGAGTATAACCGTTTGAAGTGCAGTGGACATACCGAACATTGTACCCACGGCGACAAAGGGAAGACATGTGACAAGAAAATCTTTAACATAAGAAAAATCGGGTCTAAAAACTTCTTTAAATTTAAAGCTCAAGCGTTTATCGGCTTTGAATACATATATTATGATTATAACAAGTTCAATAGCCCTTGCACAAAGAGTGCCGATTGCCGCACCTCTTACCCCCATCTCGGGGAATCCGAAATGACCGCCTATAAGGCAGTAATTTATTGAGCAGTTAGTTATCAGCGCACACAAAGAGGTCCAAAAAGCGATCTTGACCTTTTCAACACTTCTTAGCGACGCGAGAAAAACGCTTGAAATCGCAAAAAGGATATATGTATATTTGATTAAAGAAAGATACGACGCGCCCTGCTCAACTATTTTATCCGTATCGGTAAAAAGCCTTACCATTCCCGACGGAAAAAGGCTCGCACATAAAAACAAAATCAATGCCGCAAAAACAGCACACATAAGAGCACCGACAGATATTTTTTTAACGCTGTCGGTCTTTTGCCTGCCCCAATACTGACTGCCGAGCACAACCGTGGCATCGCCGAGTCCGTTAATAAGGCAATTGTATACAAACTGTATTTGATTTATCGCCGCAACTCCGGCAAGCGCAGTCTCGCTGTATGAGCCAATCATAATGTTATCCGCAAGATTGACGCTTAACACTATAATATTTTGAAGAACCAGCACCGTAAACGAAGCAAAAAAAGATTTGTAAAAGCTTTTGTCTTTTGTAAACATAAAAACTCCCAAACTAATGCTAATTTCATAAGTTCAGCCGCCGAGCTATCGGCGGCCGACTTGTTATTTTATAGCTCTTATAGCGGCTTTTTCAACCTCAACAGCAGCTTTGTATCGCTCACAAAATGCGTTAAATCCCTTAACGTCTTCGGGGTCGGGCTCAACGGTAGAGCCGGCATCGTTGCCGAAAACTTTATTTTCAAGGTATTCTTCCAGAGCTTCGCCGTCTTTCTTTTCCGACATATACGCCGCAAGAAGAGCTATGCCCCATGCGCCGCCCTCACCTGCTGTTTTCATAACCGTTACGGGCGCGTTCATTGCACCTGCCATAAGCTTTTGACCGACAAGCTCGGTCTTAAAAAGTCCGCCGTGGCCAAGAAGGCGCGAAACGGTGATATTTTCTTTTTCAAAGAGTATATCCATACCGAGTCTGAGTGTTGCCATGGTGGAGTAAATATGTGTTCTCATAAACTCCGGGAGGGTTAACTTTGAATCGGGAGTTCTGACAAACAAAGGTCTGCCCGCCTCTGTTTGCGTAATGGGTTCGCCGGAATAATAGTTGAAGCTCATAAGTCCGCCGCAATCGCTTTTGCCTTTAAGAGCCTCGGCGTAAAGCATATCATAGAGTTCGGGCTTGCTTACTTTGCAGCCGTAAGCCTCTATTGCCTGGGCAAAAAGATTTACCCATGCGTCAAAGTCCGAAGTGCAGGTGTTGCAGTGAACCATTGCAACCGGCTTTGCGGACGGTGTTGTAACCATATCTATCTCTGTGTAAACATCTGAAAGCTGTTTATCGAGAACTATCATCGCAAAAATTGATGTGCCTGCCGAAATATTGCCCGTGTGAGCCGCAACGCTGTTTGTTGCAACCATGCCTGTGCCTGCGTCACCCTCCGGCGGGCAAAGCGGTATACCTGCCTCAAGTTCGCCGTCGGCGTCAATAAGAGCCGCACCCTCTTTAGTGAGAACGCCTGCGTCTTCACCCGCGCAAAGAACCTTGGGTAAAATATCATGAAGCTTCCAGGAGAAGCCCTTATCTTTTATATTCTCATCAAAAAGCGAGAGCATTTCGGCATCGTAAGTGCCGGTTTTGCTGTCTATCGGGAACATACCCGAGGCATCGCCGACGCCGAGAACCTTTTGACCGGTAAGCTGCCAGTGAACGTAACCTGCAAGAGTCGTAAGGTAAGCAATGTCTTTAACATGCTCTTCGCCATTTAAAATTGACTGATATAAATGAGCAACGCTCCATCTTTGCGGAATGTTGAATTTTAAAAGCTCTGTGAGCTCTGCGGCGGCTTTTTCGGTTATGGTATTTCTCCATGTTCTGAATGAAGCAAGCTGCTTTCCGTCTTTATCAAAGGGCAAATAGCCGTGCATCATTGCAGAGAAGCCTATTGACTTCATTTTAGTTAATTTTGCGCCGTATTTTTGAAAAACATCTTTTTTTAGGTTTGAATATGCGTCCTTTATGCCAAGCCAAACTTCGTCCATGCTGTAAGTCCAGACTCCGTTTTCAAGGGTATTATCCCAAGAATGGCCGCCCGAAGCAAGAGGAAGCGCGTCTTTGCCTATTAGCACCGCTTTTATTCTTGTTGAACCAAGCTCTATGCCTAAAAAGGTTTCTCCGTTTTCTATAGCGGTTTTGATTTCGCTGCTCATTCGATCACTCCTAAATATACGGTTAAATTCGGTATACAAAATCTGACAGACATATTATATATTTAAAGAAAGAGAAAATCAACCTCGCATTTATAAAATATGAATATTTATTATTGAAAACGAGCAGTTCATATGTTAGGATAATAGCAAATCAAAAATGGAGGATAGTTTATGTTTTTTCCCGAATTTCATAAAAGTCTTGATACTCTTCACTTCGGTACTCTTGAACCGAGGTCATACTATATACCTTATGCGGATAAGGAGTCTGCCTTAAAAGGAAAACGAGAGGAATCGGAGTTTTTTACTCTTCTCTCCGGTCAGTGGAAATTCAAGTTTTTTAAAAGCTTTGAAGACCTCAGCAAAGAAATTGTTTTAAAAAATACCGATACTCTCTTTTTTGACGATATAACCGTTCCGCGCTGCTGGCAGACCTACACCGAAAGAGATTACGACAAGCCTGCCTATTCAAACCTTGAGTACCCGTTCCCTACGGATCCTCCGCATGTTCCGAATGAAAATCCTTGCGGCGTTTATTTTAAAGATGTTGAAATAAAGAAAGAGAACGATAAAAAATATTATCTCGATTTTGAGGGCGTTGCTTCGTGCTTCTATCTTTTTATAAACGGAGAATTTAAAGGTTACAGTCAGGTCAGCCATTCGACAAGCGAATTTGACATTACCGAAAATATTGTTGACGGCAAAAACAGAATTTGCGTTATCGTTGTTAAATGGTGTGACGGCTCATATCTTGAAGACCAAGACTTTTTCAGACTTTCGGGCATATTCAGAGACGTGTATATTCTCACAAGAAACAATACTCACGCAGTCGATATTACAGTTAAGACCACGCTTGATTCATCACTTAAACACTGTGACATAGATTTGCTCGTACCCGGAATTTCAAATGTGAGATATGAACTTCTCGACGCCGACGGCAACACCGCATTGCAAGGACTGTTTGACACTTCTGCAAAAGCAGAGCTTCAAAATTCGAAGCTTTGGGACGCGGAAAATCCGTATCTCTACACGCTTCTTTTAAGTTGCTGCGGCGAGGTTATTCCGTTTAAAATCGGCGTTAAAAGAGTTGAAATAAAAGATAAAAAGCTTCTCATAAACGGCAAAAGAGAAATTTTGCGCGGCGTAAACCGACATGACAGCGACGCTTTTACGGGATATTATGTTTCTCCCGAAAATATGGAGCGCGATATTTTTGTAATCAAAAGAGCAAATGTCAACACCATAAGAACTTCTCACTACCCGAATGACCCTCGCTTTTATGAGCTTTGTTCAAAATACGGCATATATACCGTTGACGAAGCTGACCTTGAAACACACGGCATGGGCTTTGACTATGAGGGTGAATGGGATTGGACGAGATGGTCCTTCCTTTCAAATTCACCGGATTGGAAAGAGGCATATGTTGACAGGGCAAAGCTTTTGTACGAAAGGGATAAAAACTCTCCCTGCGTTATAATGTGGTCGCTCGGCAACGAGAGCGGTGCAGGCGTAAATCACAGAGCAATGGCCGAGTATATAAGAGAACGCGACAACTTTGCAGTAATTCACTATGAAAACAGCCACAAAGAGTTTAAAGCTGTTCCCGACGGCGAAGATTTCAGCGATATATCCGATGTCGAAAGCCGCATGTATGCGAGCGTAGGATATATCGAAGATTATTTAAAAGACCCCGAAAACAAAAAGCCGTTTTTTATGTGCGAATATGTCTGCTCAATGTCAACAGGTGATGTATATGACTATTTTAAATTTGCGGACGAATACGAAAACTTCTGCGGCGGCTGCGTATGGGAGCTCACCGACCACGCGGTAGCGGTAAAAGACAAAAACGGAGCAGTGCGTTATTACTACGGAGGAGATTTCGGTGATATACCGATAAGCCGCACCGGCTGCATTGACGGTCTTGTTTATCCCGACCGCAGCGAGCGCCCCGGATATTACGATATGAAAAAGGTATATGAACCTTTTAAAGGCGAATTTAAAGACGGTGTTCTTAAAATCAAAAACCGCAAAAGATTTTCTTCTCTCGGCGATCTTTATGCCGAATGGGAGGTAAGCTCCGACGGCAGAGTGCTCAATCAAGGTACATTAGATTCTCTTGACATTGCACCGGAAGACGAGAACATTTATGATTTGTTTAATGAGAATGATTATAAAGATTACGAAAACTGCTTTTTAACTGTTTCTTTTAAGCAAAAAGAAAACACTGCATGGGCAAAGAAAGGCTATGAAGTCGGATTTTTGCAGTTTGAACTCGGGGTTTTCGGAGCAAATAACAGTGTCTCTCAAAAAGGAAACATAATCTGCGATGAAAGCGACAGAATAATTAAACTCTCTGCAAATGGAAGCGAAACAGTATTTGACAAAAAATACGGCAAACTCATTTCATTTAAAAAGAACGGAAAAGATATTATCTGCGAAAGCGCATCTTTTGATATTTGGCGTGCGCCAACATATAACGGCGGCTCTAAAAAGCAGTGGTATCTTGAGGGCTTTGACAGAATAAATCAAAACACATATGACTGCAAAATCAAAAAAGACAGCGAAAAAATTGTAATCGACACAAACATTTCGCTCGGTGCAAATTCCGCTCCGCCGGTTATAAAAATGAATGTTAAATGGAGCTTTGACAATGCGGGTGAGCTCACCGTGGAATGTAAGGGAAATGTTCGCGAAAAGAGTGCGCTTCTCCCCCATCTCGGTCTTAAATTTATTATGCCGAAAGAATTTGAAAATGCCGAATATTTCGGTTACGGCGATAAAGAGACGTACCCCGACAGGCACAAGGCTTTTAAGCTGGGGCCTTATAAAACGACGGTTACCGATATGTATGAGCACTATATCTGCCCGCAGGAGTGCGGCAACAGATTTGCCACACGTTATGCGTCTATTGCCGCAGACGACGGTTCGGGAATAAAAATCTCTGCGCTTAACGGCAAAGATTTTTGCTTTAAAGCACTGCATTATGATACCGAGGATATTATAAACGCCGAGCATGATTTTGACTTGCCGCCGGCAGACAAAACCGTTTTAAACATCGACTGGAAGGTTAACGCAATAAGCGAAGCGGAGGATTTAGACGTTCCGAAAAATTCAAGAAATTTAGGCGATAAAGAATTTGACTTCGGATTTAAAATAGTTCCGTTCAATAAGTAATTATACAAAGCGCGTGTGCCTCGTTTGTGAGAGACATATGCGCTTTTACCGTTTAACCTTCCGAGAAAGCATGTTTTCTGTCATAAAATATAAACCTTACAAAATTGTAAGATTGGGCGCGAAACTGTAAGGTAAATCTATGGCACGGATATAGATAAGTCTGATAAAATAAGCCTGCAAAACGAAAGGAGAATGAAATATGTCAATTTTAAAGGTTGAACATCTCAAAAAAATCTACACCACCAGATTCGGCGGCAACAAAGTGCAGGCTTTAAGCGATTTGAATTTTTCGGTTGAAAAGGGCGAATATGTTGCCATAATGGGCGAATCGGGCTCCGGCAAAACCACACTTCTTAACATTCTTGCCGCACTCGATAAGCCGACAAGCGGCGAAGTAACGCTTGACGGGCAAAAACTCTCGCAGATAAAAGAAAAGGAAATCGCCTCTTTCAGGCGAGATAATCTCGGCTTTGTTTTTCAGGATTTTAATTTGCTTGATACATTTTCTTTGCAGGATAACATTTTTTTGCCCCTTGTGCTTGCAGGCGGCATGAATTTTGAAGAAATGAACAACAGATTAAGACCCATAGCAAGAAAGCTCGGGATTTATGAGCTGCTTCAAAAATATCCCTATGAAGTATCCGGCGGTCAAAAGCAGCGTGCAGCGGTCGCAAGGGCGCTCATAACCTCCCCCAGCATCATTCTTGCAGATGAGCCGACAGGTGCGCTTGACTCAAAAGCCACAGACGAGCTGCTCTCGCTCTTCTCGGATATAAACGCAGAGGGTCAGACAATTCTCATGGTTACTCACTCGGTAAAAGCGGCAAGCCACGCAGGCAGAGTATTGTTTATTAAAGACGGCGAGCTTTTCCACCAAATATACCGCGGTGAGTGCAGCAACGAGGAGCTATATCAAAAAATCTCCGACACTCTCACAATGCTTACAACAGGGAGTGGAAGAAAATGAAAAAAGGAATTTATCTGCGGCTCGCTGCAACGGGAATAAGCAAAAATAAAAAGATATACTTTCCATATATACTCACAAGCATTTGTATGATAACAATGCTTTATATAATAACATTCCTCTCAAAAGACCAATCGCTTGCCTCAATGCGCGGCGGAGACTTTATATCAACTGTTTTGAGCATGGGTACCGCCGTTATGGCGATATTTGCGGCAATATTTTTGTTTTATACAAATTCTTTCTTGACAAAACGCAGAAAAAAAGAATTCGGCCTTTATAACATACTCGGTATGGGCAAACCGAACATAGCAAAAATTCTCGCATACGAGACGCTCATAATTTATCTTGTATCCGTCACGGCAGGTATAATATGCGGCATACTTTTCTCAAAGCTCGCACAGCTTGCAATGACAAAGCTGCTTGATGAAAAAGCACAGTTTGATTTCAAAATAGAACCGATTGCAATAACGTCCTGTATTATATTTTTTGCAGTCATCTTTGTTTTGATTCTCTTAAACAACATAAGACAAATTCACGTTTCAAACCCGATCGAACTCATTAACAGCACATCGGCAGGTGAAAAGCCGCCCAAATCAAATATGTTTTTGGCTGTTGCGGGCGTTTCCTCACTCATAACGGCATACTGCCTTGCCCTGACATCCGATGACCCCATAAGCGCACTTTCGGTGTTTTTTGTAGCGGTTATACTCGTAATAGTCGGAACATATCTGCTCCTTATCGCAGGTTCTGTTGCGCTTTGCAAAATACTGCAAAAGATAAAGGGATATTACTACAAGACAAATCATTTTGTATCGGTTTCTTCAATGTCTTACAGAATGAAGAGAAACGGCGCCGGTCTTGCATCTATCTGCATACTTTGCACAATGGTGCTTGTAATGGTTTCTTCCACCGGCTGTCTCTTTCTCGGCAAGCAAGACACTATTCGCGGCCGTTACCCCAGAAATATTGTTACAACCGTTTACTCCGGTAAACAGGAGGCGCACGAAGCGGTTGAAAAAGCAATTTCGGATGTGTTAAGCAAAAACAATATGACGGAAGAAAACACGCTCAGCTACAAATATTTAAGCTTTGCAGGCGAGCTTAAAGACGATACGCTCGAAATGTCTAAACCGTATATCGGCACAAATGCGGACACGTTAAATATTATCGAACTTTATGTTGTTCTTTTGAGTGATTACAATAAGATCAACGGCTCAAACGAAAGTCTTAATAAAGATGAAGTAATAATTTATTGCCCCAAGAGCGATTATAAAAATGATACATTCAGCATTGGCGGAGCCGGCACATTTAAGGTAAGCAAAACGGTAAAGGAATTTATACCGAACGGCGAAGACACCGCAAACATCATTCGCTCTGTTTATATTGCGGTGTCTGACGAAGAAGTTTTGCAAAAAATCTATGAAGCTCAAAAGGAAGTATATCAGGAAAGCGCTTCAAATCCTATATTTTACCACGGCTTTGACCTTGATTGCAGTGACGAAGTTCAGTCAAAAATTTCAGCAGAAATAGGTTCTGAAATCATGGCACAGCAAAACAGCGGTCAAAACTACGGTATGGTTAAGATTGAATGTGTTGCCGATGAGAAGGACAGCTTTGTATCCCTTGCAGGCAGTCTCCTCTTTCTTGGAATAATGCTCGGCATAGTATTTATAATCGCCGCGGTTCTGATTATGTATTACAAACAGATAACCGAAGGTTATGAGGACCGGAGCAGATTTGATATTTTGCAAAAGGTCGGCATGACTAAAAAGGAAGTTAAAAAGTGCATTAACTCACAGGTTTTAACCGTTTTCTTCCTCCCCCTTCTCATTGCGGGGCTTCACATTGCAGTTGCTTTTAAGCCCATTTCAAAGCTTCTTATTTTATTCGGACTTCTTAACACAAAACTTCTCGCACTGATAACTTTAATTTGCTTTGTTGTTTTTGCAATTTGCTACACGCTCGTTTATATTGCGACGTCAAAAGCATATTATTCGATAGTCAGTGACATGAAAAGAGATTAACATACAAAAAAACCGCTGCTCGCTTGCAGCGGTTTTTTGTTACTTAACCGATGTTAAAATAAAGCTTTTAATAAATTCAATGATTTTTGCGATAAATCCGTTTATCACCTGAAGCAAAGACATATCGGGATTAACCGGTACCGTTTGCGATATAAGCGAAGTATATTCGATATACGAAGAGTCTTCGCTCAACTCCTGCTCGGTTTTGTTTTGGTCTATCTCTTTTAAAAGAAGACCTGCTTTTTGCATTGTTTCAAAATCGCGCTCGTTGATATATCCGTCGTGATTAACGTCTGCGGCATATTCTGCGGTATCGTCGTGAAGCCAGCCGTTTGCATAAAGCGTGGCAAGGTATGCGTCCTGTCCGTCACACCAGCCGTCTCCGTCAACATCACCGAAAATGACAAGCTTAAAAATCTCTATCAGCTCAAAATCGGAGTTATAAAGCTTTATGACCGTTCCCGTACCGAGCCCCATTGCGGTCTGCTCAATTACCAGAGTGCCGCCGTTTGTCGCCTCTAAAAGATTTGTCAAATCTTTTGTGCCCGGTGCTACGCCGTAAACAAAGTTATTTTTTATATCAACAACGGCACCGCTGCCTTCTTTTGCAACAAGCTCCGAAGACTCGTTTCTTACAAGCGAGTCAATAGCCGAGTTGATGTTATCTGCCATTGCGTTTACATCTGCCTGGCGCGTTATCGGCAAGTCATATTCTACCGCGGCAACGGTTTGCTCAAGAAGCTCTACGCTGTCGGCAGTGTATCTTGTAAGATACAGGGCTTTATAGCGATCTATTGCTTTATCGACCGATGTATAATCTGCCGTTTTGTATTTTAAGCAGCTGACCGCAACCTTTATAGCCATTGTTGCGGAGGATATATCTTCAAGCGTAGCATACTTATCGTCATAAACTTTTTGTGCATTGTCAAGAGCCTGTGTAAATATCGCGTAGCTCTCGGCAGTATACAGCTCGCCCGTATAATTCTTGACGCTCATAATTGTTTCATAAAGCTCTGTTTTGTTTGCCGTTACATAAACCGTGCAGAACACTGTTTTTCCGCCGTCAAGAGTTGTGCAGCTTATTCTTGCCTCGCCGCTGTCAACCGCCGTTATTTTGCCGTCTGTGACAGTTGCGACATTTTCGTTGCTGCTGCTCCACTTAACGCTTTTAACGGACGCGTCGCCCATGCCGAGAGTACCGGACGGGGTGACGGAATATGAAACATCCGCGCTTTGACCGGGTGAGAGCTCTACTGTGGATTTATTTAGCGAAATACCCGTTACGGGATAATTTGCGAACGCAACATAAAAGCTCTTTGAATACTGCCTGCCGTAATAATCCGTAACAGTGAGAGTTATCATTGCGGCGCCCGAGCTGTTTTCGGTGGGGCTGACTTTTCCGTTTTGGTCAACACCGATTTTAGAGTTTGAAGAAGTCCATTCAACGCTTTTGTACTCTGCGCTTTCAGGGTAAATTATATAGCCGAATGTTGCACTCGCCTTTTTATAAGAGCTTGAAAGAGATACCTTAACTGTGTTGTATTCGGGAGCTGTTTCGCCGTTTTTGGTGATAACGATATTTGTTACGGTATCAAGAAGCTTCAGCGCATTAAATGCTTTTGTAAGCTTCTCAGTCGCCAAATCTATCTCTGCCTGGGAGTAAACAAAGCTGTTATTGACCTCAACCGCTTCATTATACGCCTCTTCAAACACGGTATAGCTTTCATATGTGTAATCGGATTTTTCAATTGCGGCGTCATCTGCCGTTTTAATGGCAGAAGCCAGCGCACTCTTATCGCCGAGAACGGTAACGCTTGCGCTCGCCTTGAAATTGCCGTCGGCAGTGTAAACGCTTATAACCGCTATGCCGCTGTCGTGATAAGTGAGTCTGCCGTTTTGGTCAACGCTTGCAACACTTTCGTTTTCGCTCACCCATGTAACATCCTGAATAGAAGCGTTCGCACCGTCAAGAGAATAAACTGTTGAAGAAAGCTTCACCGGTGCGGCATTTACGCTCTGCGCCGTCACGGTTGATGGATAAATCTCTGCCCTTGAGGCGGGATTTTTTGCAAATGCTACATTCACTTTATCCTGTGCGATGTTGCCGGCATAATCTTTAACCGTTACGGTTATTTCGGCATAACAGCCTTTCTCTGTAACAGGTCTGCAAACACCGCTGTCATTAACGGTAATATCTGGGTTTGAAGAAGTAAAGGTTACCGTGCCCAAGGTAGTATCTGTGGGACTTAGAGCATAACCAAGTTTAAGTGTTGTATCGACATATTTGCTTTCAACCGCTTTTGTTATATAATCGCCCGCATCCGAGCCATTATATAAAAGCTCAACCTTTGTAACCGCTCTTATAATAACAAGTTGATTTATTGCCGCTGTGAGAACGTCCGTCATGGCATCAATTTCTTGCTGGTCGGCAGACGCGTCGCGGTAGACTTCATATGCCTGCTCTTTTGCTTTGAGCATAATATCAAAAGTCTCTTTGGTATAAATGCTGCTGTCGAGCGCGTTTGCTTCAAGAATTTTTTTAAAGAGCCGCGTTTTATTTATATTGACAGAGATATTACAAGTTGCGCTCTTGCCGCCCTCATAAGATGTTGCGGTAACCGTTGCCGTGCCGGGTGCAATGTAGTGAAGCGTTCCGTCATCGTCAACGGTGACAACCTTCTCGTCACTTGACACCCACATGAGATCATCAATGCTCGCCGCTTTAAGACCCATAGTGCCTGTCGGCTCAACGGTGGCATTGATTTTGCCGGTCTCCCCTGCCAGACCGCCGAGTGTATCCTGGTCAAATTTTACATTTGTAACAGAGACATAGGCAAAGCTCACATAGATACTCTTGCTCAGCTGTATTCCGTGATAGTCTGTTGCCGTAACGGTTATGAGTGAATAACACGCTTCATTCTCAAGCGGAGAAACTTTGCCTGTACTGTCAACAAACACTTTCGGGTTTGAAGAAGTCCACTCAACTGATTTTATCATTGCATTATACGGCTGAGTTGAAAAGCCGAGCTGCAACGATGAATCTTTATAATTTTCAAGAAGGTCTACAGACTGTGTTATATATTCTCCGCAGATAACGCCGTCTTTTGTAATATCTATTGTTTCAGCCGAGATTATCGGTTTTAAATCTTCATAGGCAGAAACCAGCTCTTCAAATGCCGCGTCAACCGTGAACTGATATACACTGTCATCTGCGTCAACGGCTTTTGCCTGAGCCAAAGCCTCTTTGAAAGCGGTAATTTTTTCTTCGTCCGCTTCCACAGTGTTAAGGTCAAGATTTTCTGAAAGAGATATAATATTTTTAAGGTTTGTTTTGTTTGCAAAAACCTCAACGGTGCACACAGCTTCATAAAGTCCGTCTCTTGTGCGGCAGGTTATAGTTGCCGTGCCGCGGTCTATGCCGTAAACCGTGCCGCCTGCCGCAAATGCAACGTCTTCATCGGAGCTTGACCATACAACATCTTTTATTGTTGCACTCGAAAGTGTGCTGTTCGGCAATATTTTTGCGCTTATATCAAAATCCTCACCTGCCAAAAGTTCTTTGCTTTCGGGGTCAAGACTGATTCCCGTAACGGGAACATTTGCAAAAGCAACTTGAATTGTGTCTTTATATCCGCCGTCAACGGTTGTGACCGTGACTGTGCCGTATGCGCCCTTATTTTCTATGGGGCTGACCTTTCCGTCGGCGGTAAGTTCAAGGTTCACCGCGTCCTTTATGCTCCATTTGAGCGCAGGGTTTGCCGCCGTTTCGGGATAAACCGTTGCGGAAAGCTGCCTTACCGTCTCGTTATATGTGTTATAAACGGGAACCTTATATGTAACGGACGGCGCGCCGTTTATCGAAACGCCCGAAACAGGGTCACCGACATTTACCTGCACCGTTTGAGTGAGTCCGTTTGAGGCTTTGAGCGTCATATATGAAACACCGAGCTTAAGTCCCTTAACTGTTCCGTCCGCCGATACGGTTATAGTGCCGTCGCTTACAGCTTGAGAAGCGGTGGCATAAATTATTTCTCCGTTTTCTGCTTTAACTCCCCACTGAACCGACTGCTCCGCTCTTTGCGGATAAACCTTTGCCGTAAATTTATGTGAAGTGCCGGGGTCAATATGTGAGGGACCCGTAATTTCAATATCCGAAGCCTCGGCATTTTTGCCGTATACCTTAAAATCTTTTGAAACTGTGATACCGTTCAGAACCGCAGAAACCGTCACAGTTTTAACGCCGCTGTCAGAGCCTGCATCAAGAATTTTAAGATAGCCGTCAGATGAAACGGACGCAACGGACGGGTCGCTGAGGCTCCATGTTGTCTCACCCGTAAGTGCGCCGCCGGGCGTAATATCCGTTACATAAAGCTGTTCTCTGTCTCCCTCAACATATGAATCCGAACAACTTATATCAAAAGATTGAAGCGGCAGTTCATCAACAATTTTAAATGTAATTTTATCATTGGTCGAAGCTTTCATAAGATAGTTTGAAAGCAATTTTAATATTTTGTTGCCGTTGCTGATACCCGAAATCCAAGAGCTGACGCCGGTCAGCTTTAACACAAGCTTTATTGCATAGCTAAGCACGGTAACCATTGTTGACTGACTGACATCTATGCCGAGAACTTCTATAAGCCACTTTGCAAGCATCTCGGTTCCCTCATCGCCTGCGCCCTCGACAAAATCTATCATTTTTGATAAGAACAGTTCAAATTCGGGTGATGCAGTAACGGTGACCGTTCCTGCTTTTTTAAAGGTTATAACACCGTCCTCTATTTCGGCATAGGCGCTCGCCGCGTCCCAAATGCTGTCGGTCGCAACAGACCAATTTGTTGTCATATCAAGGCGCACCGGAGTAATAACGCTCTGAAGCTTAAAGCTTGTGCCGACCGCAACCGTTTTGGGTAATGACTCTTTGTTTGTAATATATGTTCCGTTAGGCAGTGTGTTGCCAAGCGTTTGTGTGGACTTGTTTACTTGAACGTGAACCGGCGCACTTGCAAGCGTTTCGCCCGTATAGCTCACGAGAGAAGCTGTTACATCAACATAGCCTTTTTCAAGCATTGAGGTAAGCTTTGCAAAAAGCTCCGTCCTGTTCTCTTGAGAAAGATCCGAAAGTGCCGGGTCGAATGCGGCGCAAATTTCTTCTGCGCTTATTTCTTCTGTTTTGAGGTCTTTCATTACATTCTCAAGCTTTTCGCCGAGAGACGGACCTGCACCTCTTATGGATTTGATATTGTTATCAATCCAAAGCTGGACGAGCGCCTGCTTGGAGCTGTCATGCGCTCTGATTTTACCGTTGCTGTCAACAGAGGCTATCAGCGGATTTTCCGCCGTCCAAACAATGCTTGAGCCGTTGGGCTGACTGCAATTTATAAACTTTACGGTAAAGTCCGCATTTTCAGCTTCTTCAAGCATAATTGTTTTTTCGGTAACATCTTCGGATTCACTGTTAAGAATACCGATAGTATATGTCGCACCGAAAGCGGTAAGCCCCGGAGCAACGCAGGTTATCATAACAACCGCCGAGAGAAATATGCTTAAAAATTTTATCGTTTTTCTCTTCATGCCGCATCATCTCCTAAACAAGTTTAAAAATATCCTTATAAATTATACACCATGTTTCTATATTTTACAATACTTTAACCGACAAAAGAAAAGAGCCTCAGCAAAATGCGCCAAAGCTCTTTTAATCTCAATTTTATTTTTCAGCCTTATATTTTTTGATTAAAATTTTTGCCGCCTTATATATATCACCGCAGCCGAGAGTTATAACCAAATCGCCCTCTTTGGCATTTTTATAAACATAGTCGGCAACCTCTTCAAAGGTGTTGAACCACACGCTTCCGGGAATTTTTTCGGCAAGCTGAGAAGTGTATACGTTATAGGTGTTTACTTCTCTGGAGCCCATAATCTCTGTCATAACACACTTATCCGGAATTTTAAGAACTTCCGCAAAATCATCCATAAGCATAGCCGTTCTCGAATATGTGAACGGCTGAAAAACTGCCCAGACACGTTTATAGCCCATTTCCATAGCGGCCTCAAGCGTTACTCTAAGCTCTGCCGGGTGGTGCGCGTAATCGTCTGCAATGTCTATTCCGTTATAAGTACCGAGCTTTTCAAAACGTCTGCCCGCTCCGGCAAAATTTTCGAGTGCTTTAATGGCATCCTCCGCTTCGACGGAATTTTGCATACATACGGCTATTGCGGCAAGGGCGTTATACACGTTGTGATGACCCGGAACACGCAGGCTTACATGACCGAGAAATTCGCCGCGCTTATAAGCGTCGAACTTAGCAAAAGCGTGGTTCATCTCTATATTTTCGGCATAATAGTCATTGCTGTTTTTAAGACCGAAAGAAATCATTTCTTTGCCGTCAATACCTTCAACGGCTTTTAATGTATTTGCATCATCGCCGTTATAGATAACCGACTTTGTCGCCATATCGGCAAATTTGTGAAATGATTTAATGATATTGTCAAGATTTTTAAAGTACTCCAAATGGTCTTCGTCTACGTTTAGTATTACCGCAACATCGGGATAAAGCTTTAAGAAATGATCCTCAAATTCGCACGCTTCGCAAACCATGTTCTCATTTTTACCGACTCTGCCGCTGCTGTTAATCAGAGGGAGCTTGCCGCCTATAACGGCGGACGGGTCTTTGCCGTTTTCTAAAAGCATTTGTGTTATCATGGACGAAGTAGTGGTCTTGCCGTGTGTTCCGCAAACGCAAATGCAGTTGGAGAACATATCTGTAATCGCCCCGAGCATTTCGGCACGTTCAAAAGTCGGTATACCCGAATTTTTTGCCGCAATAAGCTCCGGGTTGTCTTTTAAAATCGCGGCTGTGTAAACAATCATCTCCGCACCCTTTATATTCTCTGCCTTTTGACCCACAACAACGGGTATGCCGAGATTTCTTATTCTCGCAAGGGTGTCGCTCTCGTTATTATCCGAGCCGGAGAGCTCATATCCCTGCGAATGTAATATTTCTGCAAGCGGGCACATTCCGGAGCCGCCAATACCTATAAAATGTATTCGTTTTACTTTTTTTAAGAGTTCACTGATAACTGTCACAACAATTACTCCTTTAAATCTATTGTTAATATTATATTTCATCTTATCAAAAAAACAAATAGCTTTAGACTAATTTATCACCCAAAATGTGTAAAGCTCATATTTATGTATTAGGAAAACAAAAAAGAGGGTGAAATAATGAAAAAAATCAAAAAGCTTATTTCTCTCGGCGGAGATAACCGTCAAAATTATATGCTCCGGCGCTTTAAGGAATTCGGCTACGATGCCGAATCTTCAGATACAGTACCCGAAAACATAAATGACTTTGATGCCGTTATTCTTCCGCTGCCCGCGTCATCCGATTCCGTGCACATAAAGGGCACAAACATTAAATTTGATGACCTGTGCGATTGCCTCTTGCCGCAAAAAATTATTTTCACCGGCAAAATCGACGAAACAACCAAAGCGGAATTTTTTAAAAAAGGCATATCGGTATATGACTATTATGCGCGTGAGGAATTTGCTCAAAAGAACGCAGTGCCGACGGCACAGGGTGTATTGACCTTCGTTATGAACCACCTGCCGAAAACGGTGTGCTCATTAAAGGTAACCGTAATAGGCTACGGAAAAAGCGGCAAGGCCATATGCAAAATGTTTTCCGCACTCGGTGCGGACGTCACATCATGTTCAAGAAAATATCTCAGCGTGGCAACGGCACAGGCGCACGGTTTTAGGAGTTTTCTTTTAAAAGACTCGGCAAAAGCCGCAGAATATTCTGACATTGTGATAAACACGGTGCCCGCAACAATACTCGGCAAAGAATTTATAGACAAAGTGCCGAAAGAAGCAATGCTTATTGATATTTCTTCTCCGCCGTACGGTTTTGACCTAAGCTATGCCGAAAGCGCAGGGCGAAAGGTTTGCATTTTGCCGTCTCTGCCCGGTCACTATGTGCCGGCAACCGCGGGCAGTATAATAGCGGACACGATATTAAATATATTAGAGGAGGCTGGATTGTGAACAAAATAAAACTCGGTTTTGCCGTGTGCGGCTCTTTCTGCACCTTCTCAAAAATAAAAGAAGAAATAAAAAAGCTTGCCGAATCAGATATTTATGACATATACCCTATATTTTCCGAATACGCATACAGCACCGACACCAGATTTTGCAAATCTTCGGATTTTGTAAGTGAAATAGAAGAAATCTGCAAGCGAAAATCCATAAAAAGCATCAAAGAAGCCGAACCGATAGGTCCTAAGAAAATGCTTGATATTTTAGCCGTAGCCCCATGCACCGGTAACACGCTTTCAAAGCTTTCTGCCGGAATAACCGACACCAGTGTAACAATGGCAGTAAAAGCTCATTTAAGGAACGGAAGACCCGTTGTTATAGGCGTATCTACAAATGACGCTCTCGGAACATCGGCGTCCAACATCGGCTGTCTTTTAAGCAGAAAAAACATATACTTTGTGCCGATGAGGCAAGACGACTATATAGGAAAGCCGCGTTCGCTTGTCTGCGACTTTTCTAAAATCGGCGAGACATTAAATTTTGCATTAAAGAATGAGCAAATTCAACCGATATTCATTTAAAAAATATAACCGTTTTGAATTTTCAAGGCGGTTATATTGTTTTTAAAGAAAAATTGCGGCTTAAAATCAGCTGTCTCAATCCTTCTTCGTCCTCGGGCAGTTCGTCAACGAAAATGCCCGAGTTCGGTTTGTGCTCACCGTGAAAATCGGAGCCCGAGGTCATAATATAATCAAAATGCTTTGCCCACTCAAAGGCTATATCGTTTCTTGAATCGTGACCGGGGTGACCGTTATGCACCTCAACACCGTCATAGTGACCCGGCTCAACAATCGTCATATCGTCTCTGAACGGATGCGCCTGAATTATGCTGCAGCCGTGCTCTTCTAAAATTTTGAAGCCTTCAAAGGTTTCTTTTTCATGAATATCTTTCATGTCTCTGAGCTTTTCTTCACTCAAGCCGTATATTAAATAATCGTTATCAAACTCGTCAAACCGAAGTTCACAACCGAGATAAACTTTAAATCCGGGATGATTTTCCGCCTCTTTCAATGCGGCTTTGTATCCTTTTAAAAAGCAATCAACTTTTTCTTCCCATGTCGCCTGCGGATTTTCGTTTAAAATTTTTCTCTTAAACGTGTAAGCGTGCAAATGGTCCGAAATAACAAGCCCGTCATAGCCCATAGAAGCATAAAGCTTTACAACCTTTTCTGCAGGCATATGCGCGCAGTTGCTCGTCTCTTGCGTATGGCAATGTGTTTCAATCAAATGTTTCATAAATATCTACCCTTTCAGTTACAAGCAAATTATACACCATTGCTCTTTTTATTTCAACAAATAAAATAAAATTGCCGCCAAATATCAAGACGCGGACGTGCTTTAAAATACTTGACACAATTATTATGATAATATATAATAAATAGGTTAAATCTATTGAAAACGGTGATATTTATGTCAGGACATTCAAAATGGAGCACGATTAAACGTAAAAAAGAAAAAACAGATAACCAAAGAGCTAAGGTTTTCACCAAAATAGGCAGAGAAATTGCTGTTGCCGTTAAAGAAGGCGGAGCAGACCCCACGGTAAACTCAAAGCTCAAAGACGTTATTGCAAAAGCAAAGGCAAACAACGTGCCCAACGATAACATTGAGCGCATCATAAAAAAAGCTGCCGGCGAAGGCAATGCCGACAACTATGAAGAGATAGTATATGAGGGTTACGGTCCTTCGGGAATAGCTGTTATTGTTGAAACACTTACCGATAACAGAAACAGAACTGCAGGCGATATGCGCCATTATTTTGATAAATACGGCGGAAATATGGGTCAGAGCGGCTGCGTTTCTTTCCTCTTCACAAGACAGGGTGTTATCACTGTTGAGGCTGAGGGCATTGATGAAGAAAAGCTTATGGAAGACGCTCTTGAAGCGGGTGCAACAGACTTTCTCACCGATGAGGGAATATTTGATATTCGCACAGAGCCGAACGACCTCGGCGGTGTAAGAGACGACCTTGAGGCAAAGGGCTACACCTTCCTTTCGGCTGAAGTCGAATATGTTCCGTCAACATATACAAAGCTTACAAGTGAGGACGACATCAAAAACATGAGCAAAATGCTCGAAATGTTTGAGGACAACGACGACGTTCAAGCTGTATGGCACAACTGGGAGATGCCCGAAGAAGAATAATTTTAAAGATAAACAAGCCGACTCTTTGCAGCCGGCTTTTTATTATGCTTTTATTGAGCTGAACAAACACAACTTACGATATAATGTATGCTGTCGGCACACCGCAAGAATGATATAATAAAAATATATGAGGAGCGATTTGTTTTGCTTGATATTTTACAATATATACTTTCTGCAATTTCAACGGTTCTTTCACTTGTTTTGATTATTATGATTATAAAGCAAAAAATAACAGCTAAAATAAAAACTCGTCACTTCAAACCTATAATCGGTTAAAGCGGCGAGTTTGCTTATAAAAGGGGTTGTGACCAGCAGCCGGTCAGAGCTACTGGTCACAGAGGGGGGATATAATATAAAGATACTAGCGATATTAAACTGTGCTCTCGCACATTGTTCCTTAACGGAACATGTTCATTATAATACCGCCTCTCTATTTTGTCAATACTTTCATAAAAATTTGTTATTATTGCAAAAAACGACACTGTCGGTCAAAATAAACTGTTAATATCGTAAAAATATGTAATAAAACGTTAGTGGGCAAGGTGTTTTTTCGCTATTTTGCTTTATTCTTCTTTATCATATCCACAATTTTTGCGGATTGAATATCGGAATTCTTCTCTGAAAGAATAAAATCTCTTGCACATCTCCCCTTTTCCGCCCGCTCACATTCACTCATAGAAAGCACTTCTTCAAGCTTTTCTTTTAAAGAGTCCGGCGTATTTTTTTCGGCATAAAAGAGATGCTCGTCATACTCGTTCGGAATACCGTCAAGTTTATACATAACTACCGCCGCACCGCTCGCCATATACTCCATCGTTTTTGACGGGAAGCTGTATTTTGTGTACTCACCCTCGTTTGTTCTGGGGTTCACAAGCACTGCTGCCTTTCTTTGAAGAGAGAGAACTTGTGCATGGGTTTGATAGCCCAAAAATTTAATTCTTTTATCTTTCTCTGCCGCAAGCTTTATATCGTTTTCCATTTCACCTGCTCCGCACAGCCAAAGCTCCGCGTCGGCATCTTGAATTTTTTCAAAAGCTTTTAGTAGGTTTTCTATACCGTAGCGATAATTAAGCCTGCCCGTATATAAAATTGCTTTTTCGCGTTTTTTTTCGTTTGTCTCTTTTTCGAGCTCGGAGCTGTATATTCCCTCAATAACTACATAAGGTCTGTCCCCGACATGAAGGGGATTTTTCATCTTTTCTGTCAAAAGAACAAAATTATTTACCCTTGAGAGATATTTATACACAAAGCCGTTGTTTACTTTTCTCAGCAGTTTTCTAAGTTTTGAAACACGGCGCATATCATAAAACTCGGGTATATCGGTTATAATCGCCGTAACGCTTACGTCTTTAGGCAAACGGTAAGCCGCTTTTAAAAACGGCATATATGCGGTGCTGATTATTATTTCTTTTTCGTCTTTGCAATAATTTTTAAGGTAACGTTCGGTATTTTTATAACGGCAAAACTGCTTTATAAAAGGCAAGTTCAAACAGCCGACCTCATGGCACGGTTTGCCGTTATATGACCAATCGCCGCTTTTTAATATAAGCTTTGAAAAAAATCGCGGCCATGTTCCGACAGGCAGTGCGTTAATAACAGAAACATTTTTATCGGTGACATTTGACAGTCCTTTTATTATGCTCCACTGGAATGTACTCGCGGCATTTGATATTGATGCGCCGGACATGGCAATAAGCTCTTCCTCCTGCTCGGGTCTGTAAACAGGTCCCATAAAAATCATTTATTGCCACCTCCGCCTGATTTTCTTTGTGCCAAAAAATCTTTGGCAACGGCAAAAATATTAAAAGCCTTTAAAACTAGCACGTTGTTTCTGCGAATGGATTTGAAGAAAAATCCCGCAATGCAGTTTGTTATTATTTGCGTTATTAGAGTTGCCGCAGCAGCGCCGCAAATGCCCCAAAGCTTTATAAAGAAATAGTTCATCACAAGGTTGCACAAAACGCCGATGAGAGCAAGGTGTTTTTCATACTTTTGCTGACCGTTTTGAACAAGCCAAATATTTCTTGCAACGCCGAGATAAGAAAATGCCGCCGACCAAGCAACGACTCTGAGCGCATCTGTCGCAGGCAAATAATGCTCGCCGTAAAGTATGTAGATAATCGGCTTTGCAAAAATCACTATCAATGCCGCAACCGCAAACGAAACGTATATTATGGCGCAGTAAAGCTGAACAAGTCTTTTTTCATAGAGCTTTTTATCTTTTTTAAACAGCGGAATTATAACGGTTCTCGCTGAGTCTATAAGTGCAGACAGCACAAAAGCCCACATGGTATATATAACTATTGCCGCCGAGTAATATCCGACATCCTCTTCATTCATCATTTTGCCTATCATTATTTTATCCATTTGACCGTAAAGAGCAACCATCGTGCCGGAAATTATGTAGTGATAGCTCTTTTTCAAAAACGGAATACCGATTTTAAAAGAAACCGACAAGGGCTGATTTTTGCCGTTATCGTGCATATAGGCAATCACAAACATAACGGCAATGACTGCATAATCAACCGCATTTGCCGCGGCGAACCATACAACGCTCTTTTTGAAAATCAAAAGAATTATTTTATAAACGGCAACAACCGTATAGGCGATTATAGAAATTATGCTGGTGGTTTTTGACCTGAGCAAAGATTGATACCAATACTTTATTGTCTCAAAGCTTTGAAAAATAAGGGTTGTGCTGTAAACAAGCGCGACCCACAAAGTAAGAGGCTCACCCGGGTCTATATTTTTTATAAGCAAAGTGACGGTAACAACCGATAAAATACCTGCACATATTCTGCTGAATATTGTTGTGCCGAGGATTTTGCCCTCGTGCTCTCTGTTGCCCATAAGTTCGTTGACGACGGTGTCGTTTGTGCCCAAGGTGCAAAAAGCGGTGAACAGAGAAGTGTAGGAGGCAACATAATTTATAAGCCCGTAGTTTGACGGACCGAGATACCTCGCAGAAAGCATTGACACAACAAGGTTAATCAATATCTGATATACCCTGCCCACAACAATCCACGAGAAATTATTTATAAATTTTGTTTTTAAAAAAGACCTTATATAGCCCATATGGCAACTACCTTTGCTGTCAGTATCATTTTGTAAACCAGTTATTCTTTATTACCGGCGCTCTTGTGCACGGCTTTTGAATATCAAAATCGTTATCGGGCAATTTTTCGCCGTTTAATATTTTTTGCGATAAATCAAGAAAGCTTTTAGCGGCATATTCGGGATTCCAAAGCTCCGATATGGTTTTATATGCGTTTAAACCGAGCTCACATCTTTGTTTTTTATCCGAAAGCAAAGCTTTTATTGCATCGCCCAATGCCCGCACATCGCCCATTTTATAGATTATGCCGTTCTTTTTATTTTCAATTAAAAACGGAGCCGCACCGACGGCATGGCTGACAACAACGGCACAGCCGCTGTTCATAGCTTCGTTCAGCACCGCGCCCCAGCCCTCGTTAAAATCGCTTGTGAATAAATATATATCGGATTTTTCCATAAGAGCACGAAGCTCTTTAGGGTTTAAAAGTCCGTAAAATTCGGTGCAGCAATCAAGTCCGCTTTTTTTGACAAGTTTTTTTGCTTCGTCCTCTCCCGGTCCGCAGCCGGCAAAAGCAAGCTCAAAAGATAAGCCCTCGTGTTTTAGCTTGGCGCACGCTTCTATAACGTCCTGCACTCTTTTGCAATCAATAAATCTGCCGGACCAAAGTATGAGCGGAATATTCTTTTCTTTTAAAGAAACAAGTTCATTCTCTTTATAACATTTGAGCTCGGGAAAGTAGCCCCATTTAAACGTCTTGTTTTTAAAGCACTTAACTTTTCTGACATCCTGCGCGGTATAAGCGCTGGCGCACAGCATATAAAGACTTTTATATCTGCCGTGATGAAGCCACGCACCCAAAACAGCCTTTGGATATTTATAAAACGGGAGCGGAGTTCTGTACCATCTCTCATGTGCTCTGAATGTAAGCTTATTTTGTGAAAGCCGTTTTTTTATCAGGTCATCACTCGCATTGGCGGTTATGACAACATCGCTTTCATCAATCTTTTTTTGGCATTTTCTTTTTAAATCTTCATTCTCATACGCTTTTAAAAGCCATGGCATATCGGTATTTTCACCGTCGGCAAACATAAAAGCAAAGCCCTTGTCAAAGCCTTTATTTAAGTTTTCGACAGTCTCAATAAAGCAAAAATCATCACCCAAGAGTTTATAAAACTCTTGAGCAATGAAAAATAAATGATGATTTAAAACGTTTGAAAGATATGTAACCGTCATTTCAGCCTCCGCAAAAAACAAATCACTTGCGCCAAACTGTTTTGTTGACTATGCCTGTGTAGCTTTGAATAATTTTAACAACACGCGTGCTGACATTTTCGTTGGTATAGCAGTCAACAGGCGTACCTAAATCGCCGTTTTTATTCATATCAACGGCTGTATCTATCGCACCGATTATCTGCTCTTTTTCAATGCCCGCAAGCACAAAATTGCCCTTGTCCAAAGCCTCCGGGCGTTCGGTGGAAGTTCTTATGCAAACCGACGCCAGGGGTGCGCCTATCGAAAGATAAAAGCTTGATTCCTCCGGGAGTGTTCCGCTGTCGGACACAACGGCAAAAGCGTTCATCTGAAGATTGTTGTAATCAAAAAATCCAAGCGGTTTGTGGCAAATTACTCTTTTGTCAAAAACAAAATTGCGCTTTTCGATATACTTTTTGCTTCTCGGATGGCATGAATAAAGTATAGGCATATCATATTTTTCGGCAACGGCATTGACCGAATTCATAAGAGAATTAAAATTCTTTTCTGTATCTATATTCTCTTCTCTGTGTGCGGAAAGCACTATATATTTACCCTTTTGAAGAGAGAGACGCGATAAAACATCACTGTTTTTTATTTCGTCAATATGTGCACCCAGCACCTCTGCCATGGGTGATCCGACAACAAATGTGCGCTCTTTCGGCACTCCTGCGGCGTTGAGATAACGCCTTGCGTGCTCCGAATAGCACATATTTACATCCGAGGTGACGTCAACAATTCTTCTGTTGCTCTCCTCCGGCAGGCACTCGTCAAAGCATCTGTTGCCCGCCTCCATGTGAAAAATCGGTATATGCAGCCTCTTTGCCGCAATAACGCTGAGACATGAGTTTGTGTCGCCGAGAACAAGTACCGCGTCCGGCATAAGCTCTGCCATAAGCTCATAGCTTTTTGAAATTATATTGCCTATGGTCTCACCCAAATTTTTGCCTGCGGAATCGAGGTAATAATTAGGCGCTCTTAAACCCAATTCATCAAAGAAAATTTGATTAAGCTCATAGTCATAGTTCTGACCCGTATGAACAAGAATTTGGTCAAAATATTTATCGCACTTTTTTATAACCTGTGAGAGTCTTATTATTTCGGGTCTTGTCCCGACTATTGTCATAAGACGGAGCTTACTCATTTTTACACCTTCTCAAAAAATGTATCGGGCTTTTCCGGGTTAAATCTTTCATTCGCCCACATAAGCGTAACCAAATCTTCGCTGTCGCTTAAATTTATAATGTTATGAGTGTAACCCGGCAGCATTGCGACAGCCTCTATTTTTTTGCCGGACACTTCAAACTCTATTACTTCATCGCTGCCGATTTTTCTTTGCTGTATAAGTCCGTGACCCGAAACCACAACAAAAAGCTCCCACTTGCTGTTATGCCAGTGCTGACCCTTTGTAATGCCCGGTTTTGAAATGTTCACACTGAACTGACCGCAATCCTCGGTCTTTAAAATCTCGGTGAAGCTTCCCCTGTCGTCCGTATTCATTTTAAGCGCAGTCGACACATCTTCTTTCGGAAGATAAGAAAGAAACGTAGAAAACAGTTTTTTGGCGAACGAGCCGTCGGGGATTTTTGGCATAAGCAATGTGTTTTTATAATCTTTAAAAAGATAAAGCAAATCAACTATTTCGCCCAATGTCGCTTTATGCTCCGTCGGCACTTTATAAAATTCGCCGCTTTTGTTTGCGTTGCCTTTTATTGCCTCAATCATCTCGTCGATAATATCGTCTATATAAACAAGAGTCAGAAGCGTATTGCGGTCATTGACCTTTATAGGCAAGCCGTTTGCTATATTATTGCAAAATGTTGCCACTGCGCTGTTATAGTTCGGTCTGCACCATTTGCCGAACACGTTGGGAAATCTGTATATATAAGCTTTTGCGCCGAATTTATTTTCGTGCTCAAGCAAAACACTTTCCCCTGCCCGTTTGCTGTCGGCATACGGATTTTGAAGAAGAGCCTGGGTTGACGAAGACATCATCACAGGGCAGTTATTGCCGCATTCTTCAAGTGTTTTTATAAGCTCTTCGGTAAAGCCGCAGTTTGTTTTCATAAATTCATCTTCGGTCTTCGGGCGGTTTGCGCCTGCAAGATGAAAAACGAAATCGGCATCACGGCAAAAACTTTTAAGCTCATTAAAGCTGTTGTTTTTATCAAATTCAAAAACTTCATCTACACATATGCCGCGTGTTCTGTCTTTGCCGTCTTTAATATTATTAAGCGCACAGACAAGATTTTTGCCTATGAATCCGCCGGAACCCGTAACAAGGATTTTCATTTTTAATCCCCCTGTGAGGAAAGTTTGTTTTGTATGTATCTGAGTTCGAGCAATTTATCCGCAACTTCATCGGCATTCAGCTGAAGCGTATTGCTGCTGTTGAACTCGGTAAGCGGATTGCGGTGAACATCGCCGTCTTTAAAATATTTATCATAATTCAAATCGCGTCTGTCGCACGGAACACGGAAGAAATCGCCCATATCCTCCGCATGAAAGCTCTCTTCGTTTGTGAGGAGCGTCTCATACATTTTTTCGCCGTGTCTTATGCCTATGATTTTAATTTCATTATCTGCTTTGAATATTTTTTTAACTGCAAGTGCAAGGTCTTCTATTGTGCAGGCAGGAGCTTTTTTAACAAAAATGTCGCCGCCCTCGCCATGCTCAAAAGCAAAAAGAACAAGATCCACCGCTTCCTCCAAAGACATTATAAAACGGGTCATTTTAGGCTCGGTGAGCGTTATGGGATTGCCGTTTTTAATCTGGTCTATCCAAAGAGGAACAACACTGCCGCGGCTGCAAAGAACATTGCCGTATCTTGTGCAGCAAATCATTGTATTGTTCGTGGTACGGCTTTTGGCGGTGACGACTTTCTCCATCATCGCTTTGCTCGTGCCCATTGCATTGACCGGATATGCCGCCTTGTCGGTTGAAAGGCAGACTACTTTTTTAACCGAAAATTCTATTGCGGTGCTGAGGACGTTATCTGTTCCGATAACATTCGTCTTGACAGCCTCCATAGGAAAGAACTCGCACGAGGGCACCTGTTTGAGCGCCGCAGCATGAAAGACATAGTCCACATCATGCATTGCGCTGCGAACCGAATTCACATCTCTTACATCACCTATATAAAATTTGAGTTTGGACGAGTATTCGGGGTACTCAAGCTGATATTTGTGACGCATATCGTCCTGCTTTTTTTCATCTCTTGAAAAAATTCTGATTTCTTTTATATCGGTGGTGATGAATTTTCTCAGCACAGCGTTGCCGAAGCTGCCGGTGCCTCCTGTAATGAGAAGTGTTTTGCCGCTCATTTCAAAGCTCATATACTGCGACTCCTTTCAAGAATTGTCTTCCTTTTTGCAATATCAACGCAATGATAATAAAAACAATCGGTCATTCCGTTGACGAGTATAAACACAAGGAAAAAGCTTATAAGACCCTCAAGCACGGGCTCAACAAAAAAGTTAAGACTTACACCTATATAGATGAGGATTATCATATATCTTAAACCTGTGTCAAGCATTTTATATTTAAAAAGTCTATATGCATGAATAAACGTTTTAATCGAATACGCAATCATAACGGCAAACGGAATAATTCCCGAAACGCGTCCAATATCAAGCCACATGTTATGGCGGTAAAACTCGCCCTGTCCCAATCCTAACGGGTGCTCAAAAACGCCCTTAACGCCCGAAATAAATCCTTCGGTTCTTATTTGGTCAGATTCTTCAAGTCCTTTTCTCTCCATTATTCTTGAGGCGATATTAGTGCCGTCGATTATGTCTTTCAATCCGAAAAGGTTGTAATAATACACACCGATTCCCGCAACAACTATAAGTAAAATAATAATAATCGCCTTGACCGCACCCGAAACGCCGTGCTTCTCTTTTAAATAAAAGAAAATGCTTATTACAAGCGAAACAGAGAGAATAACAAATTGTGTTCTTGTTGCAAGAATAAACATATACATGACGGATATAACCGTTATCGTCATGAGAACCGCTTTGACTTTTTTTCGTTTTTCAAAGACAAACGAATAAACAATCAGCGAAACAATAAAGGTATTGAGGCAGCCGGAACCTGTTGCAGATTTAAACTCGCCGCTCCAGAAATCCTCAAGCAAATAGCGACCTGTACCTTGATTTATAAAGAAGTTGAGAGAAACATAAAGCCCAAATCCGAGAGTTAGGGCAAGAATATAGTTTTTATGCCTCGTTTGATTTATTTCACATATGTCTTTGTTTGTGCTGAAATCTGTTTCAACGCATGTCCATCCTGTAATGTATGCAAAAACCGGCATTACAATATAGTTTTGTATATGGTCAAAATTTGCACCGGCACCGACGGTATAGAGAACTCCGAAAATAAGGAGAAGCCATATCTCGCTTTTTTGCAAGTATCCCATAGATATATCGTGCCTTTTATAAAGCTGATAGCCTATAACAATAGCAAAGAAGGCCAGCGTATACGCATAGCCCCATTTAAGTGCGCCGCATGTGAGCAAAAAAAGCAAGGCATATACCACGGTCTTCTCTCCTTTCATCAAAATTTGATTTTCGGGTCAGTTAATAGCTTCGATTATCTCTTTGTATTTTTCTTTCGCAATATCAAAACTGTATTTTTCATTATAAAGCTCTTTTGCATTTTCCCCCATATTTTTGCAAAGGTTTTTATCGCCTGCAAGTTTCAGTATTTTATCGGCAAGCTCATCCGAGCAGCCGGGCTCAACGGAAAAACCTATTTCTTTTTCTGCAGCTTCTTTTGCGAGGAAAGAATCTTTTTCCGCAATTGAAATAACGGGTTTGCCCGCATAAAGATAGCTGTAATATTTGCTCGGAGCACATGTGCCGCACAAGCCGTTTTCAAGTGCGACAACGGCGCATGAAACAGACGACACAACAGATGTAAATTCTTTGGGACTTAAAAGATCCCCGACTGTAATATTTTTTAAGTTTTCTTCTTCAACGGTTTTTTTTATCAACGGTTTTTTCGAGCCGTAGCCGACAAGAAGAAAATGTATATTATCGTTATTTTGCAGTTTTTTTGCCGCATCTATAAGCGTCTCAACACTTTGACACACACCCATGTTACCAAGGTATGCCACAACAAATTTGTCATCACTTATTCCGAATTTTTTGTTGAGAGAAAGGCTTTTGTCGCAACTGCCGACAAGCTCTTCGTGAGCCCAATTCGGTATAACGCGAATATTGTCTTCGGCTTTTGTTTTGCGGTTATATCTGAGAAAATTTTTCATCTCATTCGTTATAGCGACAACTGCGGACGAGCTGACAAAAATTTTTGAATTTATTTTTCTCATTAGTTTTGCAATCATACCGTTTGGGGATATGTAATCCATCGCACAGGCGATTTCGGGATAAACATCATATGATACAAAAATTATATCAACATCATAAAGCTTTTTTGCAAGCAGCGCCGCAACAGGTAAAATCGGAGGGTTTGAATAAACAACAACGCACTTATAGTGCTTTATCTCTTTCATATGCAGGCAAACGCGCGAATTGAAAGAAAGAAAGTTTATAATTCTGCCGAACTTTTTGCTTCTTGAGGCACTGGCATATTTAATACGTTTAACCTCCATACCCGAAACGGTTTCTTTTGACGGCACGGACGGTCCGCTGTAATACTCTTTAGGCTCGCCGCACAGCACGCCGACTGAATAGCCCAAAGATGCAAAGTATGAAGAAATATCATATGTATAGTTTGCAGAAGAGTTATTTGCAGGGTAAAAAACCTGACTGAGAAAAAGAACGTCCTTTTTTTTCACAGTATAATCACCCTTTCTTTAAACTTCAGCAAGATATTAAATTTGCGGTTTTTTGCATTATTTTATCCCATTCGTCATGAGATTTGCGTTTGGCTTTGTTCCAATATGTATATCCGTCTTTTGTGCCGTGAATATCACTGCCCAAAGCAACGACATATCCTTTGTTTACCCAATCTTTAAGGTATGAATATTTTATCTTTTTTGAATAATTTTGAACGTTGAGCTGAAGCAAAACGCCGTAACCGAGCAAGCGTTCCACCGCGCTTTTGCTGTATCTGTCTGCATGAGCCAAAATCGGAGTGATTTTTCCGCGATATTTCATGCAAACGTCCTCAACTGTTTTAAAAAGTGACGAAGACCACGCATAAAATGGCATTTCAAACAAAAGCAAATTACTGTTTTGCAAACAGAGTAAATCTATATTTTCAAAATCTTCCATTCCCTCGCAAAAAAGCACCTCTGCACCGAGCAAAATTCGGGGCTCGTCCCCTTTCAGTTCGGCACATAAATTTTCATAGCTACGGCTTCTTTTTTGAAGGAAGCCATCAAGCTCATCCCTATCGGGATAGAAATGAGGAGTTGCACAAACCGTACCGACATTTGCCTCAGAGGCTAACCTAAGCTGAGTAACAGAAGTTTTTACGCTGTCGCTGCCATGGTCGCAGCACGGCAATATGTGAGAATGAAAATCAATATCCGTATTTGCCATAGTTGCTGTAGTATGATTTATAATACTTTGAATAATAGTAGTTTTTATAGTCGTATCTGTATCGGCGGTAGTTGCTCGTCTTGATATTGAGAGCATTCAGCATTACGCCGCAGATATTGCCGCCTGCAAGCTCAAGAGATTTGAGTGAAGCGAGCATTTCATTGTTTGTTGTTCTGCCGGAGCGGACAACAAGCACCGTACCGTCAACAACACGCGAAAGAATCTGTGCGTCTGCAACAGCATTGATGGGAGGAGTATCTATGATTACATAGTCATATTTTTTCTTTGCGGTTTCAATTATCTTTGTCATGTTGACAGAAGAGAGAAGCTCAGAGGGGTTTGGCGGTATTTTGCCCGCGCAGATAATAGAAAGAGGAAGATCGCTTGTTTCGAAAACCTGGCAGGAATCCATATTTGCCAAAAGGTCGCTGAGACCCGTAGCATTATCTAATTTAAAAAACCTGTTTATGGTGGGCTTTCTCATGTCTGCGTCAATCAGCAAGGTCTTTTTGCCGAGCATTGCAAAGCTGATGGCGAGGTTTGCGGCGGTTGTGCTCTTACCCTCATCAAGAGTGGAACTTGTTATTTCAAAAACTCGGCAGGAATTTGTGCCGTCGGCACACAGGCTAAACATAAGATTTGTGCGAAGCTTAACATATGCCTCTTTAAGAGCAAATGAGCTTTTTTTGTTTAAGATGTTTACTCTAAGTTCGCCTTTCGGCGCATCATCTTTTTTTCTTTTTAAAGACAGAGATTTCATATGCCTAAATTCTCCTCCTTATTTATCTTCCACTCATCTATTTTGCCTTCGTCGGTATTATCTTCGGGTACTACACCGAGGATTGTTACACCGGCTATCTTTTCAATATCTTCTGCAACATATATAACCGAATTTGAAAGGGACTTGAATATTATGAACGCGGCGCTTACCAAAAGCCCTGCCGCGAAAGCATATACACAGCTGAGCACTATATTTGGCGATACGGGATTTTCGCCTACCTCTGCGGTGTCAACAACTTCAACAGAACCTGCCTTTGCAATTCTTATAATCTCTTTGGGTGCTACCTTTGCAAAAGCAGAAGCAATTCTGTAAGCCTCATATTTGTCTGCCGCGGTTACGTTGACCTTTAAGAGCTGAGTTTCGTTAAGAACAGAAACTTCAACATACTTGGTAAGCTCGTCTCTTGTGAGCTTATAGCCTTTTTCATCGGAATTAACTTCTTTAAGCACAGAATCATAGACCGCGTTGCTCTGTATGATAAGGCTGTAAGTCTCTGCAAGGCTCTCTGCCGCAAGAAGGTCGTTGTTATTAACCGTGCCGATTGTTACGCCGTTTTGCGGATTGTTGACAACATAAAGAGTGGTGAACGACTCGTATTTCGGAGTTACCAAAAACTTTGTGATACCGAAAACCACCGCACTCACAACCAGAGCCGATATCAGCAGGACAAAAATGTTCTCATACAATATTTTCAGAACGTCCGAAAACTTTAATTCTCTCTGCGGAATTATATCTTTTTCGTTTGCGACATTGCCGCTGTCCACTAAATCTTTCATAACATCCTCCATATATAAAATTCTTTATATTATGTAAACCATATAATTCATTTCATAGTAGTATACCATATATCTTAATATAAAATCAACACAGAAACTACATTTGTCAAATAATTGTATCTTTTCACAGAATTTATATCGCAATTGTTAATAATTTAGACATAATTCTTAATTTTTCTTTAAGCAAATATTGCTGTAATTATTGATTTTTTGCCTGAATGTGTTATACTTAATCCTGTATAAGTGGAAAATTGTCTCTTGATTTTCCATATAAAAAAGAAGGATGGTAATGTTTATGAAAACCGAGAAGAAACATAACGTTTTCAAAGCAACACTCTGCGCACTTATTATAGTGTGCATGCTCCTTTCCCTAATGCCCATACAGGCCTTTGCGTCTTCGGAATTGCCGAACAACATATCCGTCGGCACAGAAGACATCGGCGCACAATATGCTGCGGGTGCATTTAAAGGTAAATGGGCTTACAAGCAATTTTTGACGACAAAAACAGTCGAGTATACCGATGCCGAAACTTTCTTAAAAGCTATGGAGGGTGCAAGCAAAGGTACATTCATGATTTATAATGACTATACACTTCACAGAAGTGCAACCGTTCCCTCGGGAGTAACTCTTCTTCTCCCCTACAATGCGAGCGAAACAACCGGCAAAGCCGAAGGCAACAAAAACAATGCCGGTATTCGTGAATCCTGGGCGGATGAGAGCAGATACCTTTATATGACTATGACAATTCCGCAGGGCAAAACACTTACGGTCAACGGAACATTCACCGTCGGCGGCATTACCGGTTACCCCGATCAGTCATCGCAGGGTCACACATCGGGTGCTTATTCACAGGCTGTATGCGAGGGTGCAATTACCGTCAACGGCACAATGAACACCTACGGCCTTGTCAAAGGCGGCGGAACGGTTACGCTCAATAACAAAAGTACGCTCAACCTTCCTTTCCTTATAAATGACTTTGACGGCGGAACAAACACGCAGGCTCTTTATGACGACGGTGTTTTTCCGTTTAACCAATATGCTGTTAACAACGTTCAGGCAAAATGCGTAATGAATTACGGCTGTACCGTTATCGGCAAAGCTAAGCTTTATTTCCACACACTTGACCAGTTTACCGATACGGATATAACCTTGGTCGGTGCAAGCGAGGGTGCGCTTCAGATGTCCTCCGGCTCTGTAATCACCGCAACTTATGACGCAAGTAAAACAGTCCCCATAAAATTCGGAACAAACGACCTTTCGGACTTTGGAAAAATGACTTTAACAACCAAAGGAAACGTCAAAGCCGGAAATGTAAAAATCAAATATTCGATTTATTCGTTTGACTCCTCTACATATGACCTCGGTATTCCTTATGTTTTTGACTTTGTTATAGAAAGCGGTGCACTCACCGTTCCATATCTTTACAGAGTTATGCCCGGTTGTAACATTACGGTAAAAAGCGGTGCAATACTCAGTGTCACCGGCAAATTGCAGGTTGTTGACGGCTGGGAACAAAAGTCTTTGGCAACAAAACGCTATCCTTCTTCCGCACAAATGAAATCGGCAGGATTTTCACAGTCCGCGGATTTGATTGTAAACGGTACGCTCTCTGTCGGCTCGGGCGCGACATTCACAGGCATAGTTCAAACTTCGGAGCCCGGCAATTCAAGAATTGTACTTAATTCTTCCGCTAAGCTTTCAGGCTCATTCAAGAGCGGCACCGATAAAAGCGCTGTCAGCTATTCTCACAGTGCCAAAGCAATGATAAACGGTACTTTAACCGACCTTGTTGCAGGAAAGACTTATTTCGGCAATAGTGATGAAAGCTGGGTTCTGCCGTCATATACAATGAATGTTGCAGGCACAGATACCACCGTAACCATAAATCAGGCAAAAATCGGTTCATGGTCTTTGCATAAATATGTAAAATTATCGGTAACCGACCCGACCTGCACCGAAAAAGGCTATACAACATATAAATGCAGCGACTGCGGAGATACATACAAAGCGGATTTTGTTGACGCGCTCGGTCATGATTACAATACAAGCGGCAAGGTTGAACCGACGTGCACCGAAAAAGGATATGATATGCACGTCTGCTCAAGATGCGGCGACATATATAAAGATAACTTTGTTGACGCTCTCGGACATACGGTAGTTGTTGACCCGGCTGTTGCTCCCGATTGTACGCACACAGGTCTTACAGAGGGTTCACATTGCTCGGTATGTAACGAAGTTCTCAAAGCACAGGAAACAGTTCCCGCAACGGGACATAGTTACAACAAAGTAGTCACAGAACCTACTTGCACAGAAAAAGGCTATACAACATATACTTGCTCCGTATGTGGAGACACATATGTTGCAGATTACGTTGACGCACTCGGACATACTGTAGTTATTGACCCGGCTGTTGCTCCTGATTGTACACACACAGGACTTACAGAGGGTTCGCATTGTTCGGTATGTAATATAGTTCTCAAAGCACAGGAAACCGTGCCCGCAACGGGTCACAAATACGATAAAGTAGTTACTGCTCCGACCTGCACAGAAAAGGGTTATACAACATATACCTGCTCCGTTTGCGGTGATTCGTATGTTGCAGATTACGTTGACGCTCTCGGACACAGCTATTCCGAGGCCGAATTTGTTTGGACAGAAGACAGCAGTGCGGAATACGGATGGACTGTAACAGCAGCTAAAACCTGCGCTAATTGCAGTGACAAGC